>Ga0315280_10002396_pt1 | contig 30401 bp, 25 predicted proteins | sample YL17G06_40_MG_FD_203697 | JGI IMG/M metagenome (GOLD analysis project Ga0315280, IMG submission 203697) | Sediment microbial communities from Yellowstone Lake, YNP, Wyoming, USA - YL17G06_40 | ecosystem: Environmental > Aquatic > Freshwater > Lake > Sediment | place: USA: Wyoming | collected... | reverse complement strand
GAAGGAGTTCGTGACAGCGGAGGAGCTGGAACGCTACTGTAAATCGCTAAGGATGGATTACACAGCGGTCGTATCGTACTTTGTCAAGCGTAAGTATTTCGTTAGGATACTAAGAGGGATCTTCTACGTCAAATCATTGGAAGAGGCGAAACTAGGACGCAGCCGTTACAATCACCTGGAGCTCGTTGCGAGGGGAATGGAACTCAAGAATGTCAAGCGCTGGTATTTCGGCCTGCACACTGCGCTCAAGCTCAACAACATGACCCACGAGACCTTTGCGGTTGAAGATGTTGTTAATGACAGACTGTTCCGCGCGAACCCTATCGCTATTGCGGGCTACAAGTTCAAGTTCTCCAGATTGTCGCCGTCTCTGCTCGGTTTTGGCATAAGGAAGGCAGGGAACGGAGTCAGGTATTCCGATCCCGAAAAGACGGTTCTTGATTTCATCTACCTATGGAGGTACAACGGGATTCCTGAAGAGAAGATTGTGGCCGATGTCAGCGGCTGGGAGAAGGGCGCGTCAAAGGAGAAGCTCATGGCATATGCGAAGAAGTATCCGAAGACTGTGGCGGAGATTGCAGCGAGGCTGGCAAAGTGAGAGCGGATTTCGTAAACGAAGTGGCGAGAGTTCTCAAGATCAGCAGAAGAGACTTGATCGAGAAGACCTCATTCTTCATCAGATACTGGCGGGCTTGTCGCAAGATAACTTCTTCGCTGATAACTTCCTCTTCAAGGGCGGCACATGCCTCATCAAATGCTACTTCGGCTACATGAGATTCTCCGAGGACATCGATTTCACGTGGAAGGACCAGAGCCCATTCAGCAAAATGTCGGGAAAGAAAATCAGGGCCCAATTATCCAAGGTCATCGACAGAACTGGAGAAGTGTTTGAAGCCATCGCCAAGAAAAGAGGCCTCGATTTCAAGTGCGTGAAGAGCAACACAGACTACGTTGAGCTCGGCGGCAACGACAAGACGTGCACGCTGAAGATATGGTACGATTCCGAGATACTGAAAAGGCGAACGTTCCTGAAGGTGCAGATAAACTTCGTAGAGGCCATGTGCTTTGCTCCGAAGAAAGGAGAGCTCAGCGGACTGCTGACGGGAAAGCAGGAGGAGCTTGAAGCGCTGTTTCCTGAAGAGACGGCCGAGTATGCCAAGAAGATACCTTTCAGTGTCTACGACATCCGCGAGATACTGTGCGAGAAGGTGCGCGCGCTTCTTACAAGGGAAGGAACCAAAGCACGGGATTTCCTTGATGTCTATTTGATATGGAAACGGTTCGGCATAAGGCCCGAGGACGAGGAAGAATGCATAGTTGGCAAGATAGATTTCTCTCTGAAGCTCTACGCAAAGTACAGGAGCCATCTGAAGCGGAAGGTCGGACTGTTGAATTCTGGGAAGCTGTTCGACTGGGGTACTGAGAAGGAATTGCTGCTGTCGGATATCGATGAGGGAGACTTCTACAAGTTCCTAGGCGGCTTCGAAACGTTCCTCAAGAGAGTCATCGGCAACCTCAAGTACAAAGCTTAACATCCGTGCAATCAAGCCGCATCATTGCATTTCCACTTCCTGCAATGATAATTCTGAATGGTGGACCGGGCTATTTCCATCGCTGCATAGAAGCCCGCACCCGAGGGTTCCGTGACCATCTCGGGGTTGAATCGGGTTCACAAGATATGATCCACGACGCCAGGAGGATGCTCGGTGAGCCGACCCTTCACAACCAAAGAAAGCCTTCTCAGCCTGATGAGCGACGGAAAGCCCAGGAGCACCAGAGAAGTCACTGAACGGCTTTGGGTCACGACCAGAGCCGCCGAGTCTGCCTGCTGTCGGTACTGGAAAGCAGGACTGCTGTTAAGAGTTGAGAGAACCTGAGGCCATAAGACAGGCGCTTACACAGTACTTCAACAACTTAGACGAACAACAGCTCAGACGCGCAAGACTCAGGCTTCTCGAAAAAGAGTCGATGTAGAAGTGGACAGTAGAATCATCCTAGGACAACTGTTGTGCGATGACAAGTGCAGAAGTCATCCACTTCACCTGCCTAGCCTTAGATCAAGAGCTCTGCCGATGAAAATGAAAGCGGCTGGATACGTTCACCAATTGAACGAGACGAATCTTCGGCCTGTTTATTACTCTTCGTCCGACTCAAGAACGTTGCCATAATCATGGACTACAGCGGAACAATCGTAGACGATATCCGTCCAACAAAAGACGCGTTGAACTACGTATTGATACGACGGGGAATGGATCCTGTATCAATCACGCAGTTCCGCCATGAGTTCGACCTGCCTTACTGGCGATATCTAGTCTCCTGCGGGATTTCCGAAGATGAGGCCAAATCAAACGAAGTGCTGCGCGAGATAGAGGATGCCTACATGATGCATCTATACCAAGTGGTGCCCTTTCGAGAAGCAGTTAGAGCGCTCTGGCAAGATCAACTCTTTTCTCCTACTGAGGATCAAGCTGGACAAAATGGTTCGGGAGGTCGTGGGTTGGAGTTGTGATTTCCCATTATTATTTCACTAGGGGTTCTGCTGTTTCGGTTCTCGCTTCTTTGGGTGGCTGTTTCCTCTGGAAAGCTTGGATCGGCGTCTCTAGGGTTTCCCAGTTGAGGCTCATGTGTGGTTTGATTTCGTTGTGCCAGTGGACGTATTCGTCTATGGATTTGAATTGGTGTCGTTTCTGTTCGTAGACGCCGTAGAAGCGTTCCAGCTTCCCGTTCGTTGGGGATGGTTGACGCGGCATAGGATATGCTTGATTCCATGCTCCGCAAGGAAGGCTTCGAATTGGCTGATGCCCTTCTCTCTGCGTTCGCCCTCGTTGGCGTAGAATTGTGAGCCGCGGTCTGTTAGGAGTTCGCGTGGGCGTCCATGCTTGCCGATGGCTTGTTTCAGGACGTGGATTGTGTTCTCGGCTGTTGCTTCCTGGAAGACGCCGTAGCCTACGATCAGCCTTGAGGCGTCATCCTCGGCTGCGATGCACCAGCGGCCGTCAGGGAGCTGCTTCCAATCCATATGCCACAGGCTCATGCTGTGCTCTCGTTCGTAGCGGACCCACTTGCGTCTCTTCTGCTTGCTGAGTTGAGGCAATGCTCTACCAGCCTCCTTCAGGATCATGTGGATCCTGTTGTGGGGAAGCTTGACTCCGTATGTGTCTCTGAGTACGTGTTCCAGGGTTAGGGCGTTAACTTTGAGTTCATCGTAGACCTTCAAGATCAAGGCGGCTTCATGTAGGCGCACGGGCGCTCCTTTGGGCTTGCCTGGCGTCTTCAGTGTTGGAGGGATGCCTGTGTGCTTGTATGCTTGCCAGATCTGTTCGACCCGCCTGTGGGAGACTCGTTGGATCAGCGCTAATTCGCCTGCACCCCTCCCCCTCAGCTTCTCATGGATGATCCAACGTATCTTCCGTTCATTCAGCTTGACCATAAACCGCCTAATGCGGGTAGTGAAATTATTTCGGGAAACGAGAGTCGTGGGTTGGAGTCGACAAGATTATACTTGCAGAAGCGTTCTCGTTACCGGTGTCTGGTCCTTGAAGTTGCGTATCGGGTACGAATGCGGAATGGAAGTGTATCCCCCCAATGACTTGCTCGAACTTGTCCCGCTGGTGGAGAAAGCTGGTTTCGACTCAATCTGGGCAAGCGATCACTTCCACCCTTGGTCCGACACGAGGGGGTCATCCAGTTTCACTTGGGTCTGGATTGCAGCGGCCGCCGAGAGGACTGCCAAAATCCTAATAGGCTCGGCGGTGACCTGCCCAACGTTTCGTTACCATCCAGCAATCGTCGCTCAGGCTTTTGCAACTCTTGGTGCTATATACCCTGGACGTGTCTTCCTTGGACTTGGAACGGGCGAGGCGATGAACGAGGTACCGCTTGGATACAACTGGCCCTCGGTCAAGGAACGCGTCGAAAGATTCGAAGAGTCAATACGACTGATCAAGAAAATCTGGGCAGAGGAATGGGTCGACTTCAAGGGGAAATACTACCGGCTGAAACAAGCAAAACTCTATGTTAAGCCCACGTCACCGGTTCCGATCTATGTGGCGTCATTCGGACCCAAAGTGGCAGAGATCGCCGGAAAGTACGCGGACGGTTTCATCACCACTGGAGCATCCGAGGAACGTCTTCGCAACGTCTTGGTACCGGCACTCGAACGCGGCGCCAAGATGATGGGACGCGACCCCTCAGGGATCGAGAAGGTTGTCGAGCTGGGGCTCGCGTACGACAAAGACTACACGAGGGCTATCGAGAAGGTGAGATCCATTGCCGGGGCAATGTTTCCTGTCGTTTTCAAGTATCCCATCGCTGATCCGCGGGAGATCGAGGCGATGGGAAACCTAGTGGGCAACGAGCAGATCACAAATGCCTTCGTAATCGGCACAAGGGCAGAAGACTTCATCAAGAAAATAGAGAGATGCGTCAAGCTCGGATTCAATCACATCTATCTGGGCAGTATCAGCCCGGATGAGAAGGCCTTCATAGCCCTCTGTGAGGAAGAAATACTGCCATACGTGAAAGCGACGTACGCTGAATGTGTCTGATCCGCCATTCTCGACTAGAGGCCGAGACCCGGCAGGCGGGAAGTGGATGGCGCAATCGCAACTCCGCTTGGCTCAGGCCGACTCAAGGCATTCAGTGGTCTCTCTGGGTCCGTTCGGATGTGTCTGATCGGGATCCTTGACCAACCAGATATACCCAAACTGACATTACCACGATGTTTCTGCGAATCGGACATGGTCTAGCGACTTGCAAGATCCGTTAGCTCTCTTGGCCCTAAGCCACTCAATCCGAGCTTCTCGATCGTGACGCCTTCGGCGTCGTAGTCCACTCCATCAATTATTGAGAAGAGCCTGATGAACGCGTCTATCGTTGGCGTGGAAACGCCAGCCAATTTGGCGAGTGAGGCGATCGGGACTAAGCCGTACCTGAAGTCTTCTTCCTGTCCCTGGTAATGAAGCGAGCCTCGAGTGTATGGGTAACAGAAATCTCGAAACTCATCGCAGTTTTGATAGAGTTCATATGTTGTGTCCCCTCTTGTTTCGTAGCCCCACATCCTAAGCATTTCTTTCACAGGGCTAGCTTGGACTCCGTATGCTGCTCCTGTCGCAATTCTTTCCCTGTCAAGTGCGTCTATGAGCTTCGCGACAGAAGGTGTAACTCCCTCTGGCACCGGCAGGCTGACAGTGTCCGCTCTCTCAACGAAAGCTTTGTTCAGAAGTGTGACGGCCGCGTGGCTAACCAGGTTGAGATTGTCAAGACTCGTCTTCAGAACATTGACGGCGGGCTTGATTTCCGGATATGCTGCTCTCAGGATCTCGACAACCCGTTTAGTGTCTGTCGCTGGCAGAGCTGCCACATACATCTGCTTCTTCTTTCCGTACACGTGAACATGTCCTGGTCCCACGACTCTGCAAGAATATGGGAGGATCATGTTTTCGGCTAACAGTACTCGCTTGCCCTTCGATCTCAATATGTCACGAAACCTTAGACAAGCGAAATATCCCGTGTTGAAGACAACGACTTGACCATCGTTCAAATGTGGCGCGATCGTTCTCACGAAAGCTTCGTGGCCAAATGCTCGGACGGTAACCATTACGAGATCCACATCTTGCAACGCCTCGCGAACGTCTGTGGTTGCCATTGCGAGTTTCGCAAACCCAACCCTTGCGGCACCAGTAATCTCTATTCCACCACGTTTGACACATGGTTCGAGCTTATCACGAAACTGAGGCAACTCGAAGAGATTAACTTCAAGGCCGCCGAGCGCTAGGTCAGCGGCCATCGCGTGCCCCCCATGCCCAGCGCCCAGAACCGCTATTTTAGGAGGATGTGTCATCCTTATGTGGACCTCAGCGCAAGTAGCCGGGCGTCACCAATAAGCGTTCGGTACCAAAACAACGCTGGACTCATCAGCAGGAATTGCTGGCCCGTTGTTATAGGTCGACCAGCTCGATAAGCAAGAGGCACCGATCGCCGGGGTTGGCGCTGCTCATCGCAGAACGAATCCTTTGTCAAGAGAACAAAGGTGAAATATCGAGCAAGGAACCGGTTGCCTGAGGCAGATCAATGCGAAAGGTAGCGGTCCTGGGGTGCGGCAATGGCGCTCAAACATGTGCCGCAGATCAAGCCTTGGCCGGTTACGAAGTCAATCTGTACGAGCTTCCAGAATTCCGAAAGAATCTCGACCCGATTATCGAAAAGGGCGGCATAGAAATATCCGGAGCTGCAAGAAACGGGTTCGCCAAACTCGCAGTTGTGACGACTGACATCAGGGAAGCCATTGAGGGTGCTGAGCTCATACAGATAGTCGTTCCCGCGTATGGTCATGGAGCTTTTTCGGAGGCGTGCGCCCCGCATCTCGAAGATGGACAGACCGTTGTCTTCTACGGCAAGGGGGGTGCGGGTGTGAACCTTGCGAACTTGATCAAGAATTCTGGATCCGATAGGAATATTCTCGTCGGGGAAACGAATACGCTACCGTATGGATGCAAGATAGTGGCTCCCGGACGCGTTCAAGTCTATGACTTTGTGAAGTCAGGTCAGCTCATGCTGGCTGCGTTTCCTGGCACGAGGACTCCAAATGTGTTTGAGAAGGTGAAGAATGTGTGCCCGTGGGTCACACCTTGCGAAAACGTGATTGAGACGATTCTTCACGATTGGAATGCCATCGTCCATCCTGCAACAGTGCTACTTAACGCCGGGAGAATAGAGTATTCGAGGGGCGAGTTCTTCTTCTTCACTGAAGGCGTCACTCCTTCTGTAGCTAAGGTGATCGAGGCGATCGACAAAGAAAGGCTGGCAATTCTGAAAGCGTTCGGACTTACAGGCGTCTCTCTTCTTGAGGGCATCGCGCGTGATTGCCCTAGAACCTTGCACTCCGTTCATGAAGCACTAACGCTAGGGCTAGAGGGTTTCTCGCCGCTCAAGGGTCCCTACGATCTTGGTCTTCAGCATGCAAGACATCTTACAGAAGATGTCCCGTTTGGTCTAGTCACGTTTTCTTCGATCGCGAACCTTGTGAGTGTCAAGACAGACCTCATAGACAGCGCGATTACTCTGGCTTCAGCTCTTCTCGGCATGGACTATTGGGAAACTGGAAGAACCGTGGAGAAGCTCGGACTGGCCAATTTGGACAAAGATCGCCTAGTCAGATACGTTAATACTGGCAGTTAATCTGTGTCCTCCTGGTGTACGAAGTCATCTGTGAGTGCCTAGATGTCGACACGGGAATTCGGGCAGGGTGTCTGCCCATGCCAAGTATTGTGCGAGGCTGAAGCCGGTGAAGCAGTTGAGTGAAGATACCCTTCAAGAACTGGCTCGTTCCGTTGAAAACCTAGAATCTGCAAATGTTGAGACGGTAACAACTAAGGCCCTAGATGAGGGACTCAAACCAGATCAGATATTGGAGGACGGCCTAGTCAAGGGATTGAAGGAAATTGGCCGGAAGTTCGAAACAAGAGAGGTATTCCTTGTGGAGATGATGATGGCGGCTGACGCTTTCAAAGCGGGACTCGGTATTTTGGAGCCCTACCTTTCGGAACGCCGGGGAAAGACTACGAGTGTGTTTGTTCTAGGTACCGTAGCCGGAGACATACATAATCTGGGTAAGGATCTAGTATCCGCGATGCTTACTGCCTCAGGTTTCGATGTCCGAGATCTTGGAGTAGACGTTCCCGTTTACAAGTTCGTTGAAGCGGCGAAGAACATGAAACCGAGAATAATAGGCGCGTCGGCACTGATGACCACCACAGTAGTGGAACAGAAGAAGATCGTAGACGCATTGGCCTCCGCCAACCTCCGACAGAGTGTCAAGTTCATGGTAGGTGGAGCTGCAGTCTCAGAGCGTTGGGCGAAAGAGATAGGCGCAGACGGTTGGGCAACCGGTCTCCAAGACGCGATCAAGAGAAGCATACAATGTGCGCACGTGTAGTCATAGCGCAAGAACAGGAGCCAGGATACCCATGTTCAAGTTGGAGGTTCTGAGCAAGGAGGACGTTGATGCGATTCATAGCACAGCGCTGAAGATCTTGGAAACCGTTGGCGTTGCTATTCAGGCCAAGGAAGCTCTGGGCCTTCTTGCGAACGCTGGAGCGAACATTGACTACAAAGAGAAACGTGCGAGAATGCCATCCTCTCTCGTCCAGGAGTGTCTTAGAAGAGCCCCCCAAACGGTGAACCTCTACGCGCGAAATCCGAAATTCGACGTACGAGTGGAACGAGGCAGGGTCTGCTTCTGGGGGGCAGGAACCAATATCTGGATTATCGATATTGAAACAGGAAAGCGAAGGCTCGCAACACGCCAAGACTCGTTTGATGTGACTAGACTCGTAGATGCACTTGAGAACATCGGACAAGTCAATGGTGCGTTGACTCCTCAAGACATTCCACCGGAGGTTGCTGCACGATATGTACATTCGGTAATGTTGAAGAACAGCTCCAAGCCGCTGTGGTTTCCAATCGACAGTAGGGACAGCGTAGAATGGGACATTAGGATGACCTCCGCTGTCGTTGGAGACGAAGATGAACTAAGAAGAAGACCAATCATAAGCTTCGGAACGGTCTGTTCAAGCCCTCTGATGTTTGAAGAGGAGCACACGAGAGGCCTTTTGGAAGCAGTCAAGCGAGGATTTCCTGTTGATGTTGAGTCTGGATGCATGGCCGGAGCAACGGCGCCAGCAACCCTCGCTGGTGCGATAGCACTCACCATGGCGGAATTCCTAGCGGGGCTTACGATGGTGCAGCTGGTCAGACCAGGCGCACCGATTCTCGCCAATCTGTGGACAAGAATATTCGATGTCAGGAATGCAAACGTCTCGGTCGGAAGTCCAGAATTCGCTTTGCTTAGAATCTGTTTAGGCCAGATGGGGCAATACTACGGGATACCGGTTATGACCGGCGGACTCAGCAGCGACTCAAAAGCAGCCGACGTGCAATCAGGATACGAAGCAATGTCAGCATTCTCCGCGGCAATGGCTGGCTGTAGCATGATAGGAGAAGCAGGGACGATAGACAGTAACAGCACAACAGATCCGGTGAAGCTGGTGATCGACAACGAAGTGAGCGGAATGGTATCCACGGTTCTCAAGGGGCTCAACGTTGACGATGAGACCCTAGCTCTCGATTTAATCAAACAAATTGGGCCAGGCGGCCTATTCATGAGAACGAAGCACACGCTGAAACACTGGAGAGAACAACAATGGGAGGCACGAATAAGTGAAAGACGAAATTGGTCGGAATGGGAGCAGAGCAGCTCAAAAGATACGTACCAGCGCGCCAAGGAAAGAGCCAAGGACATACTGAAGACACATTATCCAGATCCACTACCAGAAGATGTCTCGAAACTCTTGGATGGCATACTCAAAGAGGCAGAGAAACAGAGCTCGACCAGACACTGAGGTGCTTTGGCGCGCCTATTCATCTGGCTTGACCAAACTAGACTCGTATCCTTCTATGTCCAATCTCTTTGATCCAATGATTCCATCTTGAACCATAATCTCTCGTGAGAGTCATAGAAACACCATCGTTCAGGTACTCGGGGATGTCTGGGGATCGCCCTCTATGAATCCTCAAGTAAAACCGGTGCTCGTGTTTGTCGAAAGCACTCAGGAGAGTTTGAAACCTACGGAAATGGAGCCCGGACAGATTCTCTTCTTGTCGAAGTCTGATGTAGAGGGCTGTCTCAGTATGAAGGACGTGCTCGATGTTGTAGAGGAAGTGTTCAGGCTAAATGGCGAGGGAAAAGTCATACAACCTCCTAAGACTTACCTCGGGGAAGGCATGAGGTTCATTGTCAGCATGCCTTGCGCTATTGCTCCAATGGGTCCGGGCCTTAAGTGGATTAGTCTCAACATAGACAATCCAAAGAAGAATATCCCATTACTCACGGGCGTCGTAGCGCTAAGCGATCGAGAAACGTTTAGGCCACTGTGTGTGATGATGGAAGGCGGGATCATAACTTCGTTGAGAACCGCCGGTCACGCAGGAGTTGCAGCAAAATACCTAGCCAAACGAGATTCCAGCAAGCTGGCCATAATCGGATGTGGTCAAGAAAGAAGAACCCATCTAAAGGCCATGAACGAACTCTTCGATCTCGACCTTGTCAACGCATGCGACATTAGAAACGAAGCTCTAACGCAATACGTCAGGGAAATGGGACATCAGCTTGGACTGAAGATCGTCGCGGCTGAGAGTCCCAAGGATGCTGTGGAATCGGCCGACATCGTTTGCATGGTAACAACCTCTACGAAACCCGTTGTCTTTGATGAATGGATTAGCCCAGGCTGCTTCGTGGCAGGCACTCAGCTCTTCTATGATCTGGAATCCCAAGCTAAGCAAGACCGCTGACAAATGGATATTGGGGAACACGGAGTCAGACGTTCACGCAACCATCGGAGACAAACTGAAGATGCTTACGTCTCCGGTCTCGGAAGAGGACGTATACGGCGACCTAGCGGAGATAGTGGTTGGAAAGAAGCGTGGAAGAGAAACAGACCGGGAAAGGATAGTCTTCACCCACGGAGGTATGAGTTCACTTGACATTGGCACAGGGGTCCTTGCATACAAGAGAGCAAAGGAGAAGGGCATAGGCGTGAAGGTAAGGCTATTCTAGCAATGGGTTGTTTTGTCTCGAATCCTGCATTGAATGCCCCTTCTAGGGCGGAGGAAGGATCATAGTTCTTAGACACTGACAAGCGATCCGGTTCCGTACCATGACCACAGTTCTTGATCGCACAAAAACGTGTAATCGAAGCCTTGAAGCAGTCCCTAGGAGTGCATTTGAAGGCTGAACGAATGCTCAAGCCGCGAGCACAGATGCGAGCGTGATGAACCTATTTAGTCGCCAAGAGTACACTGCCTTGAGGAGAAGCAGTTCCGTTGGCTAAGATCGGTTTCCTCGCGCTAGCCGCAAAGTGGTTCTCGGACAGCCGCAAAGTGGTTCTCAGACTAGACACGGACCTTGCCCGGGATCTGGAATCTCGGATCAGGAGCATCGAGGGCAGCCTCGCAGCATCCTGCGAACTCATCAGTGCAGGTATCGTCACCACCGAGCAATCTGCGTTGTCCGCAGCAGCTAAGTTCAGGGAGGCGAATGTCGATGCGTTGATCGCATGCTGCGTGGTATGGAGCGAGGATCAGCCTGCACTTGAAGTTCTGGAGACACTCCAGGACGTCCCGTTGCTGCTCTGGTGTTGGACCCCGGGAGCTAGTCTGCCGAAGACTCTCAGTGCACATGGATTGATGAACTGGACTGGACCGGTCGGAGCACAGCAAATCGCGGGAGCATTGAGACGTTCAGGACGAAAGTTCTCATTCGTCATGGGAAGCAACAGTGAGAAGGAGACGATCCAAGAAATCCGGGATTTCATTGAAGCCGCCAAAGTCAGACGATTTCTGAAACACGCGAGAATTGGGTTGATCCCGCATAGATTTCACGTGATGACGAACACTTGGGTCGACGAGTTCGACCTAGCGAGAAGGTTTGGAGTTGATATTATCTATGTCTCGGCAAACGAGCTGTTCTCATCTGTAAAGGCGGTCAAGGAAGCTGAGCTCCAGAGGCATCTGGATGGCCTGCGAGACATGCGCATTTCGCCCGAAGTTAAGTCAGAAGGCATCAAGCAGGCTGCAAAGGTATCTCTCGGATTGGCGAAGATTGTTGAGAATCTACACTTGGACGCCGTCTCCATAGCAGACTACGACGATGAACTTCACGCCATCATGAAGTGTAGACCTTGCCTGTATTCCCCTTCAATCTTCGAACGTGGCGTAGTCGTCGGTATGGAAGGAGACCTACTCGGAATCCTGGGTCAGCTTATCCTTTCACGCCTTTCAGGTGGTCAACCCACCATGTTCACAGAGATACTCACCTATGACAACCTGAGAAGACAGATCCTCGTCGGTCACCCTGGGATGCATGATATCAGGCTGGCGAAGAGCAGATCAGCAGTGAGACTTACTCCTGACTACGAGTGGCTCCAAGAGCCAGCGGGAGTGTGGATGGAATTCTCCGTGAGGCCTGGCCCGGTTACTCTTCTATCGATTGCCAGCACTCAAGTGGGGTTCCACTTCGTTATAACAAAAGGTGAGGCGCTGCGAGCGAGGAACAGACTCGAGGGTTACCCACATGCGCTCGTCAAGCTGGACATACCTCTCAGATCCTTTTTCCGTACAACGACCAAGATCGGGACCACACAACACTGGGCGCTTGTGTCGGGGGATCTCAGCGGCAGAACGTGCGAACTGGCGAATATGCTCGGTGTCGAGTGCACTGTCCTGAACAAAACGCAGGACGATTGGGATACATAATCTGCTCGGACCGAAGCCCCGCGCATAGCTAAGGCCCACTTTTCGGATCTTCTTGCACAGTTTGTCCTTGGACAACTGGACAGCGCTTTGACTTTGGACTCCAATTCAGTAGGTTCTTACGGTGTTCTTTTCTACAGCATCCCAGTCAATGTCGTATCCCAGTCCAGGCTTGGCGGGTGCGTGGATAAATCCATCTTGATCGATTCTTGCCACGTCTTTCATACACAAGTCAAGCATGCCCTCAGATACGGGCATCTCGTAGAAGCGACAGTTGTCATTGGCGAGCTCGATATGCAAGTGGGCCGCCTGCACAAGCATGCTCCCAAAGTTGCATGGTTCACATTTCATTCCGAAACACTCCGCTAGATGCGCGACCTTCATGGCTCCGGTAATGCCACCCTGTTCTGTCATTGTACGCAGGATGTCCGTCGCGTGTCTTCGAATATACTGGGCGTGTTGGTAGATACTAGAAAAGTCCTCGCCAACCACTATGTCTATGTCGAGCCTTCTGCATAGCTCTTCAAGGCCATCCATGTCTGAGGATGGTATCGGATCTTCGTACCAGAGAAAATCGAGTTTCTCGAGTTCCCTACCGAGTTTCAAAGCGCCATTGCGGTCCGCGCCATTCAGTGGATCACATGCCAGAATCATCTTGTCGCCTACCGCTTCCCTGATAGTTCTGGCGAGGACTATGTCTTTCTTCCAGTTCTGGTGGGTGTGGAACTTGATCGCCTTGTATCCCTTTCTCTTGCATTCCAAAGCCAGGTTCACAAACTCTTTGTCAGTCGCGTAGGACAGTGTACTTGCATATGCCAAGACCTTTTCTTTTCTTGCGCCAAGGAGCTTGTAGACCGGCACTTTCAGGGCTTTGCCCGCAATATCCCAGAGTAAGACGTCTACGATCCCGAGCAAATTCCCCATTAGTCTCCACTTGAATGATAGTTCCATCATAATCTTCTCTCTGTCAAAAGGATCTTGTCCGATCAAATCCTGCCTAATAATATCCAAAGACCTGCTCAATGCGCCTGGGTCTTCGGCGCCTCTTTTAATGAAGTCACCCTCAATCCCTTCATCAGTAAGAACTCGAAGTAGCGTGAATTGTGTCGGGTACGTCGAGATTCCAAAGCATAGCTGCATGGTAGGTTTCAGAACACTCACTTTGACATCCGTAATCTTCATTTCCAGTTCACCCTCTTGTATCGGGAATATGACCGTCGAACTATCAAGCTTTCTAATCGTGACAATCGCCTTAGCTATCTTGATCCATGACACAACACAAATCTTAGGCTCTCGTTCCCGTCAGACTGGGAAGTCGATTTTTCTCCCATGGCGGGCTATGAAAGAAGATCAATGAACGCGAAGCAGATCGAAAGCGCGCTAAGGAATAAAGAAGAATGGAACATTGGTCATCATCGCCAATGCGCCAGACAAACCCTACACTACCTATTCGGACAATTCGGAAAGAAACTGGGAGGGCCCCTGTACTATCGTGCGCCGTCGAAATTCAAGAGGGTCATAGTATACTCCCAATACGTTGTGCCGGACTCTGCCGATTGCTGAGAATGGCAAAATCGTCTACACGAAAAAAGGAACGAAGTGCTCGAGATTCTGCGGACAACACACCATGGTACACCCAAGGTTGCATTGTACCCAAACGGTGACGTCCAGATTCCATCAGATATCATCCAAAGATAGTTCGCCCGACGATAGCCAAGCGAGAAAACGATAGAACGCAGATCAGTGCAGCGCCAGCCGAACATCCCAAAACATGGTACTGGTCTCGTTTCCGCGTCGTTGTCGTTCAGAACGGGATCCGTTATGGTCAACTCAAGGAGACCGAGAAAAAAGGAGGAATCAAAAAAGGGGGAGGAGGCAGTCTAGACCTTGCTCTAGGCCAACCATGCGTTTACCAGTTGAGTCCAGTGGACCTTGGCGTAAGCATCCAGCTTGTCTCGTGTTATGGTTGCCTGCGGGATCGACAATTGCAGATGACCTGTGTGCTCAATCATCGTGCAAGGTGCCCATGGGGCAAGAGCCCAAGGATTCTTCCCCTTGTGGTCGTTGGCACGCAAGACGATGTTGTACGTCCCGTCGTTCTGTGCTCCATCAGGTTTCGAGGGATCTGAGATTACCTTCGTGCCGGCTTTGGGCAGTCCATCGACGCCTTTCTCTTTGATAATCCTGCAGATTTCCTGCGCCAGGCAGTCAATGTGAGGATTCGGGCTCTCAGAGAAACTGTCCACAAGTCCCTCTTTCATGTAGTCTTGTATCTGTTGGGCTCCGTCAAAAGTTGCGCAGTAAACGTGGCCTGCCTGGCCCCGGGGAACAGCTATTCCGGCAGTCTTCATCCCCTCGACAACGCCGATCGATACTGTCATATTGTTGCCACATATAGCAAATGGCTTCCCATAGGCATGAAATGCGTCGACAACCCGCTTCACAGCTTCGTCGGTTCCCCACGTGGGACATTCAAACTCGACTACTTTGAGGTCAGGATAGTCCTTGAAGACCTCTTCCTGGTTACCTGTCAGAATTACTGATTGATAATCCGACTTGGGTCCCGTAACTATGAAGACCGGGCCTTTGGCTTCGACGCCATCTGCCTTTGCGGCATCCACGGTAACCTTTGCCATGTTCTTACCTGTCGTCGCCTTATCCGTCAGGAGAGTACAATCGATTGTATCACTTCCCGCATCGAATTCATAGAAAGTTGGCACGATGGCAACTCCCTTATCATGTGCCCACTTGAGAGTATCGGCCAGAGTGGGATCGGTTGCGCAGGTTATTATTCCCTGCGCGCCGAAGCCTGAAACCATGTTCCTTATGTCCTTTATCTGAGACTCTATGTTTCCATGCGGGTTCTGCACAATGAGATCATAGTTGTTGTCGTCGGCGTAGTATTGAGCTCCAATGATGTCGACTCTGTACCAGTCGTCGTCTATGTAGTATGGTGACAGGCCCCACTTGTATCGTTTCTTTGCGGTCACTGTCTGGACCGCGGTCTCAGTGATGGCTGTGGTCTGCGTTACTGGCTGTGCAGGTTGAGGCTGAGCACCCATTCCGTAGTAGTAGCCAGCTGCAGCGGCTGCGACAGCAACCACTCCACCACCAACGTATTTCAGGTAACTGCGTCTAGAGATAGGTTCTTGCTTTGAAGTCATATAATTTTCCACGTGCTTCTTTCGCCCCGATCCCTATTTAACGCTTTGCAGGAGATCTCGCATTTGTGATTTCCCACAATTATCCCACTAGGGGTTCTGCTGTTTCGATCCCGCATTGGGGAAAGTGTTAACTTTCCATCCCTTTGTGCTATTTCCTGATGATCATGGCGGGCGGTCCTCCACTACTGTCACTCAGGGGCATCCATAAGTGGTTCGGAAAAGTTCATGCGCTTAATGGCGTGGACGTGGATGTGAATCCGGGCGAAATCGTGGGGCTTGTAGGAGACAACGGCTCCGGCAAGTCGACGTTAATAAAAATCCTTGCTGGTGTTCTGCACAAGGATGAAGGAGAGATCCGCTGGCGAGGAAAGAAGACAGAAATAAGATCCGTTCAAGACTCGAGAAGGCTAGGCATAGAAACCGTTTTTCAAGAGAGAGGGTTGGTCGAGAGTCTCACGGTCAGCAAGAACGTGTTCTTGGGAAGAGAGCCCACAAGATTCGGAGTAATTGATTTCAGGAAGATGGCCGCTGACAGCGACCAACTCATGGCAAGGCTGGGTCTCAGAATAAAGTCTGACCAGGAGGCGCGATTTTGCTCAGGAGGAGAGAAGCAAGGAATAATCGTTTCAAGAGCAATGTACTTCGGTGCAAAACTAATCAACCTAGACGAACCCACGAGGGCCTTATCCGTCAGAGGGGTAGAGCAAGTCAGGAACTTCGTCAAGGAGCTAAAGAACAACAGTATTGCCAGCTTCTTCGTCACGCATAATCTGTATGATGTCTATCCCGTAGCGGATAGATTCGTGGTCATGAGCCGCGGCGAAAAAATAGTCGACATAGAGAAGAAGGGAGTCCCGTCGGTTCACGCTCTCGAAGAAATGATCGTCAAGTCCTCACTGAGGGCATAGGAAATGAAAGTGGGCAGATTCCAGCTGTGGCTATTAGATAACGTAGCGTGGGTGTTGCTAGTGGTTTTCTATGCGGGTTTCGCCGGTGCGAACCCGCAAGCGATGATCAACATCGACACCTTGCACTTTCTTCTGTATTCAGCGGTTCCCATAGGGTTCGTGGTTCTGGCACAGAGTGTCGTTCTCATTACCGGGAATTTCGATCTCTCGATAGCAGAAGCAGCCGGACTCGCAGGGATGTCTACAGGGGTAGTCCTGATGCACGTTCCAGGGGATGCTTGGTTCACGCCTGCGCTATGTGTTATTCTGCCTGTAGCCCTGGGAGCCATGTGTGGAGCGCTAAATGGGGCCCTAGTTGGCAAGCTGGGACTCAACCCATTTCTCGTTACGATGGGTACACAGATCGGATTCCAAGGACTCAAACTGTTGATTCGCCCCCAGTCCATCTGGTCGCGCGACCTCCCACCGTTCTTCATCTCAATAGGCGCTAACGAGGTGAGCAGCATAGTCATCTTCCTTGTCGTGCTTGTCTGTTTGTGGTTCTTTCTGACCTACATTCGTGGAGGCGCCTACTTGTATGCTGTCGGCGGCGACAAGGAAACTTCGAACATGTTTGGAATAAGGCCGGATAATACTATCTTTTACGCCTACTTGCTTAGCGGGATTTTTGCAGGTTTGGCTGCGATTTTCTATGCTGGGTTCAACAAGGGAATTCCCATAAACATGGCAGGAGGAGCGTTGTTCCCTGCTTTCGCAGGAGCTGTCATTGGAGGAGTTGCTATCACAGGAGGAAGGGGATCTGTTGTCGGCGCCTTCGCGGGTAGCCTGCTCATAGGTCTGCTCGAGACTGGCCTGACGATGTTTGCCATCTCTCCCGACGCGCGAAAGGTCGCCTTCGCTATCCTGGTTATCGGATCTATTCTGCTAGATCGCGTGCGAGGCACATTGAGAGACAGAATCTTGAGACCAAGCTCCATTGTATGACTACGCTGGCAAACGCATTCGTACAAATCGTTCGAACGGCAAACATCCATTAATGTGGCTAAGGTCCTGAAGAGATCCGCTGTTTCTTGTCGCACGCCATGCGCCATGCCCTTCTGATGCCATGCATGCAGGCGCGACTATCGCTTCTCGCGATGTTCCGAACTAGCGACCAAGGTGCCTGGAACCTAGACCCAGAGTGGTTTGTTCCAGAGACGAAGCTTCTGTCCTATCCCGTTGCGCTGGGCACGTTCATACACCATAGAGGCAAGAGCGACGTCCTCGTGAGCCATCCCGATCGGGGAAAAGAATATTCGCTCCTTGGGGTTTTCTCTGCCTGGCTTCTTGCCGGCCACGATCTCGTCTAGATTCGCGTATATGGCTCCGTCCTTGATGAGCCCCTCATCGTACATCTTCGCCAAGACTGGTGTCTTTCTATGCTTCACAGTCTCCCAGTCATCGACGACCAGCTTGTCTGAATGGAGGACTACGTCATATTCTTCCTCCACATATGAGCCCATGTGAATAAAGAGACTGCCTTTCTTCACCCACCTGTCCTTCACTATAGGCTCGTCTGCTATCGTGACAGTGTCGATGATGTCTGCCTCCTCGCAAGCCTCTCTAGCGGAACCAACGATTTTTGTAGGGATGCCACACGTCTCCTGGATATCCTTAGCAACAGTGGCAGCTTTCCCTTTCTGAATGTCAAAACCCCGTATCTCCTTAAGCTTCGGCAACGCTTCTTTCAGAGCCATCGCCTGCGTCCTAGCTTGCACGCCCATGCCGACCAGACCTACAGTTTCAGAGTCCTTCAGCGCAAGGTACTTTGCTCCAACTCCTGCAACGGCGCCTGTGCGCATGGCGCTCAGGAGTGTGCCATCCATTATGGCCAAAGGCATCCCTGTACGGGTATCGTTAAGAATAATCAGCGCATTGGCCCGTGGGAGGTTTCGCTCGAATGGATTCTTAGGGAAACCGGGTATCCATTTTATCCCTGCCACTTGCCAATCGCCTCCGATGTAAGCTGCCAAACCGTTCATCCGGCCCCGCTCTCTCTCGCTTGGAGGAAGTACCATTACGATCTTTGATGGAATCACAACTTCCTTCCTGTTTAGCAGCTTGAAGGCCCTCTCAATTGCCTCCATAGCCATCTTCATGTCAAGAGCTCCCGCCTCTATCGCGTCCTCTTGAGAAAGGTATCTGAATTCCACCGCCGACATCTAGGATCCCAACGTCACTAATGCACTTTCGCGATCTCGAACCTGTTGATAGGTATTTTGCCAGCGTATTATCTAGAATTTGAAGTTGAACCCGAGGTCCGTCAGCTGCTTCTTCGCTGTATCATAGATGTCCAAGTATTCCTTGTTTGGGGTTAGTGTGTTCAAGTCATAGCATTCGACAAAGCTCTTCCCTTTGAGTTGAACTTCGAGCTTCTGTCTGGGCACCTCGATCTTCTTGATGAAGTCGTCAGCCTCTTCTCTACTCATACCCAAGGCGCCTCTCGATATTTCCAGACCCCATTTGGCTTCTAGCGGTGTTGGTAAGTTGACCCTTCTCGGTACTACAGGCCTAGAAGTAAAAACCTCACATCCTCCTGAGACGACAACGCCGATCGTGCAATAGGCAATCTCCATCAGTCCTTGTAGAGTGCATGGTTCGGCAGAGGTCGCCACCGATGGTCGAGTCTTTATGAGAGTGTTTCTTGCGATTGCCTGCACACACAGGTTGTGCGACCATTGGGTTTCCGGAGTTGCCCACAACTCTGGGTTTAGGCAATGCATTCCTGCATCGGCTGATATCGTGACAGGGGACAGGATCGCATGCGTCAAAAGCACTCCCGCCAGTGTTACGATTGTTGAACCTTCGTAACCTCCAGAGTATCCTCCCGCCATCGCAGCAACATCAGATTCGACTAGACATCCGTATTCTCTCGCGACGATGTTAGCGGTTAGACAGTCGTAGTCAATCTTGAACAATTCAGGCAGAGGGCTCGTCATCACTCCGTCAGTCTTTCTAATGTAGTTCGGTTGCAGGACACTCGTTATTACAGCGGCTTTCGTAGATATTGGATAATTGACTACGTGAAGTCCCGGTTTGCCTGCTTTCGTTATACCCTCTCTGGTCCATTCTATCTCACGCCTGTTAGCCCAGACCTCTAGTGGCATGTCTGCGATACGTCTTCCAGAGATCTCACGGTGATTGAACGGGGAGATTCCATCTATCGGTAGCATAGCCATGGCTTTGGCTATGGTCGGAGCTACTTCCTCGGTAAAAGGCGCGTACGTGCCGCCTAAGAAGAACACTCGATCGGTAGATTCAGGTCTTCGGGCGAAGATCTTCTTGGCGTCACGTCCTTCACCTGCCAGATACTCCTTCTGGGCTTCTCTCAGGGATTCCTTTATTTCGCTTTCAGTTATTTTGATGAGTCGGCGAGTGTTTAGACACCATCCGCCGACATCTACGGCCAACCTTAGTCCTGCTTCGTAGATCTCATCTGCTAGCTGATCGTCTGATGGCACGGGGTTGGCAGGGTCGCACTTGAACCCGTACTCCTTCACCATTTCCATGGATTTCTTGAATACGAGATTGTCGTACTCTTTCTCGTCCATTCTCTGTCCTTTCGTCACCTTATCCATAACATCTAGGAAGTCAAAAACCACAATCTACACCTTCAGATTCTTGCGACAGACTGATTCTCTTGAGACCTTGGAATCCAATCTGACCTCTTATCCTGCCCGCTCCCTTTCTTCGACTTCTTTGACGATTTGGTTCAGCTCCTTCAGTTTGTCTGGTTCCAGCGCCATTGGAGTGTGCTCCTCCAGAATTTGCCTGACTCTTTCTGCAGCTGCGTCTTTCAGCTCTCTTGCTCCGTCCTTTTCCCAGTCCTTTCTCTCTTTCCGATCGCTCAGAGTTGGGAAGTAGTGCTCTTGCGTCAAGTAGTCCATTGTATGCTTTTGTCCTAAGAAGTGCCCCCCGGCTCCAACGTTCTCTATCACGTCTACGGCTAGATGTCGGTCGTCGACCGTTATTCCTCGAATCAGCCGACTGACCATCCCACAGATGTCATCATCAATTACAAGTGATTCCAGACTTATTGTCAATGCGTGCTCTACGACTCCAGGATAGAACAGGCAGTTGATGCCTCCCAGTGCCGCCGTTAGAAGAGTAATGGTCTTCTCATATCCTGCCTGCATGTCCAAGACTTTGGATTCCGTTGTCGCCCCGGTTCCTCTACATGGTATCCCATAGTGGTGTGCTAGTTGAGCTGACGCAGCATTGATGAGGCCTGCCTCAACCGTACCGAGGGCGATGTTACCCGTTCTCATATCCATGATTCCTCCGCAGGTTCCGTAGAAGACGGGCGTTCCCGGGTTCACCAGTTGAGATATCAGAATCCCGCACAGAACCTCCGCATTTTGAATCACGAGCGAGCCCGCCAAGGTTACTGGACTCGTGGCGCCAGATTGAACTTCCGATGCCACGTCCACCGGTTGCCCGTGACGAGCATACTCGATAAGACCCTCCGTCATATCTGCCCCAAGCTGCAGAGGAGCGATAGTGTTGCACGTTGTGAAGATGTACGGAGTCTTCTTCAACGACTCCATTCCGCCTGCCAGAACTGACGCCATACGTATGCAATCATCACTCCTTTTTCGTCCGCGCCCGGTGCCTTTAACCACCTTCTGCGCGTTGTTGACACCGGACAAGTATCCGTATACGTGAGAGACTGAATCGCTGACTCCTTCTATGTGCGGCATCATAGCGCCACTATGCAGTAGTTGGAAATTCGGCATAGCGTTTGCAATGCGCATCAGATTGTCGAGGTCGGCGAGAGTTGTTCTTCTCCTTACACCAGTTCTCGAGTCTAGTATGTTCAGTCTCCCTATCATGGGCTCGAAGTACGTTACATCACATGTCGTTCTTACGTTGTACTTTGGATCTCGGGCGCATATCGTGAATTCACCAGGCGCCTTTGATACGCCCTCCTTCACCAAGCCCCTAGGAATCTTCACCAGCTTGGTCTTGTCATCGACCGAGGCCCCGTTCTTTCGCAGCATATTGCGGGCTTCTTCTTCGTGAATTATCATGCCGACTCTTTCTAGAACGGTGAGCGTTGCATCGTCAATCTCGTCTATCTCATTTCTATCTAATACTTCGAAACGTTTCAATCTTCAATCATCCGAGCTGAGATTCACACATCAGACTTCTCGACCAATCAGTTTGAGAGCCACTTCGACCCCTTGCTTAGCGTCTTTCCCGTAACCGTCTGCACGTATCTCCTTGACCCAGTCTTCAGTGACTGAGCCGCCGCCCACTATCACCTTGAATCGGTCTCTCAGACGCAGTCGTTCCAGTTCATCAATCAGTTCTCTTTGGCCCTCAATTGTCACAGTCATCAGTGCAGAAGCACCGATGATGTCAGCGTTCATACCTTTTGCCTCTTCAATGAACTTTTCAACCGGGGCATCTTTGCCGATATCTGTGACGTCAAACCCGGCCGCTGAAAGCAATGCGAAAACGATGTTCTTGCCGATGTCGTGCAAATCTCCATGCACGGTCCCTAGAACAACCCTCTTCTTCTCACGTACCCTCCTCTCCTTAGACAGATTCTTCTCGACTATCTTCTCCACAGCAATCATAGCATCTGCGGCCATGACGAGCTGAGGTAGAAAAGCCTCGAAACGTTGGAATCTATCGCCGACGACTTTGACGCCTTCGGTCGCCTTGTCCAAGACATCAAGAGGGTCCACTCCACTCTTTATCGCAGCTTCACTTGTACTCACAGCACTTTGGGAATCGTAATTTACGACCGCTTGCTTGACATTATCCAACAATTCTTTGCTGCCCAAATTGCCCCACCTAATTATCGACTGATTCGACTCCGCGCCAAGTCGCGTCTCGGATCCAGAAGTATTTAAGCCTCTCCTAGATGCACCCTAGTTCTCGTTTCCCGAAATAATAGATGCATCCTAGTCGTTACTCTCTAGAAGCCTATCTGAAACGTTGAGTTTCATGCAGACATGTTTTCTGCCTCCTTTTTTCTGCTTTTTTCTGCTTCGCCATGAGAACGAGTCCGATTCTTTCCAGCTCAATCTCAGATGGCGGGTGCGAAGGTCGGAGGATTGATTGACGAGGTCTGCCCCCAATTGAAGGCTTATCTAGGTTAGGTGGTATGCGAGAGAGAATCGTGACTTGGAAGAAGACGACGACCGCGATATCGATTACCATGAAGCGGTGTCTCTAGGCATGATCGTGATGTCCTGCACAAGTGCAAGAAGTTCAGCGGAGTGCGGTTTCCGAAGATGAGAGTGTTTCCAGTTAAGAGACGAATAGTGCCTCATATGATCGTGATCGTTATCATCCTAGTTTCGAACATTGAATTCGCATGTGACGGAAGTGCATCATTAGTCATGGCGGGGACAGAGAATCCGAAGCCCTCAACCTTGGTCGCTTGCAGAACACAGCCTCAAATGGGCGTATGTCCTCCGACCAGTCGCACGAGCACATTCAACTCTACGAAGGATAGGCTAGCCTACTTTCTCTTCACGATGGGGACAGTGACAGGCAATGTAACAGTGACTTTCAAGATATCCGGCTACGTGACTCTCACCCTATTTGATCATGACATAACTCTCAAGGTCTACCATGTTCGAATTGGAAAGACACTCGGGGAGTACGGACCGGTCGAGATGAAGACCGGTTCCTCATATTGGTGGAGCGTCGAAGTAAGCAATATGGCTCCTGGGAACTGGACTGTTGAAGCCCGCGCGAATAGTGAGACAATTGCAGGCTTGGAGTTTGCAGTCTATCCTCGCGCGCCTCATCTAGTCTTGGCTAGGCCGATCGAAGTCACAAAGCCGGACACACTCTACCCTGGAAACAACGTCACCCTCAAGTACACTCTAAGAAATGAAGGCGAAGCTCCCGCCAAGAGCGTCCAATTGAGAGTGTCGAAGCTTCAAGGACTCACGCTCATAGAAGAGACTGGCGCCAGGGATCTGCCGGCTGGGTCAATTGACGTATACATCATCACGATCAGGGCGGACCAACCAGGCAATCACAGCTTCGCAGTCCAACCATACATAGCGAACCAGACTGCGATGGAAGAAACCAAATACAACATACTGGTTTCAGAGAATTCCAACCCACAACAATACGGCAACTATGTCGAAGCTGTAACCACGATGGTGGTGGTCATTGTATTGGCACTAGTGACAGGAAAGAAGACGCTGCGCATGAAACAAACAGATCATGGCGGCTCCCTCAATAGCTACATCGCACAGGCGCCTCCAACTAGGTCGAAACTCGCCAAATAGAATGCCGGAGCTGGAATCCTCCTTTGATCTAGGTAGTTCATGTTGGTCAAGTGGTGCATGAACGCCGCACCCTCCGAAGACCCCAGTGTGACAGAAGGCTCTTGGGGAGATGATGTCTTTCGGGCTGTTCCACACGAAGGGCTAGGTTGGCGTCAATTAACCATTTCCCTCTCGAATGAGCCAATTCGTAGGCTGTTAGCGAATTGGGAACTGTTGGGCCATAGCATTGAATAATCATTGTCATGGGCGCATGCAGCGGCTTAAACCGTCGTTGAGGGGACTAAGCTTCAGGTGGTAGAAGTGCCGATATTCCGTAGGAAGCATGACGAGAAGGCCCATAAGAAACACTTGTGCAAGATAGCCGAGTGGACATAAACGAATACAGGCAATATGTCCAAGAAGCGAGGTACATGTGTACGATATGCGGCCGAGCCGCCAGCAAGGAAGAGAACCTTTGCGATCCTTGGCCAATAGCCAAATCCTACGCTCGGGACTAGCGTTTACCACTCTCGGTGTCCAGAAGCTCTCAGTCTAGCCTCGACTGACATCGGAAAGTCAGCTTGGGGCAGAGTAGCGCATCCTCGTCTGCAGACCGTGCGATGCGACAGAAAGAGATTCATTCACGCAATCGAATTCTCATATCAGGCGTCGAGCGAGCGACAACTCTATCCCTGAACAGTCTCAGGCCTTTTTTCGAATCCCTCACTCGGCGTCAATCTGCCATTAGGCAAGTTGGTTGAAGACGTCCGTCGCCAAGTTCTGTTCACGAGAATCGCGTTCGAGAGTCTCTCACAGAATGTCCCTATTAACCGCTCTTCCATGCCTCTCTGAGTGTACCTGATCTCAATCGTCTCGCTCCGGTCGCTTTCCATTCTTATCAAACTCAATGGTGATTTCACTTAGCCTGCGAAGAACTTCTTCGTTGAGCTTCTTTGGCCGATGGTCTCTGAGTATCTTCTCAGCCTTCTCTCTTGCTACCATCACAACGTCTTTTCGGCCACTCCGTGACCATCTAGCATATGCTGATCGGCATGATACTGAAGGTATCCAGTGTTCACGCTTGAGGTTTCGCAGGGTGTGGGCTTCCTTCAGGAAGCTTGCAGTTGGTCCTGCTCTCTTGATCAGTTCTGTAGCGACGGTTTCAGGGTTTACTTCAATCCCCTTCGCCATGCGGCAAATGTACCCCAGAATCTCATCATCTATCACAAGCTGTTCGTAGCTCACTGTGAGTCCAGTCGCGAACATGCCTAGGTTTATGATCATGTCCACGCCAGACGTGATCGCTGCTTGAGTTGTCATGATTCTCTCCCATGCGTTCTGTTCATCATGACAGTGCGCATCAGTGTCTGGCGAAGTTGAGTGAGACGGGAGGCCGTAGAAATCGGCGAGCTGCACGCTAGCAATGCGCATCAGCACGCTTTCATGTGATCCGATTATGAGAGTTGCCTCAGGCATGTCGAAGGTGGTTGCAGCGCACGCGTAAATGAACGGCACGCCTTTCTTGGCCAGCTGTGAGATCACCAAACCAGAGAGGCTCTGGGCATTGTGGATTACCATCGTTCCCGCTATCGTTATTGGAGATGTCACACCAGTGATCGGCTGAGAACCCCCAAGGATTGGGACTCCGTTTCTCGCGGTCTCCATAAGAGCTTTAACAGCATTTCTTTCCCACATCAGTGGACTCGTGGGCGAGAACTCGCAGCTGAGCACCGGTGCGCGGTCCAGTCTTTCATCTCCAGTAACAACCTTGGCCATGTTGTTACCAGAGCTTCCCTGCTGTCGATGTTTAGTCCCGAATTCGATAGCACATCTAGGGTAGCCTGATGTATCTGACTCAGCTCGCTCTCGGAGAGGACTCTCAGTTGACTAAGCTTCAAATGGAAATGACTCCGTTTCCGTACTCGCTTGACACATCCATCGCATTAAAGCCTGAAAGTTGGTCTATCTCAGACTTCACTGGGATGAATAGCAACTCTTCGATCCTACGATCCCTAGGTCGCTCAAACGGCATGTCACACTGCCTACAGAATCCATCATAAACACAGACAAGGTTTTCCTTCCTACCTTCGGATACATCGTGTCTAGCGATGACCCCCTTGACCGTTTCAGGGTCTGAGAAGTCAGCTCTTCTCGCAAGTGACCGCAACATCTTGACTCTGGGCACTATCGTGCTTTCCCGGTAGCCGCCCTTCTTCAGCCGCCGAGCATACTCCAGAGTCCGCTCCTCAAGCGCCACTGGATGACATGAGAATTGTCGAGATGAGAATATCGGGGCCGGCGAACTTGTTTTGACTCCCAGCGTCTGAGTGGAGAAAAGAAGGAGTGCTCTGGAGAGAACAACATCTCAGACCGAACCCACAATTCGTCAATTCAGAGGAACCGCCAAAGCTGTCACTGACTTGTTATCCTCCTCAACACCGCAGCAGACCGCTCCATCCTACGCACCAGAGCAAGTCGCGCAGCCATTTACGCTTCTCCCAACTAGAAAGCACGCGCGACTGCTGCAACGGAAAGTGGTGACCTTCTGGAGTCTGAGGGGAGGATGCAGCAAGTCCACTTTAGCTGCCACTGTAGCTTACTGCATCGCCGAGAAGGCAAAGAAAGTGCTCCTACTAGACATGGATTCCTCCGCTCCTTCACTACACGGCTATCTGCGACGCGAGCCTCATCGCTCAATCACTCGATACCTTCTGACGGGAGACTGCTCTTTCTCTGACACCCTCGAAACTGTGAGGATTCGAAAGGTACGACTGGACTTTGCGTCGGTAAACGACTCACCTGATAGGTTTGCCATGGGGACGTTGAGTCTGGCCTAGCTGCCACGAGTAGGTTGACCAAACTGCATGAAGGTCTGGCGAGGCATCACGATCTATACGACCGAATCATCATTGACGCCGAACCGGGGTTCAGACCAGCTTCAATTGGATTGGTTACGCTGCTTTCTGATGTCGTGCTGGTTGTGTCAAGGGATCGACCTGTCGAACTCAAAGCGCTGAGAGTTCTGGATGATCACATGACGCGTCTGAAGGACGAGATGTCGGAATTCAGGCCATTCCTGGTCTTGAATGAGTGCGTCAGACCGGCAGAAGAACAGCTCACCGTGATCAAGCGCTACGGGATAAGACTGCCTCTCCTCGCTGCTGTCCCCTTGTATGTCGAGCTTCGTCAAAGAGCGGATTTCTCATTCGACCGTGCGTACCACTTTCATAGAGACGCTTGTCAAATCGCGGATGTGCTTTTGGGCCGCTAACATCCGATTCTGTTCTTCAGCGCAGGCTGCCCCCCAACCATTCGCAGGAGTACCGACAGAGCAACCTCGAAAACAGATCCGTCGAAGCAATCTTACAATGGAAACTCCTTGCTGGGTTGTCGTAGCACTCTTATCTGAGCATTGTGAGGGTTTGTACCGGCTAGGAAATCTTGCACGCCCGAAAGGACCTAGGGCTCAAATCCCAATCATTCGGGCGAGAAACGGCCAAGAATCGGGAAACGCAAGCGCTGCTAAATATGGTGGACCGGGCGGGATTCGGACCCGCGACCTTCCGGTTTCTTGGTTAGCGTTTCTTGCAAACCGGACGTTCTTTGGCCTCATCGATGGGCATACCAGGCTGAACTACCGGCCCTACGTGCCGATACGAGGAAAAAGCACTTTTAACCTTTCGGAGGCCACCCCGTATCGACCATCGCGATTCTCGTTGATTCATCCAGTGATGTCTTTCGATGAAAAACCATAACAATGTGAGGATACTCTTCGCCCTATGCGTCGTTATTGGAAGGAACTCGTATGCCCATTGTAGCCAGTAGAGATGGTGAGAAACAGGGTCTCCTGCGTGCTGCAGAGCTGATGATGGTTTCGTCTCGTACTGCTCCAAAATCAGGGGGAGTTGACGATGTCGACACTGTCCTCGTCACCGGGAGCGAGAAGGACAAGATTGCTGCCGAGATGGACAAAATGGGTGACGAGCGAAAGATCGACGGCTTCAGACGCGACGCCGACAACGTGAAGCGGTCCGAGGCGCTACTTCTCGTTGGCGTCAACGGCAGAAAGAATTTCGGTCTATCCTGCGGCGCTTGCGGTCATTCAACGTGTGAGGAGTTCAATCGCGCGACTGCGGTTAGAGGAGTCGACTTCGAGGGCCCAAGCTGTGTCTTCAAGGCGCTTGATCTAGGGATTGCCCTCGGCTCCGCTGTGAAGACGGCAGGCATCCTGAACGTCGACAACAGAATCATGTATCGGGCTGGGACCGCTGCGAAACGTTTAGGCTATCTTTCCACATCAAATGTCGTGATGGGTATCCCCATCTCCGCTTCTGGGAAGAGCATCTACTTCGACAGAAAGCCGCTAAAGTAAATCCTACACTTCCCGGTTCTGTTAACTTGTCGGCGCATGGCTGACATGGTTAACTGCCTCGCATCGACTTTGCGGATTGCCGTACGCTTGCGGGTTCCGCCACCATCGCTTCACTTGTGAGGCCGACTACCCCGAACCTCAGGGTTCCCGCAGCCAAGATATTCTTGGCTGCGTTCACATCACGATCTACCACGTATCCGCAACTGGGGCATCGTAGCGTTCGGTTCTCTTCGGGCTTCATCTTCTGCCCACATATCGAACACCTGCTACTTGTCCCATGCGGATGCACGTAGATGACTGGCAAACCTTCCCACTTGGCTTTGTATTCGATTTGGCGTTGCAGTTCGGCATACGACCATGAGTTCATGCGTCCACGATACCAGCGCCCCTGCCAGTTCCCACGACGATAGAGCTTACGAATGCCAGTGAGCCTCTCCATCGTAATGCCATACCGCTTCGCCTTCGCTTCCTCCACAACAGACTTGGACGCGTGATGGAGAACCTGTTGAACCTTCTCACGTTGCTTGCGACCATATTTGCCGCTGACTTGGCGGCGGATGCGAACATCGTTGCGCTTGAAATGTGACCGCACACCAAGATACATGGCTTTCACTCGTGTGGCTTCGGAGAGATCATGCCGATGAACTGTTCCGTCAGTTGCGGCAACCGTGACATTGTCAAGGTTACGGTCAATGCCGATGAAGCCGCGTGGCTGAACCTGTTGAACCTCGCTCGCATATCCTAGGGATAGTCTCCCCTCCGTCAGCGTCACAGATCGAACCGTGAAATCATTGACCGCAGCTTGGACATGCTGATTCAGAGGGATCCGAATATGCTCCCTCGCATGAATTGGCAGTGACAGTTCACCGTCTCGAACCTTGAAGCCGTAGCATGTGGTTAAACGTGGACGCCGCGCATACGGCTCCCTCACGTGTGGGTTCTTCCGCTTCGCTTTCCGATAGTTACGTAAGATGCCTGTGGCGGCGCTGATTGCACAGAGCCTATAGTAGCTTGCCAAATCGTAGCCGCTGAGTTGCCTGTACGCCTTCAACGACAACGACTTCAGACTGGTCACGTTCTCGGCGAGTCCGATGCGGATGCAATCGTTCAGCATCTGACGGAACTGCTCAAGCAACCAAGCAATCTCAGATGTAGGCGTGTAATGTTGCCAGGCAGACTTGAAGACTTGCACGACTAATCAGTACGACTGGCAGGGGGTTAAGCTTGAGACATGAGTGAAAGAAAATGCGGGGACGAGAATAACAGGAGCCGACAAGTCAACAGAACCCACTTCCCCAATTACCCCGAGTGGGCTGCTTGCTTGCTGCATCTCGGACACGGCTGGCTTCGCTCACCTCACTGCGAATGTTGCTGCTCGGCCCCGTTCTTGGAATGGTTTGACCCTAAATATGAGGATCACTCGACAAAGTGCTCTTACGTTCTCGTCTGATTAGGGTTACTGTTACTTTTCGTCTGATGATTAGTGAAGAGAATGGTCGCCTTGTCAGGCCCCACCAAGAAGTCTATATTTGGGAATGGCCTTTTTCGGCTGCTCCGACCAGTACAGAACGCATCAAAAAGGAACCGACCATGACTCCCTTATTGTTGGTGTAATGGCAGGGTCGCCATCTTGGAAGCAGCGGGAACAGGCAGGTTATATACATGGACCGTAGGAATCTAGAACTCGAATCCGAGAGAAGAAATGTAAAATGGCTACCGTGACTATTGAAAAGAGCGACTTGGAGAGACTCGCCGAGTTTACGAAGAACACAAATTGGCTCTTGGAAAATGTCGAGAACTTGCGAGCGAAATACCCAGACCGATATGTTGCTGTACTCGACTCGGGAAATCAGGTGCTAGACGCACAAACTCTTGAGGAGCTAACTGAGAAGATACATCAACGAGCCAGGGATCCAGAGACTTGTGCAATTGAGTTCGTAACCCGAGAACGCTACCTGTTGCTGCTCTAGTCGTTGCCGGTCTGTGGCGCGGTCTCGCCTGAAGGATGGCCGCTTGCAGCGGATAAAGGTCACAGCTATCAAGGGCGAGCATTGCATTGTAACAGCTCTATTCGTTTGCGATCATTTGGGCATTAAGACACCTCAGAAATTCATTGTTGACACCGGTTCTGTTCACACAACTGTTCCCGAAACGAAAGCAAGAGAAATGGGAGTCGATCTCGAAATCCTCGACAAGTACAAGGTCAAGATCAGGATGGGCGGCATCGGTGGAGCGGCCGATGCACGGATGCTGGGTAATGTGAGACTGATTTTCACAGCTACCGACAATTCGTCTGTCGAAGAGAAACTGCAATCCGTTGTTGTACTACGCGATCCCGTAATTTGCAGTGAGGAGGAACGCAATATCCTCC
>Ga0315280_10002395_pt1 | contig 30414 bp, 29 predicted proteins | sample YL17G06_40_MG_FD_203697 | JGI IMG/M metagenome (GOLD analysis project Ga0315280, IMG submission 203697) | Sediment microbial communities from Yellowstone Lake, YNP, Wyoming, USA - YL17G06_40 | ecosystem: Environmental > Aquatic > Freshwater > Lake > Sediment | place: USA: Wyoming | collected... | reverse complement strand
TAACGCTCAACACTGGCGCCCAGGCGGTCGAAGCATCGGCGTTGAGTTTGATCGAGCGTCCGATCCGACCGGCGGGGAACTGTGTAAGGAATTGCGTGCCCACCCCCGTCACGGTCGTCGAGCTATTCGTCAAGGTAACAATCCCCGTCACGGCCTTGGTGGTCAAATCTCCCAGACGATTCTCAAGGAGGAGAAGCGGAGCGCGGTCCGGGTCGCTTTCCCATCCGCCGATAACGTCATAGGTCTGGCGGAAATCGAAAATTGGGATGTCGTTATGGAATGATGTTGGCGAGCCGGCGCCGATTGCCGGCGTGGCGACGATCACGCCCGGCCCGGATCCGATGTCGGCGATTGCCGCGTCCAACTTGGCGGTGGCGTTGGCGCCCGGGAACTGATCGGCGAAACGAATCCCATTGAGCTTCTTCAGAGAGCCCACGGCGGCACCGGCGGCGTCGGTCGAGATGGGTTGTGGCGTGAACCAGGTTCGTGCGTCGGTGACGCCGGCGATCGTCGATGCGCCCGTGACAACCTTCGCCAGAGGGATATGACCGGGCGCGAATCCGCTGGTGTTCGACGCCGGCGCGCAGTTCGTGACCGGGTCGAGATACACGTAGTTCGTGGCGCTTGGAGCGAGGGTCAGAGTCCCTCCCGCATAGGTGACGAGCGCCGGAGGGTTACCGCAGTACGCCGTGCCGGCGGCGAGGTTGAGCGCAAGGCCCGTCGCGGCGGTGGGCCAATAGCCCGGGCCGACGCCCTGCACGTACTTGGCATTGGCCGCGAAGATCGGCTGGCCGCCCTGGGCTTGCGGTTGCTGCGCGAACAGTCCACCACCAAGACACCAAGGCACCAAGACCAATGAGAGCACTACGCAAGCATAAACACGCGAGAGCGGACTCTTCGATTCTTTGCCGATGATTTTCTGCTTTGTGTCTTTGTGGCTTGGTGGTGAGCTTGTTTTTTTCACCATAGAAGCACCTTCGCGGTGACCCCCGCGTCGGAAGCCACCAGATAGAGGTTGGTTGCGTCGTACATGGCCGACGACTGGAACCAAATCACGCCGGAAGAGGTCATCTGGATGAGCGCGCCGGCGGGAACGCGCCCCAGCCCATGAGCGAGCGCAAAACTTCCTGCTGCTCCGGGAGCCGCCACAACCTGGCCGTACAGTTTCGTGGCGTCGGTCACGGCGGTCACCCGCGTGGCATCGGTGACGACGCGGCCTAGGAAGGCATCCCCGGTGGCGGTGGCGAACCCCGTGAGGTTGTAGTAGAAGCCGCTGGCGCTGTTATAGAAAAGGTACGAGGTGGAGCTGGCCGCGGCGGGGCCGGGGTTGGGGGCCGACGCGGGCGCATACCGTTTGCCCTGCGCGTAGAGCACACCGATGGCCAGCGCCGGCGTCAGCGTCGTGGAAGTCCCCAGGCTGAATCCAGAGACGACTCCGCAGACTCCGCGGTCTTTGAGCCAAGCCTCGACCGTGCCCGCCGCGAGCACCGCCGACTGAACGTCCGTGGCGTCCTGGAGCAGGGAATCAATCACCGTCCAGTTGGTGTCGAGGTCGATCTCGTAGTTGTCGCCGTGCCTCGGCTGGATAATGCCTTTGCGCGGAAGGACCGTTCGGACGACTGCCATTTGAGTTTCCCTCTACCACCCAGGCACCCTTTGGAATCGCGAATTTGAAATTTCACATTCCAGAGGGGTCTCTGTGGTGAATCATCTCGCAGCACGCGCATCTTTCACGTGTTCACGGGCGAGACGCCCGTGCTGCTGGTTTTCAGCCACTCAAACGCGTGGCGATCACGCGCACCTTTACGAACCCGTCGTTGGTTACCGTCTCCGCCCCGCCTTCGATGTAATAGGACACCAGGCAGTGCACCAGGCCGGGGCTCGCCTCGTTTTTCTCTTCCACCCAAAAATCCATCAAGTAGAGGTTGCCAGCGCCGGAGTTCCCGTTGGCGCGTGCGGGCTTTGTCAATGCGCCATTGGTGGCGCCGGCGGGCGAGCGTGAGCACCAGGCCGCCACCTCGTACTCGAGTTCGGCGCGCGTGTAGTGGTATCCGTCCACCGGGCTGGTCGGAAGGGCCACGGTCTCGCCGTCTCGGTACCAGCCGTAGAAGGTCTCGGGCCGCACGGCGGCGAATTTGGCGTTGTTCGAGATCTTGGTGAGTGAGTAGTCGGTGACGGGCTGGTCGGCGGCCAGGTTCGAGTCCGGAATATCGACCGCGCCAGGGATCGTTGCCCAGGTTAGTTGAGCCATAGCCTTGTTACCTCATTTAGTGATTTGGTGATTTAGTGATTGAGTGAATTGCTTCCCAGAGCAAGTTCGGGCAGCCGCCTTCGGCAATCGCCAAATCACCCAATCGCTCAATCACAAAATCACCAGACGGTCTTTCCTGCCGTGCCGTCGCTGTACTGCTTCGTGGTGTCGTCGGCAACGAACATGTATTGATCGCGCTCCGCCTGGGAGGCGCCGGGCCAGGCGGGCGTCCCGTCGGGCGCGATACGCGAGAGTCTTTTCGCACTCACCCAAGAAATGTCGAGAAGCCGGTAAGTCATCGTTCCCTCGTTGAAGTTCGGTTGCTTCTCGACGACCTCGAAGATGCGGCTGAAAATCCCGCGCCGTCCGGTCTCGAAATTCGGCAGCAGCGGATGGGTGAGATAGACGAAGTCCCCGACCTCGACGGTCAAGGTCATGAAGTGGCTCTGAACGGTCAGCACGGTCGCTCCGCCGTTCGGGGCGCCGCTGACCGGGTCCATGCCGCTGTAGCGGCGAAAGATTCGGGAGGCGGTGAGCCCGGCCAGGGATCCGCCTTGGCGGACCAGCTGCATGCCCTTGGATTCGATGGTGTGCTGCCCCGCCAATCCATACTGTTGGAGCGAGGGCGTGTCCAGGAAGAGCAATTCCGTCTGGAAATTGCTCCCGTCGTAATCCATCCGGAACGTCACCTGGTTGATGATGGGGTGGCGCTCGACGCCGGGCAGCACGGTGATGTTCCGCTCGTTGAAGGCGAACAGGCTTCCGAGGGAATAGGGCGGGAAGAAAAAGCGCGGCGAGAGCCGCCCGTCGGCGAGCACGATCAAGTAACCGCCCAAGGCCCTGAAGACTTCGTACTCCAGAAATTGCTTGGCCTCGACCGGCTGGTCAAAACTGAATTCCATCATGTAGCCGGCGAAAATCCCGTTGCGGTAAAAGAGGAACTGGTCGAGGTCGAGGTAGAGGTTCGGATAGATCAGCGTGGCATTCTCCGAGCCTGCCCACTGGGCGGGATCGTAAAGTAGCCAATCGGCCTGCGGCGTGCCGGGGATCTGCCCCACGCCGAGCTCGTTTTGAAAGATCAGGATGGCAACGTCCATCGGATTGGCGGTCACGGTGCGCGGGTGGTCCCGGGAGATCACTTGGCCATCGTCGCCTTTCAGGAAGACTTTGCTCTTGGCGCTGCGCTTTAGGTCCCGGCACTCGAGGACAAAACCCGTCAGATCGGGCAGCGGCCTCACGGACTCGATTTCCTGCGTGGCGACGGTGACGAATTCCGAAGAGGTCATGCCCGGGTAGCCCACCTTGAGGGTGACCTTGCGCCCTTCGAGTTTTCCGCCGCTGGCGAGCGCCGTCATGTAGCCGGCCCCGTCGATCGCCTCAAGTTCGAGCGCGCCGATTGATCCTCGGCCCTCAAGCTGGCTGATCGACTGCTGCACACCTTGCGGGACTTTCAGCAGCGGCTTGGATTCAAACGACACGGGCATCACCCCTTCTTTGCGGCTGGCGACGAGCCAAAACCATGCGGTCGCTGCAATCGTCTTGCGCACGGAAAATTCCCAGGGGAGAAAGCGCGCGGCCAGCGAGAAATCGAGCAGGCCGTAGCCGCCGGTGGCCGTGCTCACCACCTGCATGCTGTGGATGGCGCGGCGCAGGAAGGCGTCGAGCCCGCCCTCATAGTGCTGGCTGAAATAGCTCCGAAGGCTGGCGTTGTCGGCCAGGCGCAGATAGGCGGCAAGCGCCCCCCAGGTGCCTTCCATCCAGACCGAGAGGGGCGAGTCCTGGTAGCCGCCTTCCGAGTCGGCGTAGGTCTTGAACCCGTCGAAACGCGTCAACTGCTCGTAGACCTGGTTGTATTCGGCAGGCACGCTGCTCTTGAGGATCTGCTGGTCGGTCAGCCAGAAGTTTTCGTAGATGAACTTCAAACACGCGACGGCCTTGCTGTCGTCCTTGATGTCGTGGCAGAACAGCGCCGCCCAGGAGCCGGAAGCGTCTAGGGCGAGCGCCGTATCGAGCTGCCCGGTCGTCTGGCTCACCCCCTGGGCGAAGTGCCCGGGCGTATCCCCGGCGGGCGGAATCCAGAGTTGAGCGAGAATCGCATCTTTCACTTCCGTGGCTTTGGTAGCCGCCGTGGTGGCGGTGTTGTTGAGCGCCTCGAATTGCGCGGGTGTGATCAGGCCCGCTTGAAGCAGCCACTGCGCCGCGGTGGGCAGGACCTTGGCGGCTTGCGAGAATGCCCAGTAGCAGTCGAGATTGTGCTCGGTCGAGACGGAGAAAATCTGCCCGGGAATGTACTGGTAGCCGGGATCCTGGTAACGGCCCCAGCCGAGGGTAATCAGGTTGTGCCGCAGCCCGGAGCCGGTGTACTGCAGCGAAAAGAGCAAGTCGAGCATGCTCTGGAGACCCAGCGCGGGGGTCAGAAAATCTCCCGTGGCTTCCATGTAGATCCCGTAAGCGTAGGCGACCCAGGCGAGCGATCCCGAGCGGATGTAGGCCTGATCGACGTGGCCGTTATAGACATCGTAAGAGAAGCTGAGCGAGCCGGCCGGCTGCGGTTCGCCCACCGAGAGGTCGTCGAAGCGCAGCTCTCCGCCCGAGTCTGGAACGGCGCGAAAGGAATCCATCGAGACCAGCGTTTCGCCCTCGACGTATTGCGCCATTAAGGCCTCGAGGTCTTGCGTCCAGGTGCGCCAGGCGTCCGGATCCCACGGGACGGCAACGGTGATGACTTTGGTATCCGAATCGTACCCGGAACTGACCGTTGAGACGAAATCGACTCTCACCACCGCTCCGGTCGAGCTCGTCACGTCCGCACGAAAGGTGAATCCTGCAGAGGTCTTGAAGTGGAAGGTGATGAGGCGGTCGGTTGTATCCGGGAAGCCCGAACCAACGTATTTCCAGACGGCGCTGCCCGCGCCAAAAATGATGACGCGCGAACCGTAGGGCGGCTTGGTGTCGTCCTGCTGATTCTCGATCGTGCCCGAGCCGCTTTCGAGTTCCCAGCGGCTGGTTGCGCCGTCCTCAGCGTTTTCGAGCACCAGGGAGGGTAGATACCCGGGAGTCTCCCGCAGGGTGTTGAGCCGGCGAATGATCCTTTGGGCGAGCTGCCACAGCCCGGCCTGCGTGAAGACGATGATGGCGAGCGCGGCGGAATAGATCCACGAACGGTTCTGAATGGCGGCGACGTTCTGCTTGGTCAGGGCGGTCGGATCGACGTAGTCGGGGTCGTTGGGCGGAACTTCAATCGCGCGCGGGAGGTCGGAATATACCGCTTCGTTTTGCAGCGTCGAGTAGAGATCGACGACGCCGAATTCCGGGTCGTCGTAGAGGACGTGGGCGACGAGCTGGCCGGAAGCCGCCAGCACGTCGGCGCCAAAACGTGCGTGGATCGAGTCCTGAATGATGATCGGGATATTATCTTCTTGAACGTACTCGATGTCCGTCTTCGCGTAGAGCCGCACCCAGTAATCTCGCAGCTTCGGCCCCACGCCCATGTTGGTGTGCGCGAGCCAGCCGGTGACCTGGGTTGTCCACTCCCCCGGCGCGGGCTGGGGCGCGCTGGCGGGCATCAGGAAAGCGATGAGCGTGCCCGACCAGTCCAGTTGCGGAAAATTCCAATCGCCAATCGGGCCGAGTGGGGCGGAAGCTTTGAAATAGAGCACGTCGGTCGCATCGTAGATGTCCACGCGGTAGTCGCTGAGTGGTTCGGGAACGTGGAGGGCAAACCCGCCCACGTCGTAAGTGCCGCTTATCGGCAGAACGTTGATGCAACCGGTGTTGATACGGAAACCGTCCGGGCCGGTTTGGAGGTCGAGCGGGGCACCCTGTAAGGCGACAAAGGTGATGTTCGGAACCTCTTCCTCCGCCAGACACCCATAATAACCGCTCGAAAGATCCATGGCACCTTCGGCAAAACTCGGATTCGTCGGCGTCGCCAGCGCGTTGCCCGTGAAGGGCGAAACATTCACGTTCTGACGCGAAAGCATCCAGCTCATCGCGCGGTCGAGCGCGCCGGCCAGGTCTCCGGAATAGTAATCTTTCACTTGCGCCATCGGTTAGCTCTCAGCCGTCAGCCGTCAGTTCTCAGTTCTTTCATTCACCCAATCACTCAATCGCTCAAATTCCGTACCCCGTCGTACCGTAGCCGGCGACGCCGTATCCTCCCCAAACGACCTGAACATCTTCTGCACGGAACGTGGTCAGCCAGTCGAGCACGCCATCAATCTGCAGGACGTAGAGCGGCCGCTTCTGCAGCTTCAGGTTCGCCACATCGAAATTCGGGTTAGTCGTGATGGGCATATCAGGAACAGAAACTAGAAGCTAGAAAATGGAAACTGTTTTGTTCTTGCCAGTTTCTAATTTCCAATTTCCAGTTTCGCCTTTCGGTCATGTGACCAGCTTCCTGAGTTTCAGCGTGAGCGCGTACAAGCCCGGCGCTTTGTATTCGATTCGGGTCTCGGTATCTTCCAGCGCGTAGTTCGTGAAGGCGGCGAGCGCCGCGTCGGGGTAGTACGCGAAGGGCGCCCCCGTGAGCGCGTGGTCGAGAAAGGCGCGCCAGTTGGCAAGATCGGTTCCGGCCTGGATCCACTCCATGGAGATTTCCAGGAACTCGTCGATGCGTTCGAGCACGGACTCGCGGATGCCCGCCGCCGAGACGTTGTCATGCCGCGCGGCGGTCTTCTGATATCCGGGCTGGTGCTGCGGCGGATAGACAAAGCTGAGCGTCTGTTCCGTGCCGCCCTCCGGGGTGTAGACGATCTTGGGAAAGGACACTTTTCACCACCAAGGCACAAAGACACAAAGAAAACGCAGGAATCCGAGGAATTCTGAATTCAGAATTCTGAATGCTGAATTCTTTGCCTGGGCCTTCGTGTCTTTGTGGTGAAAGTTATTCGTCTTCATGCTCTTGTCGCGGGCTGGCGGACAACGGTGTACGCCACCAGATTCACGTCGCGCTCGGTGACGGCCTGGGAGATGTGGCGCACGAGTTCATCGACTCCCGCCTGCCCGCCGTAGACCGGTCCCTGAAAAATGATCTGCACGGTCTTTTGCTCGGCGGGGGTCGCGGCGGCGCTCGCGCCTGCGCCGGAGACGATCAGTTCCGGAGCCACGGAGCCCGGCTGACGGACCGTTGCGCCGCGTTCGGCTTCGCGGACCTCGGGCCCGGCGAGCGCGCGGCCCGCGATTGCCGCCGCTCCGCCGACCGCGCCGTAAATTGCCGCGGACTTGAAGGCCAGTGCCGCGCCGCGGTAGTCCTGGATCGCCAGCAAGTAAAATCCCAGCGCGGTCGAGTAGATCGCCCGCACCAGCGCTTCCTGCGCGATGGCGCTGATGGCCTGCGCCGCCGCTTTGCGAAACGCCTCGCCGATGGAGCGCTGCCAGATGACGGCGTTGGCGATGTTCACTCCCAGCGCCGTATCGAAGAGCAGAAAGCTGCGGCCCAGGCTCTTCTCGAGCGCCTGGGAAGAATTCAGCACCTCGGCAAAGGTCGCGACGAGGTCGGCCTTCCACAGCTGCGCCACTTGGCGGTTGCGGTTGAGGATGTCGCTGACCGTGCCGACGTTGACGTTGAAGTGGCTCGCGAGCGTTTGCACCGTCCGATCGACATCGCTCACCTGGCCTGAACCTTGCGCAGCCCAGCGCGCGAGATCGGAGCTGAGGGTCGCGAGTTCGCGCGAGAAGTTCGTGCGAAAGCGCCGAATGCTCGCCTCGGCGTTCGAAGGGTCCGCGCCGATGCGAATGAGAAGTTCCGCCGCGTTAGTGCTTGGCATGGTTCACCGATTTGTAGCGCCCGTCAGCCGACGGGCGGACCTTGCGGCGGTCGCAGACCGCCGCTACAGCTACCAGCGCTCCTCGCGCAGCCGGGGCGGGAGAGTCTCGCCCCTGGGATTCGCTGCGAGGTCCGCGTCCGCCGCGCGTTGCGCGGCAAGCAGCCGTGCCGCTGCGGCGAGGTCGAAATCGAGCGCCAGGACCGGATCGCCGAGCCCGACCAGTTCGCTCGGGCGCACGCCGAACTTCTGCGCCGCCATGGCGAGGAGCAAGAAACTTTCACCGCGCACGAAACCGCTCCAGTCCGTCAACCGACGGACTGGAGAGGCCCTCCTTGCCCGAGACTCCGTCGCCGTTCGAGCCGTCGAGCGCGCGGCAGGCCCACTGAAAGATGAAGGCGCGGTCCGCGACGGGAATTTCCTCGAAACGAATCTCCTCCGGCCCATCACCGATGACCGGCCGCACCACGCTCGCCTTGACGAGCTCGCAAGCGAAGCGCGCCAGCTCCAGCACGTCCTCGCCGCTGATTTCGGGATCCGCCGCCGGTGCCGAGCCGTCCACCTGAAGCGCCGCCGCGAGCAGCCGCTGCGGCACGCGGCCGGAGAGGATCCAGTCGAGCGCCTCGGGCCGCGCAGCGAGAATCACTGCCCCGCTTGGCAGCGTGAGTTCTTCGGCGCGCGCTTCGCGCGCCACGCGAGAGGCGGCGCGCCAACTGGCGGCGTCGGCGACTCCATTCATCGGCATGGTTGCCTCCTCGCATTGAGCGATTTAGCGATTTAGTAATTGAGCGATTTCAATCCGCCAGTTGGCGGATCACCCGATCACCCAATCGCTCAATTCGCCAGACTATGTCTGGCGGTAGATCTTCCCCACCTGGTCTCCCGCCGCGCGCGAGGCATCGGCAAGGGCCTCGAACTTGACCTTGTACGTCGTTTCCTTGCCGCGCTGGAATGGGAGTTGCACCGCCTCGGCCTGGTAGGCCTGGTAGAGCTGGCTCACCACAAATTTGCTGGCCGCGTCGCGCCGCGGCGAAATCACCGCCACGGAAGTCTTGGGGATCGCGAGCGTGCCGCCGAAGGAGATCTCCTCGTAGCCCTGCGCGTCGGGGGGCAGCCCCGTGTCCGTGCCTGAGGAGAAGGCGCCGTTCACGATGAAGTTCTTGAGCTTGGCGAGGTCGGACTCCTTGAGCGTGACCTCGACCGAAGCGCCTTCGGTCGTCATGACGACGTCGATCGGGGCCGCCACCTGGTCGGCGGAGATGGTTTCGAGCTTGGGCGCGAGCAGCACCGTCGCCGCGCCTTCCGTGGCGCCGGCGAAGATGGGCGTGTCGGCCGTGGGGTCGCCCGCGGCGTTGATCAGCAGCCGGCTGCCGCTCGCGGGAACGCTCACGTTCAGCCACAGCTTGCCCGGCCCCTGATGGATTTTGGTTGCGTCAACGTTTGGCATGATTTCCTCCCGTGTCCCTTTCGCGATGGCCCGTAGGGGTGGGGCTTGCCCCACCCGAAGAGGGCACGGCGAGCCGTGCCCCTACTTGGTGCCTTCGCGTCGTTGTGATGAAAAGGCCTGCGCTGTTCAACTAAGGACCTCCTCGAAGCATTCCGCCCACCTGCCCAGCAGCCCTTCGACAAGCTCAGGCCGGCCCTTCGACTGTCGCTCAGGACGGCGAGCGAAAGCCGAACCGTGAGCGAAGTCGAACCGCGAAAGTGCCGGAATCGGCCGCGCGTTGTTCGTATCGGCGCTGAAGCTGAGCGTTTCCGTGAAGCTCAGGTACGTATCGCCGTCCACGCCGGTGCCGGCGTCATAGTCAAGCGTCCAGTTGCGTCCGTTCCCTTCCGTGACGCCGTTCCCATCGTCGTTGTAGATGACGAGGGCGATGCGGTCGCCGGTCGAGAATCCCGTAGAAGTCGGCGTGAGTGTCGGGCTGGTGCGCACCGCCGCCGAGGTGCCCCATTCGGTCACGCCGCCGTCGGTTGAAATTCCCAGCGACGAAACGATCCCGCCGGCCGCGACTGACCAGCGCAGGACTTCATAACGCGCGCCGCAATTGCATTGGTTCGCCGATTCCAGGCCCCACAGATTCGGCGTGATGGTGCCGGAGATCGTGACCCCGCTCGCCAGCGGGGCGGAAAGCCAGATTGTTTTTGTCCCCCCCGCCGTTTTGGTGATGATGTGGCCGGCCGTCGCCGAGGGCCAGTATTGGCCGCTGACCGCTCCGCTGATGGAGTTGGTGACCACCGTAACTTTAGCTGAGCCTTGGGTGGAGTTCGCCAGGCGGAAGACGATGTCCGGCGATTGCTGCACCGCCGCCGGCGCATCGTGCAGGAAAACCTTCGTCGCGGCAAAAGCGGAAGAACATTTACCACAGAGACACAGAGACACAAAGAAAAGAAGAACTGCGGTGGTCCTTTGTGTCTTTGTGCCTCGACAAGCTCGGGACGGTGAGCGAAGTCGAACCGTGCCTTTGTGGTGAGAACTAGTTCGCCGTAGCTCAGTGATTGATTTCATTACCAGAGCCTCTGCCGCGGGATGCGTCTGAGTTCCGCCCCGAGATAGTATTCCCCGCTGTTCATGTCGCGCCGCCAGCCGATGCGGAAGTGGAGCGAGGGCCTGACCGGAGCAGCAGCAAACGGCGCCTGCGCGGGCTTCGCCCAGACGAGCGGGAGCTGAACAATCACACTGGGCGGAAAAAGCGCCAAGGTGATCGAGGGCGGCTCGAGGTGCGGCAGCCAGGTGATCTGTGTGTGCTTTTGCACGTAGGCCACCAGGTCCGGAAAAGGCCGCTTGTCCGTGCCCCAGTTCAGGTCGCGTTTGGTTTCCTCATCCATAAGTGCGTTCACCACAAAGACACAAAGACACAAAGAAACCCGCAAAAGCTGTGAGCTTTTGTGTCTTTGTGCCTTTGTGGTGAGAATCAGTTGGTCGTGTCATATTTCACCGTCATGGTCACCGTCACGTCAGCAAGGCTTGCGCCGATGGTGACAAGGTTCGCCTTGAACTGATCGCCCGCCGCCAGGCCGGAAACGTTCTGGTCAGGCGCGGAGCCCTTGGCCGCCGTGCGCGTGTTGGCGCCGAGCGAGAGGTTGGCGGAGTAGATGTTTGCAAACGTCGGCGAGGTCCCCGTGCAGCTCGCCGTGCAGCGCTGGATGTTGAACGTCGAGCTGCCTGAGCTGGTCGTGTTCACCGTCAACCGCATGTCGGTGATGGCGGGATTGGCGATTCCCTCGGGAAGCGTGAGCGTCATGTTTTGCACGCCCGTCGCTGGCGTACCCGGAAAGAACCAGGTGAGTTGATGGATCGAGCGGTGGTCATGGTCGGCGCGCGCGGCGGTCGACGCGGTTCCCGCCTTGGCGGGCCCGTTGCCCGCCGTCCCGGACGCGACGAGGCTGGCTTTTCCATTGAACGTCGACCAGTCGGTCGCCGTCAGGCACCCCTTTTGCCCGCTCGTGGCATCTTGGCAATCGAGATTTCCACCTGTGACCGCCAACGGCGCGGTGTAGGGAACGTAGGCCGAGAGGTTGTTGGGCGTGCCCGTATCCTTCTGCCACTTCACGTTGATGGCATTGGCCGGCGCTGCGGGTGTCGAATCGTCGAGGTCAGCATCGGTTGCCGCCGTGCCGTTCACCGAGATGTTGTCGCCCCCGCCGCCCGCGCCGCCGTCGCCGACCAGGTTCCAGCCGTTGCCCGCTGCGTTGCAGAGGTAGACCTGCTGCCCGGCGGGCGTGGCGTCGGTATCAACGAAGATCTCTTTGTTGGCGGTGCAGCTCGCCGGCAGTGCGGTCGCTGCGGGCAAAGCCAGCTTGTTCGTCGAAAAATCCTGCAGCCCACCGCCCGAATAGGTGTTGGCCTGATTGTTTTTGACGACGTTCGACCCGTCGCTCAGATTGGAGGTCGAGGGCTGCGCGCAGGTCAGGTTGCCGTTTGCTGCGATGGCCGTGGCGAATTGATTCGCGCTGCAATCGCTCGGGTCGCTGGCGAGCGCCGTGGCTTTGGGAGCTGCCGTGGTGTTGATCCAGTTCGTGCCGCTCCACTTCAGGATGTCGTCCGCGGCCAGTGAGGTCATCGTCGCCGCGATCGCCGTCGAGCCATTGCCACTCACGCCGTTATAGGTGGTGAGATCGGTGGCGCTCCAAACTTCCTGGCCCTGTGAGGCGGTGAGCTTTGCAGAAGGATCGAGACCGGCGTAGCCATCTCCGGTGTTCTTACGAGTAGTCACCTCGCAGGTTATACACAGGAGCGCCAAATTTGCGTCGAGTTGCCCGCCGCCGGAAAGAGGAGAGCTCGTATTCACGGCGCGTGTGCTTGGAACTTTGTGTGCCAGATCATCGACCAAACCTGCAACATCAGACTCGATGTGACCGTGCCCGCTTACCGAGCAGGTCGGGCAGGAGAGCGCGAGATCCGAGCTCAGCGCGCCACCGCCTGCCAGCGGGCTGCTGGTCGCGACGCTGCGCGAAGTAGGCACCTTAGCGGCGAGGTCCGTCACCAGATTGGTCACGTCCGACTCGGCGTGCGCGTGCGTGAGCGGCGCCTTGCCGGCCAAGAGGGAATCGGCGGAGGCCTTGAGATAGACAATCGGGTCGGGGTCCGCTGCGTCAATCTTCACGGTGCCGGAAACGGTGGGTGAAGCAAGCGGCGCGGAGCCTCCCCCGCCGCCCGCAATCGTGCAGTCGGTGCGAAGTTGCCCGGTGTTGTCCACGCAACTGACGCCGTCGCCGGTGAAATTCAATTTCTGCCGCTGCGGCAGATCGTCACCGGCCTGCTGGAGGAACTGATAGAAGAGCGCCGGGGCCGTGGACGAGGGCGCCTGCGCTTGCCGGCAGAGGTCGGCGCCGACCGTGGCCACGTCGGGCACCACCCAGATCTCGGCGTGAATCCGCCCCTGGATGTTGAATGTCACGACGTAATAGCTGTCGCCGGGGGTCGCGCCGAGGTTGGGAATCAAGTCGAGCCAGAGGTTGCCGTCGCCGTCATTCAACTGCCCGCTCGCATCGAGATAACCTTTCACCACGCTCGGACCGTAGTCGACGTTGTGGTACGTGACCAGCTTGTTGCGCTGCGCGAACACCAGCCCGTACTCCGCGTGGCCGTTCACCGTGGCCATCACGCGCGGATTCGCGCCCAGGTCGTAAGTGGCGGTGACGTGCGTGGCGGCTTCGAGCTGCGGAGAAAGGGCAAACCACAAAGTCACGAAGACACAAAGAAAGACACCGTTCTTTGAAAAGAAGCCTTTGTGCCTTTGTGTCTTTGTGGTGAATCTTCCGTTCATCGTTCCTCCATCTCGATCACGAACTCAATCTGCGGCCCGCGCGCGAGACCTGCCGAGCGCGCTCGCGTGACGAGGACTCCCAGGTCGTGCCGGACGATCCGCAGGTCCTGGACCTTGGAGATGTTGGGGTCGAGGCCAGCGGTCTCGCCGTCGGGCACGGTGCGGTGGTCGATCGGGAGCGGCAGGTAGAAGTCGCCCAGCGGCGCCGAAGTCAGGACGGTGTCAACCACCCGGAGGTAATCCAACGCGTCTTCGGCTAGCCACTCCGGGTCGGTGCCCGTGATCGCCATGGCGCAGATGAAACGAATCGACTGAGTGCGCAGGTCGGCGTCGGAGTTCGAATCGAAGGCCACTTCCTGTGCCACCAGCACGAGCGCCGGCCAGTTCTGCACCGTCCCCGCTTCCTTGTAGAAGGCGCCGAAGGGTTTGAGCGCCCGCCCCGCCGGCCGCGTGGCGTTCGCGATGTCGAGCGCCGCCTGCTGATCGCGCTGCAAAATCGCGATCAGTTGGTTGACCAGCGGCTTGGCGAATTGTGCTTGATAGCGTTGATTCATTTTGGATCCTCGGTACGAGCGGTTCGCGAACCGCCCCTACTTTGGAGTGCGGCGGCTTGCCGCCGCTTTCTCGAGGGCACAGCCCGTCAGCCGACGGGCGCCCCTACGACCCAAGCTGGTCTTTGCCCAGCAGCGTCGCTTTCTCCTCTATCGCGCTCCGTACGATCTCGAGCCACCGCTCGCTGCGCTCACCGGACAACACAATGATCGGTCGTGCCGGCATGCGTTGCGTGCCGAGTTGATGGAACATCGCGTAGGGCAAACGGCTTCCGAGGGTCAGTGAGCTTGCGTCGATTTCTTCCACATGGTTCGCCCCGCTCGGGCCGCGCAGGGATTCCAGCAGCGCGCCCGTGCGGAAGAGAATCGGCGCGCCGGCCCTCTTGCGTCGGAGCGTCGCAGGCGCGAGGGGCGGCCAAGGCGTGCCCTCCGCGCGGCCTTCGCTCGAGAATTGCTGGGCGATCATTTCGCGGAAATCGTCGGCGATGGCTTGGAGCGCTGGCGCCTCGTCGGCAAGCGCCGCCTGAAAATTCTCGAGCGTCTTGTCAACGGCTTCCGAGTTGTCTGCGTATGTGAATGCAATCATGTGCGACACCCGCGATGGCGTGTCATTCTGAGCGGAGCGAAGAATCTCGGCATTGAGTGAGAGAAGGCTCCGCTGAAGTGAAGGCAATGCAGAGATGCTTCGTCCGTCGGCTGACGGACTCAGCATGACGGCGAATCCCTGGCATGTGCCGATGTAGCGCCGGCCTTTAGGCCGGCACATGCCGGGCTGAAGCCCGGCGCTACTGAATTCAGAACACGTCGTCCTTCTTAAACGCCGCGCCGCTATCCTCCGAATCGATGTCTTGCTCCTGGCCGGCCACGCCGCCGAACGCCGGATAGACGTCTCCGGTGCGGGCCGTCGCGACGAAGAGCTTGTCGTAGGTGCCGCGCGCGAGTTCGGCGAGCATGTTTTCGTACGAGCGCCGCAGCGAGTTGGGATTGGCCCAACCGGCCGGCGAGGCCTCCGGCCCGAGCAGCGAGAAGAGCGCCTCGCCCAGGTCTGCCGCCGCGCCCACCTCGTTCAGGAGGGCGAGGAGCGCATAGGCTTGCGGGTTGTTCGTGGCCAGGCCGTCGAGTTGGTAGCCGCGCCCCACTGCATGTGCCGTGATGCGCGCGCTGGCGGCCTCAATCCACGCCTGGATCTGTGCGTCGCTCGGATTTTGGTCCGCTACGCCGCGCTGGAATCCCGGATAGTGCGCGGCGACGGCGTCAATAGATGTGAAGCTCATGGAATCCTCTTGTAGCGCCGCTCTATGAGCGGCGACGTCGCCGGTCATAGACCGGCGCTACAGTAGGGGCGATTTATGAATCGCCCCTGCCTTGGAGTGCGGCGGCTTGCCGCCGCTTTTGCCTGACGCCGTCTCGACGGCGTCCGCTCGCGGCGAAGCAGAGCTTCGGTGAGTCAAAGCGGAAGCAGAGCTTCCGCACTCCAAAGAGCGGCCACGCTCTACGCCACCGCGCTCAGCCACAGGTACGCGGCGTTGGCGGCCACCACCTTGGCGTCGAAGTAGAGCTGCACCTCGATGATGTCCGCGGTGCGCGCCTCGTCGCGGTAGCGCTTGACGAAGAAGCCGCCGTTATTCGCGCCGAACGCCAGGGTGAACTGGTAGCCCAGCGACACCGTGCGGCGGCCTGCCACCGGAGGCCGATAAAACAGCAGCGCGTTCTTGCCCCAGATGTAATCGAGCGAGTCGGCCGCGCCTTCATTCGCGGTGTTCTTGATCGCCGAGGCCACGTAGAAGTTGTCCACGTTGAACACCGACTTCAGGTGGTCCGGTTGCACGACGCCGACCTGCGCGTACTTGAAGCGCTCGATGATCTTGGGGTGATTGCGCAGGGCCTTGAAGACCGGGTAGCTCACCAGCAGCGAGTTGGGAAGATTCCCGATCTGCTTCAGGATCGTCGCCTTCTGATCCTCGATGGCCGTGATGGGATCGGAATTCGTATAGTCGGACCACTGGCTCGTGCCGGAGAGCGTCGTACTCTGCGTGATGACGCTGGAATCCAGGGCCTTCGAGGCGACCAGGATCTCGCGTTGCAGATAGATGAGATCGGTGAGCATTTCCGTGGTGTCCACATCCACGTCAATCGCCTGGTCGGCGTTGGCGCGCAGCTCGTCGGGAATTGCCTGGGCGAGCGCGTGGCCTTCGCAGTAGTAGGTGTCGGTCGAAAGCGTCCACTCGATCTCGTTGGCCCGCGCGCCCGGGCGGCGGGCGTCGTCGAGGGTTCGGAAATTGTCCTTGGAGTAGATGAAGTACTTGTTCGATTGCTTGGTCACCGGAACCACGGGGAACGTCGCGTCCGCCACGTATTGCAGGTTGCGGTAAGCGATCGACACTTCGGTGAGAGCTTGATCCACGTGGACCGTCGAAATATCAGGCATGGTAATGCTCCAAGACCGCTCGCCGCGAGCGCTCCGCGCGCGGGGGTAGCACCGCCCTTCAGGGCGGCACGTGCCGGTCCCGCAAAGCGGGGCCGGCGCTACGAAACGCGGAGGCCTGTCAGCAGGCCGCTCGTCGGCCAGCGGGTCGATGTGCCCCGGCCGCTGACGGCGCGGGGCCGGCCCGCAGTTTAGGGAACAGGTGACAGGGGACAGGGAACAGCAAGCTGTCGCGCTGTAACCTCTAACCCGTCCCCTGTAACCTAGGAAACGGGCATCACCACCGCGTTGGGCGAGAGGAAGACGAAGAAGATCTCGCCGTCCGCGGCGGAAGTCTCGGCGATCCCCAGCACGTGGTGCAGGGTGGCCGAGCCGGGCACGGTCGTGAGGTCGGCCTTGCGCAGCGTGCCCGCCGTGTCGCCGATCTCGACGTAGTCGCCCTTGGTGATGGCCCCCTTGGCGTAGGCGCGCGAGATGCCGTACTTGCGCACCGCGACGTTGGCGTTCACCTTCGGCTGCGCCTCCTGCGTGATGCCGCGGGAGAGCTGATTGGCGGCCGTGGGCAACTTGACGTCGTTGTCGGCGGTTCCGGCGACGACGGCGCGATACTTGGTGATGCCCGCCGCTTCCGTCACCCGGTAAGTCTTATCGAGAACGTAGGTTGCTCCTGGCATTGCTCCTCCAGAATTGAGTGATCTGGCGATTTAGTGATTTGGTGATTTGCCTTGGAAATTCGCACAATCACTCAATCACTCAATCGCGAAATTCTTCCCGAGGGCCGAGTCCCTAATCCCGCAAACTCGTCACTCGTCACTTGCCACTAGTCATTGCTCGAGACGGCCCGCCGGTACTGCTGCACGAGGTCGGGCTGTTCGCGGCCGATTTCGCTCAGCGCCTGGCCGAAGGAAATCCGGCGCTCGCGCATGCGCTGCTCGGCGAGGAATTTGACCTGTGCCTGGACGTCGCCGGGCGGAGTGCCGGCGAAGCCCACGGGTGCGAGCGGCACGACGGGCTTCTGCGCGTTCATCAGGCGCCGGAAGGCGGGCAGATCGCTGAGCGCGATCCGCCGCCAATCGTCGCGCTGGCGGGGGAGAAGCTTGCCGGCGCGCACGGCCTCCTCGAGCTCGTGCTCGGCCTGGGCGCGGAAGACTTCCGCGGCGGGGACAAACTTCCCGCTCGCCTCGGCTTCCGAGAGCAGGGCGCGCGCCTGCGTGTAGTTGATCACGCCGGATTCCGAGAACGTCGCCGCGGCGGACGCCTCGACCGTCCGCAGGTCTTCAGGCTCGAAGTAGAACTCGTCTTTCAATTCGTCGTGCGCGAGGTGGATTCTCCCGTCGCGCACGGAAAGCGTGACGTGCTTCATGGGACCTCCTTGGTCAGAAACTGGAAAATGGAAAATCGAAACTGGCGCCGCTCGCTCCGAGTGTCGAGTCGCTGGTGTCGGCTTGCCAATTTCCAGTTTCCAGTTTCCAGGTTCGCCTTCTTCAACAGGTTGGAATGACGGATCCGACAACCGGATCTGCGGCAGCTCTTCGAGGAACGGCCGGTTGGTGAGCGCCACGGAGGTGAGCGTGGTTCCCTGCGGCTTGCCGGTGCGCTTCGAGCGCGCGGCCCACTCGATGGCCGGCGAGATGAAACGGTACTCGCGGTTCCGGAGCAGCTCGCGGGCGCGTTCGGTGGGCTCGTACCAGCCCCAAAGAACGAGTCTGGGAGTCTTGGAGTCTGGGAGTCGACCAGTCACGGAGGCTCCCGACTGCTGGGCAGTGAGACTCGAAGACTCAGAGACGGGGAGACTCCAAGACTCGGGGGCAGGCTCCGGCGCGTCGACCTTCACGACGCGCCCCGCGCTCGGCACCGGACCGCCTGCGGCCACTTCCGGCATTTCGCTCGCGTGGTCGTAGTCGACGTTGATTTCGCCGTTCTGCCGCTGGCGGAAGTTGCGGACGATGGATTCGAGATCCTCGCGCGTAATCACAAATTCCGTCTTGCCGCGCATCCACCTTCCCGTGAGGGCGAGCGGGACACGGATCAGGCCGTCCGTTTCGTCGGCGCTCAGCGTGATAACGAAGCGGGGCACTTGTTCGAGAGTTTGAGTTTGCACGTGGGCACTCCTTCCCGGTGTACGTCGTTGGTTACTAGTTGTGGGTTGTGAAAGCCCCCGAATCCGTCGCTGGGTTGTCAGCAACTAGCAACCCACGACTAATTCCCGACTTCTGACTCCTGACTCCCGACTTCTGGCTCCCTCCGCTGCGGCAATCCCAGCTCGCGCGTGACGTACTGCGCGAGTTCGGGGTAGGGCGCGACGACGCCGGTTTGTGACAAGCGCGCCAGCAGGTCGAGCACCCGATCGAAGCTCCGCGCGCGCAAGTTCGAGATGTTGAGGGTGGGGTAGCGGCCCACGCCCTCCCAGTTGTAATCGACGAGCCGCTTGACGCAGGTGGAGCTGAGCGTGCGCGCCAGGTGGTCGGCGGTGGCCTGCACGGCGAGGAAGAAGAAATCGCTCTGTGACTCCCCGAGCGCGCGGTTGCCGCCCGCGCGCGCGCCGAGCCCCAGGTTCATGAAGAAGGCAAGCGCCGTGCGAGATATTTCGATATTGTGGTGCTGTATGGAGTTATACAGGTCGCGCACGTTGCCTTCCACGCCCTTGAGGGAAAATTTCCAGCCGTGCGGCAACGACACGCCCGTCTTCTCGTGCGCGGCGAGCTGCTGCACCCACTGGGCCGCGGCCTCGCGGTCTTCGCGCGAGCTGTCGGGGCCCTGCTCGATGGTCGGCACGCCCAGGCCGTTGCGCTCGCCGGCGATGGCGTCGATGCGGTAGAGCTGGTGCTTGATGTACCAGTGCATGTAGGCAGGGCGCAGCATCGAGCGGCCGAAGAAGTTGGCGCCCTCCTGGTTGAAGGTGAAGATGGCGAGCCGGTCGGCGGGGATTTCCACGCTTTCGAAGCTGGCGTTGCGGTAGCCGTACTGGTTGAGCGCCAGCAGCGTTTCGCCGTCGGTGTCGGTGATCCAACGGTAGAAGGTGATGGGCAGGCGCGGGGCGAGCCGTGCCAGGCGCACCATCGCCCCGTCGATCGCGTAGATTTCCTCGTGCGCAGCGGCGCCGAAGGCGAGCATGAGGAGCGCGTTGCGCAGCACGTCGTCCCAGCACTGCGTGGTCTTGAGGCCCGAGGGCGAGACGTACTCGAGTCCGCCGAAAAGGTTTTCGCGGACGAAGCCGGCGATGGCGCGATCTTCAGGGTCGTCGCTCGCGGGCAGGACGTCCCAGCTCGCAGCGCGGATCGGCAGCTCGCAGGCGAGCAGCGTCGCGGCCACCTGCGCGTCCGAGCGGCGCATCTTTTCGTAGGTGCGGATAGCCGTCAGCCCTTCAAGCTGCGAGTTGTATTCCCCGAAGTCGCGCAGGAAGCCCCCGAAGATGGGCGTGCCGGGCAGGCCGGCGGGCGGTAGCGACGGCATCTTGCCGGCATCGGGGGCCGCCAGGATGGCGGCGCTACGTTGCGTCCAGGAAATTTGAAGTGGTCCGAGTTTCATGTTCGCTCCCGACTAGCCTTCAGCCGTCAGCTTTCAGCGCTCAGTAATCTCTCTTGCTGATGGCTGACGGCTGAGAGCTGACAGCAGTTCATTCCTCACATAACCTCCAGCGCGGACCAGGCTTCGGCAACCTCCGCAAAGGCCAGGGGGTGGATGAGCGGCACGGCGTCGGCAAGGAATGCGTCGGTGGCGCGCGCGGCGGGCCGCGAGTCGGCGGCAAGATCCGCCAAAGCCTTCGCCCAGAATTCGTCGGCGTGGCCGGCGTCGGTGCGTTCGGCGTCGAAGCGCAGGTTGCCGCTGGGCGTCACAAATTTCTTCACGGCGCTGAAGGCGCGCCGGATTTCGCGCGTGTCGGGCAGCAGCGAGAGCCGTGCTTCCAGGCGCCGCTTGGTGCGGAATGCCAGGTCTTCCTTGAGCGCCGCGGTGAAGACGACCGGCTCGACGCGCGTCCCAAACTCTCGGGCGAGCGCCTCGGCGAGCGGCGCACCCATTCCGGTTGCGTCAATGCAAGCGCGGCGAATGAGCGGGTGGCCCTCCGGGCCTTCCAGTCGCAGCAGCTCGTGCGCGCATTGCAGTTGCTCGGCGAACGGAACGTTGGCGAGCGTGCGGACGAGGCGGGTGACCGCGACGCTGTCATGCTGAGCGTAGCGAAGCATCTCTGCATTCCCTTCATTTTCCTGGAGAAGACCTTCTTCTATTAAATGCCGGGATCCTTCGCTTCGCTCAGGATGACGTCCGCCCGACGCGAGCGGCGTCACTTCGTCCACCCAGAACACCGTCCGGTCGTGCCGCCGACCGATGTCGATGCCGAGGTAGAACTCAGGAGCGCGGGCATCTTGCCCGCCGGCGGCCGAGACGGCCGCGCTCCCAGAAATGCGGGGCGCCGAGGCCGGCCCGAGCCCCGTTAGGAGCGGGGCCTGACGGAGAAGCGGGAAGTCCGTCGTGGCCTCGGCGCTGAGGCAGGCAGCGAGAAGGTCGGGCGGAAGGAAATTCTCGGCGGTGGAGACAAACTGGCAGCAGAACTCCTGTTGCCAGGCGGTTTCGTCTTCGCAGCCGGCACGCAGCAACGCGACGTCGATCTTCAAACCCTGGCGCAGGGCGTCGTAGAGGTCGCAGAAGTGCGAAGACCAGGTGGCAGGTGACAGGTTACAGGTTACAGGTGACGGGGTAGAGCGTCCGCGTTCTTCGCCTGTAACCTGTTCCCTGTAACCTGTAACCTTATCAACCAGTCCGGCGGCCTTGGCCAGCTCATAGAATTTCCCCTGCGTCCCGTTGGGCGTCGAAATCACTTCCAGGCCGTAGCCGCGCGTGATGCTGGGGAAGAGCGCGGCGTAGATTTTGTCGGCGTCGGCATGGAAAGCAAATTCATCGAGCGTGACGTGCCCCGAGTAGCCGCGCGCCGTGTCGGGATTGGCGGGCAGGCCGTAAATGACCGAACCGTTGGGGAAGCGCACTTCGAGCTGCTTGAGTGAGGTGCCTTCGAAGAAGGTGGACTCCTGTGTGCGCGCCACGATGCCGCACGAGTGGATGTGGTCCTGGACTTTTTCCATCAGCAGGCGCGACTGGCGCTCGCCCTTGGAGAGGAAGACCCAGGTGGTGCGCCGCTCCAGGCACTTCAACACGGCGCGCAGCGTGGCGGCGAAGGAGTAGCCGATCTGCCGCGCCTTGACAACGATCTTGAGCGGCGAATCGTCTTCGACCCAGCGACGCTGGTAGGGGAGCAGTTGCAGCGCCGGCGGCAACGGCGCCGCGGATTGCCGGTTGTTCCCGCCTTGCGGGATCGATTGTCGATTGCCAGCCGTGCCGTCAGCAGATCTTGAATCTGGAATCTGAGATTTCAGATCGTCTGGTGCCCTCACCTGGCCCGCCTCCGGCGTGCCACCCTCTCTCCGAGGGAGAGGGCTGGAGCCAGTTTTCTGTCTGCCCTCGCCCTTGGGGAGAGCGGCTGGGGGTGAGGGGGCGGCGGGCTGCCGACTGCCCGCCAGCTGACGGGCCGACTGCCTACTGCTCTTGCGGCTGCGCGGCGGCCGGGCTTTCGACTTCCGGCGGGATGTACGGTTGCTTGATGATTCCATAGATTTCCCGGATCCTGTTCAACGTTTCCCCATCGAGGCGGTCGCCTCGTTTCAGGCTGCGGAGCAGTTCCTCCATCTTCTTGAGCTCATACTTGGACTTCTCGCACTTGGCGAGCACATAACTGGTTTGCGCCTGCATCAGACGGCGGCGATCGCGGGCTTCCTTCTCGCGCATCTCCAGGATGGTGCGTTCGAGGTCGAGCTTGTCGCGCTTCAGGCGCAGGGTCTGAACATCTTCCAGGTCGGCGTACATGGGGCTGCGCGTCAGGCCCATGAGGCCGGTAAAGAGCACCGCCTCCGCCAACTTTCCTTCCGCCGATTCCGGGTCGCCGATGGATTTCTTGAGCGCTTCCATCTTTTCCACCATGCGGCGCACGCGCTGCTTTTGCAGTTCCAGGTTGGAGCGGAAATAATTCTCGACGGCGAGCGTGCAGATCGTTTCGCCGGGCTCGCCATTCATCGTGCGCACGACATCGTCAAAGGTCGCGCCCTCGATGAGTAAGGCGTCGACCTTCTTCAGGCGCTCGGGATCGAAGTTATCGAGGTCGGTCCGCATGCTTCTGTCCTGCTTGCTCATGTGCGCGTCTTGATCCTGCCTTCTGCCGACTGCCTGCCGGGACGCCTGCACCACCCGGCCTACGGACTCCTGACTTCTGACTCCTGACTTCTGTCTTCTGCCTCACTGCTTCGGCTCCACGTAAACGCCTTCGTCGGCGGGGAGCCGCCCGTCTTGATAGTCAATGCCCCGGGCCGTGATCTTCACGAGCGCCACCTTGCGGCGCGGCTGCAGGCTGCCCGGCTCCTCGAGCGAGACCAGCCCCTTCTCGGCCAGATAGGCGAGGTGAAACCGCAACTCGTCCATGGGCACGGGATAACCGAACAAGTCCAGCTCGCCCTGCAGAAGCGGCAGCGTCACCGACTGCGGATAGACCAGCGCCAGGTAGTAGAGAATCTTTCCGCGGACGATTTCTTTTTGACGTATGGCCATTCGTGATCACTCCTCCGATGAGGAAACCTGCCCGAATGAAACGCGAAAACCGCTGGTCGGCCCGCGGGGTGCCGCCTTGGAGTGCGGCGGTTCTGCCGCCGCTTTGCCCGGCGCGGGCTCTGGCCGCGGGGCGTGCCCCCGAAGCAACCTTCGCCAACCCAAGGCGGAAGCAGAGCTTCCGCACTCCAAACGGCCGTCCCTCCGGGCCTGGGCTCCGCTTTCTGCCTACTTCCGGCTTTCTCCTTCCGCTTCTCGAGGGCACAGCACTGCCGCCATCCCCCGGCACGGCAGCTCGGTGATGTCGCGATGCATGGCCTTGAGCGCGATCAGCATCTCCTGGTGCTCGAAGCTTTCGTGGGAGTCGCGCTGCTCGACCGAGGTCGCCAGGCGCGAGAGCGCCTCCGCCTGCGACTGCTGCGCGCCCAGGAATTGCTCGATGTATTCGCGCGCCACTCCAAACGCGCTTTCGGTCTGCTGTCGCTTGACGTCCATCGATTTTTCGATCCAGTGGTGCCCCAGGCGCAGCAAGCCGTAGCCGAACACTATCAGCACCAGGATGCCGGGCCCCCACCAGAGCGCGATCTTGTCGAGGTCGTTTGGCATGTCTTTTCCGCGGCGCGCGTGCCCCGCATACCCTCACCCGATCCCGCTCTGCGGGATCACCCTCTCCCCGAGGGAGAGGGTTGTTACCTTCTTCTTCCCTTCTAGCCCTCTCCCTTGGGGAGAGGGTGGACGCCAGTGGCGGACGGGTGAGGGGTCTTTCATCGCACGACGATTCCCATCACCACGCCCACGCCGACATATTCGAGCGCGCGGATGAACCGCCCGCGCCAGGTGCCGCGCGCGGCCTTGAGCTCGGCGCGATGCGCGGCTTCCGTCCGCGCCGCGATTTCGTCTTTCAGCCGCACCGCCTCCTGGAGTTGACTGACCGAATGGTTCAGGTTCTCGATCACCGCACGGGAGGCCGCGCTGCGCTCTTCGCAGTTCGCCACCAGGCGGCCCTGGGCCGCCGACTGCTCGTGGCAGGCGTCGAGCTGGAGGAAGGCAGTCTCGACTTGGCGCAGCTCCGCTTCGTTCAATGGAAACTCGAAACTGGAAACTGGAAACTCGCTCGAACTCCCTGTGCCTGGAGTCGCGGATTGCCGATTGTTCCCGCCTTGCGGGATCGATTGACGATTGAGCGTCCCCGGGCCGCTGGGTCTTGAATCTTGAATCTGGAACTTGAAATCGTCCTTTGCCCGTGGTGCGTTGTCCGTGGCCACTGGCAACTGGCCGCTAGCCACTGACGACTGACGAGTTTCGATGCTTGAATTTCCAGTTCCGCCTTTGCCTGACACCTGACCCCCGACACCTGACACCTGCGCCTCCGGGCCCAGCCGCGCGGTGACGCGCTGCGCCAGCTCCGCTGGGGCGAGGGTGCTCGCTTGCTGGACCCGGACGCGTTCCTCCTCGCGGAGGAGACTCAAACGCTTGCGCAGATCTTCCGCCTCGCGCTCGAGCGCGCGGCGGCGGGATTCGAGGTCCTCGATGAGCCGGGCGTTTTCCTTGAGCTCGCCTAGGGCCGCCGCGGCGCGGGCACGCAGGTCGGCAACTTCTGCCGCCGTCTGCTTGCGCAATTGCTGCAGCTCGAGCTCGCGCTTCAAAGCGGCATCGTGCTCGACGAGCCACAGAGCCACAGAGGCACAGAGAAGAACTGAGGCGATAAGAACGACGTGCGCCCGGCTCCAGGCCCACGCGGTCTTGACGCTCGCGATGATTCGCCGTGCTTTGGCCTGTCCCTCGTTCATTTCTCGAATCTCAGGCCTGGAACCTGAGCTCTCGTCTGGAGTCTGATCTTTGGAATCTGAAATCTTCTTGCCCCTCTGTGTCTCCGTGCCTCCGTGGCTTCCCCTTATTTCTGAAATCTTGAATCGCGAATCTCCGATTCCGCTGTGTCTCCGTGCCTCAGTGGCTTACTCTTTCTTCCCCAGGACGCGCTGCACGGTCTCGCCCGCCTTACCGAGGCCGTAAAGCGTGGCGATGAAGACCGTCAGCCCGTCGAGCGCCGGGAGCGCGCTCGTCTTCCAAACGATCCGCGACACCCACGCGCAGGCGCAGCCGAGCGCGATGAACGATCCCACGCGGCTGAAACTTGCCTGCCCGGTTTCGGAGAAAAGCTGCTGTAGGAATGGCTTCATGGCTTGGTCGTCCTCCGCCTGGACCTCTCAGGAGGCCGATGGCTTACTTGCTGTATTGCGCAAATCTCAATCACCCGACCGCTCAATCTCTCAATCACTCAATCAGTTGATAACTCTCCATTCGCCGCAACCCCTTCTCGACATACCGCGGGTCGGTCGTTTGCCCGTAGGGCTGGCCGGTGTTCCAGCAACGGAACATCTCCGCGAACTCGCGCGCGAGGTCGAGCTGGAAGCGCTCGGCGAAGTCCGCGAGCAGCTCCAGCGCCAGGCGGAAGTGGAAGCGCGGCTCGCGCAGGTCCAGGACCGTCCCGGGGCGTCCGATGAGGTGATAGCCCATGATCTGCGTGTAGCCCCACGAGGTGGCCAGCTCGCGCAGGGCCTCGTCGCGGCATGCGGCGAGCTCCTTCGCCAGCGCTTCTCCCCAGGTCGCGCTCAGGAAGTGCGCGTGGAACGTGGCGCTTTTCGGATGGAGCATCTCCGCGATCTCGCGTTCGAGCTCCTCGCGCCGGCGACCGGCGTACGTCGGACGCGCACCGGCCGCGAGAGACTTCAAGTGACGGTAGACCGCCGGCTCGAAGCGCATGGCCTTCGCGTTGCCACCCGATTCGTTGGCGACCAGTGCGGCGAGAAACGCGGTGGGGACGGAGGAATACCGGCAGGCTTCCGCGAACGCCGCGTGGCACCGGGCGCGCACGCGCCGCAGGAGCTTCTCTTCCAGCTCGTGCGCGGACTCGGCGGGCGAGGCCCGTTTCGCCGGCGCGGCCCGCCCCATGTCTTCCTCCACCGCCTCTCGGCCCTCGCCGTAGGTCTCGATTCGCGGCACAATTCTCCCTGCGAGGGCAAAACCGTCTCGACCCATATGACTAGCCTAGCATGCTGGAATGAGACGATGGGAAAGGGTGGGACAGATTTTTCTAATGCATTGCATTCAGGACGGATGTTCTCTGTAAGAGGGAATTTCCGGATGGGGGAATTGTTTCTTTTTGCCGCAACCTGCAGGATCAGTTTGTGGAAGAATCGTTCCGCACAGTACGCACCCGGACAGCGCAGAGGCGATTCGGTCGCCGCGCAAGAACAAGCCTTGCTCTGCGAGGGAACAACTGGTAGAAGACGACGGGCGAGGATCGAGAATCGCGGAGGTGCAACATCCGGCCATCGCGTTCTGATTCTTCGTCGCGTGGCGAGATCATCGGAGTTGTCAAAGTATGCGAGCGGTTGTGCAGCGCGTGAGTCGCGCCGAAGTTCGAGTGGAAGGCCGCGTGGTAGGTCGCATCGGGCCGGGGCTTATGGTGTTGGTGGGCATCGCGCGCGAGGACACTCCAGAAGCCGGCCAGTGGCTGGCCGAAAAGATCGTGAACCTGCGTGTCTTCGACGACGCGGAGGGCCGGATGAACCGCTCGCTCCTCGAAGCCGGCGGCGCGGTGCTGTGCGTTTCGCAGTTCACCTTGTACGGCGACTGCCGCAAGGGCCGGCGGCCCAGCTACGACCGCGCCGCCTCACCGGAAGCCGCTCTGCCTCTCTACGAAGCGTTTCTTGCCGCCTTGCGTGCTTTCGGCATCGCAGTTAAAACCGGAGAGTTTCGTGCCATGATGGACGTCGAGCTCGTCAACGACGGGCCGGTCACGCTCCTCCTCGATTCGGAAAAAGTGTTTTGAGCTTGGCCCGATCCGCGTGGATAAGGTAGCCGGGCGTGTGGGCGAAGTTCGTGCTCGGAGCAGTTTTGTAGCGGCGGTCTGTGACCGGCATTTTGAGGCTCGGCGCTCCTAGAGCGCCACTACAGCGTGATTTCCATGCCCTCGTAGGCGGCGCGGGAGTTGGGGAAGCGGGCGCGGGCGATTCCCTGAAGCTGGTCGACGGCCTCATCGTTGCGGTCGGGATCGTGGTGGAAGAGGACGAACTGTTGGACGCCGGTCTCCTCGCAGACCCGAACGCCTTCCTCCCAGGTGCTATGACCCCAGCCGTGTTTCGGGCCGCGAACCTGGTCCCAAGTGTACTGGGAGTCGTAAATCAGCAGTTTGGTGCCGCGCGCCAAATCGCGCACGGCGCGGTCGCTCGACGGGTCACCGGGTTCGTTGTCCGTGGCGTAGAGAATGGCTTGGCCATTGTTCTCGATGCGGAAGGAGAGGCAGCCTTGCGGGTGGTTAACCCGGCAGGCGCGGATGGTGAAGTCGTCGAGCTGGAACGGCCCCTCGTGGATTTCGGTGAAGGTGCGGATGGCACGCATGGCGGTCATATCCACGGGGAAGTAGGGGTAGGCCATCTGGCCCTGCAGGGCCTCTTCGAGTGTGGCGCCCGGCAGACTGTAGGAGTAGAAGTGAATCTGGTTTGCCCTGTCGTAGAGAGGTTCAAAGAAAGGCAAGCCCTGGATGTGGTCCCAGTGGTAGTGGCTGAGCAGGACGTGGGCGCGGATCGGCCGGCCGGCGAATTCCCTCATCAGCGCCTTGCCCAGGATGCGCAGGCCGCTCCCGCAGTCGACGATGAGGAGACTGCCTCCGTCCGAACGGAATTCCAAACAGGGGGTGTTGCCGCCGTACCTTAGATTGTCGGCTTGCGGCGTGGGCGTCGAGCCCCGAACCCCCCAGAACTTGATGCGCATAGTGACCTTTGACGGACTACCCCGGCGGAAGCTGTCGAAGAATCGTATACCAGATTCATTTCCAGCCGCCAAGTGGAAACTTTCCGGCGGGCAACTTTCTCGACGTTCCGGCTCGCGGGTCCGCTTCTCGCATCGCCAAGCGTCCCGCAGGCTCAGGCGTGACCGCCCAACGTTCGGCGAAAGAGGACCTGGACCTCCTCCCTCCAGCGCTGGTTCAATCCCACTTTGACGACCTCAATCGAGGGGTGCAGATAGCGCGCCAGGCGGTCCGTTGTGGAGTGAAAGCGGAAAGCTGGGGAGACCAGGTAAAGCCGCGGCGGGTCCGGCGCCAGGCTCATCCCGGGGAAATAGCCGGACGGTAGAAACTGTCCTCGCTCATGTAGCCACTTGACGCGCAGCCAATAATCGAGCCCCTGGAGCGGCAGATGGATGTCCTCATCGAGTTTGAGTTCGATGACGGCAAGGCGGCCGCTGTCGGTGGCGCTGAGGATGTCGATGACGCCACGGTCAGACCCAGAGAAGGCCGGTACCTGCGGATAGACGCACTCCTGGGAAAGCGCCGGGTCAACTTTGCTGATGTCGCGAACCAGCAGAGCTTCGAGCCAGCGCTCGGCTTGCAGGCGATAGAACTCGTGGGAGGTCTGCCGGCTCTGCGCGCGGCGGACCTCTACGACTTGCCCGAGGAAACGGCGGAGATCTTCCTCCGAACCTTCCTCCAGACTTCGCACGCTCCCCTCGAGACCATAGAAGATCCGCGGAGCGAGCAGCCCCTCGATGCGCGCCACCTCGAGGCCCAGCACGCGGAGCGAAAGCAGATTCGCGTCGGCGTCCGCAACCACGTCCACGTGCGGCGAGAATTCGCCGACCAGTCGCGCGATGAGTTGCTGATGACGTTCGCGCAGCGCTTCGCACTGGCGGTGCGGGGCGAGACGTGTCGCCACATTGCCGTAGTCCTTGAGGTCGACGGGCACGGGGCGGGTTTCGCCGGGACGCCAGGAATGAATCTCCAGTTGCAGTGCCCGGTGGTTGAGATGGGCGGCGCGGTGAGCGGTCAGTTCCACAGCAGGCTTGGGGAGGAAGAGCTTCAGGCCGGAGATGGTGAGGCGGTCGGAGTTCGAGCGGAGCCAGTCCACCCAGATCAGGCCGAAGGCGAGCGCGGCGTCAGCGGCCGCCGGTGCCTCCTCTTCGGAGAGAGCCAGGAACGCCCAGGCGGTGGGGCCGCGGCGAGCGAGGCCTCGCGTGTAGAGCGCCGAGAAGGAGTGCTCGCGGTCGGAGCGGTTGCTGACGCGCTCGAAGCGCCAGCCGGGAAACTCCTTCCCGAGCATCGCCGTGACTTCGCGCCGGAAGCGCGCGCGAACGTCACTGCGGGCGCGGGGCGCGGCGGCGCGCTCAAGGTCGCGGAGTTCGAGCGTCTGGGACTCGCGGCCCCCCGGCTTGCGCACGAAGAGCCCCATGCGCCCTCGGTCGCGGTAGGCGACTTCCTCGACGCGGCGGACGATGGAGCGTGCCGGATTCCAGACTTCCAGCAGCAGCTTGCCGAATTCCACCCGCAGCCGCCACGAGGCGGCGGTGAGATCGAACAGCTCGATCGCGTCCTCCACCACCACGGGGTGGCGAAGAGTCTGCAGGAAATCCTCGATTTCACTCTGCAGCGCCCGGAGCGAAGCGAGTTCGCGGGAAGCAGGCATGGCGCCTCGCGCCGCCATTATACCCGCAGTGTTTTCGGAAAGGGCGTCATGCGTCGTGAAACGCTCAGGATGGCCGCAAGCTATTCCGACAGCGCCGCGCTTGCCATTCGAGCCGTGTGCTCCGCCCGCAGGCGCGCCGGCCGACACGACGGCCAGCAAGCCGGGGCAGGGCTCCACAGCACGCTTGGGCTTCCCACCAGACACCGTTCTGTTATAATCCCGGCAATAGTCGCGATCGAGAGCCGCTTGTGGCCGCAGTTCGGTGCCGTTTTGGGAGCAGGCAAAACTGAAATGCCCGAACAGGTCTCCAGTTACCGCCTTGAAAGTGAGATTGCTCGCGGCGGCATGGGAATCGTCTATCGTGGCGTGCACACCGTCTTCGAGGATGTGGTGGCCATCAAGGCCATCTTCCCGGAGCTGACTCTCAATCCCGAGCTGCGCACTCGCTTCGTCAACGAGGCCAAAATCCAGCACCGGCTCCAGCATTCCAACATTGTCCAGATTCGCGAGTTCCTGACCGACCAGGGACGGTTCTACATCGTAATGGAATTTATCGAGGGCGAAACGCTCGCCGAGCGCCTGCGGCGGCTGGGCGCGCCGCTGCCCGCGAACGAGGCGCTGGAAATCTTCCGGCAGGCTTTGCGGGGCCTCGGCTTCGCCCACGCGCAGGGCGTGATCCACCGCGATATCAAGCCCTCAAACATCATGCTCACGCGTGAAGGCGTGGCCAAGCTCACCGACTTCGGCATCGCCCGCGCCGTGGGCGTTCCCGGGTTGACCCGCACGGGAACCGCTCTCGGCACGCCCGCCTACATGGCCCCCGAGTAGATTCAAGGTCACCAGGTGGACCAACGCAGCGACATCTATTCGCTGGGGGTCACCCTCTACGAAATGGTAGCCGGGCGCGTGCCCTTCGAGAAGCCGAAGGACTCCGACAGCGACTATCAGGTTTTGCGCGCGCACATTGAAGAGCCGCCTCTGCCGCCGAGCCGCCTGATTCCGACAATCCCGGCCTTCGTCGAGGGGGCCATACTCCGGGCGATGGCCAAACGGCCTGACGAGCGCTTCGCCTCTTGTGAGGCGTTCGAGGCTGCGCTGGTTCC
>Ga0315280_10002394_pt1 | contig 30416 bp, 28 predicted proteins | sample YL17G06_40_MG_FD_203697 | JGI IMG/M metagenome (GOLD analysis project Ga0315280, IMG submission 203697) | Sediment microbial communities from Yellowstone Lake, YNP, Wyoming, USA - YL17G06_40 | ecosystem: Environmental > Aquatic > Freshwater > Lake > Sediment | place: USA: Wyoming | collected... | reverse complement strand
GGCACGATGGTCGGATGGCGTCGGTCGTCGCCCGTGTTCGTGGAGAGAGGTCTTTCGCGCCTTGCGCGCCAACCCAAAGCCGCCAAGGCGCAAGCGATTGCGGAAAGAGTCGTTCTTCCGCGTCCTGTTTCAGGGGAGCGTGGGAAGAAAGACGCGCTATCCTGTCGGGGGAACCGACAAATGTGCGGAACGGCACCTCTTCTGGAATTTGGACATGCACCTGTTCTGAGCCTGTCAGCCTGTCCAATGAACCCCATCAGCTCATTTGGACGGTTGCATCTTGAAGATGGAGCGGAGTGATGGGATACAATTTCCGACGGTACAATCAGGAGACGCTTCATTTGCCTCCGCCGTCCATTGCGGACTGGGTCTCGGAGAAGAGTCTGGCGCGGTTTATCCATGACGTGGTGGAACATCTGGGCCGGCAGGGGCGGTTGAATGTGTTTTGCGGAGCGTATCGGTCGGATGGCTGGGGGGCGGCGGCCGAGCAGACGGATCGAATGGAAGGCGAGCAATTTGGCTCCGACGTGCGGGGTGATGAATTGCCGGAAGGTTTGCAGACGAAACAGGAGCGGTTGGAGCGAATCACACAAGCGCAGAAGCGCCTTCAGGGGCGTGAGCAGAAGGCGTGCGAAACGCAGGTGCGAAAGATCGAACAGTGCGCCCGGCAGGAAGTGCAGACGGGTCGCAAGAAACGCGGGCGAAAACCCAAAGACCCGAAAAGGTGGTCAACAGACAGGCCAAGGTCAACATGACCGACCCCGACAGTCGCATCATGTGCCCTGGCATGCCTCACAGTCAGTCCCCATACCTTGCTACCCCGAAGTTGCCCATAATGCCAACGGCTATGAGTTTTAGCCGCTGGCAACTCAAAAAAGAAGGGGATGGGCCTCAGCTCTCTGGCATCCCGAAACAAGACAACCGCCGTGGCCCATCCCCCACCAACACTTGCGCCGGTCCTTGAATCAATCCCAATGCTGCTCTCTTAGAGCACGTAGAGGAAGTACCAACCCCACGTATTGGAACGCACAATGTCGCTCAACTTCAACGGGCCCCATCCCCATGCTGTTTCCGACTCGGAAGGGGGATAAGTGCCAGGAACGTAGAACCCGAAACACGTGGCCGGCGCGGTGTCTCCATACTTGTAGATTTCGCCCTCGAGCTTTCTGACAAATACAGCGACACCCATCTCGTAATTCCAGTCAGGTTTGAATCCAAGTGCCTCAAGCTCCGAAAGAGGAATGGAGAATGTGTCCTGAGTAGGGCTGGCCGGTGCGGCGTGCACGAAATAGTCCGTGACCTGCCCATCCGGCATTCTCATGCGGAACGCTGTGGAACTGTACATCTCCCAGCCGTCCGTTGTCTGAATAGTCACGACGAAATTCGTACCCTCGATGGCTATTATGACCTGCCCGACGACGACGATCTGGCCGCCTTCCAGGTAAGCCAACAGAGACGCGGTGTGGATCACGCCTTGAACATACGTCGGCGTACTACCGGGCTTGGAGACGACAGCGTGCGCCGCAATGTAGAGGGATGTAGCGCCCGGCCAGGTGCTCAAAGGTATGACTTTCTCATACTCGCTGACGTTGCTGAGGCTACCGTTCCCATACGGAAACTGTCCTGGTGAGGCAGTCTTGGGTGGCTTAGTGCCCACATAGAGGTGGGTCTGCGTCATGGACCATGGGGCAGTCGTGACGTACTTGACATGCAGATTGCCGTCAGCGGTCCACACGGTGACCGTCCCAACCTTGATCGTCTGGCCGGCAAGCAGGTCTGTCACATACGGTGCAGCCTGGACGTATGCAGAAATGCTCGTACCAATGATAAACGCTAGAATGCTGAGATACAGGGGTTTCTTCTGTACAACCATCCTAATTCTCCTTTCTGACTCTTTTGCGACTGCATCTTCTAGACCAAATGCCGAGCAGTCTTCGGCTTTAGTACAACTTCGCATTCATCAACAACGATCACCTCCTTTGGACAACTGGTTCACGCAAGGGTCACAGACGGACTGGGGACTGTGCGGACCCTTTCTTCGCTACTTCCTACGGCAAGATGTTGTCGGCCCATTCATTGTCTTCAATCACTGGGCCGGTTGATGCCACCAAGCTGAGTCCATATGGAATCTATTGCGTTCGAGGTCAGGGTGTCGTGAGGCGATAGCCGCTGAGGAGGAAACGCCTCACTATTCGGGCCGAAACGAAGATGCGGACCATGTCGGCCGCGAAAGCTGCTGCGGAATAGGCTATCGGGGGTTTCTTGGCCAACAGCGCGAGGACGGCGGGATCATGGCCCGAATCACGCTTCGGCAATGGGGAGAAACGGCAGGAACAGGAACGGGAAGAAACAGAGCGGGCTACGTGCGCAGGAATAGGAACGGGAAGAAACAAAGCGGGCTACGTGCGTACGCTATCGCTTGACTATGTCACTGACTCCCTTGGTTTTCAAGATGTCCGAAAGCCCCTCCTCGACAAAGGCGCGAAATGTCACCTGCTCCGAAGACCGAGACAATGGCCGCAGGTCCAACGGTCCCTGCTGTCGAACCAAAGCAATCGGCATTTCCACTGCCGGCTTGTCGTCAGGGGGAACACGCATCAGGCCGGAAATCGTGTACACCGCTCGGGGACCACCTATATGCGCACAATGGAGCAGACGACTCCCGCGAGAACCTGCCCAAAACCATGTGGATACGGAATCAGTTCGGAATGCGCATCATTCGGTGGGATCAGCGCTGCACTGGTGGTCTTCACGGCCAGCGCCTTGACAAGAAGCAACGCTTCGCGCCCCTCGCACTGACTACCACACGCGCGTCGCCCGAATCACAAAACCGGCGCCGCGCCAGCGCCAAAACCATCGTACCTTTTCCAACACCAGAAACAGCCCGCCGCAGCGCTACTTCGCTGCCGCGCTGTGTACCGCAACGCATTCAGCCTCTCGGTCGGCCGAATCCCGCGTCACAACCCACTCCGTCCCCACAAACAGCCTGCTGAAATTGCCCCTCTCTCGGATGATCTCATGATCCACCCGGAAGCCGGCTGCTCTCGCTGCACGCGAGAATCAGCGAGTCCCGCATCATCGCTGTCCTGACGTGCAATGTCGGTGCGAGCGATTTATTTAGAGTTCTCCTACTCGCTCCTAGCCAGAAACCGACTGCCCTTCTTCTCCCATCCCCAGTTACTGAATTGAGGCTGGTGCCAGATCTCGCCTTCTAAGTCAAGCGAAAAAACGCCCGAAAACCGCAAGCAAGAGACAACCATGGATTCCACAGATTTCAAAAATGCAGACCCTCGAAGAAACGTGTCCCATTACAGTGCCTGCGAATAATCCGATTGCCGATTGCAGAACGGCACTGGGCAAGAGCGCTTACGCTAGCGAGCGCAATCAGATTCGGCGGACGACGCCGATGACGCGGCCGCAGACTTCGAGTGTCGGGTGGTTGCGCGAAATGCGCCTCTCGCCGTAGCGTTCGTTGGCGGGGCGCAGAACGATCTCGTCGTCTTGATAGTAGATGTATTTAACGGTTGTCTCGCCGTCCACGAGCAAGACGCCGATTTCACCGTCGCGAAGTTGAGCCTGACGGCGAACGATCACCAAATCGCCATCGAAGATTCCGGCGCCCATCATACTGTCGCCTTCCACGCGCAGAGCGAATGTGGCCTCGTCGGCCCGCACGAACTCGGCCAAATCGAGCGCACCCTGCGGGTCTTCGAGCGCCAGATTGAGCGAGCCGGCAGTGATGCGGCCCAGAAGGGGAATGGCTTGGCGTCCCGCCGAGGCAATCGTCTCGATAGCGCGCGAGGATGTTGCGCTGATCTGGCGACCTAATGAGCCAACGATCTCGCGCGCTCGATCGGTCAGCTGGAAAGCGCGGGCGCGGCCTCGCTCGCGGCGAACGTAGCCCTCCGATTTCAGACGATTGAGATGATATTGTGCCGTATTGGTTGAGCGAACGCGGAGGAAAGCCATTACTTCGCGCACGGAAGGCAGGAAACCATGAGCCGCCTGATAGCTCCCGAGGAACTGCAAGAGGGACTTTTGCTTGTCTGCTATCATTGTTGCCGCCACCTCGCACCCCTTTTTTCGACAGACCAAAACAAGTGAAACGAGAATCTTAGAACGTTTGTTCCACAGTCAAGCAAAAACAACATATCGTGACTCACGTCTATGTATCTGTCGGGAATCCGCGAATCAAACTGCTCCTACCCGCCCGTTTTCGGCATTTTCTTTCTCGACTCCGAAGAGCCGACGGGACAATGTTGTCGAGGTCATGGGCCTATGGTCTCTCGAATCACAAAGGCATTTCCCGCACTGGTTCTGGCGATGCTTGCTTGCCCGTTGGTCATGTGTGGTGACATGGCCACATCGCCTGGCGCCGAGGCTGTCATTCCTTTGGAGACAAGCTCTGAAGCCCAGCCCTCGACCGCCACGCCCCCACCGCGTTTCGATGCCTGGGCGCCACAGCCGAGACTTGGCTGTCACCTGCCCGCCATCGAGTCATGGAAAGTCGTCAGAAACGCCCATGCCCGAGCAAGCCTCACTTCACAAACGCCGTCGGGTATCGCTCCAACGCAGATTATCTTTGCTCAGCGTCCTTTCGAAAATCCCGGACTTTCGAAGTATAGTGTCATCTACCAGGTTCGCGGGCGTGATCCTACAAATCGTGATTTTTGGTTTAGTCTCGCTGCCTCCTTTTACGTTGAGTTTCGCGAGACGCTCCGAAACAGCAACCAGTTCAGAGCGATACAGGTCAGTTCGCCGACAGTCACGACGCTGCCCCAAATGTCCCGCGTCTATCTCGACTATCAGGTGGAGAAAGTGTCGGGCGGGAGAGTCAGCGGCGCGGTCTTATGTGTGCCCGTTTATCGAGGAGTGCTTTTTTTCACCCTGGCGCTAGAAGGACAGGGACCCGATGTCGTCGAGGACGTGATGCGCGAATTGCGCGGTAGAGTGAACGTTGGGCTGACCAAGCGCACCTGGTCGTTGAGGCCCTATTTGGTTGGGGCGCTCATGGCAGCGCCGCTTGTGGCGATGGTCGTGGTGGTTCTCCGCAGACGTCGCGCACCAGGACAAAAGTGAGGTTGATTTGCGGCGGCTCGCTTGGTATCAATATTGCTCTCCCACTGACAGGGCAAGAGGGGCTGTGAAAAGGGTCGGGATCATGAGAAGGCACGAATGGACATCAATCGTGGCGCTTTTCCTGGGGACACTCGTGGCATTGTGGTCTGGGACAAGTGAAGCGATTGAAGCCGTTCGGCCTACTCTTGTCGTCTATATCGTTGAAAATCAGCCGCTCACGCGAGACCGTCCAACCATTCCCGAAACAATTGCCAATGCCGAGCTGATCCGGCGCGGCTATAAGATTCTGCCATCTCTGCTCGTCCCGAACTTGCCCCAGATGCTGCCGCGCGATGTCAGGGGTGTTTGGAATTCGGACAGGCGGATGTCATTTCAAAAACACTTCCGCGCCGACGTCGTCTGGATGGGTACCGTTGAGTATAAGCCGGACAAGACCGCGCGAGTGGACCAGGTGACTGGGACCGTTTCGGTCGTTGCCCGCGCATTCGACACTGCCACCGGCGAGTCATTGTGGTTTGGCCGGGACGCCGACCGTCCGCTCAGCGGTGCGACCTTGGCCGAAGCCGGGCGCTTGGCTCTCGCCGAAATCCTGCCGGAAGTAATCGCCTCTTTCGACCGCGAGCCCAAAGTGAGAGCCTGGGTGCCTTCGGAGCGTCCTCAGCCCTGGCCGGCCGAGATTCCGCTGGCCACACGAACGCCCGACAGTTCGCAAACGGGGCGGAGCCCGGCGCTGACACCCGCACCGACGCCGCGCGACCGGTCGGGCGAGCCTTACACGGGTGTCATCATCGAGGCCGACCACTTGCGTGTCCAGCCCAGCTTCCGCAGCGGCATCTACTCGCAGCGAGGCTCGCCTATCTGTGGCTCCGAGGGACAGCGCGTGAGATGGTCGGAGAGTATGCCAAGCGCACGCCAACAAGCCGGTCCCAATCCGCTGGTTCTGAAAGCGCTGTCGAGCGACCGAGGCCGAATCATTCTGCGCGACAGCGATGCTCGCACGTTACAGCGCGAAAGCGCCGTCCTCAGTCGCAAACCAGTAACCGTTGTCGTCCAACCCCCGAAGCGCTAAGTACACCAAAGCAGAATCCGGGGATCAAAATCGGCACGCCCACATTGCCGGTGGGCACAGCGGTTTGTGCTGACCAACAATAGGAACAGGCAAGATGCCTATACCACCAATAGAGAAATCCCTTGAGACGGTGGTATAGGCTTCCAGCCATAAGCGTTTAATGGTTTTGTGGGGCTTGAGAATTGACAAACATGGCTTTGCGCCTATGAACAGGCCACTTGAGCATGAGGGTCTGTCTCAGATCCTGATGAGCCGGGGTTCGGCATGCGCCGGGTTTGCACCCGGCTTGAGCCGGGGTGCAAGGCAACCATTTCCCCTCCGAAGAGCCGGCTTGAGCCGGGCTTTGGCCAAAGGCCGGCTGATGGCTGAAGGGCAGAGGAGAAGCCCGCCAGCTGGCGGGCTGAAGCATGCTCCAGGGAGAGAGGAAGGGTCTCTCGGGGCGGCTGAAAACCATTAAACGCTTGTGGCTTCCAGCCTGTGTTCCAGGTGGATCAAACCAAGCGAGTTTGGTCCCTTAATTGTGTTGGGCTGTACGAAGACACCATCGCTACGGTAGATAGGGCACGGAAGTCCTTTCACTCGGATTGGCGCCGGTTTTCTTTTTTGCTTAGAAGCTGCCGCAATGTTGTCTCGAACGTCTGGTAGGCTTCGCGGCCATAGAGGCAAAAAACAATCCGTTCCAGGCGCGTGGAAGCACGCAACCGTTCGAGCGCAACCGAAAGCATGATCTGCGCGCAACGGTCCATCGGGTAGCCGAATATACCTGTGCTAATGGCGGGGAAAGTGATGCTTCGAAGCCCGTTTGCCTCGGCGACGTCGAGGCTGCTTCGCGTGGCGCTGTCGAGCTTGCGATCCTCGTCGCCTTCGCCCATGCGCGGGCCGACGGCGTGAATGACGTGGCGGGCGCGCAATCGTCCGCCGGTTGTGATGGCCGCCGTCCCCACGGGTGTTCCGCCGATCCGGTTGCATTCTTCCTGGATGGCCGGGCCGCCTTTTCGGGCGATAGCACCGGCCACTCCACCACCCAGAACCAAACGAGAGTTGGCGGCATTGACAATGGCGTCCGTGTCTTGTTCGGTGATGTCGCCCTCGCAAAGTTCGAGCGTCTTGCCTTCGATTTCAACTTTCATCGGTGTCCTTCCTCAAGCGCGAGTGGCATGTCCGCCTCGGGCGGATTGCCCATGATTCGTCGCGTCCGTGTCCCGAACAGGTTTTTTCACGGGCAGGATGCCCGCGCCACATCAGCGATTCGATTCGTTGAAGAAAACAGCGCGCGGTGTCCGGTTGCGATCCTGCGCCACCCAGCCTTCGACGCGAATATCATTAAGGCCATCGCCGTCGAAATCATCGCATTCGATTTTCTCGATGGTAAACGGAACCTTGAGCGTGGCTGTGGGAAGATCGGTAAACCCCTGACCGGGACTTCTCAGCGGGAAAACACCGATTGTATCGCGCGTGAGGCGGAGAACCAAGTCGGGACGACCATCGCCGGTCATGTCGCGGTCGAATTGCATCAATGGCTGCGGGTCGCGCGAGAAATCGAACAGGTCGTGGCCTATAAGAATCTTCTTCTCCCAGGCGGGGCGCTTGGGATAGCCATTTTTTCCCCAGAGGTAGGCGCCCAGATAAGTTTCGAGTCCTCGCCGCAGGAAAGCTTTCATGTGCGATTGGACAGAGGCTATCTGGAGGTCAAGCCGAAGCAGGAGTAGATCGAGATCGCCGTCGCCGTCCAGGTCGGCCATGGGCACCACCTCGGTCGGCAACACGGCGCCAAGCCGAAGCAAGCTGTCCGGTTCTTTCGGATAACCGTTTTCGGCGTTTTGGAGATAGACCGCCACACGGGTCTTGGGTGCGGCCCAGTTGTCGAGACTCGAAATGCGAATCACGTCGAGGCGACCATCGCCGTTGATGTCGGCGAGATAATCAAAGTGAAGATCGCCGAACTCGGCAAACCAGTTGGCAGCGGATTCCGATTGAACTTTTGTCGGACCGCGGGCCTCGGTTTTTTCTTCCGAACGATCTAACGGGTTAGGCCAGAGGGGGATTATAGGTTTTTCGCGGTCGAACTTTCCGTCAGGCGTCTGGAGGAAAATCCGGAGCCGCCCGTCGGCTGGACCCGTCCTGCTCGAAGCCCAATCCAAACGGCCGTCGCCGTTCCAATCAGTCAGCCATCCGGCGGATCCCGACCAATAGGTCCAAAAGCGAAACTGCCGCCACGTCAGCCGTTCTGTCCCGGCAGCGGCCAGAAGACCGCTTCCTGCACTGGAAGGCATGCGGTTGAACCCGACAAGGTAGGGATCGTTCGAGTGAGCATCGAACCATGGCCGGGGTCGAAGTGGCTCAGCGAGCTCCTCGACCATCACCCATTGCCCTGCGTCGGGCTGGCGACGAAAAATACGCATGGCGCTTCGGCTGGGCAAAAGCAGATCGGGGGGCCGATCCTTGGCCAGTCGAACCACAAAGTGCCCGCGGTAGGCCTGCTGCCTATCCGATGTTACGGGCAATGTGGCGGTGATGAGCATCTCCATCTGCGCTGTCGAGGTCGTGCGGCGCTGGGAAGAAAGCCACCCGACGCCTTGCGGCGAAAGAGCTAACAGTTCCTCACCCGGCAGGTCCGAACGCACATCGGCAAAGTCCCAGAGGTCCCATGGTGGCGCAATTTCGACTCGCCAAAAAGGCTCCGAGGCAAGGCGGTGGCGCTGATCAAGAAGATAGACCTCGAGCCAGCGGCCGGCTTGTCGAATCAAATCCCGGCGGCCATCTCCATTTACGTCGTACCAGGCGATTTGCTCGTCGGAGCGCTCACCCGGCAGGATTTGGAGTGTGAAGCTGGTTGCGGCAGACGCCGATGTTGCCACGGCGGCCAGAGCCAGCACTGCCGCCCGGAGCACGCCCGACCGTTGGGCAGTCTCAGTGGACCTCTGGCTCGCAAGGATGCTCTTGCCTGCAAACATCGAAATACTCATGGCAACGAATTATCATTCGCTCCCACATTGATTTGGTGGAGGCGCTGAAGACCAACACAATAGAAGAACGAACTTGGGTCTCTCCAGCCGAGGGGAAACTGCCGGCATTGCCGCGGTTTTACCGGGTGGATCACACAGAGACTGTGTTCATCGAGGAACATACAGCGAGTTGTGCCGGGATGGTCGCGGAGAATGACGATTTCCCTGTCCGTAAGGGGTATCTTTATTGTGCAACGCTCGCAGAACTCGGCGACCGAAATCCTCAAATACTCTGCCATCTGTGCCATTTCGGATTCGCTGACGCGGACAGCCCCCCGGATCAGGCAGCAACCGCCGCAGCGCTGGCATTCAAACTGGCGCAGGTCTTCGTCCGATAGCACGATGAAATTTTCTCCTCCGATGGGCGCTTCTCCCGCTTTCATCATTACAATTTCGGGAAACGGGCATCCCCTTGAAACATCACTTGTAGGGGCGTAGCCCGCTACGCCCTTCCGATCCGCCACACTGCGATGGTAGAACAGGTCTCTTGGGGCCAGTCGGGCCCGGCATGCTGCGGTATGTCTTTAGCGCGCCTCCCTGCTCGACATGCTGCGCCCCTACGATAGGGACTTTAAAGTTATGCAGGGTTCGCGCCCGAAACGTACCTGTTCTGGTCGGCTACAAGCCAAAATGGAAATCGAAGAACCAGCGTGGGCGGTCTGGGCGCAATCGGACGTTGACCACAGCGGTTCGACCTTCGCGCACCTCGACATCCTCAACAAAAGTGCTGTAGCCCGGCAGGGATACCTCGACCGTGTGGAAGCCCGGACCCAGATGGCGAACCGTCAGCGGCGTGTATCCTCGGACAATGCCATCCACGGTAACCCGCGCGCCCGACGGTTGCGAGTTGACATCGAGGTTTCCGTACTCGGGCACGGGCTGCCAGTAGGGATCAACCACCTGGAAGGCCGTCACATCCTCGACCCACTCGCGATCATAGACAGGACGTGGCTCGATGACGACGGGTGGGCGCGGCGGTGGAACGGACGGCTCAATGACAATTGTCTCCGGATGCCTGGCGCTGACTTCTGCGCGGCTCTTTGAGGTCTCAGGTGCTGAACGAGATCCCCGCGACTCTTCGGGCGCTGTTCCGCGCGTCCGCGTCTCATCCTTCCTCATCTCTTCGCGTGACTGGGCCCCCGTCCCACCCTTTCTCGACGCATCGGAGTCGGGTCGTTTCTCCTCGCGTTGGTACTCTTTTAGGAAACCTTGCGAGCCTTCCCGATAGCCGGGAAAAGGTTCCTGGGGACTGAACCGATGCCGCCGCTCGAACAGCAGCGCGCGATAGCGAACGGCAACGATCCGCAGTTCCTCGCGCCCCGGCGGGCCCACCACCCGCAGGTTATAGTTGGCATCGGGGATGAAATACCGTCCCCCCGGCACGACGAAATTGTCGGGATCGAAATAGTTGGGAAATATCTGGCGCGTTACCCCCCGAGTGTCGGTGTCGAAAACATAAACGAAACACGCACGGGTGACGCGGAAATTGATGCGAACCAAATCGCCAATGTCATAAGCCGGACGGTCGGTCCAGATATCCACATCGAAACGGTAATCGGGCGGAGGCGGCGGAGGGACTGGCGGCGCGGGGACAACACGCGGCTCGATCGCGATGGTTTCGCGGCTCTGGCCCCCTTGGCTCGAAGAACGCTCCTTTTCCTGGGATGCCGCGTAAATAGCCGGCACGGCTAAAGTGACTGCGAAGAGGATCGTGGCAACGATTCGTTTCATTTCACTGGTTTCCATGGTTCGGCCTGCCTTTCTTTGACGGGTGTGAAACGGCGTTGAGTTGCTCAAAGAACGAGACCCATTCTGATAGACGCCGCGCAGCATGTTTTGGTTCCGCCGCATCAAGGAGAGATTCAAGCAAGTGACGTGCCCATGTCAAGTCTTCGACTTTATGAAGGCAAAAAAACTGCAAACCCCACAGATTCCATCCATCTGCGAGACCTGGGCAGTCTGTGGTTCCCGCTGTTTATTGTTCTACTTTCTCTGTCCGGCTTTCGGACTGGGGCGATGTTGCTTTTCCTGACAGCTGGTCGAGATAGTTGCGATATTTTTCGTTGCCGGGATCGCTTTCCACGAGCGATTCGACGATTTTACGCGCCTCGACGGTTCTGCCCAGGCTGGCAAGCGAAAGCGCTCGATTGAACATGACCGACATGTTGCCAGGATCGCGCTCGAGCACCCAATCAAATTGCTCAAGTGCTTTGGCCGGCTCGCGCAAATGGTCCTGATAGAGAACGCCAAGAAAGAAATGGGTTTCGGTGTGGTTGGGATTGTCGCGCAACGCCGCCAGATAATGTTCGAGTGCTTCGTTGGGTTTCTTCGTTTCCTGGCAGATAAAACCCAGGTTGAACCGATACTCCGCCCGGTCTTCGGCATTGTCCATTGGCGTCAGGCGGGAATTGCTGACGAGAAAAATCGCCAGCGCCATCGCGAGTGGCCGCCAATGGAGCCGAAACGATTGCCACCGCCAGATTCGCTCATTGAGGATCCACCGCACCCCGACTGCCGCATAGAGCAAGAAAAATGGAGCCAGCGGAACACGATAGCGCGACGTGATGAAAAACATGAGATTGGCTGCAACGTGGCCGGCCATGATGAGTTCGACGGCGATCAGACGAACCTCCCTGCGACGAAGCTCCCACCATCCCAAAGCCGCCAACGGCAAAACCAGCCCGAATGGGAAACCCAAACCGACCAGTCCCCAGGGTCCCGGCCATTTCCACAGCAGCAGCCACATCAGGTGCGAATACTCCCGCACCGGATAAATCGGATAGTTGCGCTTGATCTCATCGGCATGAAAAAAGAGGTAGATCTTCTTGAGCCACACGCGCCCGACGGCCACAGGATGCTGGCGAATGTTGGCCAGGACGCCTTGCGTAAAATAGCGCGACGACCCCGCAATGGTCGTGATTCCCAGCTCGTCCAGAGATCGTGCCAGCGAGGCCCATTCCAAGCCGGGCCGAAGACCCACCATCCTGTCGTAATCGGGATGATTGCCGATGTAAAGATTGATCGGCCCGTTATGCGAGATCAGAACCCACTCGCCGCTGACCAGACGGTTGCGAATGGTAACGGGGGCAATCGGGAGCGCCGTGCCTGCCGCGAAAAGCATAACCACCGACAGACGCCTTTTCCATGGCAACGAGCGCATAGGGTGTCCAAGCAAGCCATAAGCACAAACCAGTGGAGCAATTAGAAGTCCCAAACCGTGTGCCAGTGCTGCCAGGCCGAGTAGAACGCCCGCCACCAACCACCATAAGATGGCAGCACGGGCTTCCAGCCTGTGAAAATCTATCGCTCGATCAAGCGCCAGCGCCAATAACAAATAGAAAAGAACGACCAGAACGGGCGCCAGCATTTCGGCATCGAAATAAATGAGGGGACCATAGAAAGCGGCAACCACGGCGGCGCAAATGCCGACTTCGGGTCCAATTTTTCGCCGGCCAATCCTGTAGAGCAGGACAGCGTTGATGGCGGCCAGGACTGCTTGAATGACGCGAATGTCGAAGAACCTGACCGTGATGAAATGGTAGCAGAGAGCGAGAAAGTGGGTGTAAAGCGGCGCTTGCCAGAACGCTTTTTCCCCCAACCAGCCGTGCCGAAGAATATCGAGCGCCTCGCGGTGATAGGTATTGCTGTCAACCAGTGGGAAATTGAAGAAGGGATGAGTCGCCATCTCGACGACGTAGAAACCGTGCGTCGCCAGTGTCAGCGCGAAGATGGTAACAGGCCAAAACCCGCGCAACTGATAGATGTGCCGGTACGGTTGCTCAATACCGCTCGCAGAAGAGTTGTTCTGAGTTTCTGCCATGGACAACCATGCCCGCGACATTCAAAGACGGTTTCATCCACCAAGACACGAAGAATAAAGCAAGTGCTCTTTCTTGGCGCTTTGGTTAGAATCTACTGCTCCGTTTTTCTTCTCGCAACAACCAGATGAAGCAATCCGCAGACGTTTGGGCGTTTCTCCTTGAATGAGGATGGAAGCTATTTCTAGATGAACGCGAAAGGACGTGAGTGACAAGAAGTGCTCGAAAGCGGGGTGACGAGCGGTGAGAGATTTGTTCGCCGAGGGGAAGGAGATCGAGCGGGAAACGGCGGAGAGCCCGCGGCCATTGGCCGACCGTATGCGGCCGCGACGGCTCGAAGAATTCGTCGGCCAGTCGCAACTGCTCGGCGACAATGTGCTGCTTCGGCGCCTGATCCGCGAAGACCGTATCCCCTCGATGATTCTGTGGGGACCGCCGGGATGCGGCAAAACGGCGCTCGCTGCGGTCATCGCCAACACGACCCACTCAGCGTTCGTCAGGCTTTCGGCGGTGACGGCGGGGTTGCGCGACGTCAAGCCAATCATGACGCAGGCCAAGCGCAATCGCCGCGAGCATGGCCGCCCGACCCTCCTCTTTGTGGATGAAATTCACCGGTTCAACAAAATCCAACAGGACGCCTTCCTGCCGTGTGTCGAGAACGGGACGGTTACGTTGATTGGCGCAACGACCGAGAATCCGTCATTCTCGATCATTGCGCCGCTGCTTTCGCGCTGCAAAGTTTTCGTCCTTCACGCCCTGACCGACGAACAATTGCGAACAATCGTCGAGCGCGCTCTCTCCGACAAGGAGCACGGTCTGGGTGCTTTGAACATCGAGATTGCCGACCCGGTTCTTGGCCACATTATTCGACTGGCCGATGGCGACGCCCGTCGCGCTCTGAACCTGCTCGAAATGGTCGCCTCGTCGGTCGCTCCCGATGAAACCGGAAAGACTGTGATCACGATCGAAGCCATCGAACAGATCACGCAGCGAACCAATCTGCTCTATGACCGCGAGGGCGAAGAGCATTACAATCTAATTTCGGCGTTTCACAAGAGTCTGCGAAGCAGCGACCCCCAAGCCGCGCTCTATTGGCTGGCACGGATGTTGGCCTCGGGCGAAGAGCCGCTTTACTGCGCGCGGCGGATGATCCGATTCGCCACCGAAGACATCGGCACGGCCGATCCCCACGCACTCGAAGTCACGGTCGCCGCCTGGGAGGCGTATAATAAGCTCGGCTCGCCCGAAGGCGAGCTGGCGCTGGCCGAGGCGGCCGTCTATCTCGCCACAGCGCCCAAGAGCAACGCCATCTATCGTGCCTGGCAGAAAGTCGAGGAGACCATCGAGGAGCATGGATCATTGCCGGTTCCGCTTCACTTGCGCAATGCTCCGACGGCGCTGATGAAAGCGCTCGATTACGGGAAGGACTACCAATATGATCACGATTCAGCCGATCACTTCTCGGGACAGACGTGTTTGCCGGACGAGATCGCGGGAACGGGGTTCTTTGAGCCAGGGCCTTTCGGGTTCGAGAAGGACATTCGCCGCCGCTTGGAATGGTGGGCCAAGAAAAGAGCCGAGCGCCGCGAGAAGAAGGGAGAGTCGCAGAATGAATCGCCTGAGCCTTAGCGCTCTTTTGGCCGTCGCCGCGTCGGCGGCTGCCGCACCGCTGCCGACTCCGGTGGCCGCGCCGCCACCATCAACCAAACGCCCTGTTGTCCCCTTTGAGGTTTTCTTCCAGAATCTCAAAGCATACGGATCGTGGCTTGCCCTCGAAGAGGGACATTGGGTCTGGCGGCCGGATAGTGCGAGCCGCGACTGGCGACCTTTTGGCACCGGCACATGGGTCATCACCAAGCCACACTCCGAAACGGCGGATTCCCAATCCGAAATCCAAAATCCAATATCGAAAATCGAAAATCCGCAATGGTATTGGCTTGCGGACGAACCCTGGGGATGGGCAACGTCGCACTATGGGCGTTGGCTATGGCGGGAATTCTCAATCCGCAATCCGAAATCCGAAATCCAAAATCCGGAGAAGGGCGGGTGGGTCTGGCTGCCCGATCGCGAATGGTCGCCGGCATGGGTCACATGGCGGCAAGGCGAAATGGGCATTGGTTGGCACCCGATGCCAGAAATCGCAAATGCGCAATCCGAAATCCGGGAAGGCTCGACGTTTCTGTTGTGGATCAATATTTCACAAGCATTGATAGCTCGCTCGAGCACGCCGAACCGTCCACGTCCAGCAAACGCGCTCGAAGCGCTTGGTGTTTCGAGCTCGACAGCGGTTGGGGCAACGGCAGACCTTCTCTCACAAACGCGCCTTGTGACCAGCTTCGAGAAACAAGGTGGTGGAATGAAGGGCGTCGGTCCCGACCGAACGCTCGTCGAGTCCAAAACAGGTCGTCGTCTGGCATCCTGTAGAATTGTGGACACAAACCAGCCGCGCGAGATCCTCATCGTCGGGCGCGATGAGACCGTCGTCCTGGCCTTTCGGCCCATCGTCAAAGAGAGCTCTTCCGAAATGCAGCAGTTCCTCTCGCGCCGCGCCGAGCAGTATCGAACGATACAACAGCAAAAATCCAAGTGACCGAAAAACAGATCACTCGCGCCAAGGCGCAAGGACGCCCAGCATTTCAATTTTGCGTCTCAGCGGCTTTGCGCGACCAAGTCTCAAATTGACCGTCGAAGCCGGAACGGTCCGCGTCAAGGACTTGACCAAGAAACAGACCTTTCCGTGTTCGTAGGACGAATACTTCCTCGAAACAAATCTTGTAGTAGGGGCGCAGGTTGTGTTTAGCGCTGGCAAGAAACACAGGCTGGAAGCCCATACCACCGACTTGAGAATTGATTTTGTTTGGTGGTATAGGCATCTTGCCTGTAGCAAATTCACCCTTTGGCAACCAGCGCTAAACATATACCCGCCTTAGGGCGGGCCGCACCCTTACAATTGCCACATCTCACGAGCTCGGAAGATGCCGTCGGTTCTCTCCCCGCTGAAAGGATTCAATTTCTCGTTGACGGTTCGTGAACCGGTGCCCACGGCTTGGCCCGTGCGGCGGTTAAACGCGCCATCATCGCCGTCGCCCATTCCATCTTGACCGTCTTGTACCATATGCTCCGTTACGACCGCCACTACCAGGAATTGGGAGAAGACTTCTTCGACCGTCTCGACCCCGAACGCGTTAAGCAATACCATGTCGGTCGGCTCGAAGACCTCGGCTACAGCGTAACGTTGGCCAAAGCCCCGGCCGCTGCGTAAGTCGGACGTCGGTCCGGGGGATTCTCGTGAGAGCCCCTCATGGCCCTTCGCGCCACCCAGAAAGGCATGAAAAAGGTTCGGTGTTCACGCTTTAGCGTGGTTCCATTTTCCAACCTGATCCGCCTGAGGCGGATGAACACCGAACGCATTTTCGTAGGAGCACCCCTTGTTTTTCTGGGTTGGGAAAAGCTCCTTGACACCGAAGGCAGCATAGCGAGATAAGCCGGCTCTGTCCCTGCTCACCGGATATCTCCCGTCGTTGGGAAAAACTCCACTTCCCCACGAGATCACCGGCAACAGCGAAAGGTGCTCAGACAGATGCAGGACCCCACTCCCCTTGGTCAGCGCCTGAGAACGATCATCATCGGCAAAGCTCGTAGTCCCCAGGACCCGACGGTTTTCCACAAGATTTCGCTGATTGCGTTCTTTGCCTGGATTGGACTGGGCGCCGATGGAATCACCTCGTCGTGCTATGGTCCGGAGGAAGCGTTCCGGGCGTTGGGCACTCATCCCCATCTGGGAATCATTGTGGCGCTGGCTACGGGGGCGACCATTCTCGTGATCAGCGCGAGTTACTCGCAGATCATCGAACTTTTCCCGTCGGGAGGTGGCGGGTATCTTGTGGCCAGCAAACTGCTTTCTCCCTCGCTCGGAGTGGTCTCGGGTTGCGCACTACTTCTCGATTATGTACTGACTATCTCCCACAAGCGTTTAATGGTTTTGTGGGGCTTGAGAATTGACAGACATGGCTTTGCGCCTATGAACAGGCCACTTGAGCATGAGGCTCTGTCTCAGATCCTGATGAGCCGGGCTTCGGTATGCGCCGGGTTTGCACCCGGCTTCAGCCGGGGTGCAAGGCAACCATTTCCCCTCCGAAGAGCCGGCTTGAGCCGGGCTTTGGCCAAAGGCCGGCTGATGGCTGAAGCCCAGAGGGGAAGCCATGCTGAAGCATGCTCCAGGGAGAGAGGAAGGGTCTCTCTCACCCCGGCTGAAGCCGGGTGCAAACGAGGATCAAGCCGTCTTCGGGGCGGCTGAAAACCATTAAACGCTTGTGACTATCTCCCTATCAATGTCTTCATCACATTTGCCCTGTCTCAAGTGGGAATGGTTCGCCATTGGTGGAAGGTGCGTTCAAAGGATCAACCGTGGCGAAAGAAGCTTTTGGTCAACGGCGTCGGATTGATCCTGACCGGATTCATTCTGGTCTCGGTGATTCTGACGAAGTTCTATGAGGGGGGCTGGATAACGTTGCTTTTTACTGGCGCATTGGTCGTAACCGCCATGGCCATTCGACGCCACTACGCGCAAACCTTCAAACTTCTCCGCCGGCTCGACAGCCTCGTTGCGGCAGCCGAATCGGATGCTTCGGAGTTTGTTCCTGACCGGGGGCCTGCTAGACAGCCGAAGCAAGCATGCGATCCAAATGCCAAGACGGCGGTTCTTTTAGTCAACGGATTCGGTGGGCTGGGGCTGCACACACTGTTCCATGTCATTCGGCTTTTTGGCGAGGTGTTCGAGAACTATGTCTTTGTTAGTGTCGGCATGATTGATGCCGGGCTATTCAAAGGGACGGCAGAAATCGAACGGCTCCGTGCCAAGACGAAAGACGATGTGGATCACTATGCGGCCTTCATGCGGCGCCAGGGCTACCATGCGGAAGGTATTTCTTCGGTTGGTCTTGATATCGTGGATGAGGTCTCCAATCTCGCACGGAAAGCTCTGGAGCGTTATCCGCAAGCCGTGTTCTTTGGAGGACAGCTCGTTTTCAGAAAAGATTCGTTTGTCACTCGATGGTTGCACAATTACACTGCCTTTGCGATTCAAAGAAGGTTCTATCATGAGGGAATCCCTATTCTCATTCTTCCCATTCGAGTGTAGCGGAGGCATTGGGTTTCGACGGAATTTCATGTTGCAGGAAACGTTGGTGCCAAGTAGTTTCAACCATCAAGGCGGGGGGCCGGCTTTGTTGCTGAGTACACAGTGTTGAGGATCCAAGGATCACAATCCATTTAGGGGGCTTGCCATGGAAACAATCAATCGGCGTGAATGGATGATGGGAATATGGGGAGCGGGTGTGGCCGTCTCGGCGGTCGGTATTGGCAGCGTCAGAAACTCTTACGCCCACCCCCGTCCGACAAAAGACGCAATTTCGCTGGCCTTGTGGTCGCTGGTCCGAAGCTTCCGAGCGGGCGTTTGGAAACTCGCCGACGTTGCGCGCATCTGCCGCAAGGACTTCGGCATTGATGGCATTGAGTATGTGAATCAGTTTTTCGAGAACCCCGTCGAATCTTATCTCAAACGGCTCAACAAAGCGGCGGCAGGCAACGGCGTTCAAAACGTCCTGATCATGGTGGACGACGAGGGCGATATGGTGGCTAAGGACAAGAAGACCCGCACGCAGGCCGCCATCAACCACCGCAAGTGGGTCGAGATTGCCGCCTATCTCGGCTGCCACGCCATCCGGTGCAATGCGCGTGGCGGCGGCAACTCGCTAGCCGAAGACCTCGATTCGCTCGATCGCGCCGCCGAGTCATTCAGCGACCTGATTGACTATGCCAGGCCGTTCAAGATCAATGTCGTGATCGAAAATCACGGCGGGCTTTCGTCCGACCCCGAGTGGCTGCCGGCGCTGTGCAAAAAGATCAACAGTCCGGACTTCGGCATCCTGCCTGATTACGGCAATTATGGCAGTGTGACGCGCGAGCAACGCTGCGCGGCGGTTCGCAAAGCAATGGCTTATGCCAAGGGTGTTTCGGTCAAAGCCGGCTGGCAATCCGATCACACGCACCCCGGCTACGACCTCGCCGAGCTGCTTCAGATCTCCAAGGAGTCGGGCTATACGGGCTTTTGGGGTATCGAATCCAGCATACGCGACGCCACCGCTACTTCGCCCGAGGAGATCAAGAAAAACGACTGGCAGGCCGTCTTGTGGACCAAAGCTGTGGTCGAGAAAGTGGTCTTCGGCAAGCCCTAGGCCAAGGTCAGTGTCACGCAAAGACGCCGAGGCGCCAAAAAATAGGACCTGGCCTTTTGCGACTTGGCGAGAGAAACAAAACCACCCAACTGAAATGGAGGTCGCCATGAAGTCAGTGAATCGCCTCAATCGGAGAAAGTTTTTGGAAACAACAGGGAAGGGTGCGGCAGTACTAGCAGCGGCTTCGGCGGGAGCACCGGCTGTGCTTGCCGCCAAGTCGCCCAATGAGACGGTCGGCGTCGGCTGCATCGGCCTGGGGGTTCGCGGCGGCGAGCTGATCCAACAGGTCGCCGGTGGGCCGAAGTATCCCGCCATCGAGGGCGCCAGGGTCGTCGCGGTTTGCGATGTCTATAAGCCGCACCTCGACAAGGGCGTCGAACGTAGCAAGAACCCAAGTGTCCGCACTTACCGCGACTACAAGGAACTTCTGGCCGACAAGGCGGTGGATGCCGTCATCATTGCCACGCCCGACCACTGGCATTCGCAGATGGTGATTGATGCCGCCAATGCGGGGAAAGATATCTACATTGAGAAATGTTGGACCCGGACGATCCCCGAAGCCAAGGCCATGCTCGCCGCGATCAAGAAGAACAAAGTCGTCATGCAATTGGGCCACGATCGTTCGAGTGCCGCCTCGATCCAGGCCGCCGAATTGATCAAGCAAGGCGTAGTCGGCCCACTGACGTTCGTCCGCATGGGCCTTTTCCGCAATCGCGAATGGGGCAAGGACGAGTGGCGTTGGTATGGCGGATACAACGAATATGTCCGCCCCGACCCCGCCCAGGTCGAACGCGACCTCGATTGGGAGCGCTGGCTGGGTTCCGCGCCCAAGCACCTCTTCAGTATGGAGCACTTCTGGCACTGGCGTTGCTACTGGGATTACGGCACAGGCATTGCGGGCGATCTTCTCTCGCACGCTTTCGATGCCGTGCAGTACATCCTGGGCTACGGCATTCCCGAAACCTGCGTCTGCTCGGGTCAGATTGGCCTGCTCAAGGACGGCCGCGAATGCCCCGACATCTGGAACGTCATCTATGAATACCCCAAGCGCGGCTGCACGCTGACCTATGCCTGCACCTTCAACAGCGCCGAGTTGCCCCAGGACACCGAGTTTCGCGGCAAAGACGCTCTACTCAAGATGGGCCGTGACAGTTTCGAAATCTATGCCGAGAAGACGTCAAAGAAATATCACGCGCGGATTGACAAGGGCGATATCGAACCCGACAAACCATTTCTGAAGTTCGACCCGGCGAAGACACCTCCACAGCCAAGTCACATGCAGGACTTCTTCCATTGCATCCGCAGCCGCAAGCCGCCCAAGGACAACGAGGACGAGGCGTTCATCGAAGCGATCACCTGTATTATGTCGGTGATCGCGTATCAGCAGCAGCGGATGGTACGGTGGGACGCGGAAAAGCACGAAGCGGTCTGATCGTCCATCCGCCGCTCGACATCCACGCAACCGCAGATTTCGCAATTTTTTTCAATCTGCGCCCCTACATGTCAACGAGATATACGCGATTGAATAATTCACCGCCAAGAGCGCCAAGAGCGCAAAGAAAAGCAAAGTCAAGGATAGACATAGTAGGCGAGCATCGGTTGAGGGCGGTCTCTCCCAGCTTCCTTGGCGATCTTGGCGGTTCGGACCGCTTTGGTTGCGGCTTGGGAATTGCGCTGCGCAGTCTGTAGTTTTCTCCCTTCGTCCCGTTTGCCCGGCAAGATCCTGTGAAATCGCCCCGCAAAAGCCACTGGGAGAGCCCGAGACGCACCGAAAGACAGGTTCCCGGCGAAGTTCGATGCCACGAAGTACTTGACGGCATGGGCCTTATCGGTCAGGCGACTGTAAGTCATCCCCATGCGTCCATCGCTCATGCGGCATAGCGGCCCTGTAAATCCACGCCGTGAGATGGCTCTCGATGTTCGCGCAGTCGAAGCCGCCCATGTAGAGCACACGGCCACGGTCCTCGGGGAACGGCAACACTTCGATGGTGCGCGTGGCGACCAGGCCGCGCGGCGACGAGAGCTGCGGGTTCTGCGGATCGAACACGCGGCCGCGGGCGTAGGTTCCCTTAAGGATTTCGTGTTCGCCGCCGGCCGGGTCCGGCACGGCGGTCAGGCCGCGCATGATTTCCATCTCACCACCTTGCTCCTGGATTTTGTGCGGCCAGCGCCAGAGCAGTTCCCAGGGCGGTTGCTCGCCGTCCACGCGCCGAAACAGCCCGCCCGACAGCGGCGACTCGTCCTTGATCCCGCACGCCGCGTAGAGCACGCCGTTGGCTTCGGCCATGCACATCACGCGACCCGTCCCGGAATGCTCCGGCTCGCCCGCCCAACGCAACCGCCCCGGCGCCGCCGGGTCGTAGGCCGCGCGGGCTTGGGCCAATCCTTGGTCGCCGACGTGTATCCCGACAAGGGTTCCACGCCATTGCCGGCCGTAGCCCTAAATGACACGACCGGCAAACACAGGCAAGAATGTTTCGTCGCGTCGAATCACGGGCAAGATGCCCGTGCCACGCCTGCCGAAAGCAAGGTCCGTGCTGTCGTGTTCGAGGCCATGAGCGAGCGCGGGTCTCGTCCCCGCCAGGTTCTTGCCGCGCTGCATCTTTGGTCCGATTTTCTGGAAACAGTGTCGGTGGGCGAACAGGCCCGCATCGAGCGGCACGCCCAATCGTGGGCGGCTGCCGTCGTTTATGCGATTGGCCGCCTGGATGGCGAGGCGTGGGCGACCCAGCGAGAAGTGGCAAGAGGTCTTGGTGTCTCGCCGGATGGGCTTTCGCGTCGTTTTCGCCGACTTCGTCGCACTCTCGCTATCGAGTTAGGGGATCCCCGCTACAGCACCGTTCCGAACCGCCGGCGAACCGACCTGATCGAGCAAATCCACCTCGGCCAAGCCGCCCACAGGCGACCGCTGCTGTGAACTGGTGGACCTTTGGGTCGGCGAGGGTTTACAGTATGCCCTAACCGCCAGGTCGCGCGGAGTGCTTTTCTGGCTCCTCGGGCAGGACTCGAACCTGCAACCCATCGGTTAACAGCCGATTGCTCTACCGGTTGAGCTACCGAGGAACCGAACTCTTATTCTCGCGACGCTTTCCGGCGTCCGCCACACATGACTGGTAGCAAGAAAAAGACATTCTGGCGCCATCTGTCAAGGGGATTTGAAAATACCCGCAGAAATCATCCCACATCACCGGCCGTTTCTTCTTTGCTTGAAATCACGTTCTGCAAAAAAGGCCAAGCGTTGGATGACTTTCGCGACTTTGTGGATTCCTTCCAAGAAAGACGTTCCGATGGGATGGATGCAATGAGCAGCGATGCCGTGCCAGTGTTCCTGGAGACGACGCGCGAAGCGGTGAAGGGCGGGGATTTTCGTTGCCATTGCTTGACGGTACCAGCGCAGGAACCAGTGGCGAGCCTTGCTGACCGTGCGGAAGGTCCAGAGGACTTTGAGATTTTCGGCCAGCAGATGCACGGTCTGCAAGCGGCGGTTGACGCGGAGCAGATCCGTCAGTCGGGCAGGTTCATCCGCGACCAGGTTCTGGCGGTTCTTGATCAAAATCCACCGGCTCGATTTCAACTGTCGGCGTTCTTCGCGCGTCTGGGCCCGGTTGGCTTCGTCCACGCGAACGCGGGCGATGACCTGATGGTTATAGTCGCGGACAATATCGTTTTAGCCAAATCCCACACCACACCACACCAAATTGCTCGGCAATGCGCTCCAAACACCGCAACTCCCGACAGGCCATCGCAATCGCCTCCCGCAAGCGCTCTGTCGTGTGATGCCGCGGGGCCAACCACTCCAACATCTCCGTCCGCACCGCCCCGCACCCCTCGCACCAAATCCGCGCGATCCGAAAGCGCAACTGAACACGGCGCCACGGCCCCCACGGCAGGTCGCGCACCACTCGCTCCCGACTGTCATACAACACCCCTTGCATCTGCCCACACCGACACCGATACACCGGCTCGCCGCAACTCAATCTCCGCCTCCCTTCGCCGCGCCTGAAATTCTACATCCGCTAGCGAAAATCCTGGAATTCCTACGAACCGGTCTATACTCTGCTGGTCCATGAGTCAGGTCCTCCTTGGTCTGCTAGGTTTGGTTCGCACCTCCTAACCGACCGAAGCCCTGACTCTTTTTCAATCTCTACCCACTCTAAAAGCGGAAGAACCACTTTTTTTAGGAGCTCTTAGAACCGCGCCCTTGTCCACGTGGATCACATCGCAATTGCGCCAGGTGATGCCGCTGACCTCCTCGGCACGCAACTCGAAGCCGATCTCCAAGGCGTTGCCCGCCTCCGCGTTCCAGAACACCGAATCGCGCACCAGCACGTCTCGAACGTTGTGCGGCGCGGTGGACGATTTGGCCGTCCACGGCGGCTGTGGTAACAAGGCCAAGTTCACGGCGCAGCACCCATCCTTTCGGCGCCCCAAAAGCCTGTCGGAGTACCTCCGCCGCAAAAGGACGTAGGGGGTCGTTTTTCGGTTTCCCATGACACCGGGCCGACGGCCACGCGATTGCGATGGGCGGTCCGTGGATTCGGGCTCGGTTCTCAACTCGGGAAGCCGTTTTCTGTTGCTGTCTGCTTTCTGTTGCTTGCCTCCGCTCGCTTCAGCGTCCGCCGAGCAACCGGACCTTCAGTTCCAGCGCCTTCCGATCGCGCTCGTTGAGAGTAAGGTTCACCAATGCGCGCTGGTACACGTCGCGTGCCTCTTTGAGTTTGCCTTCCTGCTCGTAGAGACCGGCGAGCAGCATATAGGCGTCGGGGTAGTCGGCTCCCGCTTTGACGATCTTCTCCAGGATCGTTTTGGCCTCGCTCTTCGCGCCTTGCTGGTTCAGAAAGAAGGCGAGCGTGTAGGCGTACTTGGGTTCGTCGGGCCTCAGTTTTGCGGCCTGACGGCAGAGTTCGATGGCCTCGCTGGGACTTCGTTCTGCCAGCAGAACGGCGAGATTGAAAGCGGCGGGGGCTAGCGCCGGATCGGCCTTCCAGGCGGCGCGCAAACACCTCATGGCACCGATGCGGTCATCCTCCTCGGCCAGCAGCAATCCCATGTTGAAGTTGGCCTCGGCGTTCTCGGGTTCAATCTTGAGTGCCTTCTGGAGCAAGTCACGCGCCTGTGCGTTGTCGCCTTGTCGTGCGTAGACCATCGAGGCGTTGACGAGTGGCGGGATACGGCTGGGATCGAGGCGCGCGGATGTGGCGAAAGCGTCGAGCGCCTTCTGCGGCTCGCCGCGATCAGCGTGGTAGTTCCCGAGATTGTAGTGTGACGCCCAGTTGTCGAGCCGGCTGCGCAGCATGGCTTCATACTCGTCGGACCCGCGCTTCAGTTGCGCCGTTTGCTCCGCCGTTAGCCCGTCGCGCGGGAAACCGGCCAGCGAGGCCGCCGCCGAAACCCGCACGTATCGGTATTCGTCTTTGGTGGCCTCGACCAAGGCGCTTCGCGTTTCAGGCGTCACATAGGCTGCAAGCGCAACGGCGGCCGCCGAGCGCACCAGCGGCGACGGGTCCTTGAGCGCACCAAGCAGCGCCGGCCACTTGCGCTCGTCGGGGAAGGCTTGGAGCAGGCGTATTAACGATGTCGCAACGACCTCCTCGCGGTCCGGGCGTTTGATATACTCCAGCATGTCCGCCAGACGCGACCAGTCGCGCTTTCGAGCGGACTGAACCAACCCCGCGCGGTGCAGCACCGGTGCCTGATAGTCGTCCTTATGCCATTCGCGGACATACTTGTCGGACCACGCGGCATCCTTGTCGCCGTGGCAGGAGCCGTTATTGCAGCCGTTAGGTGATTTGAATTCGATGGTCGCGGCGGGCGTCGGCGGCAGCATCGAGTGGTCGCTGCGGCGCATCAGCGCAAACTCGGTCATCGGCATGTGACACGTGATGCAGCGGTTGCCTTCGCCGTCGGGCTTGTGGTGCGTGTGCGCCGCGGCGTTCTCGACGCGCTCCTTGTGGCAGGGCAGACAGGCCTCGTTCGCCTTGGCGGGATCGGCGAAACGATAGCGCCCGCTCGACGTGTGGCAATGCAGGCAGTCGAGTTGTCCTGATTTGACGCACGGACTCATGCGCCAGGCCGTGTAGGTATAGTTCTCGCCGAGATCGCGCCCGTCAGGATAGAAATCGGGGTCTTCCAGCGTGGCCAGCCCGTAGTGATCGAAGTAGCGGTCGCCGGGCATGAACGCCGGCGTCAACGGATGCATCTTGGCGTGGCATGGCGCGCACATCGCATTGGCCTGTTCGGTCGTGAACTTCTTGGTGCTGATGATCTTGATGTCGGACGGTGCCTGCCCCTGGGGCGCCTCTTTGCAGACCCGCAGGTGCTCCTCGGCCGGGCCATGGCAAGTCTCGCAATTGATCCCCGCCTCGGCCCAAACCGTGCTGTAAGAGTCCGTGGCGAAGTCGTAGTTCGACTTCAGTTGGCTGACGTGGCAGCCATGACACGACGTGTTGAACGTCAGCAACGGATCGGTCCACGAAACCGGCTTGTCGGCCCGGTCGAGGAAATGGCGGACCATGCTGGCGGTCGCGTCGTACCACTTCTTCGTTCGCACATTGAACGCAATCGGTAGAACTTGCAGGCGGCCCTTGTCTTGCGGCGTGAGAAAGTAATAGACATTCTTCCCGCCCATGGCGTGGACGATCGGATGCCGTTTTTCGCCGCCGGGACCTCTCTCCGCTACCCAGGCAGAAGGAGTGCTGAGCGATGAGTCCTGAGTGCTGAGTGAGAACCGATAACGATACTCACCGATCTGGATTTCGCCGGTTTGGGGAGCGAGTTCCCGTTTGGCGAATTCCGCCGTGAACGGTTGCATTGCCAGTCCGTGGTGCGACGTGGACCACAGCTCGTAGAACTTCTCATGGCAATCGCGGCATTGCGATGACCCGACATAGCCGGACATTTGTGTGGACCCCGGCAGGGGTCCGGCTGGAGTAGTCAGATTCACGAGGTAAGCGATCGCGATGACGCCAAGCGCCAGCACGACCGCCCTGCGGCCATGATTCTTCACGCAGTCACGGCCAAAGAAACGATTGTTCATTTTCCCCTCACGTGAACTGCTTGCGGCGCTAACTCGCATCCCTCCACGGTCAAGCACAAGACGCACTCACCGCGACGCCTGTAGAACACCGCGGGCGAGCGAGTCTCACACCGCCGGATAATTTCACTTCGATCTCCGCGGCCTCGGTCAAGTCTCCCGGATGAGACATGGCCGTCTGCCGCAATGCGGCTTCAGCGATCCCATAGCCAACCGATCGCAAGCCCTTGCATGTGATCTTGAGCAGGACCGGCTCGTCGTCCACAACCAGTATTCTCATTCCGCTCCCCATTTGGGCGACCTCACGTGGTTCGGCTCAGGTGGCGCGCTCGCGCGGCAGACCGCCCCCCGTTGAAACCGCAGCGTCGGCAGTCCGGACACAGTCTCGCATTATCCGGCTCCGCCAGTCAATACGACGAGGCTATGGCGGTTGCAGAGACGATTTCAAGACTATCCGACCTTCCCGGCCACCTTGGACCGACCTTTTCTCGACCCGGAGACTGCCCGGCTTGAAGGCTGGGGAGCATGAGATCGTACATTGGCAAGTGGCTTCCGAGTGCAGGAAAACGGACTGCGAGCGTTCCAACAATTGGCCAAGCGCCTGTTGCGGTGGGCCGGGGGGATTCTAACCTACTTCCAACATCCCATCACCAACGCTGTCTCGGAAAGCCCCAACAACAAGATCAAAGTCCTCAGACCCCGATCCTACGGCTTTGACGACATGACCTACTTCTTTTTGAACATACTCAACATCACAGGAGCTCTACCGAAATTGGCTCCAGTTACCCGTACAAACAGACAATGAGCCGGATATTTGAAGTGTGCTGTTTCAGAGAGATTGCGCCGCTTGAAGACAAGCATCGCAGTGGAAAGTAGCGCGATGATGGAGAAAACAGTCCATTGGGCGGCTCGCTTTTTGGTCTTGCGTTCAATAAGGTGTCCTCGATCACATGCTCTTGCGGACTTCCTCCTTGATTCGTTGAATGTGGCCGCGGCCAAGACCTTTTACTTCACATCCCAGCTCGAAGTAGCGTCGGATCTTGTCGTCGCCAAGGATGCCGAAGCAGTCTATCACCGCCAGAGGCTGGCCGGCCCAGTGAACGATTTCGTCGGGGTTCAAATCAAGATACGGCGCGTGGCGAACCGCGAGGATAATTGCCTCCGCACCCTTCAGTGCGGAAGGAAGGTCTTTCTGTACACGAATGTTCACCAGATCATCCTGGTTGCGGAAAAACCTCGCCCAGGAAAGCCCCGGCGACGGGTAGGTATCTGGGCTTTCGAGCTCATACCAATGCTCGACATACGGATCATGCACGCGCATGTCGGCGCCCATCTCCGCGAGTTTGCGGACGACCAACTCGGAGCCGCTGTATCGCGTGTCCGCAACGTCTTCACGGTAGCTCGCTCCGCACAGCAACACCCTTGCACCAGCGATGTATCTCCCCATGTTGCGCAAGGCGTCGCGCGTCAGTTCGGCCACATGCAAACCGCGGGTGTCGTTGATGTCTATCGCTAGTGTTGAGATCTTGAAGATATCATCCTCAAAACCCAGGATATGTTTGTAGGACCAGTATCCCAACCCACCGTCCTTTGGAAGGCAGTAGCCGCCAATGCCCGGACCCGGGAAGATGATGTTGCTGTGCGTCGGGCGTACCTTAATGGCTTTGATGACTTTGATCAGGTCCACGCCGTTGCGTTCGGCAAATAGACTCCACTCGTTCAGGAAGGCCAAGATTGTCGCCCGATAGCTATTCTCGACGATCTTGGTTGTCTCCGATTCGATCGGGCGTTCCATAACCGTAAGAGGAAACTCGTCGGTGTTGAGAACCTCGCCGAGGAATTTGACCACGCGCTCTCGCGCTTTCTCGTTGCACCCGGCGCACACGCGCCAAAAGTCGCGGATGGACGAGACATACTGTCTGCCGGGCATCACGCGTTCGAAGCTGTGTCCGAGAAGTGGCGGCGATTGGATAGCCCGCGCCTGAAAAGCCTTTTTCATGATTGGATAGGCAACGAATTCGGTCGTGCCGGGTGCGACAGTGGTTTCGATGAGAACCAGGCAGTCGGGAGAGACCTTTTCACCGATAATCCGCATCGTCGCTTCCAACGCGCTCATTTCCGCCTTGCCCGTGCGCAAGTTGCCGAGGTCGTTTTTCGTGTAGTCGCACTGAACATCCACGACGACACAGTCAGCCAAACTGAGACAGTCGCTGTTAAACGTGGCGACAAGCGTCTTTTTCTCCAAAACACAGCGAGCGATCATCGGCTCCACTTCCGGGTCCTCGGCCTTGACGGGTGCCTCGCCGCTGTTCAGCAAAGGAATCTTCCAATAGCTTCGGGTGCTGGGCCGCTGGCAGCCGATGACAAACTTGGCGGGCTTGCCAGTCTTCTTGTCCACCGTGTCGGCAATGATTGCGGCCATTACGGCACCGACGAAACCGACACCCATAACCACGACGATCTCCTTGCCCTCGTCACGCGCCGACTCAACCAACGCTCGGATCCGCTCGAATTCAGCGGGATACTCCTCCCGCCGGGGGATCAAGAACTTTTGCCCGCTTGGACTCACCGAATACTCTGCCATGTTACGTCCTCCTGACTATGAGATTGATCCGACTCGCTTAACACCCACGACTTCACGCTGCTCGCAGGCGAATGCGTGGCGAGAGGATTATCAACTCGATCCACTGCGAGACAAACAAAGAAAACCTACCCGAGGAGACAGCATGAAGGTCGCGGCCCTCGGATGTTCTTCCGACTACTTTCCGCGAGCCTTTTGGACTTGTTCGAGAATCCACGGGTATGTTCTCGCTATTCCTTCTTCGAGGGAGAATTTCGATTCCCAGCCGATGGACTTGATCTTATCAATGCGGAAGTTGCGCGCTTGGACACCGACAGGTCCCTCCACGTGCTTCATCTTGATTCTCTTTCCGGCGACTCTGGCGACGGTCTGGGCCAGTTCATCAACGGAAACGTATTCCTGACGGCCGATGTTGATTCCACCTTCGAGATCGGAATCCATCAACATCCGGATGCCATCCATCATGTCATCTATGAAGGTGTACGCGCGCATGGCCGTTCCGTCGCCCCACACCTCGATCGTCCCACCATCTTCAACCTCAGCCACCTTGCGGCACAATGCGGCAGGCGCTTTCTCGCGGCCGCCCCGCCAAGTTCCCTCCGGCCCGTAACAATTTTGGAAACGGGCGATCCGCACGACAACGCCGCGATTGCGGCCATAGGCCATAGCCATTCGTTCGGCGTACAGTTTCTCCCAGCCATATTCGTTGTGGGGCATGGCAGGGTAGGCTTCCTCTTCCCCAAGCTCCGGCTCTTCGGCTTGCATATCGCGGTAAACACACGCCGAGGACGAGAAAAAGTAGCGTTTGACGCCCATCGCGGCAGCGTTGTGAATCATATAGATGTTGATTAGCGCGCTATTGTGCATGATCTCACATTCAAAGGCGTGAATGAAACCCATGCCTCCCATATCGGCCGCCAACTGATAGACCTCGTCAAACGCGCTGCCATCCAAAGACAAAGCGGCACGGCAGTTCTTCTCTTGCCTCAGGTCCAGCAAGCGAAAATCGTCAGAGGCAGTCTCGGAGAATTCGGGTTTCTTCAGGTCCACGCCGCGAACCCAGTAGCCTTCCGCTTTCAGCCGTCTTACCAGATGGGTGCCGATGAACCCTCCGGCCCCGCACACGAGTGCCTTCTTCATAACTAGACATCCCCCTTCCTCTCAATGATCAGAAGCTTTCCTGTCGGATGGAGTACCTGCTACAGACGGACGTTACCCTTCCGAAGTTTCATGTCAGTGACAATCAGCTTCTTGCGTTCCCATTTGTCCCACGTCCCGACCGAAACAACAACCGCACCACTTCCATATCTGGCGGTTGCTGAAGCGGCTAAACCAAGAGGAAAGCCAGCCACGAGAATTGATTCCTTGTTCAAAGCTTCATCAGTTTCCGTGCCCGTGCACGTTTTGAGCCTGAGGTTTTGAGAACCACGCTCAGTGTGTCAATTGTTTTCTGCCACGAGCATTCCAAGGGGGTGCATGTCCAAATTCCAGAAGAGGTGCCGTTCCGCACATTTGTCGGTTTCCCCGACAGGATAGCCCGTCTTTCTTCCCACGCTCCCCTGAAAGGGGAGGCGAAAATAGCCAGGGGCAACGCC
>Ga0315280_10002393_pt1 | contig 30419 bp, 34 predicted proteins | sample YL17G06_40_MG_FD_203697 | JGI IMG/M metagenome (GOLD analysis project Ga0315280, IMG submission 203697) | Sediment microbial communities from Yellowstone Lake, YNP, Wyoming, USA - YL17G06_40 | ecosystem: Environmental > Aquatic > Freshwater > Lake > Sediment | place: USA: Wyoming | collected... | reverse complement strand
ATCCCAGGCTCATACTCCAGTGGGCTCAACTGGGGCTACGCGACAAGGTTCTATCCAGCGACGACATCTGGATCTGCTCGTTCTGCCACAAGTGCGATGAGAGGTGCCCCCAAGGCCTGAAGCTGACAGAGCTCTGGCTCGCGATGAGAAATCTGGCTGTGGAGGAAGGACACATAGCGAAGACACCGGCATCCCTCGTCAAGCTAATGTGCGAGACGGGAAGGACGGTGCCCACAGACGAGTTCGCAGACGAGCAGAGGAGCGACGTGGGTCTGCCGAAGATAGGTCTGACAGTATCAGAGAAGGCCATGGATGAGATAAGGAGGATTGTAGGCAAAACCCAGCTCCTAGAGAAGATAAAGCGCGCGGAGGGAGGGGCTTGAAGTACGCCCTTTTCGTCGGCTGCTCTACGCAGGTCAGGGAGATAAGCTACGAGATCGCCACCAGAAAAGTCTTTGGCGAGCTGGGAATCGAGCTGGTTAACGTGGACGATTTCAGCTGTTGCTCCCCCGTCTGCCTCGTCCATGGGGTGGACTATGTGACGGGACTAGCCCTAACTGCCCGAAACATATGCCTCGCTGAGGAGCTCAATTTGAAGATGCTAACTCTCTGCGCGAGCTGTTTCGAAACTCTCTCAAAGACGAACGGTCTCCTTAAGAAGGATCCGAGGCTTCGAAGTGAGGTGAACGAGATCCTAGTGGCTGCAAACCGAAAGTTCAAAGGGACGACAGAGGTGACGCACGTGGTAAAAGCCTTGTACGAGGAAGTAGGACTTGATAAGCTGAAAGCCGCCGTGAAGAGACCTCTGAACGACCTAAAGGTTGCTACGTTCTACGGCTGCCACCTCATCAGGCCGCACGACTTCGTCGAGTTCGACGACCCGGAATCGCCCACAGTCCTAGACAACCTCGTCGAAACGTTGGGAGCGAAGAGCGTATACTACGACCAGAAGAAGGGCTGCTGCATAGGATGCGGCGCGTTCTTCGGCGGAGTCAGCGAGGAAATCGCCCTGGAGCTTAACCACAGGCTTATGAAGAGCCTAGGAGACACCAAGGTCGACTGCTTGGTGACAACCTGCCCCTTCTGCTTCTTCAGGTTCGACATGGGTCAACTCCAGATCGCAGACAAGTGGGGAGAACACTATGACATACCGGTCCTCTTCTACGTACAGCTACTCGGCCTCGCCATGAAACTCAGCCCGCAGGACCTCGGCTTGTCGCTGCACAGGGTGAACACGCGCCCGCTACTGGAGAAGCTAAACGCAGTCTAGGAGGACTCCGCCTCTTCCTTTTCTAGGAATCCCTCCAGCGCCATCTTGAAGAGCTTCTTGGCTGCAGCCACCCTCGCCTTCTGGGCCAGACCGTCCTTCGTGGTCAGCTCCAGCGCCTCCTCAGGACACCACTCCACGCACTTCGGCTTACCCTCACAGAGATCGCAGATTGCAACAACGCGGGTTTCCGGGTGGACAGTAATCGCCCCAAACTCACACGCCTCAATACACCACCCACAGCCGTCGCACTTCTCCTCATCAACCAAGATCACACCTGTCTCCTTCGACTGCTCCAAAGCCTTCCTGGGACAAGCGGAGACGCAGGCGGGATCCTCGCAGTTCCTGCACGTCATGGCGATGCTGATCATAGGGTAGAGCCTCAGCGACCTGATCCGAGACTTCTTCGGGTTGAAGACCTTCTCCTTCTCCAACGAGCAGATGTACTCGCATATCCCACACCCTACGCACTTGTCCGGGTCACAGGCGACAAACTTGTACGTGGCCTTCGGCACAGCCTCACCCCAGCTTCTGAACGACTTCGAGGTACTGCTCAAGACCCAGCTCGCGCAGCTTCTCCGGCTTTGGGAAACCCTCCCGAGTCCAGCCCCTTGCCTCGTAGTAGTCGTCAAGGAGGAAGTTCAGCTCCTCTCGTGTAACCCTGCTCCCCTCCGCCACCCCATCCGGGATCGGGAGGTTCATAACCCTAGGTGGAACCGTGTCGTCGGCTCTCCTTAAGCCCTCCCGGAGGTTGTACAACCTGCCTAGGTTGCTGATCCTCTCCCCAGCCCTCCTCATCTCCGAAGCCTCCATAGGTATGCCGGTTACGAGGGAGTAGATCCGCGCCATGTCCTCGTACGGACCGTTCCAGATCCCCCTAGAGAACTTGCACAGAATGAGCGAGTCTATGGCGCAGTACAGATCCTCAAGGTCTACCACAATCTTCCCCCGACCCTTCTCGGCCTTGAACCGATCGACCCTTCCCTTGACATCTGGATCATACGCGCCGTGCCTGAGGTGACAGGCCCCCCTCCTCGAAACGGCGTAGCCGAGCGCGGCCGTCTTCAAGCCCCTTATGTCGTATCCGGTCATCTCGACGCCCTTGATGTGCATGGCGAACTCCTCGGAGCCGTTTCCAATCCTCTCGGAAGCCCTCTTCACACCGTCTGCCAGAACGTCGCCAAGCTCCTTGCGAGCAGCCATCCTCTTCACCATCTCGACCATCGCCCCGGCGTTGCCGAACTTCAGCTCCAAACCACCCGTCTCACTCTTGGTCAGGATGCCCTTCTCGTAGCACTCCATGGCGAAGGCGATCGTCACCCCGGTCGATATGGCGTCAAGCCCGTAGAGGTCGCACTGCTCAATCGACTTAACGACCGCGTCCAACCTGTCGACACCGCAGCACGATCCAAAGGCGTACGTTGGCTGGTACTCCACCCTGCAAGGTGTCCCCCTGTACTCACCCTCAGAAACGAGGGCCACGTGCTCGCACCTCATCGGACATCCCGAGCACGCCTCTATCTTGGCCACAAGACGCTCGTTCAAGTACTCGCCGCTTATCTTCTCAGCCCCCTCGAAGGTCGCGCTCTGCCAGTTCCTCGTAGGCAAGGCGGCGAGCTTGTTGAGCACGAGGACGTTCTCAGGGGTCCCGAGCGTCCTGTACTTGGCGGTCGCCGGTCCCCTAGCCCGCTCGTAGAGAGCCTTGCAAAACTCCTTGAACTTCTCGGGCTCGGCTATCTGCACGTCATGGGAGCCCCTCACAGCGACCGCCTTCAACCTCTTAGACCCCATCACAGCGCCCAACCCAGTCCTACCAGCCGCCCGGTACCTGTCGTTTATGATGCTCGCGATCCGGGACAGCCTCTCCCCCGCGGGTCCGATCGACGCCACCCTGACACACACGTCCCCTAGCTCCTCCCTGATCGCGTCCTCGGTCTCCCAGTTCGTCCTACCCCAGAGGTTGTTGGCGCTCCTCAACTCCACGGACTCGTCGTCGATCCACAGGTAGACCGGGCGCTCAGACCTGCCTCTAATCAAGAGAATATCATATCCGGCGCGCCGAAGCTCGGCCCCCCAGAAGCCCTGAGAGTAGGACTCACCCAGCAGATTCGACTCCGGGGATTTGGCGAAGACGCCGTGCTTGGAGCCAGCGGCAGGAGCCATCGTGCCGGCGAGAGGCCCGAGGGCGAAGATGAGCGGGTTCTCCGGGTCGAGGGGATCGATGCCCGGCTTCTGGTTGTCCATCAACATCTTCAAGCCGAAGCCCGTCCCGCCTATGAAGAGCCTGGCAAAGGCTTCTTGAAGGGGCTCAGCCTTCACTCCATCTGCGCTGAGGTCTACGCGGAGCATCTTCCCAGCGTAACCGTACACACTCATCCCCCCAACAACAGCCCCGATGAGCCAGAGCCATCTCTGGTTAACAAATTGATAAAGTCGGTTAATATACCCCGCCGACTCATATAAACTTCAAGTCGGCGGACTGGCCGCGGTCAAACGAAGAACGGCTCAATCACTCCCCAGCTCAAGTTAATAGCAGACCTTCACCCCAGTGGAGTAAGCCTCGAGCAAGTGAACTTGACCTTCAAATGATAATCGTGGAGTCAGAAGAAGCGGTAGTTATGGGGAGGTAGCTCAGTCGTGAAAAGACCGGACAGAGACTGCAAATCCCTTGGGTGATACGTCTTTGTGTCAGATCATAGTTCACACCAAGAAACTCCGAGGACTGAGCAAAACTTCTCTTTCCAACAGCAAGACACAGGATGACATCCAACGTGAGAACGGTAGGCGCGGAGCAAAGGCTACAGCCTTCTGATAGCCATCTCAGCCGCCAGAACTATCGGCTCCCATGTCTCACACACAGAGGGTGCATAGCAAGTGTCTGCCTTTACCAGCTCATAAACGGTCATCTGCTTCTGGACAGCCAGGGAAAGGGCATTTATGCGCTGGGTCACCTCCTCTCCGCCCACGATCTGCCCGCCAACAATCCTTTTGGACTCCCTCTCCACGAGCAACTTCACCTTTATCGGCAGCACTCCAGGATAGTACGTAGCCTTGGTGTGCCCGCTAACCTTTCCAACCACCAGCTCGACGCCGAACCTAGGCGCCAAGAACTCCGTCAAGCCCGTTGCCCCCACCTCAAAATCAAAGAGCTGAGAAACAGCGGAGCAGAGAGTTCCAGGGTAGAGCGTGTAGCCACCAGCGGCGTTGACGCCCGCTACCTTTCCCTCTCTAGCCGCGGTCGCTCCCAGCAAAGGCAGAACAGGCTTTTGCGCAACCATGTGGGTAGTCTCGGCGCAGTCTCCCGCTGCGTAAACATCGTTGGTGCGGGTCTGCATCCTGATATCAGTCTTTATACCACCGGTCTCGCCGATGGCGATGCCCGCCTTCTGAGCCAATTGGGTATCGGGTCTCACCCCTGCGGCGTTTACGACGATGTCCGCGGGGATTTCCTTCCCGGCCACGGAGACGCCCCTAACAACCTCCTCCCCGGCGATCTCCTCCACAGCCCTCCCAAGTAAGAACTCCATCCCCTTCTCCTCAAGTTTCTCTTGGACATCTCCAGCCATGTCCTGATCCAAGAACCTAGGCAACACACAGGGGAGCATCTCAATGACGGTGGTCTTAATGCCACTCTCAAGGAACGCCGCGGCTACCTCCAAGCCGACGAGGCCCGAGCCTATGACCACAGCGGACTTGGCCCTTTTCATGGCTTCCAGAAGTCTTCTTCCGTCCTCCATCGTGTGAAGGGTGAAGACACCTTCCTTGTCTACTCCTTCAATGAGCAGTGCAACGGGATGCGAGCCCGTAGCCAAGATCAGGCTGTCATATCCGAGTGTCTCCTTCTTCCCTTTTCTGTCTTCTATGTCTACCGTCTTGGCCTTCGTGTCAATACCGGTAGCCGTGGTCTCCAGTCTTAGGTTGAACTTCATCATGCGGTACAAGGACTGGGGATACACGATCAGGTTTTCAAATCTAGGGATATGACCTCCCAGAACAAAGGGCAGACCACACCTCGAGTACGCTCCCATACCCGCCTTATCGATCAGCGTGATCACAGCCTCTCTGTCGGTCTTTCTGGCGGCAACGGCAGCCTCGGTTCCGGCAGCACTGGCACCTATTATAACTATCCTCCTCGGCATCCCTTATTCACCCCTCCCTTACTAGATCCCTGTGCCATTCCACCGCGGCTTCATGACCCATTAGCGCCTTCAGCTCCTCCTCCAGATTGATAGGGGAAACGAGGATGAGCCACCCCTTCCCGTACGGATCCTTGTTCAATACTTCGGGGGAACTTCTAGCCTCCTCATTTACCTCCTCGATCGTACCGCTAATCGGAGCAACGAGGTCTGACACCGCCTTCTGGGACTCCAGAGTTCCGAAAGACTCACCCCTCACAATATTTTCTCCGGTCCTTGGCAGATCGACAAATATGACCTCACGCTGCTGCTTCTGGGCGTAGTCGGTTATGCCTATCCTAACCTTTCCGCCTTCAACCTTGACCCACACGTGGTCCTTCGAGTAGTACAATCCCTCCAGAACCTCATAGTCTTCTACCCTAACCAAATCGTTCACCTTGATGAGATGGTCTTGCGTTCCAGTCTAAAATCGATAGGACTTAAGCCATAAACCCTTGCCGGTATAACCCTAAACTAAAGGGAGTGGTAGATCGTAGAAAGCAAGATAAAGGCGATGTGGCTACGATCGACCATCCAAATACCAACCAGAACCCGTGGGGGTTAAGTTGAGTTCAGAGAAGGATGCTGGGAGCAGCCCCGAGATCCGCACAATCGGAAAGCTCTCAGCATCTGAGCCAAGTGCTCCCTCAGCGGACAGTTCCTTCACACCACTCTCGAGGCGAGCCGGTTGACCGACAAGCCCGTTAGGCAGAAGACGCTTCTATATGACCCCTCCAGGTGCACAGGTTGCGGATACTGTGAGATCGTGTGCACCTTCACGCACTACATGGTCGTGGACCCGGGGAAGGCTTACTGCCACCCGATCTTTGAGGAGAGAACAGAAACCTTCGAGAATATACTCTGCCAACACTGCGAACTTCCCCTCTGCGTCACATCGTGCCCAAGCGAGGCAGCCACGAAGGATGAGAAGACGGGGCTCATCACGATCAATGAGATGAAATGCATCTCCTGCGGCACCTGCACCCTTACCTGCCCGATTTCGCACCCGAGAATTGAGCCTGAGAGGAAAAGCGCGGTCAAATGCGACTTCTGCGACGGGGACCCACAGTGCGCCAAGTTCTGTTCTCCCAGGGCGATCAGAGTCGTTGACAGGGAGGAGGCACTTCAGCACCTGCGCAGAACGTACTCGCCCAAAGAAACGAGCGGGGGCAAGTCGAGTGGTAGAGCTTGAAAGGCACGCTGTGATACCGGATAAGCTGGTTGAGGCAGCCAAGAGGATTATAGAACAACCCAACTCAAGGTTCATAACCGCCACATGTCTCGACGAGGGACTCAAGTTCAGGATCCTCTACCACTTCAGCCTCGGAGGAAGGAGGGTCAGCCTCGAGACGAGGGTCCCGAAGGAGGAGGCGCGGGTCCCCTCTATATCCGGGGTAGTCAAGGCGGCGGCTTGGATAGAACGGGAGACGTCAGACCTTTTCGGAATAGCCTTCGAGTGGTCTGAGCACCCCGGGGAGCTAATAGCCAGTGCGGGAGGCTTCAGCGAGAGGCCTCTCAGGGAACCCCTCCGAAGCGAGACTCCGGCGGAGCAGTGCGCCCCGATCGAGCTGCTCCTCTCATCGGGCTGCGTGCAGCCCAGAACTACCACCGTGGATAGGCGGAGGGAGCAGGCGGGTTTGCCGAGGCTTGACGTGGCCTGCACCAATCCGAAGGCGCTCAGTGAGGTGCAAGAGATATGTCGCAGACTCGGGTTGGATGAGAGGGTCGGGTTCGACTGGCGGACGAACAAACTTGCCCGGAGGGAGAAGTGAAATGCCCGAAGAGTACGCCGCCTTCCTCGGATGCGTTATTCCGTTCAGGATACCGAGCATCGAAGCAGCCACCAGAAAGGTTTTCGACAAATTGGGGGTCCGTCTCAGAGATCTGCCCGGTCTCTCATGTTGCCCCGAGCCGATAACGTCACGGATAGTGGACTACAGAACCTACCTGACACTCTCAGCTCGGAACCTAGCCATCGCCCAGAAGGCGGGGCTCGACTTGGTAACAGTCTGCAACGGCTGCTACGAAACGCTCGTCGAAGCGCACGAGGCCCTGAAGGACGAAAAAACAAGGGGCGATGTGAACAGGCTGCTCTCCGAGCTCGGCTACAGGTACGATGGAGGAGTGAAGATCAAACACGTTGTGGAGGCGCTGGACGAGATCGGAGTGGACAGGATCAAGGAGCATGTGAGCAAGCCCCTCCGCCTCAGGGCGGCGCTACAGTACGGTTGCCACCTCTTCCGGTGTGCGGAGGGCGACGACATCTGGAAGAAGCCCAATATGATGAAGAGACTGACTGCGGTGACCGGCGCGGAAGTCGTGGAGTACGGTCTGGAGAGGCTCTGCTGCGGATACCCAACGATGACCCAACGCCGAGACTTCTCTCTCGAACACCGGCTCCTCCCAAAGATGAGGCGGATCCAGGGAGCTGGCGCCGACTGTGTGGTCCACGTCTGCCCCGCCTGCATCGTCCAGTTCGAGAGCGGCCTGGTCTTGCTCAGGAAGTTTGGGGCTTCGTTTCAGCTTCCAATGATCCACCTTATTGAGCTGATCGCTCTTTCGATGGGCGTGACCGGGGAAGAACTCGCCCTAGACGTGCACCGCAGTCCAGTCATGGATTTGGCTAGGAGGCTGGCTTAGACGAGCGAGATCATCCGCATCGGACCCTACCACGCGTCCCTCAAGGAGCCTGAGGCGTTCACACTCACTGTCAAGGACGGGAGGATCGTCGAGGCTGACATGGAGATTGGATACGTCCACAGGGGCATCGAGAAGCTCATGGCCGAGCGTACCTACACTCAGAACTTAGTCCTCTCCGAGAAGGTCTGCGGAATCTGCTCCGCCCACCACTCCACCTGCTACGCCCTGACCGTGGAGGGCATTCTGGGATTAGAGATACCTAGGAGGGCATCATACATCAGGACGATCGTGGCGGAGATAGAGAGGCTCCACAGCCACCTCCTCTGGTTCGGGCTGCTGGGGCATACGCTGGGCAACACAAGGCTCTTTGACATCGCAATGAGCGTGCGCGAACGGGTGATGGACCTCTCGGAGCAGATCGCAGGAAACAGGGTGAGCCGTGCCATGAACGCGATCGGTGGGGTGAGGAGGGACCTCATCAAAGAAGCTATGAGCGCAGTAGAAACCACAGTTGACGAAGTTGATAAGTCGCTCCCAGCCATAGAAGAGACCCTCAAGGACCGAGAGACGAGTCAGAGACTGGAGGGTGTCGGAGTCCTCACGAAAGAGGAGGCGAGATCGCTGGGGGTTGTCGGACCCACGCTCAGAGGATCAGGGGTGGAGGAGGACATTCGGAGCACCGATCCCTACCTAGTCTACGGCGAGCTGGGATTCGACGTCCCAGTGGAGGATGCGGGCGACGCGATGGCAAGGGGGCTTGTGCGGCTGAGCGAGTTCGGACAGTCGATCCGCATCATTAGGACCGTGACCGCAAGTATTCCAGACGGGCCAGTGAGACAGGACCCGACTCAGACCCCAACTGGCGAAGGATTTGACAGGGTTGAGGCTCCTCGAGGGGAGCTGGCATACTTCGTGAAGGCGGACGGGTCGATCATCCCCCAGAGGGTCAAGATCAGAACTCCCTCCTACGTCAACGACTACTCGATCGTCCAGATGGCGAAGGGCGAGAGGCTGGCTGATTTCCCCGTCATAGTCGAGAGCATAGACCCATGCTTCTCCTGTACCGACAGGGTGACCGTGATCGACACCGCTAACGGAAGCAAGACGGTCTGGAGCCTGTCCGAGCTAACGAGGAGGCTGAGAACATAAACCCTCCAAACGACCTGAGGATTTTCAGGCTGAACGCCGGCGCCTGCAACGGATGCGACATCGAGGTCTTGGGGTGTCTAGCCAAGAGATTCGACCTGGAGAAGCTGGGAGTAAAAGTTGTTGACAGACCGGAGGAGGCTAACGTCGTAATCGTGACAGGCCCAGTGGTGGAGAAGGGAAGGAAAGAGGTCGAGCAGGCTCTCGGTAGGATTCCCAAACCCAGGCTGGTCGTCGCGATCGGCGGGTGTGCGCTCTCAAGGGGGATCTTCGACAAGAGCTACAGCGTGGTCGGACCAGCCGACGCGTTGGTGAGGGTAGACCTCTACGTTCCGGGCTGCCCGCCCCGCCCCCAGGCGATCATCCACGCGATCTCAAAAGCCCTGGGGACGGAACCGGCCGCTGACAAGTGGCCCACGCCGGAGGGTTACAGAGGGAAAATAGCGGTTGATCAGGGGAAGTGCACAGGCTGCGGCGCTTGCGAGCGCACCTGCCCGGCTTCAGCCATCGAGATAGTCGATAAGGAACGAAGGAGGACAGTACGGTTCCTCTACGACAGGTGCACATTCTGCGCGCTCTGTCAAGAGATCTGTCCAGAAAAGGCGATTGCCCTGACGGGGGAGTACACGCTGGCGACCGAGCGGAGGGACGCGGCCGAGGTTAGAGTTCATGTCGATCTACAACCCTGCGCGATATGCGGTCGGTTCTACGCTCCTCTCCCCCAGCTGAAGGCGGCTGAGAGCAGAATCTCGGAGAGAGAGGCTGAGACAAGGGCGTTCAAGGACGAGATAGAAATCTCGAACCGCATTTGCTCTGAGTGCAAGTATGCGATCGAGAGGGTTAGAAAGGGAAAGGAACTGATTCTAAGGCTGGCGGAGGGCACCTAGAACTCCCCAAGCCCCTGGAAGCGGAATCTTCTTTTAAGCCCACAGACCAGAATATGAACAAGCCGGCTCACACGATCCGGCTTGAGACACGTTCTCTTCGGAGGGAGGGATGGATGAAAGTAGCCATAAACGGGTTCGGTAGGATCGGACGGAACTTCTTCAGGGCTGCTGTTAAGGACGCCGAGTTCAGCAAGGCGCACGAGGTCGTCGCGATAAACGACATCACCGACGCGAAAACCCTCGCCCACCTTCTAAAGTACGACTCGGTCTTCGGGATCTTTGAGGGCGAGGTCAAAACGAAGGAGGGGGCTATCACAGTGAACAGGAAGGAGATCAAGACGCTCACCGAGAAAGACCCGGCCACGCTACCGTGGAAGGCGCTTGGTGTAGAGGTCGTTCTGGAGTCCACAGGGCTGTTCACCCAGAGAGTAGGCGCCGAGAAGCACCTGAAGGCTGGTGCCAAGAAGGTGATTATCTCCGCACCATCCAAGGACGCAGACGTAACAGTTGTCCTAGGAGTGAACGAACAGAAGTACGACCACGCCAAACACCACATCGTATCAATGGCCTCCTGCACAACCAACTGCCTAGCCCCTGTCACGAAGGTCTTGAACGAAATGTTTGGGATAGAGAAGGGCTTCATGACCACTTGCCACGCCTACACAAACGACCAGAGGGTCTTGGATCTACCACATGGGGACCTGAGGAGAGCGCGGGCGGCGAGTCTCTCGATAATACCTACCACAACAGGAGCGGCTTCAGCCATCGGCATCGTCATCCCAGAACTGGCTGGCAAGCTAGACGGATTAGCACTCAGGGTTCCTGTCCCAGACGGCTCAATAAACGACCTTGTGGTCAAGTTGAAAAAGGAGACCACCAAGGAAGAGGTCAACAGCGCCTTCAAGGCAGCGGCGTCTGGAAAGCTGAAGGGGATCCTGGAGTACACGGAAGAGCCCATAGTCTCGAGGGACATAATCGGAAACCCGCACTCCGCCATAGTAGACGGGCTGAGCACCATGGTAGTCGGCGGCAAGGGTGATGTGGTCAAGGTCCTCTCCTGGTACGACAACGAGTGGGGATACTCCTGCCGGCTCGTCGACCTGATGAAGTACATGACCAAGAAGTAGAGATAGACTGGTGAGGGAAGTGAAGCCCTTCTCAACAATGGACGACTACGACTTCAAAGGGAAGACCGTGCTCCTGAGAGTAGACTTCAACTCTCCGCTAGACCCGAAGACGAAGAGAATCCTCGACGACTCTAGGATCAGGGCTCACGCCGCAACAATAAGAGAGCTAAGCGAAAAAGGCGCGAAGACCGTCATCCTGGCACATCAAGGGAGACCCGGCGACCCCGACTTCTCCACACTGGAAGAGCACGCCAGAATCCTTGCCAAGATCCTCCGGAAGATACCAGTTAGATATGTGAACGACGTATTCGGCGAGAAGGCGAAAAACGCGGTGAGACAGCTCAAGATGGGCGAAGTCCTCGTCCTGGAGAACGTACGGGTGTTCCCGGGCGAGACCGAGAAGAAGACGGTGCAGGAGCACGCCAAATCCGACCTGGTCACGAACCTCACTCCTCTGGGTGACGTGTTCGTGAACGATGCCTTCGCGGCGGCGCACAGAGCTCATGCATCCACCGTCGGCTTTACTCCGGTGTTGCCAACCGTAGCGGGTAGGCTGATGGAGAAGGAACTGGATGCTCTGGAGAGAGTTACCAAGGCCACAGCAAAGCCTTGTGTCTATGTTTTGGGCGGAGCGAAGGCCGACGATGCGGCGAAGATCTCGGACTACGTCCTGGGTCAAGGAATAGCCGATCAAGTGATCACTGGGGGCGTGATAGCCAACCTATTCCTCCAGGCAGAAGGAAGAGACCTAGGCGCAAAGAACAGGAACTACCTCAAGGAAAAAGAGCTCGAACAGTACGTGCCCCCGATCACAGAGATCCTAAAGAAGTACCGTGGGAGGACTCTCCTCCCAGAGGATCTAGCTGTGGAGGTCGGTGGAAAGCGCAGGGAAATCGATGTCTCGCGGCTACCCACTGATAACCCGATATTCGACATCGGTTCCAAGTCTATAGCCAAGTACTGTGACGTGATCAAAGGGGCAAAGGTCATCGTGCTGAACGGTCCGATGGGCGTCTACGAGAATGACGAGTTTCTCGAAGGAACGAAGGTGGTGTTCGAGGCGATAACCAAGAGCAAGGCGTTCTCTGTTGCCGGGGGAGGACACACGGTGGCTGCCCTAGAAAAGCTCGGACTCGCGCAGAAGATCTCGTACGTAAGCTCAGGCGGCGGAGCACTAATGGAATACCTGAGCGGAAAGAAGCTCCCAGCAGTGGAAGCGCTCCAAAAGGCGAAGAAACCCTAGCCTCTTCCTTTTTTAATTATCTGTGCTCCTCTCAAGAGCTAGATCACTTCCCGCTGCTCAGCGAAACGTTAAAGCCCCAACCAATGTCTATCTCGTACCCAAGGTGCATCCATGCGAAACCATCAGGGGACAAGGACTCAACACATCACGATCAAGGAAGTTGAGCATGCCGCCGCCCTCTCAAAGATCGAGCTCACCGATGAGGAGAAAGCCGAACTCACAGAACAGCTCAATCGCGTACTCGACTACTTTCACAACATAGACCAGATCGACCTCACAGGAGTGCCGCCCACACACCACGTTATCGAGCTGGTCAACGTCTTTCGGAAAGATTCGCCCCAAAAGACTCTACCCCACAGCAAGGTGCTGTCCAACGCATCCAAAGTTGAGGGAAGCTTCTTCAAGGCACCGCGAATCGTCTGAGGAACACGGTTATGACAGAGCCCTACGAGCTAACCGCCTCAGAGATTGCCCGACTAGTAGCCTCGGGACAGGCGATGGCAGAGGAGTGCGTCGAATCGGTGATCGAGAGGATCCATGAGGTTGAGAGCAAAGTCCACGCCTACATCACCATCGACGAGGAGGAGGCGAGGCGGAAGGCCAAGCAGATAGACGAGAGGATCAGGGAGAAGAAACCTGTTGGAAGGCTCGCCGGAATACTAGTCGCTGTAAAAGACAACATGTGCACCCAGGGGATTCGAACCACCTGCTCCTCCCGCATGCTCGAGAACTTCACGCCCCCCTACGATGCCACAGTGGTCGAGCGAGTCAAGAGAGCGGATGGCATCGTGATTGGCAAGACGAACATGGACGAGTTCGCCATGGGATCTTCGACCGAGACCAGCCACTTCGGTCCAACATACAACCCGTGGGATCTAACCCGAGTGCCAGGCGGCTCCTCAGGCGGGAGCGCCGCGGCTGTGATAGACGGCGAGGCAATTGTCGCCCTGGGCTCGGATACGGGCGGCTCGGTAAGGTGTCCAGCAAGCTTCTGCTCAACAGTAGGCTTGAAGCCAACCTACGGGCTGGTGAGCAGATACGGATTGATCGCCTACGCGAACAGCCTCGAGCAGATCGGCCCAATAACAAAGACCGTGGAGGATTGTGCTGTTCTCCTGAGCGTAATAGCCGGAAACGACGAGAGGGACTGCACCACAGCGAACCTAGGTATTCTAGACTACCTCAGCCGCCTTCACGAACCCGTCTCAGAAGTCAGAGTCGGAGTAGTTCGAGAGCTCTTCGGTGAGGGAACGCAGGAAGGCGTCTCCAAAAGCGTATGGAAAGGGGTGGACATGATGGGAGAGTTCACAGCCGGGTGCGAGGAGGTCTCTCTCCCGAGCTTAGACTACTCCCTCCCAGCCTACTACCTGATCGCAATGTCAGAGGCAAGCTCCAACCTTGCCCGATACGACGGACTCAGGTACGGCTACAGGAGCCCCAGCGAATCGCTCGACTGGGCGGACACCTACTCAAGGACGCGGAAGGACGGCTTTGGGACTGAAGTCAAGAGGAGAATAATCCTGGGATCTTTCGCCCTATCCGCCGGCTACTATGACCGCTACTACCTCAAAGCCCTCCAAGTTCGAACACTCATCAGAAGAGACTTCGAGAAGGCCCTCGACAAGTTCGACGTGCTCGTCGGTCCGACGATGCCACTCCCCCCCTTCAAGGTGGGAGAGAAGATCAAGGACCCTCTAGGGCTCTACATGTGCGACGTAGACACCGTGCCCGTCAACCTCGCAGGGCTGCCCGCGATCTCGATACCCTGCGGATTCGTTGACGCCCTGCCGATAGGAATGCAGATCATAGGTCGACACTTCGCAGAGGAGTTGATCCTGAGAGTGGCCTACAACTTCGAGAAAAGCTGTCACCTCGAACACCGAAGCCCGCCGCTGAGGTGAAACACGACGGAAAAAGCCCAGGTCAGGATAGGTCTCGAGGTGCACTGCCAACTCACAAACCTCAAGACCAAACTCTTCTGCAGCTGCCCATCAGACTACAGGGGAAAGGAACCGAACACGACCGTCTGCCCAACCTGCCTGGGGATACCCGGAACCCTACCTCGCCCCAACGAGAAGGCCCTTGAGGACGCCATAATGGTCGCTATTGCCCTTTCTAGCCACATATCAAATGAGACCACATTCTATCGAAAGAATTACTACTACCCGGACATGTCGAAGAACTTCCAAATCTCCCAGTATGACGGCGGAGGCGGAGTACCCATCGCCACCTCCGGAGCGATCTCAGTAGAGGCGGACGGGACTAGAGTCACAACAAGGATCAGAAGGCTACAACTAGAGGAAGATCCCGCAAAGCTCGTCCACCTCGGAGCGATCGACACCTCTCCCTACACCCTAGTCGACTACAACAGGGCAGGGATCGCTCTACTTGAGATAGTAACCGAGCCAGACCTGAAGTCCCCAAGGGAAGCTCGACTTTTCCTCCAGAAGTTAAGGTCGATACTGGAGCACCTGGGAGTTTCGGATGGCAGCCTAGAAGGAGCCATGCGATGCGACGCCAACATCTCGCTGGCAGGAGGAGCAAGGACCGAAGTCAAGAACATATCCTCATTCAAGGAGGTTGAGAGGGCTCTAAGTTTCGAGATTATGAGGCAGAAATCACTTCTTGCTAGAGGCTTGAAAGTCGGACAAGAGACCCGACACTGGGACGAAGCGAGAAGAGTGACTCTAACTCTCAGGACCAAGGAAGAGGAGCAAGACTACCGCTACTTCCCGGAACCAGACCTCACGCCCATGCAGATACAGGCTGACACCGTTGAAGACATAAGACGAAGAATGCCCGAGCTGCCGGACACCAGAAAAGAAAGGTTCACGAAGCAGTACGGGCTATTACCATCATCCGCGGAAGTGCTTACCAGCGACAAGGCTCTCGCGGACTTTTTCGAGAAGTGTGTTCTCCTCTACAAGGAAGCCCGTCAGATAGGCAACTGGATCACGAGCGATCTCCTCAGATGCCTTCATAGTCAGGGTCTCGAGATCGGAGAGTCGAAAATAACCCCCGACAATCTCACGGAAATGCTCAGGATGATAGATTGGGGGCAGATAAGCGGGAAGATCGCTAAGAAGATACTACCCGAGATGGTCGCAACCGGTTCCAGTCCGAGGGATGTAGCACGCCGTCACGGTCTCGTGCGTATCTCGGAGCGCGAGATCCTAGAGACGATTGTAGAATCCATCTTTCAAGAATTCCCCGAGGCCGTAAAGGACGCGTCGAGGGACGAGAAGGCCATCCACTACCTGGTGGGGCAGCTGATGAGAAAGACTGAGGGGAAAGCAGACCCCCAGCTCGCCAACAGACTGATACGTGAGAAGCTACAAAACCGAGTGCAGTAGGTAGACGCGCGTTTCTCAGAATCGATGCGACCTACGCGCTTCTTCCGAGAGATTTCCTTCGGGACAAGAGGTCTTTCAATCTTTGCGACCACGCATCCTCCCCAGCCTCTCGCCCAAGCAAATATAATAGGAGTAACATGGAACACGCAACAGCCGCGGAAGAGACGACTATGGTGATGAGCTTTGGGATCTGGATTCGCGACTCTAGGAGCCAACCGAGGAAGGGCGCGGCTATGATAATCCCAGATAGACCGACCAAGAGGAGAGATCTTACCAAAACATTTCCGGTATCACTCGCCGCCTTCATCCCGATCACCAAACCCTGCGGAGACTCTCAGCGCAACCCCTTGCGGGCGAAGGATAGATACCCCGTGTGACCGATCATAAGCGTTTCTGGTCTCGTCTCGCCCGCCTTGACCTTGATCCTCCTTAATAGACACTCCACCGTCTCCACGCAGACGAAGCCGCAGCCGCGCAGGGCTTCAACAGTCTTCACGACCTGCTCCACCGTCGGGCTGAACGAGGCAAATCCACCGCCTCCCCTGAGAGCCTCGTACGCGTTTCTGACGCCCAGCCAGGGCGTAGCCAGGTCGAGCATTATGGCGTCGACATCCCTCTCATCAATCTTGACTATGATATCCCCCGACTTGAGCTCAACGTACTCCAGAAGCCCCGCCCTCTCGAGGTTCCGCCTCGCCCTCTCCGTGAACTCCGACCTGATCTCATAGCTGAACACCCTTCCGCTGGGCTTGACGTAGTAGGCTAGGACACTCGTCAGCGCGCCACTACCGGTGCCCGCCTCCACCACCCTAGAACCAGGACCGACCCCCAAGTGCACCAGCGCGATTCCGATATCCTTGGGGTACATGATCTGCGTCGCTCTGCCAGCCTTCATCACGTAATCTCGGATCGTCGGTTTCAGAACCGTGAACTCGTTCCCAAGGCTGGTCGTTATTCTGCTCCCATATCTGAGGCCGACCAGTTCGGATAGGTGGATGAAGCCCTTGTCCGTGTGAAAGTCCTGACCCGGTCTGACCTTGACCAAGTAGTTTCTTCTCTCGTCCAGATAGAGGATGACATCCTCACCCTCAGCGCACGCGCCAGACATACTGAACCCACACCGTCTAGATCCAAGCAGCAGAGACTATTTTGGCTACTCCCTCAGAAGCTGAAGAATGTCATCGGGTAAGACCACGTGGAAGCCGCAGTTCGGACAAACCCATGAGCGGAGCTTGTGGTCCCTCAGCTTCACCAGCTGTCTCTTCAGCGAGTTGGAGCCGCAAAACCAGCAGTTGGAAAATTTAAGCTCGGCGTTCCAGAGCCCGGATATATCCTCTCTCGTAGGCTTGGCGTAGGCATCGATAAGATACTTCTCCAAGTGCCTCTCTAAGAAGTGAATCGTCAGCCCAAGGACGTGATCGTGATCCTTGGATGCGACCCAAGCACAGTTTCCGGCGTCACCGTCTCCATCAAGGTCGAGCCAGACGTAGTTCACACCGGAAATGTCACAGGCATCCTTGACCGCGAAGGACACAGTCAAGGGGTCCAACAAGACACCGAACCCTCCCGGCATCTTCGAACGAACCTTAGCGAACGACGCTCTCTCGGGATCGGTCAGAACACTCGTGCGACACTGATAAAAGAGGTCGTACTCCTTAGCTCCCAGAATCTGAGTCGCCTCGTCCAGAGTCTTGCCCATCAGCCCCAAGTCGCCAGCAAACTCTGCAGGATAAGACTCCACAAGACCAACTCTCAGCGACCTCGCCTCACCCATGCTGAGTCAGCCTTGCCACTCCTAACAAGAACGAAGCCTAAAAGGGTTATGTCCTCTGCTCAGATGGCAAAAGCAGAAAAGAGAGCGCAGGGAAGCCGAGAAAAATGACGTGGACTACTTCTTCTTTCCCCGCTCGGCGATGTCCTTCTTCGTGAACTCCACGAGCGCGTCGCCACGAAGGAGGTTTTTCAACTCTGCCTGAAGGTTCGAGGGCTCGATCACCATGAACCAGCCCTGAGAGTAGGGGTCGTCGTTGACAGCTGTAGGCTTCTTCTCGAGGACGGGGTTGACCTCAACGATCGTGCCACTTATCGGTGACTTCAGCTGACCAACCCATTTGCCCGTCTCGATGCTCGCGAAGGCACCGCCTTGAGCAACCACACTGCCAGCCCTCCGCGTCCTGATGAAGAGTAGCTTGCCTGCGAGCCCGACGCCGAACGCGTCCAAGCCGACTCTGACCTTCTTTCCATCCGCCTCAACCCTCGCCCAAGTGCGATCCCTAGTGTAGTAAAGGTCGTCCGGAAAGTCATACTCGCCAACCTTAACCATGCCAAAACACCTTCAGTCTACGTTGTGAAGTGGGATATTTCTGCTTTACGGGCACGGTCTAGTCTTGAAAAAAGAGATTGACTGAGCAAAACAAGCCGCCTATTACACATTACATATAAATCCGCAAGGTTTTTCCCCTAACGCTGAGTAGTGAAACGTCACACGCCTGAGAGGTTACCAAAAGATGCTTGAGTCATCCAGAACCATCTACCTCGGCCTTTCCAAGAACATCTGGAAAGCCATCGGCGACAGGGCATGTTGATTTAGACCACAACGCTTTGAGGAGAGTGAAGGCTGTTGGAAACCGAAGATCCAGCTGATCTGTATGAGGGTGTATGGGGGACCCTGTGTGAACTGGTCTCAGTCCTCAGAAAGAGAGGCGTGAGCGTGCCTTCCGAGATCGTCGCTGAACTTCGCTCTGCGAAGTCACTCATAAGCGGATACAGAGTCAACCCAGAAGCAGTTGAGATTCTTTCCCAAGTCCAGACATACCTGAAGACGGCGGAGAGGAGGCTCATCGGGATAGCCCGCGAAGAGGGCTATCAGGAGACTGCCATCGAATACTTGGGGAGGCTGGATGAGGTCAGAAGAGGCGCCGGGAAACGCCCGAGGGCGGTCGGACAGGCCTGGTTCATTCCGGGACTGCCGAGGGGAGGAAGATGGATCAGGATCAAGATCTCCCCCCAGACACCATTAAGCCGCCTCGAAGAGGTAGCCACCAAGAGCCGAATCTCATTGAAGCCTCAAGAGGGAGGCTTTGTGCTCGCGTCGGGAAGACGCGAGGACCTGAAGGAGTTCATCAGAGTCCTCAGGAGCAAAACTCAGGCCTTGATCTAGCCTAGCTACATAAACCTATCCAAGCCAGGTTGCCTTCTCGTCTTCCTATCCCTTCGAACGCTCTCCTTCTCCTGATCGGGAAAAAGGATCAAGCGCCCGTAGACCCCATCGTAGCCTGGAATCACCTTCACAGTGCCCTCTCTAACCCTCAGGACCGCCTCAGCTAGCTCACCACCCGCCACTCTCGTCAGCTCCTCCCTCGAGGCGTCCATGAGGATCGAATACTCACTTCCAAGCTTTGTTACCATCAAATCGTAGAGTTGCCAGACCCTTCCGGCTGAGGGACTCTCAGAACCGATGACAGTGGCTATGACCTCTTGCAGGGGTAGTAGGTGCACGTACCCAATAGCGTTCTCCGGACTGAAGCCGGGGGCACGGTCCGCCAGCTCCTCGACCCTCTCCTCAACCCCTCTCGTCATCCTTCGATGACAGACAGGACACTTATCTCCGAGCTTCACCGCCTCACTGGCTGACACCGAAACGTTGCACACCCTGTGGCCTGTCCAGTGGTACTTGCCATAAGACGGATCGGTCTCGATAGTGAGCTTGAATCGCCTAGGATCCTTCTCCCGGACCGCGCCCACCACCGAGTCGTAGGTCAACCGGTCCAGCTCAAGCACGTTCGCCTCTCTTCCAATCCTAAACGGATATGGGCTGTGGGAGTCGCTGTTCGAGACGAGGGTGTACCGGTCGAGAGAGCTCAACCTCCAGTTCATCTGAGGGTCGCTCGAAAGTCCTGTCTCAAGGGCGTGTATGTGCTTCGTCATGTCCAGGTAGCAGTCCTCGACCCGGTCGAAGCCACTGTTCGCGCCGAAGATGCTGAACCAGGGAGTCCACGCGTGTGCCGGGAAGACCTCGTTCCTCCCAGACAGAGCCATCACCTCCTCAACAAGCTCCGAAGCAGACATGTTCAGGGTCGGCCGCCCGTCCACAGCTAAGTCGCCCCGCTTGGCTAGTCTGTCATTGATCTGCTCCGCTATCTCGAAACTAGGCGTCAATATGACGTGGTGGACCTTCTTTGTCACCCCGTTATGCTCGAAGATCGTGGAGACCTCGACAGTCATCATGAAGTACACTGCTGGGTTCGTCGTTCCGACGGGTTGGTAGAGGTCGATTTCCGGAACAACCGTAAGCGATCTTTTCAGCTCTGCAGACCAGCGAGGATGGGTGAAGTCGCCCGAGCCGACCAGGTTCAATCCCTTGATCTGGGCGTATCGGCAGATCTCAGGTATCTCCATATTCGCGCTAGTAGCTCTGCTGTACTTGGAGTGGATGTGAGCGTCCCAGAAGACTCGCAATCTCGGCAGTCTCCCTCAGCCCTGTCCTCGATGGCTCGAGACAGGCTCTAAGTCGACTAGCCTCCCGGCGCGCGAACAGTGGAAGCCTTCAATCCCATCTCCCTAGACGCCTCGTCGACCCTCTTCTGGATCGTCTCGATGTCAGTCTCACCCAAATGCGCGAATCGCCCCTGAGCCTTAATATACTCCGCGACCGGCAGAAGCTCCCTCGGTCGATAGGTCAATCTGAGGCTGCCTTTCTGGACCTCATAGAGGAACCAGTTGCCCGTCTCTACCGAGAGCCTACCGACCTCGATCGTGCGGCTGCTGTCGAACTTCCACCCCTTCGGACACGGCGTCTGAACCTGAATGAAGGCGGGGCCCTCCACAGCCAAGCCTTTCCTAACCTTGGTCATGAAGTCGAACGGGAAGGATACGGAGGCTGTAGCAACATACTCGACATTCGGATGACCAGCAGCGATCTGCCTCGCCAAATCCTTGTTCAGCCTCACGTTGCCGATGGGACGGGCTTTGCCCGGAGGTGTGAACGTGGTTGAGGCCCCCCAAGGCGTCGTACCCGAAGCCTGAATCCCCGTGTTTGCGTACGCCTGGTTATCGTAGCATACGTAGAGAAAGTCCTGACCCGAGAGCATCCCGCCTGAGAGAGCGTTCATACCGATATCGGCGGTCCCGCCATCGCCCGCGATAGCTACCACGTTTATCGGCTCCGCTCTCATCTTCCTCTTTCTGATCAGGGCTCTGAACGCCGCCGCGGTCCCAGCACCAGCCGAGCCTCCAGCACCTAGCTGAGTGTGCATCCAAGGCAAAACCCAAGGGGTTAGGTAGTAGCTCGTGTTAGCCACGTACATGCAACCCGTCGAGCTCAAGATGACCGTTCTCGGTCCGGCGGCCTTCGCGATGAGCTTACAAGCAATAGCCGGTCCGCATCCCGCGCAGGTCCTGTGACCAGAGGCGTAGTACTCCTCTCTCGGAACATCATCTACTGACTTCACTTCAAGCGACAAATCTCATCACTCCCTCAAACCAATCCAGTACACGTTCTTCTCCGCCTTTCCTGTTCTGGCAGTGTTCCGCAATACCCGCAACATACCGAGGAGATCCTCCACCGCAACCTCCCTGCCTCCAAGCCCGGCGAAGAAGTCAACCATCGGCGGAGCCCGAGGCAGACCATAGAGGGCAGAGCGAACGTCGTTAAAGACTATCCCGCCACCCAGAGGTGAGCCATAGGAGAAGTTGCAGTCGACCACCCCAATCGCCTTAGCATCCATCAAGGCTTCCCTGAGCTCCACGTCCGGGAACGGTCGGTAGGTCCTGATTCTAATCAATCCTACCTTCTCACCCTTGGCTCTGAGCTGTCGGACAGCCTCCCTAGCGTTCATACTCATATTACCCAGAGTTATCAGCACCACGTCCGCGTCTCGAACCATATACTCCTCTACAAACGGCGGGTACTTCCTCCCAAAGATCTTGCTGAAGCTCTCGCAGGCTTCGCTGATAACCCTCCGAGCCGCAACCATCGCCTCGACCATTTGTTTCCTGAACTCGTACGCATGCTCACCCGAGGAACCAACCTGGGGCGCGATCGAGATGGGGTTATCAGGGTCTAAGCGGTACTTCCGATTGTACGGAGGGAGGAAGGACTTCACCTGTCCGCTATCCGGTATCTCGATTGTCCGGTAGACGTGCGTTATGAAGTGTCCATCGCAACACACCAACGTCGGAAGGAGAACTCTCTCGTCCTCGGCAATCCGGTACGCCATCAGCGTCGTGTCCAACGCCTCCTGGGCATCCTCCGCGAAGAACTCGATCCACCCCAAGTCCCGATCGGCGAGGGCGTCTGTGTGCTCCACGCCGAAACAGCCGGGGTCGTCCAGCGTCCTGTCTCCAAGCATAGCCACCACAGGTGCTCTATCCGAAGCTGTCACGACTATAGGCTCATACGCGTAGGCGAAGCCTATCCCTGCACTGCCCGTGAAAACCCTCGCCCCCGCCATAGAGGCGTGCTTCGCCATCTCGAACTGGGAGTGCTCACAGTCGGAGATTATGTACTCAGCGTCGAACTCGCCCTCCGCGATCATCCTAGCCAGCTCATTCATCACTCCGGTGTAGGGTCTAATAGGGTAAGCTGTGATCACATCCACATCCGCCAGCTTCACCGCGTTTGCGATCGCCACAACCCCAGTAGCAACTTGCTTAGTCATATCTACTCACCCGGCCTGAACCGCATTTCAGATACCATGGTTATCGCCTTCACGGGACACTCACGGGCGCATATACCACACCCCTTGCAGTACTCGAGGTCCGCTTCGAACAGCTCGTACTGTATAGCCGAGTCCGGACAGTAGAGCCAGCAGACCTTGCACTTTGTACACCTCTTCTTATCCACGATCGGGCGCTGGCTCCTCCAGTTGCCCGTCTTGTACCAGACGTTCTTACCCCCACTCGGCACTGCCGGGACAACGACCCCAGGGGGCATCTCCTTCCAAGTTGGAAGCGGCTTCTTCAAACCGAAACTCAACCCGTTCAAACCTCCTCCACAACAGCCTCTTCGCACGCACGATCGATTGTTCTCACCTTCTCCTCACCAAGACTCTGCTTAACCACATTGCGCAGCGCCTTGACTGAGACTATGCCGGTGGTTTGAGCCACAACACCCGCCATCGGCACGTAGAGGCTCCGATCGATCTTGCCCGCAGCCACCGTGACAACCTTGCCAACGAAGTTAGACTTGGGAAAGAAGCAGCGCAGCTCACTAAGCCTAGACTCGGTGTTAACAGCTAGTACCCCCTTCTTCTGTAAGCCTTCCAAGACGTCCACTCCGCCGACGCCCTCCCCAATCGTCCAGGCTTTCAGCAAGGTCGGATCGAGCACAACAGATGCCTCGACGACCGGAGGGTCATACGAAGGAGAGACAACGACAGGTTTCGAGCTCACGCCGGCGTACCACCTGATCGGTACGTTTACTCTGTCAGGAGAGTCGTTGTAGTAACCGAACGCCACCGCATCCTTTCCCTCACTCATAGCCGCCTCAGCTATCAGCCTCACCAGTTGCACTGCTGGCGTGGTCTGGGTGACGCCCCTCGCGTGAACCCTAACATTTCTCATCGCGTCAACCGACATCCTTCTTCACCGTTGCTCTTACTCTATTCCCAAGCTCCCCAATAAACTCCTTTTCCCTTTTAGTCAAACTTTAACCATCAGTAATCAAGATCACCGCTATGTCGGAGGTCAAGGGTTTGCCGCGGATAAACGGAGAAAAGTGCGTCGGTTGCTCACTCTGCATTCCATACTGCCCCATGGGTGCAATCTCTCTGAAATCGGACAGGAAGGCCGAGATAGATCCGGACAAGTGCGTGGAGTGCTGGGTCTGCTACCGTGCAGTAGACTGCCCAACGGAAGCGATCGAGGTTAGAGAGCAGCTGGAGTGGCCGCGAGATTTGATGTGGAACTTCGCGTGCCCAACCAAGGACTGGGTGTTGACGAGGGTGGCAGGTCGGGGAACGGAGGAGATGAAGACCAACGATGTGACGGGACGGTTCAAGCACGGTGATGCGGGGTTCGGGGTTGAGCTTGGGAGACCTGGAGTATCAGCCACGTTCGACGATATCGAGAAGGTCACGACCGCCGTTGCACCCCTCGGGGTTGCCTTCGAGCGTGAGAACCCGGTAACCTCCATGATCGACCCGAGGTCCGGGAGGCTCAGAGAGGATAAGCTCCGCCCTGTCAGAGTTCTCTCGGCGGTACTGGAGTTCAGGACGACGATAGACGGAGCTGGAAACGTCCTGAGAGCGCTGCAGGAAGCCTCGAATAGGATCAACACGGTGATGTCTGTCAGTATGATAGACCGCGTTGAGCCCGACGGAACGATACCAGCCCTGAGGCTACTCGAAAAGATGGGTATCAAGTACCGGCCGAACATGAAGGTGAATGTCGGCCTCGGAAGGCCTCGTGCACCTGTATAGGAGGCGCAAGGGTTGACGCATACTTTGCACAGGACCGGAAGCGTCGATTCATTGAAGGGAGATTATGTTGTCCTAGTGATTTCGTGCCGAGGGTTCAATGATAAGGGTGCCATGCCCAGGCTTGTAAAGGCGCTTGAGATAATGGCGAAGTTCAACCCGGTAAACATGGGCGACATGAAGACGGGAAGCATACTCACAAGGGGCTACAACCTCAGGAAAATAATGGAGAGAGCGACGGACACATCGATCTTCCACGCCGTGTACACAGACATCGGAACGGTCAGGAAGGTTCTTAGGGCGCTGAAGAAAGCTGATCTGGGCATGTCTGTCGTGGTGAGCGGTCTCTACGACCAAGTGGCTCGTGCTGCGCTGATGGTGGGGCTTAAGCCTCACACCGTGCACATCTCGCTCGGAGTCTGGGGGAGGACGGAACTCCTGCCAAAGGACAGCGAAGTCATCGACACGCTTACGATGTGCGGACACGCCCTGATCTCTCGAAACCTAGTGTACAAGCTGGCAAGAGACGTCAAACGGGAGAGGATATCCCCGGAAGAAGCCGGGCGTACGATGGCGAAATGCTGCTCTTGTGGAGCCTTCAACCCTCTCAGAGCGGCGGGACTGGTCGAAAGCCTCTCGAAGACGGTTTAGAAAGACTACCAGACCTGCATAGCTTTCAAACTTATCTGAAGATCAAGGCACCAACGATCCCAGCAGCAACCAGAGCCAGAACTGGGTGGACCTTGAACCGCACTATTGCAACAATCACGGCTAGAGCTATCAGCCCCGTCCCCCAATCAACCACCGAAGCTCGACCAACAGACAGCGCTGCCACAAGGATAAGACCGACAACCGCTGCCTTCACTCCTTTGAACGCAGCCCTAACCAGCGGCCTTTCCTTCACTCTTGAATAAACCGCCTGGACAGCGAGCATCACCACATATGATGGAATGACCAGAGCCGTCGTCGCCAAGACAGAACCCGCCAGTCCAGCGACCATGTAACCAACAAACGTGGCCGAGTTTAGCGCAAATGGACCTGGCGTCATCTCCGCGATCGCCACAAGATCCACAAACTCCTTCATAGTCAGCCATCCAAACCCGTCGACAATAGCAGTCTGGATCAGAGGGATCATGGCATACCCTCCGCCAAAGGTGAAAAGCCCGATCTCGAAGAACGTTACGAAAAGATCCCACAGAATCATCCCAACCACCACACGGATACCGGGGAGAAACTACCTGAAGAGCACAATTCCAATCACTCCAGCAGCAAGTAGCGCAAGGACAGGGTGAACATTGAAGATCAAAACTACGATCGCTGTACCCGCAGCAATCAACAGCGTCCTCTTATCCGAAACCGTGGTCTTGCCTACTGACACAACAGCTGCCACGATCAGAGCAACGATAGCCGCGTCGATACCCCTGAAGACAGACTGCACCAGTGGAAGACCTAAAACCCTCAAGAAGGTCGCAGCGATGACGAGAATCACCAAGAAAGAAGGGAGAATAGCCGCAATGGTCGCGACCACCGACCCAGCGAGACCACACATCTTCTTCCCAACGAACGCGGATGACTTGACTATCAGAGACCCCGGCGTCATCTCTGCGATGGCAACCAGATCAGCAAAATCCTGTCTGGTCAGCCACCCACACTCCTTGACAACATGCCTCTCGATCAGAGGGATCATCGCGTACCCGCCACCGAAGGTTAAAGCCCCGAGCTTCAGGAACTCTAGGAAGAGCTCCCACAGCATCCCTTTGCGAGTGTTTCCTAGTGAGTTAGACGCGTTCACCTCAATCATTTCTCCCGCGCATCGATGAGCTGACTTGAAGATTCTTATAAGTCTCGTCCCAGCCGCAGAAATCCGAAACTTCGAACACGAGATATCAGACTTGCGGTGAAACAAAAAGTGAATGAAAAAAGAGAAAACTACGCAACAGCCTTGCCAGCAGCGTCAGCTCGCTCCAGCACCTTATCCCATCTGTCCGTGACTCTTGCCTGGACCGCCTTTATCTGCTCCTCTGTTATGTGGGAGAACCTCCCCTGAATCTTCAGGTACTCCGCCACCGGCAGGATCTCCTTCGGTCTGTAGGTCAGCCTGAACACGCCGTCCTCAATCTCGTAGAGTGGCCACACCCCAGTCTGCACCGCCAGCCGCGCCACCCGAATCATCTGGTCCGGCGGATACCTCCAGCCGGTCGGGCAGGTGTTGAGCACCTCGATGTAGGAGAGCCCCCTCCTCTCCTCGGCCGTTATCCTCTGAGCCTTCTTCAGCTTCCGCTTGAAGTCCGGGATGAACGCGACCGAGGCTCTGGCGACATACGGAACGCCGTGTGCCTCCAAGATAGCGGCCACGTCCTTGTTCCACACCTGCTTCCCCTTCGTGACCCTCCCGACAGGAGTTGTAGTGGTCCAAGCCCATCTGGGGGTGGCGCCGCTCCGCTGGATCCCCGTGTTCATGTATGCCTCGTTGTTCTGGCAGATCCAGATGATATTCTCCCCTCGCTCCGCGGCACCCGACAGAGACTGGAGACCTATGTCGTAGGTTCCACCATCACCAGCGATCACCAGAACGTTGACCTTCTTCCCCAGAGCCTCAAAACCCCGAGCCGCGCCCGTAGCTGCCGCGGCAGCAGACGGGAAGACCGTCGGCGACCTAGCGCACTCCATCAGCCCAGCCCAACCCCCGCACGAGGCCGGTATGACCACACATGTGTTCTTTCCAAGGGCATCCAACGCGTGTCTGGCGATCAGACTCATCCCACAACCCTGACAGGACCCTGTCGGAGCTATGGTGACCCTTTCAACGATTTCCTCAGCCATGCTCAACCAGCCCCCGTCCTCTCCTTCTCCGCTGCCATCAGCTCTGGCACCAACCAGTAGACCTCCTTCTCAACCCTTCCAGTTCTTGCTACCTCAAGAGTCTTCTCACAGGCAAACCTCACGTCCTGAATCCTAACATCCGAGCCCCCTAGCCCGGCTATAAAGTCGATCGTCTTCGGCCTCACCGATTCACCGTACATGGTACTCCTTATCTCCTTGAACGCCTCCCCACAACCAGACCCGTGAGTCTCGTTCCGCTCCAGAACCCCGACAGCTTTCACCTCTCTCGCCAACTGCCTAAAGTCTTCGGTTGGGAAGGGTCTGAAGGATTTCAGCTTCATCAAACCTATCTTATGACCCTGCTTCCTCATCTCAGCAACCACCTCTCTAGCCGTTCCCATCATAGACGACATCGTGACCAGCACAGCTTCTGAGCCCTCACACATGAACCTCTCCGTGAGCCCATTACCGTAGATCCTCCCGAAGATCTTCGCATACGCCTCATTCGCCTCCCTAATCACAGCCTTCGCGTTCCGCATCGCCTGCTCGTGCTCCCACTCGGCGACCGGGATGTTCATAGTCTCAGTCACCAGAGGCTGCGATGGGTCGGTGATATACAAGGGCTTGCGTTGCGGGAGAAACTTGTCCACATCCTCCTGAGCTGGCAGCCTGATCGTCTCTCCAGTGTGAGAGGTCACATATCCATCGTAGCATACCATCACCGGCATCAGAACTCGATGATCCTCCGCTACCTTGAACGCTTGGATCACTGTGTCGAGAACCTCCTGCGAGTTCTCCGTGTAAAGCTGGATCCAGCCTGACGTAGCCTCCGCCATCGTGTCCGAGTGATCGCAGAATATGGTTGTCCCCAACGCTCGATTTGGAACCGCGATCACAACCGGGAACCTGGAGATGTGCGTCCTCTGAACGTTCTCGTGACCATAAGCCAGACCAGGGCCACACGTAGCGGTGAAGACCCGGCATCCCGTCCCGGAGGCTGAGCCGATAGCAGCGATGCAGCTGTGCTCACCCTCAATCTCGATAAATGGTGCCTTCAACTCACCGTTAGCTACGTACTCCGAGAGCTTCTCTGTTACGGGTGACTGGGGGGTTATGGGATAGGCGGCTATGACTTGAACCCTAGCCACCTTCACAGCGTACGCAACCGCCTCGTTGCCCGTTATAAAATCAACCTTCTGCTCACCCATCTACCTTTCCTCCCTCTCCATCTTGATCGCCTTAAAACGACACTCCGTCGCACAGACCCCACAGCCCTTACACGTCTCGAGGTCGACCACGGGGCCACTATCCGACTTGCTGATGACACCCTCCGGGCAGTAGTCATAGCACGCCCAACACATCTTGCAAGTCGACTGGTCGAAGACTGGCTTGAACACCCTCCAAGCCCATGCAGATATCCTCTTCTTCGTCGCCGCGACCTGCTTCTCTGTCACAGGAACGCCAACACCTTGAGGGGTCTTCTTTCCGCTGCTCATCTCCCTAACCCTCCTTCAACACAGTCTCCTTACTCGACATGGTGACCGCCTTGATGTTGCCCTCATGATACCTCTCCGGCAGAACAGTCTTGACAGCCTCAATAACGGACTCAAGCTTCAGCAGTTTCGTGGTGGCACAGAACGCACCCAGTATGGCCGTGTTCGTGATCGGGGATCCGATCGTCTTCAGAGCCACCCCTGTCGCATCTACCACGCCAATCTTCGAAAGCCTCACTCCCAGATCAATCTCCTCAGGCTTCTTCATAGTGTTCAAGACGGCGAAGCCACCCTCCTTCAAGCCCACAGCGACCATTTCCTTCGTCTGAGCTAAGACCGGATCCAAAACAATGATTCCGTCAGGGTTGTAGACCCGGCTCGATATGGTAATGGGTCTATTGTCGAACCTCAGATACACCTGGACAGGAGCGCCCCTCCTCTCGAAGCCATAGAAGGGCAATCCCTGGGCGTACTTTCCCTCCAGGCTCGCGGCGGTTCCGGCTATCTTGCTGGCAACGACAGAACCCTGTCCTCCCCGACCATGGATGCGGATCTCTATCAACTGCGTATCACAACTCCGTCAGAATGGATGTTACTACTATCCGAGCAAATTTATAAAACGATTCATTCCCGGAAAAACGAACGAGCACCCTTTCTTATACCCTCAAGAGGACCAGGGTCAGAAACATGTAGATAGTGAGAGCTGAGGTTGCAGTGAACACGATAAAGGGAATGAGCGAGAGATACCACTTCCTCTTCCTTTCAGACATATCATTCTTGAACCTCTCCTCACACTCTGTGCTACAGAAGTACGTGCCCTCAGGCACCACCTTCATGCATATTGGGCAGTGTGAGTGAGAATCCGCCCTCTCGTGCTTAGCCAACCAGGAGACCGCCCATCAGGCTTGGAAAGAGATTGTGTGCCCAGTTCTTAAGAATATGGCTCTGTCGAACGCGAGATCAATCCCAAAAATGAGAAGGATTAGAACCAGGGGAAGAACCGGGAAACTTACATTAGCTTGCCATCGAGGGTAACAGATATGTTCTTACCGCACTTCGGACACCGAAACTGGCGCATCCCCTCATAGTACTCAACGGGCTTACTGCACTTTGGGCAAGTCACAGTGGGCATGTTTTCACCTCCCACGTCCCGAAATCCTAGCCTCGGAATTCCTGACAAGACGCTAGTCTATACGCCACTTGTTCCCGCAGTGCGGGCACGTGAACATGTGTATGCCTTCGAAGGTCGGGAAGCTCTTCTTGCACTTTGGACACTGAGTCTCGGGCATTGTGCTATTACACACCTTCCAAATCTGAATTGCAGTGCGACTCTATTTTATCACTAACTCTATATATACCTACCGCATAAATACTTGGTTGACGCCGTATATTGACTAGGAACTGAATTTTGATGACGAAAAAGGACGAACAAGACGAGTCATTTGATCAAATGCGGAGATTCCCGAGACTCGACGCTTTGGACTTGGATATACTGGAAGTCTTGTTTCAGGACGCGCGGGTCCCGTTTAGGAAGCTCGCGAAGGCGGTGGGAAGCGACGAGAAGACGGTGGCCAGAAGGGCTAGCCGACTGGTCGAGAAGGGGATAGTCAGGAGGTTCACCGTGGAGATCGACTACGCGAAGCTCGGGCTGGATTCTAGGGCCTACGTCGGAACCAGGACAGCGGTAGACCCTGGGATACGGGAGAAGCTGTTTGAGTTTTTCAGAAAGGAGCCCCGGGTTTTGACAGTGGAGTCCACGATAGGTGCGTACGAGTACGTGTTTCTCGCTATAGATAAGGATGTTCCGAGCCTCCGCGAGAACGTGAACACGCCCCTCGAGCCCCTGAC
>Ga0315280_10002392_pt1 | contig 30425 bp, 24 predicted proteins | sample YL17G06_40_MG_FD_203697 | JGI IMG/M metagenome (GOLD analysis project Ga0315280, IMG submission 203697) | Sediment microbial communities from Yellowstone Lake, YNP, Wyoming, USA - YL17G06_40 | ecosystem: Environmental > Aquatic > Freshwater > Lake > Sediment | place: USA: Wyoming | collected... | reverse complement strand
CAGCATCCGACCTGGTGGCTGCACTGGTGAAGAGCCACAGCACCGGCAAGTTCGACGCCAGGATGAGAGCCTTCACCCGGCCGAGCCTCCTCATCATAGACGAGGTGGGATACCTGCCACTGGATAAGCAGGCGTCGAACCTTCTGTTCCAACTGATCTCTAGGAGATACGAGCAGGGGTCGAGCGTCATCCTGACCTCAAACAGGAGCTATGGGGAATGGGGAAGCATGTTCAGCGATGCCGTGATAGCATCTGCTGTCTTGGACCGGCTGCTGCACCGGTCTGTGACGATTAACATCCGGGGTGACAGCTACAGGTTAAAGGACAAGAGGAGGGCCGGCGTGATCGCCCAGGTAAGACCCGAAGCACTTGCCGTCGCGGACACCAGCTAACCATTGGTGGGGAATTCTCGTCGGCGAAATTGGGGAATCCCAAACCGGCGTTGACAATAGCCAATCCCTGATAGCTACATCATGCCTAAAGATGCCAAGACGGCTACTCCGGTGGTATCCCACCCCCAGAGTAACCCCTTCTCCCTTATGCAGCTTTCAAAGTGCCAACTTACGCTGCCAGCTATCAGCCGTCAGCTTCGGATCTCCCTGCAGCCCTGAGCAAGCCCAGCCCAAAGGCCGGGTCTGCCAAGACTCGAAGACCCTCCCGTCCCTCCTCTGCAGCGCAGGACGAAACTCGCAAACCTCTGAACCAACGCTCAGAGATGTCTAACCGCTAACTCCCAACCTCTAGTTTGGTGGAGGCTAGGGGATTCGAACCCCTGACCTATTGCGTGCAAAGCAATCGCTCTCCCAACTGAGCTAAGCCCCCTGGTGGGCCTAGTTGGATTCGGACCAACGACCTCACCCTTATCAGGGGTGCGCTCTAACCAAACTGAGCTATAGGCCCATGCCCCGACTGTCGATGACCTTCACAGCAAAAAGGGAAGACGAACCGCCTTCCCTTGTTCAGGCGTTCTCCGTCTTGTCAGCCAGCATGCTTATGTAGACCTGATCGGAATCCGCATGGCTGCTATGGCACCCCACCGAGCCGGCGCACAAACTATATTATATGTACCGCAGCACGCTAAGTCAAGGGTCCGTATTGCCTCACGATAGATCGTACCGAAATCGAATCGATGCCTCACGTAAGAATCGTATCGTGGAGATCGGATCTGTGCACATTGACGGAAACGCTGGTCGGATGCCATAATGCCTTTAACGGGGCCGGAAGGAGCTTTCTTTAACGGCGTTTGTCTCTTTCTGTCCCCGTCACATCCCCCGTCTTAGGCCAAGCGTAAGCTCGTTTTCCACAGGGACCGCAAACCCACGGACCGCAACCATACCAGTGAGTGCTACGGTACGATTCTTATCTGAGGCAATACGGGGTCTTGCTGGACTTTTTCCCCAGTTTTCGCCGGACGCAGCGCACAGGGCGCAAGCCCGGCCGTCCTTATACTTTCTGCCAGTCTCCAAAGAGCCTGCGATATACCCACCGTCCCCGCCCAGGCATCCCGCAAAGGAACCAGAGACACGCGGATCCCGAGAGCAGCGCTCTCCTCCGGAACGATCGTCCGAGGCCGAGCGTGAGCAGAAGGCCAACCGCGTTCAGTGCCGCCTGTCCCATCGCGGTCAGGAAGAAGACCAATCCCGCTGCGGTCGCCGCTACGAAGCCGTAATGCTTTCTCATGTACCGGCACCGGCCCCGATGTCTCTCGATATCAGCGGCGACACGAATGCGCTTGCTGGATGCCGAACCGATGTGTATGATCGTGGCGTCCGGGACGAACGCCATCTCCCAACCGTTGTCCGCGAGCCGCTTGCAGAAGTCCGGATCCTCGCAGTAGAAGAAGAATGAAGGGTCGAACCCACCGACCGACTCGAACGCGCTTCGCCTCACCATCACAGCGGCTCCGCAGAAGTAGGCGCGGCCCGCAAGCTCGCCGCTGCGCGCCACAACCCGTGCCAGCTCCTTCTGCGCCCGCCTCCTCGCGCCAGGCACCAGCACCGTAGCCGGAGTCATGAGCAGATTCATGGTGCCCTGGTCTCGCCCATCTGGGCCGACGAGACTTGGCGCTGCGATGCCGACCTGCGGGTCCGCCTCGAAGGCAGAGGACAACCTCCCCAGCGCGCCGGGTTGCACGACGGTATCGTTGTTCAGGAAGAGGAGCAGTCCTCCGGAGGCCTCCGCCGCCCCGAGATTGTTCGCCGCCGCAAAGCCCAGGTTCTCGCGGGCTTCCACCGTTCTGACTTGAGGGAACTCCGTCCTGACAGCCTCAAGCGTTCCGTCCGATGAGCCGTTGTCTACCACGATAACCTCATGCCACTCGCGCTCTGCCTTGCCGACCAGCGACGCCAGGCAGTTGAGGAGCAGATCCCTGCCGTTGCGGTTGACGATGATGACGCTCATGGTCAAGTCTATTACTCCGCTCCCTTGGGACCGGTACATAAGAAAAGCTGGACAAGTCCAGCTTTAGGCGAGTGCCCCTTAAAAACTCGATAGTGAGAGAGGAAGGAGAGATCGACCTAGGATTGTGTCGCTTTCTTGCGGCAGTCGCCTTCAAAGCGACCTCTCCGACTCATCGGAGCCGTAGCCACCCTACTGCCGCAAGCGACGACAACTATCCTTAGAAAGGAGGTGATCCAGCCGCACCTTCCGATACGGCTACCTTGTTACGACTTCGTCCCCCTCACCCCCCGCACCTTCGGCGACTCCCTCTCTTGCGAGTTGGGCCATCGACTTCGGGTGCAGACGACTCAGGTGACGTGACGGGCGGTGTGTACAAGGCCCGGGAACGTATTCACCGCAGCTTGGCTGATCTGCGGTTACTAGCGATTCCGACTTCACGCAGTCGAGTTGCAGACTGCGATCCGAACTTGGGACGTATTTTTGAGATTTCCCCTGCCTCGCGGCTTCGGTTCCCTTTGTTTTCCGTCCATTGTAGCATGTGTGTAGCCCAGGGCGTAAGGGCCATGCCGACTTGACGTCATCCTCACCTTCCTCCCACTTGCGTAGGCAGTTTCCGAAGAGTTCCCGACTCTCTCGCTGGCAACATCGGATGAGGGTTGCGCTCGTTGCGGGACTTAACCCAACATCTCACGACACGAGCTGACGACAGCCATGCAACACCTGTCTTCCCGCTCCCCTTTTGGGGGCACCCCCGACTTTCATCAGGGTTCGGGAGATGTCAAACCCTGGTAAGGTTCTTCGGTTAGTGACGAATTAAACCACATGCTCCACCGCTTGTGCGGGCCCCCGTCAATTCCTTTGAGTTTCAACCTTGCGGCCGTACTCCCCAGGCGGGATACTTATTGCGTTAGCTGCGGCACTAGAGGGGTCGATACCTCTAACACCTAGTATCCATCGTTTACGGCCAGGACTACCGGGGTATCTAATCCCGTTCGCTCCCCTGGCTTTCGCACCTCAGCGTCAGGACATGACCAGGAAGCCGCCTTCGCCACGGGTGTTCCTCCTGATATCTACGCATTTCACCGCTACACCAGGAATTCCACTTCCCTCTCCATGCCTCAAGACTCCCAGTTTCGGCGGCAGTCTTGGGGTTGAGCCCCAACCTTTCACCACCGACTTAAGAGCCCGCCTACGCGCGCTTTACGCCCAGTAACTTCGGACAACGCTCGCCCCCTACGTATTACCGCGGCTGCTGGCACGTAGTTAGCCGGGGCTTATTCAAGAGGTACCGTCATTTTTTTCTTCCCTCTTAAAAGAAGTTTACAACCCGAAGACCTTCATCCTTCACGCGGCGTCGCTGCGTCAGGGTTTCCCCCATTGCGCAAGATTCCTAATTGCTGCCCCCCGTAGGAGTCTGGGCCGTGTCTCAGTCCCAGTCCGGCTGACCATCCTCTCAGACCAGCTACCCGTCGTCGCCTTGGTGAGCCGTTACCTCACCAACTAGCTGATAGGCCGCAAGCCCATCCCAAAGCGCATCCCTGCTTTAGATGCCCCATCATGCGACTAGGCATCCACATGCGGTATTAATCCCCCTTTCGGAGGGCTATCCCCCACTTTGGGGCAGGTTGCTTACGTGTTACGCGACCGTTCGCCGCTAGACAAGAAGCCAGAGGTCTGAGGTCAGAGGTCCCAGCCCTAACCTCACAGTTCTGACCTCCCGTCCCGCTCGACTTGCATTTCTTAGGCACGCCGCAAGCGTTCGTCCTGAGCCAGGATCAAACTCTCCATAAGAAGCTCTCCAGCTTTCAGCCCTCAGCTATCAGCCTCCGGCCTCTGGCTAATCTTCCTTCTGGAGTCTTAGATCCACTGCTGCTTGAGAGATTCTCAAACCTCAGTTGAAACTCTCCATAGCTCTCTCACTATCCAGTTTTCAAGGTGCGATGTGCTCAAGCTATCTCCGAGCACAAAAGTTATTATACCACAGCGCAAGCCACCCTGTCAACATCTTTCTGACCGATAAGCAAGTGGCCCTGCTGCGCGCAACGCTCGACATATTATCATACCCACTCACCCCAGTCAATAGGCTCTCGACCCGGCGGCGGCGGATCACCACGGCGGCGTGCGGCGGGCGCGGAGCGGGAGATCAGCAGATTCTGGGCAGCAGCTCGCCGTGGGCAAGCAGCAGGATGCGCCGGTTGCCGTAGGGGGTCACCAGTTGGACGCGGCCTGCAGGCGCCGGCAGAACTCTCGCGATGCAGGCGGCGCTCGATCCGAGCGGATGGGATCGCATGGCCTGGAGCGCGGCATCGGCGAACTGTGAGGGCACGACAGCAACCATCTTGCCCTCGTTTGCCACATATAGAGGGTCGATACCGAGCAGTTCGCAGGCGGCGCGGACCGGCTCCCGGATCGGCACAGCCGCCTCTTCTACCTCAATAGAGACTTGCGACTGCCGCGCGATCTCGTTCAGCGCAGACGCGAGCCCGCCGCGGGTTGGATCGCGCAGGCTGTGGACTTCCGGGCACGCATCGAGCAACTGCGCTACAAGTCCCGCAAGCGGCGCGACATCACTCGTTATCTCAGACTCGAACCTAAGCCCTTCCCGGCACGACATTACGGCCATTCCGTGGTCGGCCACACTGCCGGATAGAAGCACCACATCCCCGGCAAGCGCGGAGGAGCCCGAGGTTCCGCCCGCCGTGCCGGCGCCTGTTCTGACAAGGCCGATTCCCGCCGTGTTCACGAACATCTTGTCCGCTGCTCCGGCTGGGACAACCTTCGTATCGCCGGTGGCAACAGTGACGCCCGCTTCGTCGGCTGCCGCGCGAATCGACTGCACGACTCTTTCGAGAGTCTCCATATCCAACCCCTCTTCCAGGACGAAGGACGTGCTGATGAACAGGGGTTCGGCTCCCGCGCAGGCGAGGTCGTTCACCGTTCCGCAAACGGCCAGCCGGCCGATGTCCCCACCGGGGAAGAACAGCGGATCAACAACGTACGAGTCCGTCGTGAAGGCGAGACGAGCACCGCCGATATCGACTACGGCGCTGTCGTCACGCTGGTCGAGCACTGGATTCCCGAGCTTTGCTAGGAACACGTGGTCTATCAGCTCCGCCATGGCAGCTCCGCCCGCTCCGTGAGCCAGAGTGACTACATTGCCGATTGCCGATTGCGGATCGCGGACTGCCGGTTGGGATTCCTTCTTCTGCATTGCCGTTTGCCTAGGGCTCGCCCCCGTACCGGTACCACGCCGCGCAGGCGCCCTCGCTCGACACCATGCACGGGCCTATGGGTTCGGCTGGTGTGCATGAAGTTCCGAAGAACCGGCAGTCCGGCGGATCGGACCGACCTTTCAGTATCTCGCCGCAGAGACAGCCCTCCAGCGCCGGCGCCTCGGGCGCGTCGTGGGCCAGGTCGAAGCGCACCCGGGCGTCGCAGAGCGCATACTCCTGGCGGACGGCAAGCCCGCTTGCCGGAATCCGGCCAAGCCCGCGCCAGTCCGCGTCGCACGTCTCGAACACGGCAGCCGCGGCTTCCTGGGCGGCGAGATTGCCGTTCGGCGTCACCGCCCGGCGATACTGGTTCTCGACCTCGGCTCGGCCCCCTTTGACCTGCCGCGCGAGCATCAGGACAGACTGCAGTATGTCCACCGGCTCGAAGCCCGAAATGACGCAGGGGACGCCGAAGTCCCGCGCTATCGGCTCGTAAACGCGGCTCCCGATGATCGTGCTGACGTGGCCGGGGAGCAGGAAGCCGCCGATCACCGGAGCATCGCCCGACAGAAGGGCCGATAGAGCCGGCGGAACCAGCTTGTGGGCACAGTAGACCGAGAAGTTGCCGATCCCTTCTCGGAGAGCGGCGCTGATCGTAAGAGCGACCCCGGGCGCGGTGGTCTCGAACCCGACGCCGAAGAACACCGTTTCCTTTCTGCCGTTCCGGCGCGCGGTCTCAAGCGCGTCTGTCGGGCAGTAGACAATCCGGACGTCGGCGCCGCGGGCGCGCGCAGCCTCCAGGCTGGACGCAGACCCCGGAACGCGAAGCATATCTCCGAACGTGACCGCCGTTACCTCCCGCCGGCCTGCAAGCGAAAGGAAGGAGTCGATGTCCCGCTGAGGCGTCACACATACCGGGCAGCCGGGGCCGGATATGAGCCTGATCTGAGGAGGAAGCAAGCGGCGCAGACCAAACCGGCCGATCGCCATCGTGTGCGTGCCGCACACCTCCATAATGGTCATCGGCGGCGGGCTCTCGTCCCGGATGGCAGAAACGAGGGTCCTGACCCGCTCCGGATCGCGGTATTCGTCTACGAAGCGCATCAGTAGCTCATCTCCTGGAACAGCGCGAGCGTCTCTAGGGCCTCATCCTCTTGCACCTTCGCGATGGCGAAGCCCGCATGGATCAGAACGTACTCGCCCTCCCGAACGTCGGGGACCAGGTCAACCCTGACCCGCCGCGAGACGCCGGCTTGCTCGACGACCGCGCTGCCGCCGTCGAGCGAGATTATCTTCATCGGCATTGCCAAGCACATCGCGTTCCACTGTCCTGTTCTTCAGGCGTTCTCCGTGCAAACCGCGGCGGCAACGGCTGCCTGGCCGAGCGAAATCCCGCCGTCGTTCGGCGGGACGACCTCATGCCAGTAGACCGAGAAGCCGAGCCCCTGCAGCCGGCCGATTGCCGCCTCCAGCAGCCGCACGTTCTGGAAGCATCCTCCCGACAGAACGACTTCACGCAGCCCCCGTTCGTCTCCAATCCTGCGGCATACCTCGGCCACGATCTCGACTACCGTGTTATGGAACCGCCCGCTTACCGTCGGCGCTGCAGCGCCTCCTAGGACATCCAGAACTATACCACGAATCACGGGCGCCGTCTCGACTATGCTGCACCCGCCGTCTTGTCCGATGTCGAACCCGTAGCTCGCCGTCTCCTCGGGATCGGCGCACATTTCCAGCTCGACAGCGGGTTCTCCCTCGAAAGTCGCCTCCGAACACAGGCGGAGGAGGGCGCTGACCGCGTCGAAAAGCCGGCCCATGCTGGACGTGAGCGGCGAGTTGATCCGGCGCTCGATCTGCCGGCCGAGCGCGGCAAGCTCACGATCGGAGAAGCCGAGCAGCTTGCGCGCAAGTTCCAGCGCTTCTTCGCCAAACGCATCGAGCAGGTGCGCGAGCGCCATTCTGGCCGGCCGCCTGATCGCCGCCGCACCACCCGGCATAGCAACATAGCTCAGATGAGCCGCTCGCTCGAACGATCTGAGATCGGCCACCAGGAACTCGCCGCCCCAAACGGCGCCGTCTGTTCCATAGCCAGTGCCGTCGAAAGCCACGCCCACCACCGGCCCCCTCAGGCGATGCTCCGCCATGCACGAGGCAATGTGGGCGTGGTGGTGCTGGACCGGGACCCTCTGGGGAGCCTGGAGCGAACGCCCGTAGCGCGTGGCCAGGTAGTCCGGATGCAGATCGTAGGCGACTACCTCCGGCTTGACCTGGAAGAGCGCAGTGAGATGATGGACCGCGCGTTCGTAATAGTCGAGCGTTTCAGTGTTGTCCAGATCGCCGATATGCTGGCTTGGGACGGCCCACCGGCCGATCGTCAGGCAGAACGTGTTCTTCTGCTCGCCGCCGCAGGCCAGTATGGGGGGACCTTCGAAGCCGAAGTCAACCGTCCCTGGGACGAAACCGCGCGCTCTGCGGATAAGCATGGGCTTGCCCAGAACGGGCCGGATCACGGAGTCGTCACACGCAACGTGTATCCCCCGATCGTGCATCAGGAACGCGTCCGCGATATGGGCCAGCCTCTGCCGCGCCCGTTCGTTCCCATGGGTGATCGGCTCCTCGGACAGGTTCCCACTCGTCATCACGAGCGCCGGCGGACTGGACTGGAAGAGCAGATGATGCAGCGGCGTGTATGGCAGCATCAGGCCAAGATACCGATTGCCCGGGGCGACGCCGGAATCCTCCCTGGCTCGGAGAAGGACGATTGGCCGCTCGTATGAGAGCAGAATCGCTTCTTCGTCCGGGGTGATGCGGCAGAGTGTGTGCGCTTCCTCGACATCGCGGACCATCAGCGCAAGCGGCTTCCGGCTGCGCCCCTTCCGCCGCCTCAGCTCGTCCACGGCGTCCGGATTCCGAGCGTCGCATGCCAGGTGGAACCCGCCGAGGCCCTTAATGGCTACTATCCCACCCTCCGCGAGGATCTCCGCCGCCCGCTGGATTGCCGAATCCTGAGCCTCGGTCCCCACTCCGCACTCCGCATTCCCCGTTCCGCATTCCAACCACACCTTCGGTCCACAGACCGGGCAGGCATTCGGCTGGGCGTGGAAACGCCGGTCCATCGGGTCGTTGTACTCCCGGCCGCACTCGGGACACATCCGGAAGGCGGCCATGGTCGTGTTCGGCCTATCGTAGGGGATGTCGCGGATGATCGTGAACCGCGGGCCGCAGTCGGTGCAGTTGGTGAACGGGTAGCCGAAGCGGCGGTTAGACGGATCGACGATCTCGGCCGCACACGGCCCGCAGATAGCAACGTCCGCCGGAATCAACGCCAGCCGACGCTCTGCGGCCGTGCTGTCGCGAATGCTGAAGCCTTCCGCGCCCTCGGGCTTCCGGGGCTCGATCTCGACGTCTGCGATTCTGGCGAGCCTCGGTGCCTCATCCCGAAGCTCTCGCACGAAGCGCTGCAGCGACTCCTCTTCGCCCTCGGCTTCGATCACAACTCCCTCGGATGTGTTCGATATCCAGCCGGAGATACGGTGCCGCTGCGCGAGCTGATAGGCAAAGGGCCTGAAGCCCACGCCCTGAACCGTGCCTGTTACCCTTAGTCGGTTTCTGGTGCGCATCTTTCGCCGCGTTCCGCGGCCTTATCACCTGGCCCCCGACACCACGGCTCTGACCCATTCGGTCAGCTCGTCCAGGTTCTCGCCGGTGCTGCAGGAAATCTCGAAGATCGGCGCGTTCGGGTTGAGGTCCGCAAGGCAAACGTGGAAGTTCACCCGGTTGAAGTCCACGTAAGGCATCAAGTCGATCTTGTTGATCACGATAGCATCGGCCAGGCGGAACATCAACGGGTATTTCTGGACCTTGTCGTCCCCTTCTGGAACGCTGATCACCATCACCTTCTTCGACTCGCCGATGTCGAACTCCGCGGGACAGACAAGATTGCCGACGTTCTCGATGACCAGCAGGTCAACCGACTGCAGATCGAGCTTTGCTATCGCTGTCTTGACCATACCAGCATCGAGGTGACACTCGCCGCCGGTGTTCACCTGGACAGTCTCGATGCCGAGTGTGGACAGCCGCTCGGCGTCGAGCGAGGTCGCAATGTCGCCCTCGATGGCCGCGATCCTGACCTGCCCCTGCAGCGCCGCAAAGAGCCGCTCGATCACGCTCGTCTTGCCGGATCCCGGCGTCCCCATTATGTTGAAGGCGGTGACACCGTTTGCCCCGAGAATCCCGCGGACCTCTTGGGCCAGCAGGTCATTCGCTTCCATTATGCGCGCGACAACCTGTATCTCCATATCTAGGTTACCTCTATCGACTCGACGTACAGCTCTCGACCGCTGGTGATACTGATATCGGGGCTTCCGCAGCCGGGACACCTGAAACACAGGGCCTCCGGAGTAAACGGCTGGTCGCACGCCGGACACACCGCCCGAAGAGGAACGATCTCCGCCTTGAGCGCTGCGCCATCAGCCAGAGTGCCCTCCGTGAGAGCTCCGAAGTACAAACGAAGACAGTCCGGCTCCACCGCAGTGAACTCACCGATCCTGACGCGGACCGATTCGATCCTGCTCGCGCCGGCCTCTTCCCCTTTTCGCAGGGCGATGTTGACGATTTCGCGTGCGATCGATAGCTCGTGCATCCGATGTCGTGTGCTTTCAGCCGGCCTTGCGTGTGCTTTCCACTCGGGCCTGCTCGCCGGTGTAGAACGAAAGCGCCATCAGTTCGCCGGCGACATCGACGTTGCGCACAGCGACATCGCTAGGTATCTGCAGCCGGACAGAGGTCAGGTTGAGGAGCGCCTTGACCCCCGCCATCACGAGTGAGTCGGCCACTCGCTGCGCCTCTGCCGATGGCACGGCCACAACCGCAGCATCCGCACCGAGGTTCTCGACTACGCGACCAAGCGAGCTCAGATGGAATACCTGCATCTCGCCCACCCGCACCCCGACAAGGCTTTCATCCGGGTCAAGCACCGCCACCACCTGGCAGTTGTGCTGACCAAGCTCCTTCAGAAGCGTGATGTTGTCCATCAGGCGCTTGGCCCCCACCCACACTATGTTCCGCTGCTCGTTCAGATGGAGAATCTCGGCGATCTTCTGCTGCAGGTACTTGAGGTCGTAGCCGAAGCTCGGTGTGCCGAAATCGCCGAAATAGGACAGGTCCTTCCTGACCAGAGCTGCGTTCACACCAACCGAGTCGGCTATCTCCCTCGATGATACCGTACTCACGCCTCTGCCGGCCAGGTCTTCGAGGGCTACCAGGTACCAGCGGAGCCGTGTGACGGTCCGGTCCGAAACCCGGCGAGACGGGTGGAGCGCACGCAGCTTGCGGACGTGCTCGCAAAGACTCTTGGCGAGCTTCCCTGCCCACCTCCGTTTGTTCTCATAATGCGATCTGAGTGGGCAGACAGTGTCGGCCCGGTGCTCGAGTGTGCACGCAGGCCGCTCGCAGGCCGCACAAGCCCGGATCTCCTGCTGGGTCACGCAGTCGTAGACGGCGCACGTCTTCTGGCCAAGCTCTGCAAGCCGCTCGTTGCCAGGCACGCAACCGGGGCACACCTCTCGCTCTCTGAAACTACACGCAGCGCAATCGAAAGCGTCACACAAAGACTGCATCTCAGTCTGCATCTGTCCCGCCCTCCAATCTTTCCGGAGAACGGCCCGCGCCGCTATCCCCCAGTCTGTGCCTTCTCCCTGTAATCCGGGACCTCCCACGGGAACTTTTGGGCCTCTTGTACTGGCGCGACCTTCTTTGGCGCCAGCCCGAGTGCTACTGCCACGCCGTAGAGAATGGCTTCCGGCCGGGGAGGGCAGCCCGGAATGTAGTAGTCTACCGGTATCACGTTGCTCGCCCCGCCCATAACGTTGTAAGTGTCGAACCACATGCCGCCGCCGACAGCGCAGGAGCCGACTGCAAACACCAGTTTGGGCGCGGGCGTCGCTTCGTACAGCCGCCTGAGCGCCGGCGCCACCTGCCGCGTTACCGGGCCGGAAACCACGAGCACGTCCGCGTGCCGCGGCGAGCCCACAAGCTTTATCCCGAACCGCTCTGCGTCGTAGTACGGCGTCAGAACGTTGATCACCTCTATGTCGCACCCGTTGCACGCTCCGGTATTGGTGTGGTAAACCCAGAGCGACTTCGGAAAGCATTTCCTGCAAAGAGGTCTCATATCACTTCTCCTTCGGAGCTGTGAGCCATCAGGCCGAGTCACACCGGCTGCCGACTCCTGCCCCCTAATGCATCAGCGGCGCAAGCGCCTTCGTCGCAGCGTTCAACAGCGGGTAGAGCGACTGCGGGTAAACCCCAAGGAATATGGTCAGAGCCGCCAGCACCACCATGCCCGACCAGATCGCGGCGGGCACCTCTTTGGTATCGTTCCTGCTGTTGCCCTTCGCCGGGTGCCCCCAGAACACAGCCCACGCCGCGTGCGAGAGCGCGACGAGCGTGAGTATGCCTGTGAACATGGCGATCATGGTCGCCCACCAGTAACCCGCCTGAGCGCCCGCCATGAATATTGTTATCTTGCTCATGAACCCGTTCATCGGCGGCATGCCGGAGATGCCCAGCACACCGATGAAGAAGCAGGCGGATGTGACCGGCATCCTTCTCGACAGGCCGCCTAGTTCGCTGATCTGCCTGCTCCCGGCGGCATAGATGACGGCGCCGACGCACATAAAGAGCAGAGCCTTGCAGATTGCGTGGTTGATAATATGGAACAGCCCACCGTAGACCCCGAGGTATGTCCCGAACCCGATGCCCATTATCACGTAGCCCATCTGGCTGACCGACGAGTAGGCGAGGAGCCGCTTCAGGTCGTCCTGAACGAGCGCCATGGCAATCCCGAGGACCATAGTGAACGCTCCCAGAGTGATCAGGAACACAGTCACCGGGCTGAAGTCGGTGTAGAAGATGGTCACGGTGCGGGCGAGCGCGTAGGCTGCCATTTTGAGCATAACCCCTGAGAGCAGCGCGCTCACGGGCGTCGGCGCCTCAGCGTGGGCGTCCGGCAGCCACGGGTGGAACGGCGCTATCCCCGCCTTCGTCCCAAAGCCGACTATAAGGAAGGCCATCGCCATTATGGCTATGCTCCTTGGGAAGAGCCCCGCCACCCCCTTGATGTTCGAGATCAAAAGCGCGTTGACCCCCTCCAGATGCGGGCTCGACGCTGAATAAAGCAGCACGCAGCCGAACAGGGCGAAGGTGATGCCGACCGTGAGCAGCATCAGGTACTTGTAGCTTGCCTCGAGTCCTCTCCGATCCCAGTAGAACGCGACGAGGAGGCCGGAGGCTATGGTCGTTGCCTCCACCGCTACGTAGAGCATGATCACGTTGTTCGTCACGACACCCCAGAGCATTGTGCCGACGAAGATCATGAACAGAGCGTAGAACCAGTTCAGCCGGCGTTCGATGACCTCCGGGCCGACGCGGTCCTGCAGAGCCTGGAGCTTCATGTACTTCAGGCTGTAACCGGCCGCGACCAGCGAGATGCCTGCAATGACCACGGTCATGAACGCGGAGAGGGCATCGACGCGCAGCTCGTTCCCCCAGGCCGACAGGATGGCGCCGCGGTAGGTGCTGACGCTCATTGCGATCCCTGCCCCGAACGCAACGATAACGCCGATCGCCGTGAGTATGCCGCGCAGCAAGCTGCTCTTCCTCCCGACCAGGTAGATCAGCACGCCTGTACCTGCAGGAACTATGAAGACTATCCACGGCAACTGTGAAGTTATCTCGCTCATTCACTCACGCTCCAAGTAGGCCGGCGGATGGCCGCCGCGTCGGGCGGCCGCTGCTCCCCTGAACCCCGTAGTGGCCGGGCGCCGTCCCGGCCTGTATCACCAATGAAGCTCCGAGAGCTGGAAGGTATCCGTCGATCCGAACTTTTCCTGAATCCCGGTCACGATGTAGAGCAGCAGGGCAACGGTGATGACCACCTCGGTCGCGATTCCGGCCAGCGCCGTTTCGCGCATCGTCGGGGCAAGACTGACCAGGCTGAGATGCACGCCGTTCTCGAGCAGACACAGGCCGATGACCGTCTTGATAGCGTCGCGCCGGGTGAGTATCCCGTAGAGGCCGAGCACGAATACTGTCAGCGCCACCGCCAGGTTCGTCCGAATGGCCGGGTCCTGGGCGCCGCTCGTCGGCGCAAGGAACGTCGCGTGCTGGTGAGTCAGTTTGTAGAAGACGAGCATTATGATGGTGGCTATGACGACCGACGGGCCGAATCCGATAATAGCCGGGGTCTCTTCGTCACCCGTGCGCTTGATCGTATGCCAGAGCAGCAGCGGCGTGATGATCGCTTTGGTAGCGAGCGCCGTCAGGGCCCAGATGATGAGCGGTGGATTGACCACCGAGTACGCGAACAGCAGCCCGACGATCATCAGCGCCTGCACCAGGTACGCTCCCACCGCCGTCCTAAGGCTCTTCAGTTCGATAGCAAGGACCGACGTAAAGATCATCAACAGCGTCAGCGTCGAGATCAGATTGGTGTTATAATGCATCCCCGGACACCTCCGCCTTCGGTTCGCGCATTCCCGTGACCATCATCTTGTCGAGCGCGCTCGCCGGCTCGAAGCACCTTCCGCATCGCTGGCACGTGCCCATGAAGATTTCGTTTCTCGTCCGCAGGTCTTCGATGGCGTTCGTGGCCGTCTCGAAGGCTTTCGACATTTTGATCGCGTCCTGCGGGCACACCTCCTCACACCTGGCGCAGTAGGTGCACCGGTCGGTGTAGTAGTCCATGATGCGCCGCTCGGTGCAAGGATCGGTCGCCACGATCGCCCGAGCCGGGCAGACGTTCGCGCAGCCCGCGCAGCCAATACACCGCTCGACGTCGATCTCGATCTTCCCCCGGAAGCCGTCCTCCGGGTCGTGCGGCGCGAAAGGATACGGCAGCGTCACCCGCCCCGCCTTGAAGCAGATTATCGCCTCTCTCAGTTTGCTTAAGAACATCGGTCCTCTCCACTCTCAGCCGGCATCCCGCGCCCCAAGCGCCCGCGGCGCGTCCCCGTCTCCCTTGCGGGAGAGCGCAGGGGTGAGCAGGCCTTATACCCCAACAACCGCGAACGCGAGCGCCACGAGCGCAAGCAGCGCCACTCGCGAGAAATACGTCATCGACTGGTCGATCCGCAGCCTCGGGTTGACTGCGTCTATGACCCCGACCAGGAGGAGAAGCACGAGCACCTTCCCCAGCGTCACAATCAGGTTCGCAGGGAACACCGGCACGTGCGGCCACGGGACGAACACCGAGACAAGCACGCTCGCGAAGATGAGCTGCTTCCCGTAGTGGGCAAGCTTATAGAGCGCAAGCCTCGGCCCGCTTTGCTCGATGAAAGGCCCCCCCATGATCTCCGTCTCCGCCTCCGCGATGTCGAACGGCAGCTTGGCAAGCTGCGCCTGCAGAGCGAGGAAGAACGCAAACCCCGCAAAAACGAGCGAGATGGACGGGCCGTTCCTGACCTGGAACGTGATCATATCGCTCATCATGAGCGACTTGGCCTTCACCGCGGCCGCGATGAGGGCTATCACCACGACCGGCTCGGCGGTGAGAAGCATCATCACCTCTCGGCTCGACCCGACGTAGGCGTATGGGTTCTGCGAAGCGAACGCGCCAAGGATCGTGGCTACGGCAGCGATGGACACCAGATAGATCCACACGATGGCATCGCCCATCGGCAGGCCGGCCCCAGCGCCCATCGGAGTCATCGCAGCCACCACAAGCACGGCTGCGAGCGTCACCACTGGGGCAACCGCGAAGATCAGGCTCGGCGTCGGCTTCAGGTCTTCCTTGCCCAGCAGCTTGAAGATGTCGTAGTACGGCTGCACGACCGGCGGCCCTTTCCGCGAGTGGATGACCGCCTTCAGCTTGCGCAGGATTCCCTCGAAGAGCGGCGCGAGCGCGATCACGACTCCCAGATTAACGGCGGCAATAGCTACGGCTGACACAGCTTCCTCCATTTCGGATTCTGGACTGCCGGTCTCCGGTCCCCCGCTCCCGGCATTCCGCATTCCTCATTCCGCACTCCGCATTCGACGGGCGCGTCATCTCCTCCGAGAGAGCGCAAGCAGTTCCTCGTGGCTCATCACCTTGACCCCGCCGGTGCGAACGTCCGCCACCTGCACTCGCTCCGTGCAGGAGAAGCAGGGGTCCATACTGCCGAGAGTGATCGGCACGTCGGCAATGGTCTCGTCCTGGATCGCCGTCGGCAGAGCCTGCAGATTCGCGTAAGTCGGGGCACGGACGCGCCAGCGCTCGGGCTTGTTGTCCTCGCCCGTCAGCACGTAATGGAAACACTCGCCGCGCGGTGCCTCGACTGTGCAAATCCCTTCCAGACCGGCTGGAATCTCTTCCTTGACCTCGGCCTGTACGGGGCCGCCCGGCATCTCGGCAAGCGCTTGGCGGATGATCTTGATGGCTTCGAACAGCTCGTCCATTCGAACAAGCGTGCGTGCCAGTATGTCGCAGCCGCTGTAGACCGCTACCTTGAAGTCCAGCTGGTCGTAGGCGGCGTAAGGATGGTCCTTGCGGCAGTCGATTGGGACGTTGGACCCTCTGGCCGTCGGCCCAACTACGGCCAACCTCCGCGCATCCTCCTCCGTCAGCACCCCCACTCCCTTCAACCGCATCACAAGCGTCGTATCGCCGGGGATCGCGGCCACAAGCGCTTTCGATTCCGCCTCGATCCTGCCGAGCACGCCCAGTATCTCCGGATGAACCTCCTTCGGAATGTCCCGCCGGACTCCGCCGATCAGGTTCATGCCGTAGTTCTTCCTATTGCCGGTGATCTTCTCGCAGAGCCACATCACCGGCTCGCGAATCCGCCACGACTGCATCAGCACGGTGTCGAACCCGATTATATGGCCTGCGATGCCGAGCCAGAGCAGATGGGAGTGCACGCGCTCCAGTTCGAGCATGGTCGAGCGGATGTACTTCGCGCGAATCGGCACATCTATCCCAGCGGCTTCCTCGACGGCCTGGCAGTAGCAGCAGGAATGCACGAAGCCGCATATCCCGCAAATCCGCTCGGCAATGAACGGAATCTGGTTGTATGTCAGAACGCTGTCGCCGAGCTTCTCGATGCCGCGGTGGTTGTAGAACCCCCGGTAGTCGCACCCGACCACTCTCTCCCCATCCACGAAAAGCCGCAGCTGGCACGGTTCTTCGAGGACGGGGTAGAATGGGCCAATGGGAATCACCGTGGTGCCGTCGGGCGGCTCGGTGAACTTCGGCGCGGCTGCCGGCTCAGAAGGCGGCTTGAAGTCGTAAGGGAAGTCCTTCCGCAGTGGGTAGACGCCCTCCGGCCAGTCGTCGGACAGAACGAGTCGCCTCGGGTCGGGGTGCCCGGTCGGCACGACCCCGACCACATCTCTGAACTCCCGCTCGGCCCAGTTGGCTGCAGGCACGGTCGGCGTGATTGACGGCACCTTCGGGTTCGTCACCGACGTCTGCAGGGCGAGGAAGAGCTTGTCCCCGTCAAACGAGAAGAAATGCGCGACCTCGAAGTAGCCCTTCCTGGGCCTGAGGTCCGAGCCGGCGCCGACCACGTACCTGGCTCCCAGAGTGTTCACAAGAAAGTCCGATATCCGATCGAGCGAACTGCGAGATGCTGTGACGTAGAACTTGCCTGCCACTGGCTCTCGAACTCCCTCGACAGCTTGCTTGAACTTGGATCGTAACCGGTCTATGAGTTCCTGACCCGTCATCTGAACCGCCTATCTGATAATGAGATAAAGAATCGCCACAACCACTATGACGCCGAGAACCTGCCAGAGCATGTACATCTGCGGGATGCCGACGTGCGTATGTGAAAAGCGCTCCGTCAGCCTGCCGCCGGCTCGGATAAGCGGCCCGTAGAACCACTCGTCCGGGTTGAAGGCCTTCTGCAGGAAGCGCGGGACGCCGACTCGGGGCACTGGTATTGTCGGATAGGCCTTCGCGAATGCCTGCTTGAACGGCGCGACGAAGCCGTGCATGCGGAATCTAACGAGATCCGACTCGAACTGCTCGCCGCAATACCAGTTCTCAACCCTTCGGGAGGGCGCCAGACCGAGATGGAACGTAAAATATGCGACTGCGCAGGCGATTGCGAGCGCAACGATCGCAATCGTGGGGTTCCACAGTCCCACGGTGTGGCCGCCGCCGAAATTCAGCACCAGACTTCCCGGCGATCCACCAAATAGCTCCGCCGCTCCTGGCATACTGCCCGGAGCCACCGCTGCCGCAGCCGCCGGACGCAGCAGCGCAAGCGGCACCACCGGCGCGACTCCAAAAAGCACGCAGATAGCCGCCAACGCCGCCTGCGGCACCCGCATCAGCACCGGCACCTCGCCTTTGATTGCCCGCCCATTCGTCTCTAACGCGCCAAAGAACATCCCGCCAAGCACCTTCAGGAAGGACGCCAGCGTTACGAGCGAGACGAACATCGCGACCAGCCCCAGCACCAGGAAGAGCGTCATCCAGCCGCCGCCCTCCGGTCCCGACATTCCCGATCTGAACGACGCGTGGTACAGCATCCACTTGCTGGCGAAGCCTGAGAACGGCGGGATGCCGGCGATGGACATGGAGGCGACGAGCGCTGCGCCCGCCGTCAGCGGCATGTACGCCGCCAGCCCGCCCATCTTGTTCAGGTCCCGCGTGCCCGTCGCGTACTCCGCCGCTCCAGCGTTCAGGAAAAGAAGCGACTTGTACGTCGCATGGTTTATCAGATGGAACAGCCCGCCGATGAGTCCGACGGCGCTGATCATCGGGCTGATCCTGATGAACGCAACGCCGATGCCGATGCCGAGCAGGACATAGCCGATCTGCCCGATCGTATGGAACCCGAGCACGCGCTTGCTGTCGTCCTGGCGGAGCGCGGTGACGGTTCCGACGAAGATCGAGGCCGTGCCGAGGGTCGCGATGACCGAACCCCATGCGGCGCACGCGTCCGAGGCCGGCAGGAAACTGAGGAACGTCCTCACGATGCCATAGATGCCGACCTTGACGATGACCCCGGAGAGCGGAGCCGAGACGGGGCTGGGGGCGGCTGAGTGCGCGTCCGGCAGCCAGCCTCCCAACGGGAACATGCCCGCCTTCGTCGCGAAGCCGACGAAGAAGAGCGCAAGAACGATATGGGCAAGCCACGGTGCGGAGGCCGTCATATCAGCCAGGCCTGCTGCGATGGCTGCAAACGCGAATGAACCGGAGCGGCTGTAGACGAGGATGGCGGCGATGAACATAAGCGCCGTTCCGACGTGGGTCATGACGAAATATTTCAGGCCGGCCCGCACCTTCTCCGGAGACTCCCAATCGAAAACCACCAGGAAGTAGCTAGTTAGCGTCATAAGCTCCCAGAAGACAAAGAAGAAGAACAGGTCGGAGACGGTGACAACCCCGATGATCGAGGCCAGCAGAAGGAGCATGAACGGATAATAGCGCGTCGGCCTCTCGGTCGGATACCGTCGGCGCATATACTCGATGGAGTAGAAGACAGCACACAGGCCGACGAGGGGCACGATCACGAGGAAAACGGCGCTAAGCGCGTCTACATGGAACCGCAGAGAAGAGTTGAGGCTGCGGAATGAGACGATCTGTCTGCCGATGTCGATCGGACCGCTGGCGAAGACGCGTGCAGCCAAGGTCCAAACCGCGCAGGAGGAGGCCGCAGCAAAGACCGCCGCGATATACCCTGCGGCCCGCCAGGAAAGGCGCCGTTGCGCCGTAAAGACCGCGCCGACCACGAGCAGGCCGAGCGCTGCAGCCAGAGTTTCGGAAGAATTCACTATCTGCTACCCTCCTATGGCACCGGAATCGCCTGCACGATTGGAATGCCGATCAAAGGAACGGCGAGACAACCGATCATCAGCACAACAAGCACCCAGTCGATTGCAGGAGGTGGATCTTCGATCGCCGCCCCGGCCGGAGCCGGCTCGACCGGCTGCTCATCCTCCGGAAGCGCCCGCTTCGGCGGCGGCCCGAAAAACACTCTCTGCCCGACCCACAGGAGCCAGGCAAAGCTGACGACGCTTTCGCAGAGCGCCAGCACCAGGATGACCGGCCCGACCCCGTGCACCCGGACCGCGCCTGTGAAGATCATAAACTTGCTCCAAAAGCACGCAAACGGCGGCACGCCCGTAACGGTAAATGCGCCGACAAAGAAGGCCGCGGTCTCCACCGGCAGGGCGCGCGCTATGCCTCCCAGCCCCGAAATCTTCCTCGTCCCGGTTGCATAGGCGATGGCCCCGACGGCCAGGAACAGCGTGCTCTTGCCAAAGCCGTGCGTCATGATGTGCAGCACGCCGCCTTGGAAGGCTACGCCCGACCCGAGTATCCCGAGCGATACCCCGAGCAGTATGTAAGCAAGATGGGCGATGGTCGAATAGGCCAGCAGCTTCTTCAGGTCGTCCTGCAGGAAGTAGAACACCAGGGCCATGAACATCGTGAGAAGCGCCATTCCCGCTACGACCAGCCCCATGGTCGCAGGAACGGCCCAGCTCGCCATCGTGATCCGTGCGATAAGGTAGACGCCGGCTTTGACCATCGCAGCCGCATGCAGGTAGGCAGACACCGGCGTCGGCGCAACCATTGCATCCGGGAGCCACGTGTGAAACGGGATTTGCGCCGCCTTCGCCCACGCCGCAACCAGGAACAGGAGGAACACCAAAGACTTCATCGCTGTCGAGAGCGCGCTGCTCCCGAGAGCTTCGAAGTCGAACGATCTCGTGAAGATGAACAGGATGAACAACCCGACGAGGTAGAATATCCCGCCGATGTGCGTCATGATGAGCGCTTTGAAGCCCGATCGAAGTGAGGTCTCGTCCTGATGGTGTGAGATGAGCGCCCAGGAGCACAAGGTTGTCAACTCCCAGAAGATGAAGAGCTGCAAGAGGTTCGGCGAGAGCGCGATGCCGACCATAGCGCCGATGAACAGCAGCAGCCAGAAGTAGTAACGCCTGTACCCCTCGGTCTCCGGGTGCTCCTTGTTGCGTGGGCTGAGGTACTCGCTCGAATAGATGGTAACCAGAACGCCGATGCCCGTGATGACGATCAGCATGAGTGCCGAGAGCGGATCGATGAAGACGCCGAAGAGATTGCGCTGCTCGGCGCCGCCCCAGATCCAGGGCATACCGCCGAACAGATAGTGCCTGGAACCGGGGAAGGTGCGCAGGATCGCCCAACCGGCGCTCAGCGCTGTGAGAATCGACACCGCCGCAGCCAGGTAATGGCTCATCCGCTCCTTGACCACGAGCGCCACGGCCGCGCCAACTACGGGCAATGCGATTGTCAGTACCAGCAGTACGAGCATATGCGCCTCATCCTCCCGTCCGCAGCGCTTCCACGCCGGCGACCAGCCGCGAGTTTATTATCTCGGCCAGTGTCCCGACCGACGCCTCGACCTCCGGGCTCATCGGAGCATTCTGGCAGATCGTCCTCGGCTGTATGCCGAGAAGCAGGACGTCCGAACCCGCCTCCTGTCCCAGAAACCGCATCAGAACGCCGAGGGGGACCTGGTGCGTCGTGCACCATCCCTCCGGTATCTCCTCTGCCTGGAAGAACGCGATGGAACCGGGCCGACCTCCGAAGTCCACGGCGTCAACGAGCAGGATCAGGTCAGCGCCCGCCTCCCTCATCTTCCCGATAAAGGATTCGGGCACAGTCCCGGCGTCGAGAAGCATCACCTCGCGGCTCGCGTCCAGCTTCTCGACGAGCGCGGGCCCCGCCCCGTCGTCCCCACGCATCTCGTTTCCAATTCCTACCACTAACACTCTGCCCACGCGTACCTCTCAACCGTCAGTTCCCAGCCTTCAGCTGACTGCTGATGGCTGATCGCCGACCGCGCCTAGATCTCTTCCTGCAGCGTTCTGATCTCCTTGTAGTTGAACACCGGCCCGTCGGTGCAGACGTACTTGTGCCCGATGCAGCAGTGGCCGCACTTGCCCACGCCGCACTTCATATAGCGCTCGAGCGTCGAGATGATCTGATCATCAGGGAAGCCGATCTTCAGAAGCTCGGCGATGACGAACCTGAACATAACCGGCGGGCCGCAGACGAACGCCGCTGTTCGCTTGGGATCCGGGCTGATCTTCGAGAACAGGGTGGTGACCACACCGACGTTCCCGGTCCAGGTCTCGTCGCCGACATCCACTGAAGTGTGAACCTCCACGCCCTCCGTGTTAGCCCACGCCCCGAGGTCCTGCTTGAAGAGCAGTTCGGATGGAGTCCGAGCGCCGTAGAGAAGAGTCACCGCTCCGTACCTGGACCGGTTGTCAAGCACGTGGACCAGGAGTGAGCGCAGCGGCGCCAGCCCAATCCCGCCGCCGACGAAGAGGATGTCCATACCGGCGACCTCGTCAACCGGGAACCCGTTCCCATACGGCCCCCGAATGCCAACTGTGCTGCCCGGCTGCCTTTCGTGCAGCGCACGCGTCACGGAGCCGAGGGCCTTTACCGTTATGTCGAACGATGCCTTCCTGGAAGGACTCGACGAGATGGAGATCGGCGCTTCCCCCGCGCCCGGCATCGAAAGCTCGATGAACTGGCCCGGCTTGTAGGAGAACGATTCTCGGTCCTCGTCCGAGACGAAGCTTAGGGTGAAGGTGCGGACATCGGCAAGCTCTTGCTGGATGTCGACCACGGTGGCGGCCTTGGGCAGGTAGACGTTCTCCATCTTCGGCTCCTGGGCGATCATGTGGGTCTAACCTCCTGCGGCGACGCGGGCCGGAACTTCGCCCCGCCTGATCATCTTCACAACAGCCGGCATATCGATCCCGCCGAGACAGGCGGTGATGCACCGGCCGCAGCCGACGCAGCCGTGCCGCCCCTGTCTCTGCACGTAGTAGTAGCTGAGCTTATGGTAGAACCGTCGGTTCCGCCGGTCCTGTTTCTCTTTCCTGGGGTTGTGGCCGCCTGCCATTCTCGTGAACCCCGCAAGCGCGCAGGAGTCCCAGCATCGGTATCTCGTCCCGACACCCCCGGCGCCAAGATCGACCACGTTGAAGCACGAGCACGTCGGGCACACGTAAGAGCAGCCGCCGCAGGCCAGACACCGGTCTCCCAGTTCCTCCCACAGTCCCTCCGGCAGCGTTTCAGTCGAGATGTGCCTGATGGCCGCGGAGAAGTACGTGGTGGTGGACTTGAACCGCGTTTCAGCGACCTCAGCAAGCTCTGCTCGCTTCGCCGCCTCGGCCTCCGAGGCTTCGGCAAACAGATCCCCTGCCTTGGCCGCAAGCTCCGCACCGCGCTCGCTCCCGATCTCCGCCAGGTACTTGTCCCCGAGATCCGTCAGTTGGATGTCGAAGCCGGAATCGGCAAACGGGCCGCAGTCCGCGCAGATGCAGAAGCAGTTCTCCCCCGGCTCCTGGCAGGTAAGCGAGATAATGGTCGTGTTCTCGCGCCGCTTTGTGTAGTAGATGTCCAGTATGTTCTCCGTGAAGAAGTAATCGAGATATGCGATCGCGCTCACGTCGCACGGCCTTATCCCGAAGAGGATCCGCTTCTCCTGCTCATAGATCGGCTCAAGCTTGTACCTGCCGTCTACGTCGTAATGGAGCATCGGCTCGATCTGGGGAAGGACGAACCGCTTCGGCGGCAGGAGCGTGTTCAGGTAGTCGAGGGTGACCTCCTCCGGCCCGCTGACCTCGGCGAACGCAACCTCGCCTGAGCGCTCGACCGGCGCCACCAGCGTAGCTTCAGCGGCGAGCATGCGGATAAGCTTCGCGATATCGCCTTTCTCTATTGTCTTCGCTTGATACGCCATCTCGGTCTCCCTACGCCCTCTCTATCCTAACGGCGCAGAGCCTGAACGTTGGCATCTTAGCCTCGGGATCGAAGCCTGGCGCCGTAAGGAACCCCGCTTGCTCCCGGAGGAAGAAGGGAACGAACACAGCGCCGGGCCGCACGTCGGGCGAGACCATCGCGTTCAGCTCCAGCTCACCTCGCCGCGAGACCAGCTTCACGACCGCCCCATCGCGGACCCCCAGCGCCTTTGCATCGTCCTGGTTGATCTCAGCAAAACCCTTGGGATAGTCGAGGAACACGGCTGAGTACTCTCGCCTGAGTGTCGATACGTACCTGGTCATAGGGCTGGTGTTCCAGTAGAACTGTGACCGGCCGATGGACATCAGGAACGGAAAGTCCGGGTCAGGTGTCTCACCGGAGGCAATGTAGTCAATGGCGGAGAGGCAAGCGCGGCGGTCCGCAAAACCATCGCTGTAGAGGTAGGGCGTGCCCGGATGGGACGGGTCCGGACACGGCCACTGCAGGCCGCCGTCGGACTCGAGCCGCTCGTAGCTGACGCCGCCGTAGATCGGTGTCAGGGAAGCGATCTCGGTCATCACCTGCGCAGGGCTCCCGTAGTCTGCGCGAACTCCGAGGCCCTCCAGGAGCCGGCAGAGTGTCTGCCAATCCGGCCGCTCTCCCTGGGCAGGCTCCACGCACTTCCTGACCCGCTGTACGCGCCGCTCGGCGTTCGTGAACGTGCCGTCCTTCATCGCGAACGGCACACCCGGAAGCACGACATCCGCCTTCTCCGTCGCCTCGCTCCCGAACATATCCAGTGTGACTAGGACCTCCAACTTGTCGAGGGCTTCCTTCAGGTGATGAGCATCGGGGTTGGAGAGGAACGGGTTGCCGACGACCACCAGCCCCTTGACTCTCCCCGCATCGATCGCGGACATGATGTCGAACATGCCAAGGCCCTCCGCAACCGGCAGCTTCACACCCCAGGCCTTCTCGAACCGGGCTCGCACGTCTCTGTCGGCCACGGGCTGGTAGCCGGTGAGCATGTCCGGCAGAAGCCCCATATCACACGCGCCTTGAGAGTTATTGTGCTCGGCCAGAGGGTTGACCCCGCATCCGGGCCGGCCGATATGCCCGGTGATCAGGGCTAGGTTCGCGAGTCCGAGAATGTTGGAGGTGGCGGTCGCGTGCTGAGTGAGCCCTGTCGAATAGAAGATCATGGCCTTGTGCGCGCGAGCGTACGTCCTCGCGGCAGAGCACAGGGCGTCCGCCGGGATGCCTGTAAGCTCCTCCACCCGTTCGGGAGGAAACCCGTTGGCTTTCTCGGCAAAGGCCTCGGAGTTCTCACAGTTTGAAACGGCAAAGGCGAGGTCCAGGAGGCCCTCGGACATGATGACGTTAGCCAGGCCGAGTATCCAGGCGAGGTCCGTTCCCGGAAACGGCTGCAGGAACTGGTGGGCGGCTCTAGCAAGCTGGTGCCGGCGGGGATCGATGACGATGAGTGTGGCGCCGTTGCGCGCGGCCGCCATGATCCGTCCCGCCACGTTCGGGTGCTGCTCCGCCGTGTCCGACCCGGCAACCAGGATAACCTCCGCCTCCTCTATCTCCGAGAAGGAGTTGGTCATGGCGCCCCACCCAAGGGCTTTCTGAAGGGCTTTGAGTGACGCCGAACTGCTGAAGTGCGCGCCGTGGTCTACGTTGTTGGTCCCGAGTCCGGCGCGGGCAAGCTTCGTCAGGAGATAATCTTCCTCATTGGTGAAGCGGGCCGAGCCTATAACGCCGAGCGCTTGCCCACCGAAGCGGTCGCGGACTTCGCGCAGACGACGCGCGGCCTCGTCCACGGCCTCTTCCCACGCTGCAGGACGAAGATGCTCTCCCTTGCGGACGAGTGGGGTGCGCATCCGCTCCGGAGAGATCGCGATCTCGTGCGCGTTCCAGCCCCTCAAACAGAGCTTGCCTCGGGATATGGGATGTTCCCGGCGAGGGGCAACCCCGACCACGCTGCCGTCCTGCACCTCCATCAGGAGGCCGCAGCCGCAGCCGCAGTACGTGCACACCGTTGCAATCTGATCCATATCTGCACCCTTTTTCACAGGTCGAGATACGTGTCCCCATGATAAGGCAGCGGCCTTAAGATTCGGTTAGCTCCGGCCTAAGTTGAGCTTAAATCATCGGATGGCTGTGAAATCCTGCACGCACTCGTCCGGACCCGCTGCCGACGGGCGCCGTCTGCCGCAACCCCTCAGCTTCCCGGACTTGCTCGCGTAGAAGGAGGAAACTCGCCCAACCGCGAATGAGGCATTATAGCTTGCGGCAATGAGCGTACAGGACAACACAAGCCCCTGCATCCTTCGTATGACGCGCATCACCAAGCGTTTCTCCGGCGTGCCGGCGCTCGACTCGGTGGACTTCGAGGTGCGTCCGGGAGAGGTGCACGCCTTGATCGGCGAGAACGGTGCCGGCAAGTCCACGCTTATGAATGTCCTCGCCGGCCGGTTCACTGACTACGAAGGCAGCATCACTTTCCGCGGCCGCGACACGCGCATCACCAATCCCCGCCAAGCGCTTGCAATGGGTATCGCGGTCATCTACCAGGACCTGAGCGTGCTGCCCAACATGACGGTTGCCGAGAACATCATGCTGCACGAGGAGCGGCCGGGGCGCCTGCCCTGGTCGATCGACCGTGCCGCGCTCCAGGCTGAGGCCGAGAGGACGCTTGCCCAACTTCGGTTCGATCTCCGGCCTGATGAACAGGTCGGTCGGCTGAGCCACGCCCGCCAGGTGCTCGTTGAGGTTGCCCGAGCCATCCGCCGGGACGTGCAGGTCCTTGTCTTCGACGAGCCGACGGCCTCTCTCGGCAGCCAGGATGTGCAGAACCTCTTCGAGACGATCCGCGGGCTGAAGGAGCGCGGCTTGGCCGTCGTCTACATATCGCACCGCCTCGGCGAGCTTCCTCGAATCGCCGACCGCGTCACAGTCCTGCGTGACGGGAAGGTCGTCGGGACCTGCAGCATGCCGGACGTGAAAGTCTCCGACCTGACTCGTATGATGCTCGGCCGCGATCTTGCGGAGATCTTCCCGGAGCGGAGGAGCAAGCCCGGCAGGATCGTGCTCTCCGTCCGCAGCTTGACGCGCCCGGGCGCCTTCCACGACATCACCTTCGATCTGCGCGAAGGGGAGATTCTGGGCCTGGCCGGCCTGGTCGGGTCGGGCCGAACGGAGATCGCGCGGGCTATCGTGGGAGCGGATGCCGCCCTCGGGACTGTGGAACTGGATGGCAGGCTGCTTCTCCGCCGCAGTCCGGCGGTCTGCCAGCGGCTCGGAATCTGCCTGGTCCCCGAAGACCGCAAGCGCGACGGGAACATCACAAGCCGCACGGTCGCCGAGAACGTCAACGCGGGCATTCTCAGCCGTCTGTCGGGCTTTGCAGGCTATCTCGCGCCGGGCCGGCTGCGCGAGAGCGCCGCGGCCACAATCGAGCGGATGCGCATTGACCCGCCGAATCCGTGGATGGAAATACAGAGCCTGAGCGGCGGCAACCAGCAGAAAGTCATCGTGGGCCGCACGCTTGCCGCCGACCCGAAGGTAATCCTCTTTGACGAGCCTACCCAGGGAATCGACGTTGGCACGAAGGCGCAGATGTACCGCCTGATCGCCGATCTCGCCGCCGCCGGCCGCGCTATCATCCTCATCTCCTCCGAGCTGATCGAGGTCGCCAAGCTCGCCGACCGCATCCTCGTCGTCCGCGATGGCCGGATCACGGGCGAGATGAACGGCGCGGATGCTGACGAGGATTCGCTGTTCGCCGCCTGCTGTGCCGGGAGACCTGACTGATGACGCTCGATACCAAGACGACAGCGGAGACTGGCGCCAAGGCTCCCGTACCCACCAAGGCCCGGCGGGTGTCGTTGGGGAGCCTGCAGCAGCTAACCATCGTTGCCCTGTGGGCTGCGTTGTGTGTAGTTTCGATCCTGCACTCGAACGAGCCAGCGCTCTGGCTGGGGAACCTGCTGAAGTATGCCGCCGGTATTGGCATCGTTGCCTGCGGGATGACGTTCGTAATGGTCGGCGGAGGGTTCGATCTTTCGGTGGGGTCTATAGTCGCTGTCTGCGGCGTAACTGCGGTGCTTATGATGAAGCCACTGGCCGGCGCCGCCCCACTGCTCGCGATCTCGGTCGCGACGGCCGTCACTGTCTGCGTTGGCCTCGTCCTTGGAGCGATGAACGGCGCAGTCATCGCCCGGGTCGGTGTCAACCCGTTTGTGGTCACCTTGAGCAGTATGTTCATCTTCCGCGGTATGGGTTTGGTGGTGACTCACGGTGGCCAGTCACAGGTGGTGCCGCAAAGCCTCTACAAGAGCTACTACAAGGTCTATTGGGGTCAGGTCGTCGTACCTGGGCTGTACGTTCCGCCTTGGGCGCTCACGGCTGCGGGGGTCCTTGTCGGGATGCTGCTGCTCGTCAAGCTCACGCGCCTGCGCTTTCGCTGGCCGAGGCTGAACCTCCCAGCCTGGACGTTGGCGCTTGCTCTTCTCATCCTCGGCCTTCTCTTTGCACTCGACTACACGAAGCTGGGAGACGCTTTCACTGGGCTGAAGATCGCCACCCCGGTCCTCGTGTTTGCCGCGGTCTTCATCGCTTCCGTCTACACGCTCAACTTCACCCGGTTCGGCCACTACGTCTACGCCACCGGCGGTAACGAAAGGGCCTCGTGGCTCGCCGGAGTAAGCACGAAAGGCGTCACACTGGCGACTTACGTTGTGAGCGGGCTGGTGTGCGCGATCACCGGCGTGATCCTGACAGCGCTGAACTGTTCCGCCGAGGCCTCGTCCGCCTACCAGGGGATGGAGATGATCGTCATCGCCTCCGTCATCGTTGGCGGCACTCCGCTCGGCGGCGGCCAGGGAGGCCTGTTCCGCACCCTCGCCGGCCTCCTGCTGCTCTGTACTATCGACAAGCTGCTGACCGACTTCGGGGTCGGCGCGCAATACCGCCAGATAGTCACAGGGCTTATGATAGTTACCGTCGTCGCCGTCGACACGGTTGTCAAACGCTCTAACAAGTGAGGATGACAGACACGAAAGGAGCAACATCGTGAAGGCACGGATTCTCATTGGACTAGCGGCCGCCGCCTGCCTGGCAATGGCGGCGCTCTTCGCCGGGTGCTCGAAGCCCAACCAGGGCCGGGTGGCAAAGCCGTCGGGGGCGAAGCGGTACACCATCGGCTTCGCAATGACGCTCACCGACCCGTACTGGCAGAACATGCGCCTCGGCGCCTTGGATGAAGGGAAGAAGGACAACGCCGACGTGATCATCCTGAACGCCGAGGAAGACGTCCAGAAGCAGGGACAGCAGGTCAACGATCTGATCGCCCGGCGTGTGGACATCGTCTGCCTTGTGCCGATGAAGCCGGATGCGCTCGTGAACAGCGTCCGAGCGCTCAACGAGGCCAGGATACCGGTCATCATCGTCAACCGCGAGATTGGCCCGGGGTGTGACTGCGTTGCTTACACGGGGACCGACACCTATCAGGGCGGGGTCGTATCGGCGGAAATCCTGATGAAAGCCATCGGGGGCAGGGGGAAGATCGTAGAGTTCCAGCAGGTGCTGGGGACCGGTCCGCAGCTCGCGCGGACCAAGGCGCTGCAGGATGTGATGAGGAAGTACCCGGGCGTCGACCTCGTGGCGCAAATCCCGCACGAGGGCGACAATGCAAAGGTCGTCTCCGAAATGGGCGCTCTGCTGAGCAAGTACCCGGACTTGAAGGGCGTCTACGTTCACGGCGATCCCCAGGCACTCGCAGCCGGGAACGCTTGCACAAACGCCGGGCGCAGGGATATCAAGATCGTCGGGATGGGCGGCAGCGAACAGGCCATCGAGGCCATCAAGGAAGGCAGGCTGACCGGCACCTCCTATCAGAAGCCGGAAGAAGAAGGCCGAAGCGGAATCCGCCTCGCCGTCGAATACCTGAAGAACGGCAGCCTGCCGAAGAAGCGCTACCCGATCCGCTGCGAGCCTATCGTCAAAGAGAACGCATCCCAGTTCAAGGGACAGTTCTAGGGAATGCGGAATGCCGAGATCACATTCCGTGTAGGGGCGAAGCGCTCGGCCTTCGGCCACCGCTGGGCTGCCGCACACAGGCGCAAACGGTTCGTCCACTGCCCCCAATCAGGCCTGGGCGCCGACCGCGCTCTTCTACGTGCCCGCGAGCGCGGCGGCGCGCAGCGCGGCTACGTTCTCGGCCACAGTGCCGCCGCCTTTGAAGACGCTGGTGCCTGAAACCAGTACGCTTGCCCCGGCGCGGACTACGAGAGGGGCGGTTCCGGTGTCTATCCCGCCGTCCACGGCAATGGGCGTGCCGAGCCGGCGGTCGTCGAGCATCCGGCGCAAGCGGCGGATCTTGTCGAGCTGACTTGATAGGAAAGGCTGGCCCCCAAAGCCGGGGTTGACCGTCATCACCTGCACTATCTCCGCCAGTTCCAGCGCTTCCTCAATCGCCGAGAGCGGCGTTCCGGGGTTGATGGCCACTCCCGCCCTGATACCGAGCTCGCGGATGGACTCGAGCACGCGGTAGATGTGCGGCCCGGACTCCGGATGCACGATCAGGCAATCCGCTCCCGCCTCGGCGAACGCGGCGACGTACCGCTCCGGCTCCGAGATCATAAGGTGCGCATCCAGTCTGGCCGAAACCTGCCGGCGCACGGCCTGGATGATGCCCGGCCCGAACGTGATGTTCGGGACGAAGTGGCCGTCCATCACGTCCACCTGTATTGCCTCCGCCCCGGCAGCTTCCGCTTCCCTGGCCTGCTCGCCCAGTCGCGCGAAGTCCGCCGATAGGATAGATGCCTCAACTACGATGCTCTGGCTCACCTTCTCGCACCTCCCCACCGCTCTTGCTGCAGATGGCCCTGCAGCCTTGCCCTTGATTATACGATTGGTCGCGCCCAAATGACCAGCCCCCGTTACTAGTGATCTCGGTTGCAGGCGTAAGGGGCCTGACGTATCATAGTGAAAGCGAGCGTGCGGAGGAGGTACTCAGATGCTCTTTCCGAAGGACAAAATGCAGGTCGTCACGAGCTACCAGGGACGAACAT
>Ga0315280_10002391_pt1 | contig 30427 bp, 31 predicted proteins | sample YL17G06_40_MG_FD_203697 | JGI IMG/M metagenome (GOLD analysis project Ga0315280, IMG submission 203697) | Sediment microbial communities from Yellowstone Lake, YNP, Wyoming, USA - YL17G06_40 | ecosystem: Environmental > Aquatic > Freshwater > Lake > Sediment | place: USA: Wyoming | collected... | reverse complement strand
AAATCTTCAATCGAAATTTCCATTCCAGAACCCAAATTTACCGGTTCTGGCTTGTCATATTTTTCAGTTGCCAATATTATCCCCTCAGCCCCATCTTCAACATAAAGAAATTCTCGACTTGCTTTTCCTGTTCCCCAAACCTCAATATAATCTCTATTTTCTTTTTTGGCTTCATAAACTTTTCTAATTAGAGCAGCAATAACATGAGATTTTCTTGGATCAAATGAGTCACCGGGACCATACATATTTACAGGTATAAGAGAAATAGCATTAAAACCGTATTGCTGCCGGTAAGCCTGGGCTTGAACCAATAACATTTTTTTTGCCAAACCATAAGGAGCATTAGTTTCTTCAGGATAACCTAACCACAAATTCTCTTCTTTGAAAGGAACTGGAGTGAATTTTGGGTAACTACAAACTGTCATAATCCCCACAAATTTTTCAACCCCGGCCAATCTCGCTGCTTCCATTAAATGGGCTCCCATTATAATATTGTCGTAAAACATTTCTCCTGGTATTTCTTGATTTAGACCGATACCTCCGACTTTAGCCGCCAAATGAATAACTATATCTTGACCCCTAACAGCTTTTTGGCAATCCTCCCATTTTCTTAAATCTAAATCTTCAATCGTTGGCAAAAACAAATTCTCTTTTGGCACTTTTCTTTTCCTCAATAAATTTTTAACCAAATGTTTTCCTACAAAACCCTGGGCGCCAGTTATTAAAATTTTCTTTTTCGTAAGATCAATCATATTTTTATTTAAATCCAGCTAATTTTAAAAATTTTTTAAGATATGGATGAAATCCTTTTTGGATACTATTAAACCACTTACATTGGGCTATTGTAGGATCGGACCTAATGCCAGTACTTTCTTTTTTGGTTAATTCTACTAAAAATACATTATTTATCGTGTGAATAGGTTTATTAAATTTACCTTTTTTAAATTTTGTTTCGCCCACTCCTAAGAATTTAATCCTCTGAGGATTCTTTATGTTAAGTTCTTCTTTAAGTTTTCTTTTTACAGCTTGTTGTCGGCTTTCGTTAAATAGAATCCTACCTCCCGGAAACCACCATTGATTTTTTGCCGGATTTTCTAATCTTTTGACCAAAAGAAATGAATCGTTCTTTTTGATCACTAAATCCACGCAAGATATCGGGATAAGGCTAATGATTTTTTGATATAAGTTTTCTGAAATAAAATTTTTACTCATTTTAATCAACTTTCCACCATCTGTTAGGGAATTTTTCTTTCAAAATTTTATCTCCTTCACCGGGTGGTGTTAATCCTAATTCTCTAAAATCACTGTTAATCATAATTCTCGCTAATTCTTTAAATTTGATTTTTGGTTGCCATCCAAGTTTTTCTTTGGCTTTGCTCGAATCGCCATATAAAACTTCAACTTCAGCCGGTCTAAAGTAACGAGGGTCAATTTCAACATACTGTTTCCAGCCATTGAAACCCGCGTATTTAAAGGCTTCGTCTAAAAATTCTCTCACTGAATGAGTTTCACCAGTGGCAATAACAAAGTCATCGGCTTCTGGTTGTTGAAGTATTCTCCACATTGCTTCAACATATTCCGGAGCAAATCCCCAGTCTCTTTTGGTATCTAAATTTCCCAAATATATTTTTTTATCCAGGCCAGCTTTAATTCTGGCAATACCTCGTGTTATTTTTTTTGTAACAAAAGTAGGGCCGCGTCGAGGGCTTTCGTGGTTAAAAAGAATACCATTTGAAGCAAAAAGACCGTAAGCTTCTCGATAAAACCGGGTGATGTGATAAGAGAAAACCTTGGCACAGGCATAAGGACTTCGGGGATGAAAAGGAGTATTTTCATTTTGGGGCGGAGGCGAAACTCCAAACATTTCTGAAGAAGCTGCCATATAAAATTTTATTGGTAAACCAGAATTTTTAATTGCTTCTAACACTCTTAGTGTTCCTAAGGCATCGGTATTAACCGTGTATTCTGGCATATCAAAACTTACTCTTACATGAGACATAGCCGCTAAATGATATATCTCATCAGGTTTAATTTGATTAACTAATTTTTCAATATTACCAGTATCAGTGAGATCGCCGTAATGCAAAAACATTCTTACTCCATGAATATGGGGGTCTTGATAAAGATGGTCGATTTTTTGGGTAGTAAAAATACTGTCCCACCTGATAATTCCGTGAACCTCATATTCTTTGCTTAACAAAAATTCAGCTAAATACGAACCATCTTGTCCGGCAATACCAGTAATTAAAGCTTTTTTAGTCATAAGTCAATTTTCTATTCTCTTAAATATTGAGGAATTTTAGATAATGGTTTTAAAAAAATTCTTAGAGGGTTAATTTTTAATCCGTTTACCTTCCAGGCCTGATAACATTCAAGGTTTGCTTTAATTATATTTTTAATGCCTTTATTGCTCTTCCCCCCTATTCTCATTTTTACCAAAACTTGAGGGATATAGCAAGATTTAACTTTATATTTTTCTAAAAACCTTAGCATCAATTCGTAATCAGCGGAAATTGGAAAATCTAAACTAAACTCTCCATATTTTTCATAAGCCCATTTTTTAACAAAAAAAGTTGGATGGGGCGGCATCCACCCCCTCCTAAATTTCCCTTTTTTATACTCTGATGATTTCCAGTATCTGATAACTTTATCTGTATCTTTTGCATCAACATAAACCAAATCCCCCCAACAAACATCAGTATTTTTTCTCGTCATTTCAGCAACTACTCTCTCAATAACTTTATCATCAGCATAAACATCATCTGAATTTAAAATCCCAACTATCTCTCCCGAAGCCAATTTTATCCCTTTATTCATTCCATCATAAACTCCCCTATCTTTTTCTGAAACAAATTTTGAAATTTTGTCTTTGTGTTTGTTGATAATATCTACCGTTCCGTCAGTTGACCCCCCATCAACAATAATATACTCAATATTCTTATAACTTTGGTTCAAAACGCTCCTAATTGCATCTTCAATAGTATCTTTTCTATTCAAAACTACAGTAATTATTGAAACAAATAGATTATTTCTCATCTTTTTAAATTAATGAGCCCAGGCTAAAAATTTTTTTATATCCCCAAAAAGTGTTTTTGGTTCGCGCAGGTAAGTCTTACTCCTGGCCCTGGCTCTTTTTATTAAGCGGGGCAATCCCATATTATAGCGGTGAAAAGCTTCTTTCATCTCTGCCTCTAACTTCTGAAATTCCTCATCACTCATAGTATTGATTCGGTGATGAACGTCTTTGTTATAATAATATTTAGGAGAAACGCTATAAAAATCCTTTAAACTTCTCTCTCTTTGAACTAATCCTTTCTCAATCCCTATTTCAAATAATTCTGTGCCCGGAAAAGCCTCGTAGACGCTCAAAGAAGCATAATCAGGCTTTATTTTTTCCATAAGATACAAAGTCTCTTTTATCTCTTCTTTAGTTTCGGTGGGAAGACCCATCATAAAATAACCTGTCCAATGAATACCCGCTTTATTTAAGATTTTAGCCGTTTTTTCTATTTGTTCTATAGTTATACCTTTTTTCATTAAATTTAAAATTCTTTGATTTCCTGATTCAATACCTATTTTTACCCCATTACAGCCTGCTTTTCTCATTATGTATAGTAAATCTTTATCTATTAAACCAACTCTAATATTACAGTCCCAATTAATATTAATATTTCTTTGTTTTAGTTTTTGACAAAACTCAATGATCCTTTCTCGACTTAAAGTAAAAATATCATCCTTAAAGCTAAATTGCTTGGTTCCATAGGCTCGAATAACTTCTTCTATTTCATTTATTATATTATCAACAGAGCGAAATCTTGTTCCTCGACCCCAAATTCCCTTGGAAGAACAAAAAGTACACTGAAAAGGACAACCCCGACTAGCCATCAACAATCCCATATCTTCGGGGCTATAGAATTTTTCTGACATTAGGAGGTCCCTAGCCGGAAAAGGAATAGAATCTAATTCTCTAATTGGCTCCTGGGGAGGATTATGAATAATTTTATTCTTGTTTCTATAAGAAATACCCTTGATATTTTTAAAAGAGGTTTTTGGTTTAGCTATTTCAGATATTATCTTTTCCCCTTCTCCTCTCACTACTAAGTCCACTGCTTCACTATTTTTTAATACTTCTTCCGGCTTTAGGGTCGGATGTGGACCACCCATAACTACTAATAGATTAGGATTATATTCTTTAGAAATTTCAGCTAAGCGAAAAGCCGAACCCATTTTGGTAGTCATAGCCGTAATGCCTACCAGATCGGGTTTAAACTGACTAATTAATTCTTTTGCCTCTTGCCAAATAGGATGTTCTAAATTGTTAAGAGCAGCTACGTATTCTGGATATTTTTTTTCCAAAAAAGAAAATTCCATTTCCGAAGCCTCCTTAGTGAAATCTGCATCATAAACACTAACCTCGTGCCCCTCTTTCCGTAAAACCGCAGCCAAATAAGCTAAGCCTAAAGGAAAATAGCGGTTATAATAACCAATAAATCTATAGAATGGTGGGTCAATAAGCAAAATTCTCATAATTTTTCATAGGTTTTTATCATATTTTTTACTGTATTCTCCCAAGAGAATTCCTTTGCACGAACTAAACCTTTTGCAATACATTCCTCTCTAAAATTCTTATCTGTTAGCAACTCATACATTTTATCAGATACCTCCTCAATATTAAAAGGATCTACTAGAACACCTGCTTCTCCGACTACCTCTGGCAAGGATGATCGATCCGAGCTCAATACGGGGCATCCAGAAGTCATTGCTTCAAGAATTGGAAGTCCAAATCCTTCATAAGAAGAAAGGTAAACCGTAATTTTAGCTCCCCTATAAAAATAAGGTAAATGAGAACTTGGAACTTCTTCAAAAAAGAAAATTTTATCTTTCATTCCGCATTTACTGATTATGTTTCTCAACATCTTTTTTTTATTTTGAGGATCAAATCCAGTAATAACGAGTTTTAAAGAAATCTTTTTATCTTTTTTGAGTTTAGCAAAACTTTTTATCAAAAAGTCGTTGTTTTTATGTAAATACAGAGAGGTTGGAGAATAGACATAATCTTGTATTCCATACTTATTTTTAATAAAACCCTGAGCCTCCTCTTTTGTAACCCTTGAAAATTTATCATAATCAACCCCCTCATAAATAACATCTATTTTATCGCTATTTATGTTAAAGTATTTTATGATATCATTCTTTGTATTCTGCGACACGGTAATGATCCTGTCGGCTTTTTTGCAAGAATATCTTACTAAATTCTGGAGATAAAATCTCTTTGCAAAAGAATAACTTTTTGGATAAACAAAATAAATTAAGTCGTGCACAATTAATAATAATTTACATGGGCAGCAAGCTAATCCTATATTTCCGGGGGCAACAAGAATATCTACTTTTCTTTTTTTTAATGCTTGGGGCAAAATAAACTGTTCAAAAAATACTCTTTCTACCCGAGAATTATTATCAAAATTAAATTTTAAGTATTCAACATTTCCAGAAGTGGAAACAAATATTTTCTTATTGTTCCGACTTACTAACAATAAAAACTTATTTTTCTTATCAAACCTAAATAGGTTATTTACTAGGTTAACCAAAAAAGTTTCTGTCCCTCCCATTTTCCCTGGAACTATTGATAGAGTATTAATGGCAATTTTCATAATGTTTTTTCTTCTTCTTTTCTGTTTATTAATTTTAAACTTCCCATGGATATTCCCTAAAAAACCCAGAAATATAATGAAAGTCCGTTGAAAGTTTTGGTTTTCATTTTAATCATCGTTTAAGTTTTTAGCCCTAAAATTAAAAAGTACAGATTTAATGTTTTTTCCCTTTTTGATAAAATCTAACTTAATTTTCGTTTAGTTTTTCCTTTAATGCCTCTAATTCCATCTGAAAAAGCAAAGTAATTAGCTTTTATTAACTTCCATTTACCTTTAAATAACCATTCGAAGTTCCGAACTATCCGAGCAGGAATAAATAAAAACCAAAATATAATTCTCTGTCTTAAGGGTAATAATTTTCTTGCCAAGAGAATTCTATTTCGTACATCATAATAAACATTTATAGGATTTGAAGCTCCACCAGTAGTTTGACCTTCTTTATGATAAACTTTTGATTTACCGGCGACAGCAATTTTCAAACCACTTTTTTTAGCTCGACTACAAAGATCTATTTCTTCGCAGTAAAGAAATAAATTCTCATCTAAAAATAATGAATGTTTCAAAAAAAGCTCTCGCCTTAATAAGATTGCGCAACCACATATGACATCCGTCTCCCACCAATCTTTTGAAGGATTTAAATAGTCTAATTTGTATTCAAATTTTAATTTTTTATCTATCTTACCATTAGTAAAGATAATCTCTTTTGTGTAATAATCGACTATTACAGATCCCACTATTGCTATTCTCTCGTCCCAAAGAGCTGTTTTTACTAACTCGGTTAAAAATTCGGGCTCAACAACCGTGTCGTTACTTAATAATAAAAAAAAATCTATATCCTTTCTGTTTTTTAATTCATCTAAAACAAAGTTATTGCCTCCAGTGAAGCCTAAATTTTTAGGTGCTATTTCTATTAGATTATCATAAAAATTACTATATTTTTGTTTTATATTTTTTATAACATCTTCATTAGAGCAGTTATCCACTAAGAACAATTCATAATTTGGATAAGTAATCCTTTTGAGAGATTTGAGACATTCAATGGTATCACTTAGTTTATTATAACTTAATAATATTATTGCTACTTTAGGAAATCTATTCATACCGCTTTAAAAATTTATCAAATACTGAAATTACATATCTTAGCATTGCTCTATTAATGCCAAGATAAACCCCGATCCAAAAAGTGTTGTTCATAATATAATCTGTATTTTTTAAATTATCGAAGATGCGATAATTGATGTTTTCAAAATATGGCTGTTTGGTAATATTTCCACAAAATAACATTCTGGTCATAATCTTATGTCCTTCCAAATAATTCACGATTTCAGCTCTGGTAAATACGGCCTTTTCTTTTAAGGTAATCGGGAAACCGAACCAGCTTGGCTTAGAATTTGGTGTTGGCTTAGCAAAAATGAAATATTTTTTATATTTCTTTAAATTTTTGTATAAAAACTGGCAGTTTTTTCTTCTAGCTGCTATAAATTTAGGCAGTTTTTTTAACTGCTCAATACCGACTGCCGGTTGCATATCAGTAACTTTTAAATTATAACCGAGGTGAGAAAAAGTATACTTGTGGTCATAACCAAAAGGTAATTTGCCCAACTGCCAACCAAATCTTTTCCCACAAGTATTATCATGGCCGGGTTTGCACCAGCAATCTCTTCCCCAATCCCTGAATGACCTGATGATTCGATTTAATAAAGGATTTTTAGTAACCACTGCTCCCCCCTCTCCCATAGTAATTTGATGAGCAGGATAAAAACTAAAGGTTCCAATGTCACCAAAAGTTCCAACTAATTGGTTATCATAGGTTGCCCCTAAAGTGTCACAGGTATCCTCAATAACAAATAAATTATATTTTTTAGCAATTTTCATTACCGTTTTTAAATCAAAGGGGTTGCCTAAACTATGAGCTAAAAAAATAGCTTTGGTCTTTTTAGTTATAGCTTTCTCAATTTTTGAAGAATCAATATTCAAAGTTTCCAAATCAACATCTAAAAACACTGGAATGCATCCATTCTGAATTATAGGATTTACTGTTGTAGGAAAGGCAGCGGCTACCGTTATCACCTCATCTCCCGGTTTTATTCTTTTTTCACCCATTTTTGGTGAGGTCAAAGTAGAAAATGCTAAAAGATTTGCCGAAGAACCAGAATTGGTCAAAATAGTATAGGGAACCCCTAAATATCTTGAAAATTCTTCTTCGAACTTTTGGGCAAATCTGCCTTCTGTCAGCCAAAAATCAAGAGCGGAATCTACCAAAGAAATCATTTCTTTTTCATCAAAAACTTTGCCAGAAACAGGAATTAAGGTCTTTCCAGAAACAAAGATCTTTTTCCCAAACTTTGCTTTATAATATTCCTGAACTTTCTTAAAAATTTCTTTTTTTAATTTTTCAGCTTTCTGCATAGAGGGATGATTTTAATTCTAATAAATTTTCTTCTAAAGAAGGAAAATTCATTCCCAAAGATTTTCTAATCTTACTACTATTTGTTCCACAATTTAGGGGTCTTGGCGCTATTTGATTCAAGTTCTTTGTTTTAACAGGCATTATAAGTGTTTTATTAAAACTAAAGATATTGCATATCTTTAATGCAAAATTGTATCTACTTATTGTTTCTGGTCCGGTAGCTATAAAAGTACCCGTCAAATTTTTAGGAATGCTTTTGTAAATTATCTCTACCAAAAGATTAATGTAAGTTGGGTTACTCTTTTGATCAATCGGCACTTTCATTGGTAGATTATCTTTTTGATTTCTGAATAACTGCATAAAAAAATTTTTACCTCGCTCGTCCCATCCAAAAATAACAGTTGGCCTTAAGATTAGATAATTTTTACATCTTCTAACAATCTGCTCTGCTTCTAATTTTGTTTTGCCATAATAATTTATAGGATTTGTTGGACTCTCTTCATTAAAATTTCCTTTTAGACCATCATAAACATAATCTGAAGAGATAAAAATGAATTTTGCTTCACGATTTTTTAAGCTGTCAATTAAATTTTTAGTTCCTTTAACATTAATATTATAAGCCTCCTCTCGGTGGGTCTCGCAATAATCTACATTGGTAAGGGCTGCGGTATGTATTACAATATCCGGTCTGGTTGCTTTTATCAGGTTTTCAATTTTTTTTCTATCAGTAATATCCACTGAATAATCTGTGTATTCATCCCTGCTTTTATCTATTCCAGTAATTTTATATTCTTTTTTTAATCTCTTGTATAAATTCTTTCCCAAAAAACCAGATGATCCAGTTATTAAAATTTTCATAGGAATTTAGCCGTTTTTTAAATCCCAATTATAGGGTATATCTTTAGAAAAAGGGTCTATTCTAATAATCTCTTCTGGATCATGAGGTTCAGTGGCACAATTAGCAACAATTGCCGGTTTTGTGCCAATTCCTTTAAAGCCGTTAACTACACCAGGTGGTATTTGAACTAAAACATAATTGTCTTCCCCTATAAACAACTCCATCAATTCTCCTTTTGTAGGTGATTTTTCTCTTTTGTCATAAAGGACCAATTTAATTATCCCACTTACAACAGCATAATTTAAGGTCATTTTTTTATGTAAATGCCATCCTTTTATTGCTCCGGGATAAACTACCGAAAAATAAATCTCCCCAAACTTTTCAAAATGCGGGTCATCACATCTCAGCATATGCATTATTTTCCCCCGTTCATCCGGTATTTGTTTTAAGGGAATAATTAAAACGCCATCTATCATATTTATTAATTTATTTAATAATTTTTATTCCATAAAATTTATTAACCCTTCTCATCGTCTTTTCCCACCAGCGATTTTCTTTATACCAATTTATTGTCATCTTCAGTCCTGTTTTTAAATCAATTTTTGGTTCCCATCCTAATATTTTTTTTGCTTTATCAAATGATAAATATTGTTTATTAATCTCTCCTGGTGTATCTCTCCCTAAAATTATTGGCTTCATTTTATTTTTTTTTGAAAGTTTAATTATTAAATTTGCTAATTCTTTTACTGAGGTTGGTTTTTTTGTGCCCAGGTTAAATACTTGGCCATTTGATGAATTTTGTTTTTCCCCGGCTAACAAAAGGGCATTGATTATGTCGGTGATGTAGATATAATCCCGTAAGTGTTTTCCATTTCCTCTAATAACTGGCGCGGTATTATTAAGAATTGCGGTAACAAAATCAGGAACAGTTCTCAATAAATTTGCATCTCTGCCACCATAGGTATTTGACCATCGAAGAATGGTCGCTCTAATTCCATAAGTTCTATGATAGGCATAAACTAATCTATCTCCTGCCACTTTGGTTGCATCATAAGGGGACTCGGCTGAAAGAGGATGATTCTCGTCTATAGGAAGATATATCGGTTCGCCATAGACTTTGTCAGTGCTAACAAAAACAAGAAATTGCCTACCTTTTTCCCTCTCTTTTTTCATCCCTTCTAAGATGTTAAAGGTCCCGCCAATGTTAACATCAATAGTTTCTTTTGGATTTTTAATTGAGTATAAAACTTGGGTAATAGCAGCCAAATGGAATATAATTTCGTGTTTTTTTACAAGATTTTCTATTAGTTTCTTATCTCTTGTATCTCCATAGACTACCTTTATATCTTTTTTTAGGTGTTTTATTGCATCTTCTCTAAAGGGATCTTGTTTTTTCACTAATACTGTTATATTTGCCTTATTTTTTACTAAAGCTTCAGTTAACCAGGAACCAATAAAACCAGTAGCTCCTGTTATTAATATATTTTTTTGTTTCCAAAAATTTTTCATAGTATTATCTTTATTTCCAAATTTTCCAAGGGCATTTCCCCTCCTGCCACATTTTGTTTAAATCTTCATAATCTTTATAAGTGTCCATAGCGTGAAAAAAGCCATCGTGTCGATACATAACGATTTGTTTATCTTTGGCTAAGTCTAAAAAGACATCTTCAATTATTCTATCTTCTCCTAAATAATCAAAAATTTTCTTTTCAAAAACCATAAAACCAATATTAATATATTCCTCCAATCTTGGCTTTTGCCTGAAAGCTGTAACCAGTTTATCAACATTAGTTTCTACTAATCCATACTTAGAAGAAGGATGAGCTCCGGTAATGGTAGCAATTTTACCGGCTTTTTGATGAAATTCTATTAACTTTAAAATGTCAATATCAGCCAAGCCGTCTCCGTAAGTTACCATAAATCTATCCTCTCCCTCTAAATATTTTTTTATTTTATAAAGTCTCCCGGCGGTCAAAGTCTCCAGACCAGTATCAGCGAGAACAATTCTCCAGTTTTCTCTCTCATTGTTATTCAAAAGATTAACTTTCTGAGCCCCCAAATCCAAAGAGAAATCTTGAGAAAGGGGTTTATAGTTTAAGAAATATTCTTTTATCATTTCCCCTTTGTAACCCAAACAAAGAATAAACTCATTAAATCCATAATGGGAATATATTTTCATTATGTGCCAAAGAATTGGTTTATCGCCGATTTTTACGAGAGGCTTTGGCTTAAATTCAGTTTCTTCTTTAAGCCTGGTACCGATTCCTCCGCAAAAAATAACTGTTGGAATGTTTTTATTAAACATTTTATTTTAAAAATATTTAAAATTACAATGATAGATACCTTTTATTCGTCAATAAGTATAACACACGTTGCTTAATAAATCCAGCGCTGACAGTTTTTTTCTTCAATTAATTAATAATTATCTCTATCGTTTTTACTTATCTAGCTATTTTTTCTCTTAGCGTATTATAAGATAGCTATTAATTCTCTTTTTGTTCTGTCATAGGAGAAAATAGGTCTATGTGACGCCAATTAATTCCTATAAACAGACTTGAGATTATTATGCCCGGGGTAGATATTATTATCCCCGTAAATGAACCAATAAGAAAAAGGGGTATTATCGCCAAAAACCATTTAAAAATTTCTTCTTTTATTACTTTGGCTTTAGTCAAATAAAAGATAGGTGAAAAAATTCCTGTAGCATAAAGAATAAATCCAATGATAAATCCTAAGAATCCTAATTTAAATAAATACCAAACAGGAATGATTTCAATAACATGCTTAAGCTCACCAAACCCTGCGCCAAACCCCTTACCAAATAACCAATCAGTAGGATATCGCATAGACTCAATTCCTTCTCTGGCCGTATCTAACCTAATTAAGAATGTGTTCTCTGGTCCTTCTCCTCTTAGGGTTAATATTCGATTTGTGATAAGGCTTTCTATGTCGGTTAAATAATCTTTTGGTAATAAAAATAGTGCTAATAACAAAACAACTATCATTCCTAAAAAAATACAGAAAAATATCTTTATATAATTCTTTATATAATTAAAGGTTTTCTTTTGAAAAAAAATAACTAGCAAAAGTGAGGCTGCTACTATAATATAATAAATCCAAGCTGACCGAGTCAATGACAAAATTGTAGCCGTAAGAAAAAGCACCTGCAGACTTATTGCTGCCAGAATTGGAAAGCCACACCTTTTCTTTATTTGATCATAACCTAAAAAGGCAGCGGCTATAGCAGGAGTATATTGAAATAAGCTCCCGGTACGAAGAACGGCTTGAGATATCAGTCCAAAGGCATACGCTTTTGAAAAAAAATATGTTATTATCCAAATACTGATTGTTAAACCGCTGAATATTATCACTTTTTCTAATAAGGCCAGGTCTTTTTTTTTAGTAACGATAGTACCCACAATTAAAATTAACACTATAAAATATAAAATATCTCTTGATTCTCTGAGAACATCAAATAAGCTATTATTATAAAAACCATTTATGGTTCCAATAATAGCAATTGGAAAAAGCGATAAACTTGCTATATATTTCCAATTTGTAATCGGCAATTGCGAGGTTTTAAGCATTCTAATTATAGCTGCAAAGATAAAGGGTAAGGCAAATAAATCAAAAATGGGAATAGAAAGTGAACCGATATTTAAACCGAAATCAAAAAGCCAACGGACATCTGTGCCAATTGCTAAAAAAAGCATAAAAGATAATCCAATGATAGGTTTTTTAAACAATAATATTAAATAGGCCAAAAAACAGATAATAGCTATTAGCGCATAAAAAGAAACAATCCCCAACCAATAAACAGAAATTGCAATTCCAATAGAAAGTAAAATAATAGTTAGTATTGTTGTTTTTTGAGTATCCATAAATTCCAATAATAAAAATATTAATCCTTTAAAATAATCTCTGGTGGACTATTAAAAACTGGATTTAAACCAAAATATTTATGAAAAAGTTTTTCTTCTGGTCTTAAATCGGGATTGGGGAGAGAGTTTAGAATTTTAGAAATTTTTTGCTGCAGTTCAGAAGCGTTGGAAAATAATCTTGAGGGATCAATCTGGCCAAAAACTGTCATCTGGTCAAAAATAGGCAAATTAAAAACCAAAATTGGCTTTTTAAAAAATAGGGCCTCAATAATTACCGAGGAAAGAGATGTTATAATAATATCACTTTGGTCAAATAATTTATATAAATTTGCTGTTTTAATGATGCAAGCATTATTAAAATGATATTTTTTTAAAATAGGGCTATATAAATCAATTTTTTCGGCTGGATGCATCTTTATGAAAATCTTGATTTGCCTTAAGTTTTGTAAAGCCACGGCTATATTTTCAATAAATCGCTTACTATATTTTGCTTGACCATACCGATAATATATTTTAATTTCTTTTGCAGTAAGAACAGGAACTGAAGTTAGAACCAGCACAGATGGAGGGTGACGTTCTCTATTTATTGATTTAGAATTTCTTTGATTTTCTAAAAATGATTGTATCTGATTAATGTTGGGGTAACAATTTGGTATTACCTTTTCGTCGTTACCAAATTTTTTTATAAGTCTCGCATCAAATAAGCCCCAGGTAAGATTTTTAGTAACATCTGTAATAAAAGAAAAAATCTCAGCTACCAACGCATGTTGAATATGATAAGTAACCACGCCCTTATTTCTAAATTCAATATTAAGTGCCTCTAAATTAGAAGAGCTGAGAAAATTAAAAATAACTTTTTCAGGAACAAACTTCTTATAGAGTCGTTGCCCTACTGCCAAATAAGCAATCCCTTGACAGAGTAATTCAATACTTAAAAAAATAAGTATCTTATGGGCAATATAAACCATGGGAAGATTAATATTATTGGAATCAGATTTCAAAGAAATTTTTTTATAATGCAACAATCTTACAAAAATTCTCAAAAAAATAATAAATGTAGCTGGTATTGTCTTTATTAAATCTTTTAGATAATATCTTATAAAATAATACTTAATCCCCCTTTTTTCAAGAGATTGTCTGTAGTTCTCATATAAATCGCTTTGTCTAAAAAAGGAGGGCATAAAAAGTACATAAAATTGATTCCTGTCTAACTTAGAAATTAGTGGTTCTATGCGTTTTAAAAAATTTTCTGCCCATATTGTTATTAATAAAATACAATTCTTATCTATTTTTATTTTATCTCTATGGGCAAAATAAAAAGAGTCAATAATACTCATTATAATCATGATGATTCCCGCGAAAACTGCAAAAAGAGGATATAAAAAAACATATATTTTTTCCCAGACCGATATCCATAAACTATCTATTTTTCGTCGCGATGCTAAATTGATGAATTCAATCTTTTTTGTTAAACATATCTCTTCTAAAATTTTCTCTTGTTGTCCGTTTTGAAAAATTACCACTACCTCTGGTTTTAATCTTTCTATCATACTCTTAAGTCTCGCATAATCATTTAAGGGCTCTTCTAAAATTTTAACATAGAAAGTATTCTTCATAACCTTTGCCAAAGAATGATTATTAAATAAAATAGAGTCATCGAGTATTTGATTATACCAGTTTTTTTTTATCTCATCTTTAAGATTTATTAGATTAGGAGAGAGGGGCTGAGGGATGAACTCATCTAATTCATATATATTTACATTTAGATTCAGCTGTTTTTTATAATCTTCTTTATTGTCGCAAACAATAAATTTTTGAGATTCATTAAATATAGTTTTATTTAAGTTAAATTCTTTTGGCAATCTAAAAAATAATACTTTACCAGAAAAAGTATTTCGAAGATTATATTTTTGGATTCTATTTGAATAAAATTTAGGAATTTGCTGCATATGGGGTAGTAAGAAATATCCCTAAAACAAAAATTATGATAGTATTATAATAATTAGCATTATGTCATCTTATCAAAAATTTACAAAGGATGTTGGAATTATTGGGTTAACAAACTTAGTAATTACCTTAAGGGGAATAATTATTTTACCGATTATCACCAAATTATTGGGTGCCGAAAACTATGGTACTTGGAATCAATTAATAGTTACTCTCGAATTAATTATTCCAATTGCCACCCTTGGTCTGGCCTATGCTTTGGGTAGATTTTTACCTGCAGAAAAAAATAAAGAGAGAATCCAAGAGAGAATTTGGTCAGTACTAATCGTAATTTTTGGCTTTAGTTTAGTAATTGCTTCAATTTTTATTCTATTCTCTTCTTCTATTGCCAATTTCTTCGGAGGAGAAAAAATTTTAATTCAAATCTTAGCTTTTACAGTAATATTTGAATGTTTAAATTTAGTATTTTTTACCTATTTTCGGGCTTTTCAAAGAATGAGAAGGTATTCTGCTTTTGTGATTTTTCAAAGTTTAGGAGAAGTGGGATTGGTGACAACCACCGTATTATTAGGATGGGGATTATTGGGAGCAGCTTTATCATTATTAATGATAAGAACCATTAATTTTTTAATGATGGGGAGAATGGTAACAAGAGAAATCGGATTCAAAATTCCAAAATTTTTAAAAATAAAAGAATATCTCTTCTTTGGTTTACCTCTTATCCTCAATGACGTCTCTGCAGGGATTGTCCAATCTAGTGATAAATACTTAATCGGATTTTTTCTGGGAACACTTTTTGTTGGGTATTATGCACCGGCTTACGCTATTAGCAACTCTCTAATGTTTTTTATCGCCCCATTAAGTTTTGTCTTACCAATTGTTTTAGCAAAATCTTATGATGAAAATAAAATCATAGAAACAAAAACCTATCTAAAATACTCTTTAAAATACTTTTTAATGGTTGCCATTCCTTCGGTTTTTGGACTTTCTATATTATCAAAGCAATTATTAACAATTTTCTCGACTCCAGAAATTACTCAACAATCATATTATATCGTTCCATTGGTAGCTTTAAGTATATTACTGTTTGGGATGTATGCAGTTATTTCCCAAATCATAGTCCTTAAAAAGAAAACAAAATTTCTTGGAATAATATGGATGGAGGCAGCTCTTTTAAATTTAGGTCTAAATTTTATATTTATTCCTACTTTTGGAATAATGGGAGCTGCTATTACCACCCTCATTGCTTATACTACTGTTTTTATATTAACCTGGCACCACGCTTTCCGAGAATTTCGATTCGAAATCGACTGGAAGTTTATATTAAAAAGTATTTTTGCCTCAATTTTAATGACTGTATTTATTCTCTGGTTCGGTCCAGTGGGATTGCTAAAAACTATAATTGCAATCATCGTGAGTATTATCTTGTACGGGATTTCAATATTTTTATTAAAGGGATTTAATAAAAAAGAAATAGAATTTTTAAAAGGGTTTTTCAGACAAACCCAATGATTCTTTTAATAATTTTTTTATTTTTTCCTTATCCAAAAAGTAGTTTTCTCTTGTAATAGTAGAAATATTTTTTTTAGGAAAACATTTTTTAGAAATAGCTTTTTCTTGAGTTTCTGGTGAAATTATAAATATATTTTTCGTCTCGTAAGCATTTTTCATCTCATTTTCTGTTATTAATTCCTCACAAAATTTTTCGCCTATTCTTTCTCCAATTATTTTTACTTTAATCTCTTTTGGATTATATCCATATTTAGGTGCTAATTCTTGAATCATCACCTCTGCAAGATCACAAATTCTCAAGACAGGCATCTTAAAAATAAAAATTTCTCCTCCCTTTGCCATCTCAGCAGCCATTAGAACTAAATCAACTGCTCTCCTTACACTCATTACAAATCTAGTCATATTTGGATTTGTAATTGTTATCGGTCCACCTTTCTTTATTTGCTCTTCAAACAAGGGGATTACTGATCCCCTTGAGTTTAAAACATTTCCAAATCTCACTGAAGAAAAGGATGTTTTTCTCTTCCCTTTATAATAATTAGCGGCAGAAACTAATCTCTCCGCTAATAATTTAGTGGCTCCCATTACATTTACCGGGCTCACTGCTTTATCTGTACTTATATTTATCATCTTTATTACGTCAGTCTCTAAACATGCATCTATTACATTCTGAGTGCCTACCACATTAGTCTGCATAGCCTCGAAAGGATTATATTCACATAAAGGCACATGTTTTAAGGCAGCGGCATGAAACACTATGTCTACTCCTTCTATTGCTCTTTTTAATCTTTCTTTATCTCTTACGTCACCCACCAGACATCTTAACTTTTTCGAACGCAATTCTTGTTCCAAATTAAATAGACCAGTTTCGTTATTATCAAATATTCTTATCGTTTTTGGATTGTGTTTCAATAACTCTTTAACAAGCTGGCTTCCGATAGAACCGACTCCTCCAGTAACTAAGATTATCTTATTTTTATAAAATTTTTTTATTTTTTTATTTTCCATAGAATTTTTTTAAGTGTTTTTACGACATAATTAATTTCTCTTTCTTTTAAATTATTATAAAAAGGAAGAGCAATACTCCTTTGACTAACATTTTCAGAAATGGGAAAACTTCCTAATTTATAATTAAACATTTTTCTATAGAATGGTTGAAGATGAATTGATTGAAAATAAGTACTACACTGAATACCCTTTTTTGCCATTTCTTTAATAATCAAATCTCTATCTTTCTTGGAGTACTTTCTTGAGAGCATTATTACGTAAACGAACCAACTCATTTTAACATTTTGAGCGACCGAGGGGATTTTTATCTCTAGAAAACTTCCTAACTTTTTATTATAAATTTGAGCGACCTTTTTTCTTTTTCCACAGATTTGTTTTAGCCTTTTCAATTGGGCAATACCTAAAGCAGCATTTATATCACTCATTCGATAATTAAAACCTAACCTTATATGCTCGAGCCACTTTCCGCCTTTTACTCGCCTTCCTTGATTTGCCATACTACGACATAAATCCGCAATCTTTTTATTATTGGTCAATATTATTCCTCCTTCACCAGTGGTAATCTGTTTATTAGGATAAAAACTTAAAATTGCGACTCGACCGAAAGAGCCGCATTTTTTTCCTTTGTATTCTGAACCCAAAGCTTCAGCCGAATCTTCAATTAAAGAAAGATGGTATTTTTCAGCAATTCTCTGAAGTTTATCCCAATCAGCCGGATGACCAAAAACATCAACTGCCAAAATTGCTTTAGTTTTTTTTGTAATTTTTTCTTCAATTTTTTTGGGGTCAATATTGTAAGTTTCTTCCTCAATATCAACAAAAACTGGCTTTGCCCTTTCGTAGAGAATGCAATTTGAAGAAACGATAAAAGAAAAAGGAGTAGTAATGACCTCATCACCCTCTTTAATTCCTAAAGCTTTAATTATTAAATGCAAGCCGCTCGTCCCGCTACTCACTGCTATAGCATATTTAACTCCTATATATCTGGCAATTCTTTGCTCAAATTCTCTAAGTTTTGGTCCCAAGCTCAAATTAGGAGTCTTTAATACTCTTAATACCTCTTCTCTATCCAAATCTGTGATGTCAGGTCGAGCTAATGGAATTTTCATTGATTTTTTATTTTTTTAATTTTTTAACCACCTTAGCTGGTATGCCAAGGGCAACGACATTGGCTGGAATATTTTTTGTAACGAAGCTAAAGGCACCTATAATTGAATTTTCTCCAATGGTCACTCCAGGCATTATTATAGAATGACTGCCGATTTTACAATTCTTTTTAAGAACAACTTGGCCTTTTTTATTGTCAATTGTCGAAATAGAATAGATTGAACAATGAGAACCTATTTGGACATGGTTTTCAATAATGACATTATTTTTAGCATTAATATAAGTGAAAACTCCGATATCTGTATATTTGCCGAGTTTAAGATTGTCTTTATGCTGCACTAACCAATTCCATTTCGTCATTTTCCCTTCTCTGATCTTCGGATATTTCCAATTTTTAAATCTTTTTCCCATAGTTTTTAATAAGTTAATCTCTTCTGTAATAACTTTTCATTTATTTTTATTTTGCTTAATATTTTAGCAATTCTTGGGCCAGTTTTACCATCACCATAAGGATTTGTAATTTTTCGCAACTTTGCTTGGAATTTTTGGTCAAAGAGTGATTTTTTTATCGCTCTTTTTATTTGGTTTTTATTATAGCCAACATCGATGACGTTTCCTGCTCTTTCTCTTCCTTGTTGCCTTGTTCCTATATTCACCACCGGCAGTTTAAATGAAGGGGCCTCTATGATTCCACTGCTTGAATTTCCGACCATAACGTCGGCTCTTTTCATTAAACTTAAATAATCCTGACGTGGAATATTTTTATAGATTCTAATGAAAGGGTATTTCCTGTATTTTTGTATAACCCTTATCATTCTTCTTCCTCCAGCGTCAGCGTTTGGATAGATTAGAATAGTTTGATAGCCTAGTTCTTTTATTGCCTCCATCGTCTCTTTCATTTGGTTTGAAGCATCTTCAGCTTCTGTGGTCACCGAATGCTGAATAGCTAATAGAACCGGCTGCAAGAAATTTAATTCATATTTTTTTGCCACTTTCTGATGAGGAATCAACTCACTATTTAAAATAACATCTAGTCCCGGAGCTCCTACTATATAGATCCTCCAAGGCTCTTCACCCATTTTTATTATTCTCTCTGCGCTGTTTTTTGTTGCCGGAAAATGAATATGGGAAAGTTTAGTTATTGCATGTCTTACCGAATCATCGACACTCCCACTGACATCACCACCGTGTAAATGAGCAACAGGAATATTCATATAAGCTCCGGCTATGGCTCCAGCTAAGGTATGACCAAGATCAGTTAAGATAAATAAAATGTCAGGTTTTATTTTTTCCAACACCCCTACCAATCCCAAAAGGCATTGACCAACTACTTGAACCATCATTCTGCCTTTGTCCGTTTTTGCTAAATTATTTATTTTGGCGACAATTTTAAATTTATCTTTTTTTATTTCCCGTATTGTATAACCAAATTCGTGAGATAGGTGCATTCCAGTTACTATTAGCCCCAGTTCTAATTTTGGATGATTCTCTATGGCTCTAAAAATACTGGTCGCTAATCCATATTCTGCTCTCGTCCCAGTGATAGCGATGATTTTTCTTTTTCTTGTCATTTTAATATCTCAAAAGTTATTATTTCGTCTTTTTTTATGTTTTCCTGTGCATTCTTACCGATAACTTTCCGAAAATACTTTGGTTCAATACCTGTCCCTGGTCTTTTAATACAGATCATATCTCTCACAATTTTCGCGCCTTTTGGAATATTAACCTTAGCGACGATGCTTTTTCTAACAAATTTTTTAATTTTTTCTTCGCTTTTTGTTGGTTTTTTTATTCCATTACCCAAGGCTTTCTCTGCACTTCTAATTGCTTTTACCATTTCTTTTAATTCATCTGGAGCCAAAGATGCTTTATGATCGGGTCCTGGCAAGTTTTTATTTAAAGTAAAGTGTTTTTCTATAACTTGGGCCCCTAAGGCTACTGCCATTACGGGGCATATAATTCCTAAAGTGTGGTCTGAATAACCAACGGGTAAATTAAATTCTTTCTCGAGCGTTAACATTGCTTTCAAATTTGCCTCCTCTAAGGTGCAAGGATAATTAGTAATGCAGTGGAGTAAAATTATTTTATTGTTTCCTTCACTTTTTATCACATTTACCGCCCCCTGAATCTCTTTTAAAGTACTCATGCCAGTGGACAAGATTATCGGTTTTTTCTTTCTGGCCACTTTTTTTAAAAAAGGAAGATTGGTTAAATCTCCAGAACCTATCTTGAAGGCAGGAACTAACGAATCTAAAAAATCAAGGGAATCTTCGGTATGAGGAGTGGAAAGAAAAATAATTTTTTTTTCGTCGCCGTATTTCTTCAGTTCTGCGAAATCTTCATAACCTAATTCTAATTCTTTCAACATAGTTAATTGGCCTTTGCTTTTTCCAACATTATTTTTCTGATAATCAGCCGTCTCTCCTTCATCTGTAACCAAGTTCTCGGCTTTGAATGTTTGGAATTTCACTGCATCCACTCCAGCCTCTTTGGCCACATCAATCAATTTCTTCGCCATTATTATGTCGCCATTATGATTCACTCCGGCCTCAGCAATAATAAAACATGCTTCATTTCTCCCTACTAACCTATTTCCGATTTCTATCTTTGTCATTATAATATATTTCATTTAAAATTTCTCCATTAAAATTCTTCATATGTATGATAACATGTGCTACATAAAGTTAAGCATCTGTGTAGGTTTTTATCAAGTAATTCTCTAAAGATTTTTAGTTGTCTACTATTATTCCAAATATCAAAAAGAGTAGATTGATTTATATCACCTACCGTTAAGAAATTGTCAAAATCTCCACAACAACAAGAAACTTTTCCGTCCCAATCTACACTCAATTTTTGATAAACCTCTGTACAGGGACGATGATACTTTTTGATCGTTTCTTGTTTTTTAAAAATTTCGAGTTTACCAATAGCTTCAAATGACTTTATTTGATGAGCTGATAACCGAGATAGGTTTGTTTTCCCGATACCAACTGAATCTACAATATTTTCCCAATAATTAACAAAAGCATCTATTTCTTCTTTTGTTTCATCAGTCATTGTAGAAGAAATATGAATAAATGGTTTCTCTCTACCTCCTCTTAATTCCACCATTTTAAAAATGTTTGCTTTTAGTTTGTCATACCGGTGATTATTCCTCATTATCTCATACTGATCTTTTGTGGCTCCTTGAAATGAAAAAATCAAAGAATCAACACCTAACTCTATTAAAGCTTTCATATCGCTTTCTTTTATAGCTAAACCATTATTAGTAATATGAAGAATAAGACATTTAGATTTTATATATTTAATGAAGTCAATTATATTAGGATGTAAAAATGGCTCCCCCCATCTAATAAATCTAATAGGTGTATTATATTTTGAGCATTCATCTACAACCTTTTTTAAAATTTCCTCAGACATAAATCCCTTCGGTCTTTTCATGGCTTGCTGCCCACAAAAAATACATTTTAAATTGCAATGATTAGTAAGTTCAACATCAACCAAGAAAGGAAAATTGGGTAAATTATCTTTATGTTGAAGAACTGTTCTAAATTCTTCACTATCATATATTTTTCTGAATGGATTTTCTCTTTTTGAATTAGGGTTTTTAGACATCATATTTTATTTCCGATTTTAATTTTCATTATTATTTTTTAAAAAATCTTTTTTAAATTTCGGTGGCGGCGATTTTTTCAAGTTTTCTTTGTATAGCTCCTGACATTTTCGATTTATTTCCATTAATTCCGGATGTTCCTTGAGTAACTGCATAATTTCTCTTAAAGTAAATGCTTCTCCTTTTTTGTAGAGACGATTAAAAATTTCTTTCACCAGCTCAAAATCTCCGGGATAATCAATAACCAATCTCACTTCAGGGTGCCTCAATTTTTCATCTTCAACTTTCAATTCTCTAACATCAAATATCCCGCTTTCAGCAAAATATCCTCCCCAAACCTCAGTATCTGCCGCATCTTTTATCTGGCAAGCTTTTCTGATAGCTTCTACTTTTAAGCCGTAAGTAAATACCCCTATTGGCAATCCTGGAATTTTAATAAAGTCAGCATTGGTCTTTTTAAAAAATTCAATCGTCTTATCAATATATTCTGGGTCACAAAAAATAGCGTCGCCCAAAGCTATTACCGCAAAATCAACATTAAATTTTTCAGCCGCTTTTAAATAACGATATAAAACATCGTCTTCGCTGCCCTGGAAATAATTAATGCCGTTTTTCTTGGCAATATCAACTAAAACGCCATCATTAGGATTAGTAGATGTACACAAAACAATTAAATCGGGGAGTTTTGCTAGTTTTAACCTATCAATTAAATGCTCAATAACTGTTTTCCCTTTTATTTCAAGTAGGGCTTTTTTCGGCAATCTTGTTGATTTGTTTCTGACGCTTATAAAAATTGCACTTTTCATAACAGAAGTTTCAATTTTGTTTCCCGATTTCTTTTTTATCGGCAAGGTTCTATTAATCGCCAAACCCCGTCTCTTTTCTCAACAATATTTCTATTGGCGAATTTATCTACTACTTTCCAAAAATCTTCTTCACTATACTCAATAAAATCGAGGAAATCTTTTAGCATTTTCCTATCAAGCTTGTAATCTTCTTCATTTACTAGTTTGACGGCTTCATCCCTGGTCATCCTCCCTTCTCTTATCCACAGACTGGCTACTTCCGTAACGCGCTGATGCCCATACTTGGGAAATTTAAACCAGGTATGGGTTAAATATCCCACTGTATCAATTTGGCCATACTGCTCCAAAAAACCTTCTCTTTTCCACTCTCCTGTGTCATCTAAGGTTTTAAAACCACGAGTTCTAGCAAATTCCATATTCTTGTAACCACTCCAGGGAACAAAATAACTAAGATATATGGATTCCAAATTGGCTTTCTTTATCTCTTCAGTTGAAGGGTGGATGGCTGGATTAAAATCTTTCATAGAGAGGGTTTTGTCAGCTTCGAGCCAAAAATCCCAGTCTACCGGTTTGACAACATCATTTTTAATTTGATTAATGGCACTATAGCTCTCTTTTTCGCCCAAAGAGCCGCCGTATTCATAATTGGTATTTTCACCATAAATAATCAAGGGTATTCCAAGTCTGACAGCAATTTGCAAAGGATAGGCATAAATAGCTCTGTCGAAATACCAGGTTGGGCTCCCTAACTTTTCTAGAGCTATCCTAAACATCTTTTTACATACCTGTGGGTTTAACGACATCACATGGGCGTCAACTCCAAATTCTTTTAATAGATTCTTCCAGTTCTGTTTGCCGGTCTCTGTCCAGCTAAAGTTATCTACCATTACTAAAAGCGGGTTCATACCCAGCTTTTCTTTCAGAATATAGGTCTGAAAATAACTATCCTTCCCGGCACTTACTGTATTGATGCAATCATAATAACTTCCGTTACAACCGCGATACTTATCTGCTAATTTCTCTAACTCTTCCCATCTTTTATGCCAATCAACGTTTTTTCTCTCTTCATAATGCCGACAAGGATGACAAATACCTTCTTCAGTAAATCTTATACCAGGTCTAGTATCTGGCATAACGCATTTTTTACAATATCTCATATTTAACTCTGAAGTGACCCCCATAATCCAACACGAAATTAGGAAATCTAAGGCGGATTATGGAGATGCTATTTGATTGTTAATGTTTGGGAAAACTTTAATTTTTTGAAACTGCTCGACCTTTTGTTGGCCTTCAAGAATTCTGGCCTCAAATTCTTTTGGCGGTAAATAGCCTAATGAAGAACGCAGCCTCTTTTTCTGGTAAACAATCTCGATGAAATTTCCAATGTTGCTCAGGGCTTCTTCAAAACTATCGTATTCATTAAGGTAAACTTCGTTGTATTTTAAGGTTTTGAAAAAGCTTCAGGTAAAGTCAATCTTTTGCTCGGGAGTTAAATCTCCCGACAAATTTCAGTTTGCGACTTGGCCCCTTTGATGTATTCTAGAACCAATTGGGTCTTAAATTGGCTGGAGAGTTTTCTTCTTGGTTTTTTGTTTTCCATATTTCCTCATTTTATCAAATAGTCGCCCTTGTTTCCATCCTCAAATCTTACTTAAGCTCGTGCCCAAATTTTGGGGGTCAGTTCATTTTTAAACATCATAATTTATATCTTTTTAAAATTATGTAGACACTATAACCCTTGCAAATTGAATGTTGAACCCCGACCTTTATTCAATGTCAATACCTACAGCACTTTATATTAGTTTAGCCAGCTTTTTATCACCATTATAATTTACTCCAGCTTCGGCAATTATAAAACAGGACTTTTCTTCTCCTATTAATTTATCTCCTATTTTTATTTTTTTTCATTTTATTTTTTCTAACTAGTTAAGGAACGTTTCTTTCTCTTAACAAGATAATAAAGTTTTCTTGCTGCGCTAATATTAATTATATGATACTTTATTAAAATATCACTGATTATTTTCATTAAATATAATTGGTAATACTTGAAATAAAATCCATCTTCTTTTAATACATCTTCGATTCCTTGAAAAATCTCGTCTGGCTTCCCTATATTTTGCATCTTGCCGCTAAGATAAGAACGAAAGGCTTGATTGATATGGGAATTAAAAACTTCTAAGTATCTATCTTTACCGATATATTTATGATTTTTATATTTATCAATTATTCTAAATTCATCTTGAAAAAATACCCAGGTAAGGGTAATACGACTACTAAAAGGAATACGACAGAAATTTGAAGATCTTGAATTTCTTATAACCGTTTGTAAACCGCTATGATAAGTTTTTAAACCATCGTTTGCTATCTCTAAATACAATGCTACTTCTGGAGAGTAAATATAATCTCTATCATTGTAAAAATATTGTTTATTATTAAATTCTCTTTTAAAGATTGTTTCAGAAGGAGGACTTACATTTTCCATTTTATAAGTGTATCGAAAATAATCCTTGGGCTCAATAAAACCTATGACTGGTCTTGGTTGTTTTTGGTTTCCTGCTGCATAAATTCCTATATTGTCATATTTGCTTAAAATCCGATAAGCCTCTTTTAAATGATTCGGCATATATTCATCATCATCAAAAAGAAAAGCAACATATTCTCCTTTAGCTAACTCAAGTACTCTATTCCAGTTTTTCACCATCCCTAAGTTTTTTTTATTTCTAAAATATCTTATTTTTGGACTGGAGAAGGATTGAACTATCTCCTCGGTATTATCAACTGAAGCATTATCTGTAATAACAATTTCATAGTCATCAAAATCTTGCTTTAAAACACTTTCGATAGCACTTTTTAATGAATTCGCCCGATTATATGTTGGAATACATACACTAAATTTTGGTTTTGCCATACTTTGTTATGAACTTTTTTATTTCTAAAAATTACCATTTAAATAATCTGCTGTTTTCTTTCCGCTAAAAAAAGCTTGATCACTCCACAAATATACCCATTCTCCAAATCTGCCGCATGTATAAATTCCGTTTTTCATAAAAAATCTCTTATCGTTTTAACGGCGTTTATTCTCTTACGATTATAAATTACATATGCATAATCTATCCGGTCAAAGAAATATCCATCAATATTATGCCTGTTTTTATTAGGCCATCAATAGATTTATTCAAAAATTCCTCTTTTGATAGTTGAAATTTTTTCCCTTTTAAAGAATACTGTTCCACTTGGAAAGCATATTTTCTTTTGGGAGTACATTCATCAGACAATAAATGCGGGGGATAACCTCGTGTAAATGGAATATTATCATCGTAAAAATATATCCACTTAGGCCTATTATTCTCCACCATCTTATTTACATTATTTAATTTGAAATTCAAAAACATAATTTTATTACGAAATAATCGTTTTGATGCTCGTTTTACATAGATTGGAACATTTTTAGTTATCCTTCCTAATTCCGGTAACGGTATCGTAGAAATAATGTATTGAAAATTATAGCTTCTTTCGTTGTTTATGATAAACTCCCCCGCCACAAAAAATTACAACCGGAATTTCGTCTTTGTTTATTTTTTTATTAGATTTTTTTTGATTAACCATTATTTTGTTGTTCCCCTAAGCGTTTGTTTTAAAGGGGGTTATTTCTACTCCATTAATTATTTTTTGATTCTTGGTCGTATATTTGAATATATTTTATTTTTAATTTCTTTTATTTTCTCTACATTCCTCCTATAATTTTGGCCAATCTCTTCCACTATTTTTTTATCCAGCTTTCTTTGAAAACAGTTTTGGTTAATTTTGGCGATTTCTGGATTTCTATCTAAGTAGTGAATTACATCAGATAAATTCAGGCAGGTCTTAAAGGGTAGATTAGAATAAAGATGATTAATCAGCTGATAATCCTCCTTATAATCCAGGGCTAGCCTTAATTCTGGTCTATTAAATTCTCCCTTAGCTTTCATAGTTAAAACATTGAAAATTTCCGGTCGGTCTATTAAATTCCCCCATATTTCTGTATCCCTGAAAGTTTTGGTTTCCACCAACGCTAGAGCCTTTACCTTTACTCCGTAAAAAGCAACTCCCAACGGAAGACCAGTAATCTTAATAAAATCATACTTATTTCTTTTCATTTCGTTAACAATTAGATTCGAATATCGAAGCGAAAACAAGGGATTATCGGCAGTAATGCTCAAAAAATAATCTAAATTATAAGCTCTGGCAGATCTAATAATCTTTTCAGAACATCGTCTTCGTCTCCTCGAAACCAAGAAATAAAATTCTTTTTAGCAATATCAACCAATGGCTTGTCTTGGGGATTAGTAGAGACACAAAGAACAACATCGGAGATATCTTTTACCACCTTAGTTCTATCAATAATCCTCTCCACTACCATTTTCCCTTGCAAATCTTTAAGGATTCTCAGGGGCAACCTTTTAGATTTTAACCTAGCCGTAATCAAAAATCCTATTTTTTTAGACATGTAAATTGTTTAGCACTTTTTTCTTGACGAGAAATATATTTAACTTTATGGAAATCCACAATTTCATCCTCCATAATATCTTTCACTGCTTCACATTCTATTAAGTCCCATATTTGATTTTGCTTGAGATAGGTTTTTTCTTTGGTTCTTTTGTACCATAAATCCTGAAGCTGGAGTTTGTGTCCTTTTTTAATTTTTTTTCTGGCTACTATCGCTTTTTTCATTGGCCCAGTTTGGCCATATTCTTTCTCCGGTTTAGACATAGTTAGTCTCCCTTTCCCCAAGACCTTTCTTATAATCCCTAAATAATTTTTTATCTTCAGCATCTGATCTCTTCCAACAGAAGCCTGAAAATCTGTTCTCTTAATCCCATAACTTGGGGTATAATGTTTTTCTAAAACCTTAGCCCCTAAAATATATCCCATCACACTTATTAATTCATTATATTCATCATTAAATAAAGTATGATCGGCATAACCAATATTAACACCAAACATTTCTTTTATCTTCAACATTTTTCTTAAGTTCACATCTTTATACTTCGTAGGGAAAGCTTGAAAACCATACATTAATAATATATTTTTTTGGTTCTGGCTCCGAAATAAATCTAAGGCATATTCAATTTCTTCTATGGTTGATCCCCCAATCCCGAGTATAATTATTCCCTTAAAGGCATCTAATTTTTTAATCATAAAATAATCATTCAAACAAGACATATGTAACTCAATTCCAACTATCTCTAATTTATTTTTTAAAATAAATTCTATACTTTCTATATCATCGCATAATGCAATTACCTCTAATCCTTTTTTTGTAGAATAATCTATTATTTTCTCCCACTCATTTTTCGAAAATATCCATTTTTTGGTTTCACTCATCAAGGGATGCTTTTTTTGCATATAGCTTCCCGGATTTAGAAGTAAATGAAACTTCACAGCATCTAATTTTAGTTCCGATATATCATTTATCATTTTATATAAATAATTAAGATCACCTTCATGGTTATAGGCAGTTTCACCTATTATATAAAAATCATCCTTCTCTCTATTCTTTAAAATTTTTATCAGTTTATTCTTTTTCATTTATTTCTTGTTTTTATTTTTAAACCATTCTACGGTTCTTTGGAGGATTCATCTAATCTATATTTGGAGATGAGGATGAACTCCTCTAACCGGGCTATGGACAATCATTCCGCCTATTTTTTTGGTTGTGCCCGGCGCCACCGTCGAGTGAATAATCGTTAATTTTGGCTTTATTTCTTTTATCTCTTTTTTTACGATTTTAACGAAGTTATTACTCTAAGGAATACAAACATGTAAAATATCTACCCATTCCAGCCTATCATCCCTATTTAAGTCCTTTATTTTAGGGTTTTTGTAGAATTTAGCTATAGTTTGTCCTACCTCTCCATAGTTCAGTATTTCAATTTTTGACCGATTTTTTAGCCATAAAAACTTACCACTTTTCGATGGCTTTTTTGGTTTTTTAAGACGCTGATGAATGCTGATTTAGCTGATTCATGCTGATTTTAGACACAGATTTATGCGGATACGGCTGATTTATACGGATTTTTTTGTATGGATAAATCTTTTAATGATTACCCCGCTGGAGAAAAGTTCACTAAAAAACCCAGTTTGTATTTTGAACCCTTAAGATAGCCCCAAAATTGTTTTTCATCTTCTTCGGTAATAAATGGCTTAGATTTAATTTCAATAATAATCTTATTATTCACCACCAAGTCAGGGATATAAATTCCCACTTTTTCATTATTATAAACTACATCTATTTTCACTCGATTTTCTACGGTCATTCCCCGAGATACTAATTCTTTATAAAGAGCCCGTTCAATAATCTTTTCTTTTATACCGCCACCTAATACATTGTATACTTTAAAACATGCTCCTCGAATCTTATAGGATTCTTCTTCGTATAAAAAACCTGAAACTTTCTTTTGTGGCATACTATTCCAGTTATATTTTTACCAATCCTTGATAGCTTTCTTTGTCTTTTCTTTTAGTTTGCGATAATAACCTACTGCCTTTTCTTCAGCTTTGGGAGAAAGCAATCCCAAAATTTCCCTTCCCCAAATACGATAAGTTCCGCCAACTTTATAGCCATTAATTATTCCTCTTTTCAAAAAACGTTTAAGAGTACTTTTACTTACTTTCAAAAAATCTTGAGTTTCTTTAGTTGTGTAAACCTCATTGGGCTTGATATCTTTCATAGAAATTGGTTGTTAGAAAATAGAAATTGGTTATAGAAATTTGAAATTAGAAATTAGTCATTTTTATGAAAGTTCTGCCAACTTTTTCCAAGATTAGTGAGTTGCTTACAAGAAATATCATAAATTTCTATTGCTTCTTCACATAATTTTGGATTAACATATCGAGGGTAAATATCTGTACACACTGAAAGATGATGGATCATTTCATTACATTCACCTATAGTATCATCAATGTATTTCTGCCAATTTTTCTTTTGGTATCTTTTGGCAAAACCCTCAGCTATTAAAGCAGGTCCTGCTTTACAAGCTCTACGCATTTGACTTACTAAATCATACTTTTCTTCTTTTGGCAAAGTGGGAAGAATCTTAGTTAAAATTAAAATCATTGCCTTGTAAAGATTTTGATAAACATGTAGATCCTGAAAGCTCTTAATTGTTTTACTCTTACCATTTTCCATTTTCTATTACTATTTTCCAATTTCCAAAAACTATTTTCTAAAGGTTATTACTTCTATTTATAATAGTAAACCAACCAACGATGGTGTCAAGAGGGGTCATTTAGGTTCAATACTAGCCCGAAACCAATTATAAATACCAAACCGGAATGAATTTTATAGAAGTTGAATTAATTTTCAACTCTCCCCAAAAGTTTTTAGTAAATATAACCGCTCTTTTGGGTTGGTATTCTGAAAGAAAACTTCTAAATCCGCGAGAAACCTGGGGCGACTTTAAAAAAGAATATTTTACCTCAATGGGAAGCAAATCTCTCGGTTTCTCAATAATAAAATCTACCTCGGCTCCGCCCAGGGTCCGCCAATACTTCAATGGGAATCTATCCTCCTGTTCCATTTTGAGTTGAGTAAAAACAGTATTCTCAATAATCTGCCCTCCATCGGTTCTTAAAGACAAATCATTAAAGTTGTTAAGAATATAATTTCTCAGCC
>Ga0315280_10002390_pt1 | contig 30449 bp, 24 predicted proteins | sample YL17G06_40_MG_FD_203697 | JGI IMG/M metagenome (GOLD analysis project Ga0315280, IMG submission 203697) | Sediment microbial communities from Yellowstone Lake, YNP, Wyoming, USA - YL17G06_40 | ecosystem: Environmental > Aquatic > Freshwater > Lake > Sediment | place: USA: Wyoming | collected... | reverse complement strand
GTTTTAGTTGCAGGCACGACCGCGACCTGCGGTGTTTCAGACGGCATTGCCTCAATCGTAGCAGTGGGGGAGGGAGGGATGGTTGGGGTTTGACTTGGAAATTCTTGTTCCTCACCCTCGCCACCTCCGCAGGCTGCTGCTAAACCGATAAGGATCAAGGGAGCAATGGCCAAGAGCTTCGGCGAAGCTCTTACCTCTCCGCGCTTTGGAACAGATTCAACTTCTTCAGAATTCTCCATTTTGATCATCTAGCGATAATGCCATGGGACCCTGGAATACCAGTGCAGACAATCGGGGTTACGCAAGCATTCTGCTGAATTTCCCATCGGGTGAGGGCTGGCCTCCAGGCATCGTTGAGTTGCTGGAGGGTGGGCCTTTCGACGTGCTCCATCACCTGGAAGTGGACGTCCTGACTCCCGAGCCGGGCATGGCCGGCCTCGAACACGCGGACGATGTGGCGCGAGTCGAGCAGCCCGGCAATGTTGGCCTCGCGCCGAAAGCGGCGAACGTAGTCGGGGTCGTCGGCCAGGTCAGAGCGGAGGATCTTGATGGCGACAATGCGGCTCTTGGTCTTGTCGCGCGCGCGAAAGACCGTGCCGTAGCCCCCGGAGCCTATCTTCTCCAGGAGCACGTAGCGACCGCCGAGGACATCTCCCTTTTGGAGCATTGCTGCATTCGTAGGAAGAGGATTTCGCCTACGAGGTGGATTATACACTGCCGGTTTCCTCGTGAGCTAGTTCTTGTACTCGTCCAGTACATTAGTGACACGATTCTAAGGTGTCACCCATGTTTCTGAACGCGCTCAGTTCTGCGATAGAGCGAACCCTGAGGCCGAGTGTGGGGAACGACACACGGTTCGACCGGTCCCAACTCGAGATGGGAATCGTGCGCTCGTTCCGGATTCCGTACCTCAGCCCTGATTGTGCGGCTGCGCGAAAGCCGTAACAATTGCAGCGGGCTTACGGTTTGCTTACGGCTTGCCAGCGGTTGCCTTGCTCCCGCAGGCGTTCGGGTGCAGAACCCACCCCCGGATGGCAGCGCAGCGCGACAGGGCTGGCCAGCGGTTGCCCAGAGCAGATCGGTCCCCTACGGGGACCAGTCGGGGTCGCCTTCCCATGATGCTGGTGTATCGGTGAGCCTGATCTGGCCGGAGCCGTCGGCGTTCATCACGTAGATCTCTTGGTTGCCGTCGCGCCCCGAGACGAATGCTATCTTCGACCCGTCAGTCGACCATGTCGGCTCCCCGTTGTTCTCCGTGTCCGTCAATTTCGCGAGACCGCTGCCGTCCGCATCTACGACATAGATGTCCCGAAGTCCCGGAATCGACATTGGTGGGAAGCTCGCCGCAGCGAGTCTTTTCCCGTCCGGCGCCCAACCGGGCGATTCCAAGTACGGTCCGCTTGTGAGCTGCCTTTGGTCGCTGCCGTCCGGTCTCATGAGCCAGATGTTCTTGAACAACACGAAGGCGATGGTAGTCCCATCCGGGGACCAGTCTGGCATCGATCCTGAATCTGTATTCGGCAGGAGAACCTGATTCGAGCCATCGGCATCCACAATACCGATGCCGCTGGTCACTTCTACAGGATCGTAGCTGACGTTGAACCTATCGAAGGCCAACCGCTGCCCGTCAGGTGACCAGGTCGGCATCTCCTCATCGCCAGAAGTAGAGGTTACCCGCCTCAGCCCGCTCCCGTCCGCATTGACGACATAGATGTCCCTCTCCGACAGGTCGCCTCGCGTGAATGCGATCGTACTGCCATCGGGCGACCACGCTGGCCACCGATCCAGGCCAGTCGTCAACCGGACCTGGCTTGTGCCATCCGCATTCATGATCCACATGCCATCTTCGCGGGCGAAGGCGATCCGGCCAGACGGAGTCGGGCCCGGCGTAGGTGTCGCAGTCGGTGTTGGCGTTGGTGTGGGCGTGGGCGTCGCCGTTGCCGTCGCCGTGGGTGTGGGGGTCGGTGCCTCCGTCTCTGCCTGGGCCAGCAGCCACTCCTTCTCCCAAAGGGGCAGGTTGAAATCAACCACGCTCAGGCCGAAGGCGCCGGCTCTGAAGCCGGCCTCGGCGCCGATGCCTGCCTTTAGCGTCCACCAGGGCGTCTCGAGCGGAGCTACCCTGGCTTTGAGGAAGCCCTCGACGTCGAAATAGGGACCGGCGACTGCGTCCACCTTCATGTTGAGCACCGGTTTCACGTACGCCTTGGCGTCCGCTTCCAGTGAGAAGCTTGGCTCGGAGTAATGGAACGTGCGACTGTACTCGTTGATGTCGCTCCAGCCCTGGCCACGCAGGTAGTGCCCCCCAACGGCGAACGTGTTGTCCATGCTGACCGTGCTCTCCAGGCCGGCCTTCGCGGACCCTGTGACGCCGACCTCGAGGGATAGGTCCAGGCTCACAACAGTTGGCACCACGCCGATGAAGAAGATATTGGTCGTCTTCAAGACGGGAACTGTCGCCTTTGCCGTCCCAGAGAAATCCCTGCCGACCACCGCCGTCAGTGTCGTTTCGCCACTGAGGGTAAAGACCGACCGGATTTCGCCCACGTGCCACCAGTCAAAGGACACGTCGATGTCCGCATCGGCGTCGAATGATACAAACCCCGTGATCTTGACCCCGTCTCCCAGGTCAACGTTTATGGGGAAGCTGCACTTGAGCTCGTCTATTATGCAGGCGACGTCCGCCGCTGTGAGATCCTGGGCAGATAGCGTGCCGGCAGCCGAGGCCCCTTGCTCCGACAGAAGGAGGGTGCCGCGCTCGATGGCGTCCTCGAGGGTGGCGTCGGTGGTCTCTACGACGATCTCCTGATCCGTCACGTTGACGGCGGTGACCTTGCGCAGGAACCCTTCGCCGACACCGCTCACTATCACATCGCCCGGCTGAAGGGCAGCCACTGCCTGAGCCTGAGGGCTGAAGTAGTAGGTGGAACCTTCCTGTCGGATGAGGTAGTCCATCGTGGCGGCATCCAAGACCTTGGTGGTCTCCGGAATCTTCACCTCGCTGAAGGCGAAGGTGGCGAATACCGTGCTGTCCCCGTCCATGTCCACGGTGCACGAGTTGCCGGAGACCGAGTCACAGCCGGACCAGTGGGAGAAAGTCGAGCCGGGGTCGGCGGTGGCGGTAAGGACGACGCTGCTGTCAGGAGGGAAGGCCACAGTTTGAAACGTGCAACCGGCGCCACAGTCGATGCCCTCAGGACTGCTGGTCACGGTTCCCTCGCCGAACTTGTCGACTGCCAGCTTGAAGCCGCCGGAACCCAAGGCGATGATCCCCTGCAGGTTGTTCAGCGTCGCCAGGTTGCTGATCTCGGGCCGACCCGAAAACCAGCGTAGCCAGTTGCCCGTTTGCGGGTCGAGGCAATAGGCGGCGCTCACCGCACCTGCGCCGCAGCTGGCGAGCGCCTGGTCGACGCCGACGCCATCCAGGCCGCTCCAGACGGATATCGCCCACTTCCCCGCGAGGGGGCAGTTCTGGACGCTGCCCTGACCCGCCGGCGGCGCCGGCGTGGCCGCGGGGCTGGCCGACGGAGACCCCAGGGCGATGATCCCTTGGAGGTTGTTCAACGTCGCCAGGTTGCTGATCTCGGGCCGCCCGGAAAACCAGCGCAGCCAGTTGCCCGTCTGGGGATCGAGGTAGTACGCAGCGCTCACGCCGTCATTTCCGCAGGTGGCTAAGGCTTCGTCGATCGCTGCTCCACTGTCGCCACTCCACACGGCGATGGCCCAGCGGCCAGCGGCGGGGCATCCATACATCCGGCCCGCCCCCTGAGCAGAACCTCCTCGGCCGGCAGCAAGTCCGACTGCGAGCGCCACGATGGCAAACAACGCCGCGATCAATAGAGACGCCCTTCTGAGATGACAGCCTGGCGTCCCGGCGCGCCTACCGCCTAGGTCCTCCACGGCCTCGTCCCTCCGTAATGGAATCTCCGACCAATCATCGTCAGGACTCCTCCACACCCTGTCTCAAGGTACCTCTGTCCTCGTATTGTGAACGCAGCACCGATGTTCAGTCACTGTATACCCGCAGGAAGGCATCAGCCAGGTCAGCACTTCCGTCAGCGTCTACCTGTCCTGGGAGTGCGCTGTCAGTGACACCGGCAACGTACACGCGTCCTCCGCCAACTGCCACGCCGAACCCGATGTCACCCGAGCCAGTCCCGAACTGGCGCATCCACACCTGGCTACCATCGCTGGCATACTTGACCGCGTAAGCATCGCACTGCCCCGCACTCGTCTGCCCCGGTAGACTGCCGCAGGTCCGGCCGGATGCGTAGACGCCGCCACCATCGCTGGCGACCTCAAACAGATCGTCGAACTGGTCGCTCCCGAACTGGCTCGCCCAACTGATGGCGCCATCGTGATCCATCTTGGCCACAAAAGCGTCGCATCCACCAAAATCTGACTGCCCAAGAAGTCCACCACATGTGTTGCCGCCAATATAGACGCCATCGGGTGCGATGGATATTCCCATAAGATGGTCATCGGTGCTGGTTCCGAATTGACTTGTCCAGATTGCTGCACCAGCAGCGTCATACTTGCGCACGAAGGCATCACAGCTACCCACAGAGCTAGCGCCCGGCAGGCTTCCGCATGCGCGACCTACTACATACACACCTCCAGCGTAGGCAGCGACCTGATGCGCTGCGTCTTCCTTCTCGGTGCCGAATTGTCGTGTCCAGATCAGATTGCCGTCGCTGTCAAACTTGCTAACGAACGCGTCGCCTCCGCCAGCACTAGTTTCCCCAGGGAATGCTCCGAAGGTCTGACCGACAACATACACGTCCGTGCCATGTAGGCTGACCGCTTCGGCAGTTTCCTCCCTCGACGTTCCAAATTGCCTGGTCCAGGCTATGTTGCCAGCGGTGTTATACTTCCGGATGAAGGCATCTCTACCACCGGAGCTGCTCTGACCATCCAGTACCCCCTCCGTCAGGCCAACCAGGTAGGTATTGTCATTGGCATCGGTAGTAGAGCCAAACACCTCATCCCAACCAGCTGTCCCGAACTGTCGAGTCCAGACTTCAGCGCCTCCCTCGTCGTACTTACGGACGAACGCGTCTCGAACTCCGAGGAACGCTTGGCCTGGTAAGGCGGCATCAGTCCACCCTGCGACAACAGCTCCGTCGCTCAGGCTGGATACGGTGTACGCGAAGTCGTGGGACAGGCTGCCGAATTGACGAGTCCATAGCTCTCTGACAGTTGCCTGAGGCCCCGACGCAGGTGATGGCGTGGGCGTCGCGGCGGCGTTGAACTCCGCTGTGGGGCTGGGCACTAGCGCAGGCGTGGGTGCTGGCGTGGGCGTAGGCGTGAGTGCTGGCGTGGGCGTAGGCGTGGGCGTAGGCGTGGGCGTTGACAGCGCAGCGCTTCCGCGGCTGAGAATCGTCACTTCGTCCGCCACCAGAGCGAGCCCGGAGAACTCATCGCGGTTGCCGTACTCATGGAATCTTGCGATGGACACGATGTCACCGGTCTCGATCTGGGTTGTTCCTCCCGTCTCGTCTAAGATGACAGTATCCTGGGCAATGACATAAGTTGTTCTCCCACCCCATTGCGTTGATGGTTCGGTGCCAACGGCCACTACCGAGGCCTCTGAGAGCCCCAAGTCTGACAACCGGGTGTCGTATTTGGTGTCCAGTAGCTCGGCCCGTCCTTCCTGACAGTTCGGGATCACTTCGCTCCCACTTTCGGAGAACGCGTCAAGCGAAGGCTCATACATCAGATGGGACAACCTTGTGGCGCTTCGCCAGGCGCAGGCGTCGGTAGCCAATAACACCCCGGTCTTCACCACCAAGCCATCCCCTTCCACCTCAATCTCGACTGGGCTTAGCGCTTCCACTAGCCTGAAGGGCACCCCGATTCTTCCTTGCGCTGACGCGAGTACAAACGCCCTCTCGACCTGGCACCCCGATACCCCAGTATGGGGATGGACCGTCATCAGTAAGACGTCCCCTCCTGTACTCGGCAGCCTGGCATCTTTGACGTTGACTCGCATCCCGCTCCAACACTCCGAGGAATCCTGCGGAAGGCCGACCTCGTCGGAGCGCGGCCTGCGAACGTCGGCGACCAACCTGTGAGGGATCATCACCGTGCCATCCTCCAGGACGGCCGACGCGTCGAAGGTCTTGACCCATGCCTCTTTCTCGGGGTCATATCCGAAGATGTCCAAGTACTGTATGTCTGCCCTGCCCTCGCAAACGGAAGTGGTGCTCGATGACTGGATGACGATCTGCCCCTCGTCGCTGCCGTCCATGTTCCCATGCAGAAGCTTCTCCAGCCTGGCCTCCGGCCGCAGCAGCGAGCGCACCGAGACGTACGGTACAGGCAGCTGCGGGGACCAAGCGGACGAGCCTTCGTTACCACCGCCGGTCAGAGCATGCAGATTTGAACCGTCCACGTCCACGAGATATATCTTTGAGGCTCCGTCCGTAACCGAGGAGAAACCAAAAGCTATCTGCCTCCCGTCAGGTGACCAACTGAATGAATTCACGAAGCCTGACTCGTTGGCTAGCTCGTCGGTTAGGCTGCTCTCGCTGGCCCCATCCCTGTCGACAACGTGGAGGTCGACTCTCAGCGTTTCGGGGGAGCCAGCCACTTGGAAGGCGATCTTGCTTCCACCTGGCGACCACTGTGGCCTAAGCCCATCATCCACGATCTTCCGCATTTGGTGGGACCTTACGTCGATGGCTAGAATCGCCCCGTCCTTCTCAAACGCTATTTCGGTCCCGTCAGGGGACCACGCGGGCGCGGTTTCCATGGACGCGTCGTCTGTTAGCTTGGTCACCTCGCCGCCGTCGACGTCGACGGTGTAGAGGTCAGGCTGCGCTCGGCCCTCAACGCCCCCGGGGTTCTTCACAAAGGCGAGATGCTTCGAGTCGGGAGACCAAGACGGTTCGCTATTGAAGTCCTCGCTGCTCCCAGTCACGTTACGCAATCCCGTGCCGTCTCGGTTCACAACCCAGACATCGCGAAAATCATGGAACGCGATCTGTTCCCCATCGGGAGACCAGACAGGAGAAGCACACTGGTGTCCGCCAGCCAGAGTCTTGGAGTACGTTCCATCGCTCGCAAACAGAAGCACCTCCCGTGTCGGAGGACAAACGACGACCTCGTCACCCATCGGCGACCAGACGGGGCCGAAGAACTCCCCGCCGCCTGGGATTCCCTTCGCAATCTCCTGGATCGATTTCCCATCGGGCTGTACGGTGTAGATATCTGTCGTGTACGGCGGTGCGGCAGAAGACAGGACATACGCGATTCTGCTGGCTTCGGGCGGCAGAGGGGTGGGAGCGGCGACGGCGCCGCCCGACGGCGACGGCGTGGCGCTGGCGGTCGGGCTTCCCAGGCCAACGACTGCGGGGCCTTCCCCGCCGCCACCTCGAGCCCAGATCACTCCACCGACTACCCCGACTCCTGCCAGGCCCAGTATGGTCACAGTGACCACGAGCCGAAACGCGAATGATCTGCCCCTCCACCATGCTACCGGCATGGACGGTCTTGGCAGCGAGATCCGACGGACGGCCGCTATGGCCCTGCCGGGGCCGACCCAAACGGCTCGAGCTACCGCGGCTGCTCCCCGCCCTACGCCCTGTGCTCCTGCCCCCGCTCCTCTCACCGCGAGTTGAGCCACTGTCTGGGCACCCAGGAGCCCGCGCCGCGCAATATCGGCGAGCCCGGTCGCTGGCCTCACGATAGCGGCGCGTGCAAAAGAAGAAGCTACCCGCCAGATCAAGGACGGTAACGCCAAGAGTCCAGCCAGGACAGGCCATGGCCGGGCTGGCGGAATCGGCAGCGGCTTGGTAGGCGTCGTCTCTTCCAGCTCCTCTCCCTCAAGGCGGAGGATTTCCTCGATGGCCCGGCGGAGCTCCCGAGGGCTCTGGAAGCGATCCTCCGGCCTCTTGCTCAGGCAGCGGGAAACCACGTCCTCCACCTCGCGGGGTGCCGAGGGCACCAGTTGGCAGAGCGGTGCAGGCGTTTCGTGGATATGCTTGTAGGTAATGGTGCTGGGGCTATCCCCCTCGAACGGCGGCCGGCCGGCGATCATCTCGTAGAGGACGCCCCCCAGAGAGTAGATATCGGAGCGAATGTCTATCTCCTCTCTGTTGCCCAGGCACTGCTCTGGGGACATGTAGCGCGGTGTCCCCAGGATCGGGTCGTCGGGGCGGAGAGAAGGGAAATCGACGGCCCTGGCGATGCCGAAGTCGCCGACCTTGACCGTCTCGTCCTCGGCGATGAAGATGTTCTTCGGCTTGATATCGCGGTGGACGACGCCCTTGTCGTGCGCTTCCTCCAGGGCCCGTGCAACCCCGGCGGCTATCTCGAGAGCTTCGGGCACTGCGAGCTGTATCCGCTGTTTGAGGAGCTGCTGGAGAGTCAATCCCTCCACGTGCTCCATCACCTGGAAGTGGACGTCCTGACTCCCCAGCCGGGCATGGCCGGCCTCGAATACGCGAACGATGTGGCGCGAGTCGAGGAGCCCGGCAATGTTGGCCTCGCGCCGAAAGCGGCGAACGTAGTCAGGGTCGTCGGCCAGGTCAGAGCGTAGGATCTTGATGGCGACAATGCGGCTCTTGGTCTTGTCGCGCGCGCGAAAGACCGTGCCGTAGCCCCCAGAGCCTATCTTCTCCAGGAGCACGTAGCGACCGCTTAGGACATCTCCCTTTTCCGGCATCGAATGTCACCTGCGCTGGGAGTGTCGTCTATGAGGTTGATGATACATCTCGTGCCGAGTAGGCGTCCACTGAGCTATCACGACGGCGATGTTGTCCGGCCCACCTCGCTTGTTGGCCAACTCTATCAGTCTGTCCGCTGCCTCCTGCGGGGGAAAGGCCGCGGCTAGGGCGGCGATATCCGCGCTGGGAACCACGTTATGCAGACCGTCGGAGCACAATAGCAGGATGTCGCTCGCCTCGATTTCCCCGAAGCCGAAAGTGTCGACATCTACAGTCTCCGTGGTCCCGAGACTGCGGGTGATGATGTTCCGTCGGGGGCTCCTGGCGGCCTCGACGCTGCTCATCCGTCCCGCCTTCACCTGCTCGCCCACCCAGGAGTGGTCCTCCGTCAGCTGCTTGATAGCGCCATTCCGGATGAGGTAGGCGCGGCTGTCGCCCACGTTCGCCACCCAGAGCGTGTTCTTGGCGACCAAGGCTGCCACCAGCGTGCTGCCCATGCCTTCGTACGCCGGGTCCGAGCCGGCGAGCCTACGGATCTCGGCGTTCGCCTCCTGGAACAGTGTCCTCAGGCTAGTCACGGGGTCAAGGGCGATAGCGGGGTGAAGGCCGGCCTCCAATGTCCTCACTGCGACCTCGCTGGCCAGCTCTCCGCCGGGGACGCCGCCCATGCCGTCAGCGACGGCCAACAAGCACAGCAGCTCTCCGTTCGCGCCATTGGCAGCGCGGGCGAGGGCGCGGTCTTCGTTCCGACGCCTACGCCTTCCCCTGTCCGTCCGTGAGCCGAGCAGGATCTCGAGCTGCTGTTGCACCTCGTGTCCTTTCTAGCCTAGAGCAGCCATCTGCCTACTGCACCAGTTGAGTCCAGACGATGGCACCGAGGGCCAATCCGACGATCGTTGCGATGACGGCGCAGATCATCAGCATGTCTCCGGCTCTATCCCCGGACTTCTTCGCGCGGTAACCAAGGTAGATGGCAATGGCACCGAAGAGCAGTGGAGTGAAGAGGACTGCGAGGACAGAGCAGATGATGGACCAGACGCTTGCGGTGCTTGGGCCCTGGTTCTGCGCTACGGGCTCTCGCAGGGTGGCCGGCGGAAGCCAAGTATCCTCGTGCTGGAAGTTCACCGCTGCGCTCGAACTGGATGGCACGCCTGAGCTGGCTCCTGAGACAACCGGGCGTGACTGCTGCGGCTTTGGCTCTTCCTGTCCCACTGCTCGCTGAGCACGCGCTCCGCAGTTGTGACAGAACTCGCTTCCTCCAACGAGCTGTGTGCCGCACTTGTAGCAGAACATCGGTACACTTCCCCCAAGACTGCCCACAGATTGTCCAGTCTTCACTCACGATCCACAAGAACGCCTACCGCGGCCATCACCGAAGCGATGCCGAGAAGGTAGAAGCCGAATTGCAGGCTGGCCAGGCCGAACTCCGAACCAAAGGAGTCCTGGAACTGGGTGTATCGGTAGATGACCTCCGCGAGGCCGGCGCCGCCGCCGAGTATGCCCCAGACGCGCGCCCATCCCAGGTTGATCGTGCGGGTGACGCGCAGGAAGCCGCCCACCAGGGTGATGATACCGATTGCCAGTACCTCTCCGAAGCCCGAGTAGTCGTCCGCCATCTTCGCGGCGTCGTAGAGGCTGGCGGTCGCACTGAAGATGAACGTCGCGCTGATCCACGGGAGGAACGGCGAAGCAACCATGCCGATTCCGCCCAGGAGGAAGAGGAGCCTGCCCAGCAGGCCCGCCTCTGTCCCCGGGACGTCCGCCGGCGTCTCGACATCGGGCGCGTCTCCCCGCGCCACGGCTAGCCTGCCCACAAACCCAATGTTCCCCTCCTGGTCTCTCACCCTGAGGAACGGATCCACCTCACCAAGAACCTCCACGATCTCTCCACGACTAAGCTCTCGAACAGGGGGGGACGAGACGGGATTCGGCTCAGCGAGGAGCGTCACTGGGAACAACACCGTGGCGCAGCCCCATTCGGTATTGGGGCCCGCTGGCTCCCCTCGAGAGGGCTCGGCACCAACCGCTGGAGCTCTCTCCGCGCCACTGATCGATCCGGTTGGCCCAGGCGTGGGTCGTGCCTGGGGCGACGCGGTATCGACGCGCGCCGAATCTGAAACGGTGTCGGCAACGGTGGCTGCCGGGACCCCAGCTCCGCAACTGTGGCAGAACGCCGCGCCGTCAAGGAGTCTTGTGCCACACCGTATGCAGAACATGGTTCATCCCCCTGCTGGAACCGCTCGCGTCGCCACTGGAACGTGCCTGCCTAGAGCGCGATCACCTTGAAGCTGCGCACGCTGATCTGGGTGAGAGTGCTCCAGAGACCTACCTTCCCACCCGCCAGGTATCGATTATCAACAGCCTCGAGGATAGGCGCGCCATCGAAAAAGAGCTTGATGCCATTGCCCTTCACCTCGACGCGGTACGTATGCCATTGGTCATCGATGTCGAAGGCTTTCGCTGATAAGGGTGTCTCACCTGGCACTCTGATCACGAGTTGCTTGCTGATTCCGTCAGCCCCACAATCAACACCGGGCGCATCAACCCAGGCTGAAGCCCGGTATTCCTCTCGAACAACGATCCCAAAGCTGCCACAGTAGGAAGGGTGTGCAGGCGTTACCCTGACGAATTGTATCTCTGCCTCTACCGCGTAGTCCGCGATATCCGCCGCTCCGGGCTCGTAGGGCGCCGCAACCCAGTTTTCCGAGTCGCCGTTGGTCCCATCGTTGAGAAGCGTACCATCGAGCACCTTCCAGCCGTAAAGGCCAGGCCATCCGTTAAGCCCCGAAGACCAGTCCGCTTGGTACAGAATCGTGCCGGGAGCAGGCTTCGGCGCGGGTGTAGGCGTCGACGCCGGTGTCGGCGTCGCCACCGGGGCGCTGGCCGAGCCGAGCGCCAGCACACCTTGCAGGTCGTTCAGGGTAGTCAGGTTGCTGATTTCGGGTCGCCCAGCGAACCACCCCAGCCAACCGCCGGTCTGCGGATCGAGATAGTAGGCGACGCTCACAGCACCAGCGCCGCAGGTGGCGAGCGCCTGGCCAGTATCGGTGCCGTCTGGGCCTTCCCAGACCGATATCGCCCACTTGCCCGCCTGAGGGCAGTTGTGCATCGAGCCCGTCTGGGCCTCAGATGAGCCGGGCCGTAGGGTCGAGCCGAAGGCTAGCAGCCCCAAAACGAGCATCGGCGCGACTAGAGCCACCATCAGACCGCTTCTGCGCATAGCTTACCTCCTATGAACTACACAGCGTTGGCGCCTGAATGGTAGTTGCAGGCGCGACCGTTGGCAAGGGGTGTACTCGTTCCACCCGTTAGCTTGTGTCATCCACCTTGTAGTCCTTTGTTGAAGCCGATGCCGAAGGCCACGGCGAATATGATGGCGCCAACAGCGAGGACGGCCACGCCGACTACGAGCAGGGTCTTGCCCGCCTGCGTCATTGGTCCGTCCGGATCCCGGAGGCGCCAGCCCCAGAAGCTGAGTCCTCCACCAAGAGCCATGAGCATAAGATCCACGTCGGCTTCCCTCCTTCCTGGTATTGAGCTGGTCATGCCGGATACTCTCTTCCCCCACGACCGTCTCAGCTAACAAGATACGGGCGTCTGCGGTAACTGGACAATTGCAGGGCCCTTACGCGGCGCTTACAGATCGAAGGGCGGACTCAGTCGACGGCAGTCCACCGATCTGCGCGGCGGTGGTAGGTTGGTCGGATGGTGTCAGCGGTGCGATGGAGGTGGTTCGGCAGCGCCACCGGGTGGCAGTCTGGTGCTGATCGGGAATTCGAGGCTAATCTTCCTCGCGGGTCTTCAGCTTGTAGCCGACACCGGGCACGCTAATGATGTAGCGAGGGCTTTCTGCGTCGGGCTCAAGGTGCCGCTTGAGCCTATGAACCAACTGGTGAAGCATCTCCGGCGTGTATGCGCCCTCTCCCCAGATCTCCGTGCAGAGCTCGTCGCGGGCACACACCTTGCCGGCGTTGGCGTAGAGATAGCCGAGGAGCTTGAACTCGAGAACCGAGAGCCTTCTCTCCAGCCTCTTCCCTTCTAGCCGGACTTCCCAGCCCTGAAGGTCCACCTGCACGGGAGATTCCACCTGATCCCTAGTGAGAGGCTGGATGGGTCTGGTGGTGCTGTCCCCTGGGCTTTCTTCCACATACAAGAGGTTGGTGTCGCCGATCTGGATTTCCTCTCCGTCCGCCAGCGGATGGCGCCCCTTGATTGCCTCACCGCCTACCGAGGTGCCGTTCCTGCTGCCTTCGTCGACAAGGACGTGACGGCCGCCGTGCTTCTCGATGCGGGCGTGATGACGCGAGGCGTATCGGTCGTCCAGGACGAGATCGCAGTCGCGGGCGCGGCCCATCGTCATGAGGTCGCCACCTATGGGAAACTCATACCGGCGGCCGCTACGGGTGCGGACCACCAGCTTGGCGATCTTGTCTTCGGACATCAACAACCCCCGGTCGAGTCCTGTGGCCTTGCGTCGGCCGGCTCCAACGCTCGCTGGCGAAAGGATTATTTCCCACACCGGGCGTCAAAGTCAAGACTGTGCCGGCATCCGCGGCGATTGGTCTCGCTTGCTCAGACAGTCCTTCTTCGGCCTGACAAGTCTCGTTGATGCCACCTCGTAAGTCAGATGTAAGGCCGGTGCAATTGCCGTTCGCTGCCCGGGGCAATATACTCTCGGTCGACAGAGGAGGAAGGCTATGAAACAAGTGGCTCTCGCTCTCTTCGTTGTGATCCTCGCTACCGGCGCGGTATGTGTGGTGGTGGTCGGGCCAGGTGCCAGCGCCGTCCCCGGCACCACCGAGCGCGTGAGCGTGGACAGTGCTGGCAACCAGGGTAATAACAACATCTGGGGCTTGGGAAGCGACTTGGCCGCCATCAGCGCCGACGGCCGCTTCGTGGCTTTCCAGTCGGTTTGCACCAACTTAGTGCCGAGTGACACTAACGACTGGGAGGACACCTTCGTCCACGACCGGCTGACGGGTTCGACCGAGCGAGTGAGCGTGGACAGCGCGGGCAACCAGGGAAACTCGGTCCAAGCCTATCCCATCACGAGGGCCTCGCCAGCCCTCAGCGCCGACGGCCGCTACGTGGCGTTCCTGTCCCTATCCTCCAACTTGGTTCCGGGAGACACCAACGGCGTGGGGGATGTTTTCGTCCGCGATCGGCAGACAGGCGTCACGCAGCGGGTGAGTGTGGCCAGCGATGGGAACCAGAGCGACAGAAGTAGCCTGTCCGCCGCCATCAGCGCCGACGGACGTTATGTGGCCTTCCAGTCGGGAGCCTACAACCTTGTGCCCGGCGACACCAGCGGCAACCAGCACGTTTTCGTGCACGACCGCCAGACGGGGATCACGGAACGGGTGAGCGTAGACAGCGAAGGCAACGCGGGTCATGGTGGCTCGTGGCCCCCGCCAGACCCCTCGGTCAGCATTAGTGCCGATGGGCGGTTCGTGGCATTCGCGTCGGAGTTCACGAACCTGGTCCAAGGCGACGCCAACGGCCGGGCGGACGTGTTCGTGCACGACCGCAAGACCGGGACCACGGAGCGGGTGAGCGTAGACAGCAGCGGCGGCGAAGGTGATTGGTTCGAGGCCGTGACGCCCGCCATCAGTGCCGACGGCCGCTACGTGGCTTTTGCTGCCCCGTGGGACAACGGGTACCCAGGGGATATGTGGGTGCACGACCGCCAGACAGGGGCCACGGAAATGGTGAGCGTGGACAGCGCTGGTAACCCGGGGAACTGGGGGAGCGAGTGGCCCGCCATCAGCGCCGACGGCCGCTTTGTAGCTTTCCAAACGGATGCCAACAACCTGGTGCCGGGAGACACCAGTTACGACGCGGACATCTTTGTGCACGACCGCCAGACGGGGGTCACGGAGCGGGTTAGCGTCGACAGCGCCGGCAACCAGGCGAACCACTGGAGCTACCGGCCGGCCATCAGCGCGGACGGGCGTTTCGTCGCTTTCGAGTCGCGGGCCTCGAACCTGGTGCCGGGCGACACTAACGGCGTGTGGGACGTCTTCGTCCGCGACCGGTTCGCAGGACCGACACCGACGCCGACTCCAACCGCTACGGTTACCCCAACACCGACACCCACACCCACGCCCGGCGCGGAAGATCGCAAGGTCATCTTCATCCAGGGCATCGACAGCGAGAGCGGCAAGTGCGGCGAAGATTTTGTCAAGCGCGTCAGCTGGATGGTGGACTACCTCACCACGAACTCGTGGGTCAGGGATCGCGTTCCTTCCCTCGATAGCACCGAGGACTTCTTCTACTTCAGCTACAGTGACACGGATGCCTTCTGCCTCGGAACAAACGGCCTGCAAGATTTCCAGCAGCCGCAGTACGACAACGACGATACCTGCGATGGGGTCGCTGATGCGGCCAACAGGCTCAACACGCTGGTTGGGGCCCTCATCTACCAGTATCCCAACGCGAACTTCGATATCGTGACCCACAGCATGGGCGGAATGGTGGCCGCCTACTGGCTGAGGCAGCACGAAGACGTGCGATCCAGGGTGAATTCCGTCGTGACCTTTGACAGCCCGCTCAGAGGCATTCCTTTCGGGGCTCCCCTGTCGGCTCTCCCAGGTCCCTGCGACCAGTCAACCAGCCAGTCACAACGAGACCTCACCTGCGGTGACTACGGCCAGAGCGACAACCGCGACGTGTGCACGTCGGAGATCGTCTCGGCCATCCAGGACATCGGAGACTCCGTTCCCTTCTTCACCATAGACGCGACACAACACGCCGGGCCCGTTGAGGCCGTCCCCAGGGACCGGACTACCCTCCTGAGCAGCAACAGTAAGCTGCACTGCCAGTTCGACGACGGCCACAGCTCGGCCTGGGAGAACGGTGGTCTTGGCGGTGGGGACCCTCTCAACTGTTGGGTCAACTTCAGCTGGCCCACGGATCCCGACGATAGCCCGGGGACCCCGACGACGCTAAACCCAGTAGCTGACGCCAAGAAGGTCTTCGTGGCCTGTGCAGTGACCGCCCCGTCTGATCCCTCCGCTTGCATACAGAAGCTGGGCTCGCCGAGACTGCCTGACGGGACCTTGAGCGAGCCAACTCTCGCGGGCAGCACCGAACTGCAATTCGCAGACACCAGTGCGTTTGCTGTGGGAGACCGCATCCTCATCAATCCAGGCATGCCCAATGAGGAAGAAAACGAGGTGGTTGGCTTCGGGTCCATCCTGCTTGCCTCGCCCCTTCAATTCGACCATCAGGCGGGCGAGCCTGTGGTGAAGCTCTCGTCACCACCGTCGATGGTTGCTGGCTGGAACCAGGCCTGCTACCTCGGGGCCGAGCAGCCCATCGAAGACGCCCTGGCAGACATTGCTGGCGACGTTCTGGCCGTCTACCGCCTCAACTCTAGCCAGACTTTCGACAGGTGGTTCCCTAGTAGGCCTGAAGTCAGTACCATCACCACGGTTGCCCCCTATCAGCCACTATTTGTGCTCACGGCCAACGACGCTGCCTGGCCGCAGGCCCCCACGGAAACGCCGCCCACCAGCACCAGCCTGGTGCAGGGGTGGAACAGCGTGTGCTACGCCGGCCAGACGAAGCCGGTCGGCGAAGCCACCGCTGGCATGGCGGGCAACTTCAGCATCTTGTACCGACTGGGAAACGACCAGGCGTGGGGCCGCTTCGTCCCGGGCAGGCCCGAGGTTAGCAGCATCAGCGACCTGAACACCTACGACCCCGTGCTGATCCTCGTCACGGCGACAGGTGGAGCGCAGTGGGTGTTTGACCCGTAGGGCGTCCGAGCACACCGCTTAACGGGACGTGACCCCCCACTTTAGCCTAGCGAGGCTATGAAAGGAGGAACCCCGATGAAGTTTTCTATGCTGACCAGCTTGAAGGTTTGCGTCGTGGCAGCTGCCCTGGCCCTCTCCATCGCTGCTACGGGATGTTCGGATTGCCCGTCCTCCAATCCCGCCGCGGGTCAGCCGGCCTCGGTCGCAAGCGATACGGCGAGTTCAAACAGCCCGGAGGAAGTGGCCCGGCGTGCCCTTCAAGCAATGATCGATGGCAATAGTCAGGGCTTCTTGCAAGAAGTCAGGCCCGATAGGAGGGAACTCAACGAAATCCTAACCGGGACCATCAACGGCTTGCAAGGTTGTCAAATCGATGACGATAAGACTGTCGTTGAGGTTGATGGCTCCGATGCTAGGGTTTATTTCGTATTTCAGCGATCTTGTGGTCGCGCCTTTGGCGTTGTGTACGCCAACAAGAGTTGCAGTGTCAGTCTCGAGAAGCTAACTGCTAGTGGAAGTACGCGATGGTTTCTGCCTTACAACAATGTTGATTGCGCGGCCGATTTGGATACGGGGCCATAAGGGCCGTCGCGCTCCAGGCGAACCGCCCGCTGCGACCGGAAAGGGGAATCACCGTCCTTGCCATGATGCTCTCAGCTCGGCCGCACTTGGTACGAGATCGAAACTTCGGAGGGAAAAGGGTGAACTCAGAGCGACTTCCTGAGGCCCTAGGGTTTCTCTCTGTCCAACGGCTTCCAATAGGCGCGGCTCAACCCGTCGTCCCGTTGGCGGGTCACGTCGGGCACGACTCGGCCTTCTTTGACTGAAATTGGAAAAGGTGACCCGCCCCTGGACTCATTGGACTGCATTTCTGGACTTCCGATGGACTGACAGGCCTCACACTACTCCCCAAAACCGCCTGACCGACCGGCCGCGACACGACCGGCGGCAGGCGGGGGAAGGGAAGACCCATGCGAGGCCTGCTTCTGGGAGCGACGGTTGTCCTTGCCCTCATCGTGGCGATGCTCGCCGCCACTTCAGCCCACGCCGAGGGACCCGAAACCGCCGAAAGTGAAGCGCTCACCGAACTGGTGCTGGCCGGGGCTCCCCTGGCTGCGGAGCCCTTGTCAGCCGCCTCCACATCGGGCACGCCGGGCTCGGGCTCCTCGTCCGCCGTCCCTTCCTCCGTCGCGCCGCCTCCTGTGGCGCCGCAGGTGGCCCCCCAGCTCCCGGACATCCCCAACCCCTTCGACTGGTTCAGCAACCTGGACCCCCGCAAGTGGGCGGGCGACATCCTCAACGCCATCCTGACCACTATCGGCAAGGCCCTGCTGGAGGCCATCCGGGGCTTCGTGGACTGGGCGCTGGGGTTCGGCGATAGCTCCCTGAACTTCGTCACTCGCACGCCAGCCGAAGGCAGCTACGGCAGCCCCACGGTGCGCGCCATGTGGGACTTCTCGCGCGCTCTAGTGAACGTCCTCCTGGCGGTCATTGTCATGTGGGGCGGCTTCAACATCATGGTCAAAGAGCACACCCGCAGCCCCTACCACGAGGTGATGGAGCTTCTGCCACGGCTGATCCTGGCTGCCCTGGCCGCCAACCTGACCCTGGAGTTCGCCCGCTTCCTCATCGACGCCAACAACGCCCTGTCGGCTGCCGTGGGCCAGGTGACCCTGCCGGGCTACGACGCTGCCACGCCGACCCAAGAAGGCGTCGCCCTCATCTTCACAGCCCTGGCCTACGGCGTCGTCGCCATCCTCCTAGTGCTCCAGATGCTCATGCGCCTGGCCCTCATCGACCTGCTCATCATCCTGGCGCCGGTGGCGGCCCTGTTGTGGGTGTTGCCCCAGACCCAGGGCTGGGCCCGCTGGTGGGCCAACCTCTTTCCGAGAGTCGTCTTCCAGCAGGCCATCCAGATGATGGTGCTCCGATTGGGCTCGGCTCTGATGGTGGAACTCACCCCAGGGAGCCTGTCCAACGCCCTGCTAACCCTGCTCCTGGGCATCGCGGTGTGCTGGCTGACCCTGAAGGTGCCGGCCATCCTGCAAGGCCAGGTGCACCACGCCGGCCTGTCGAGCGTGGTGAGCCTGGTGCTGGTGACCCGAATGGTCGGAGCCCTGGCGGCCGGGGGTCGGGGCGGCGCGGCCGGCGCCACAGCAGGTCGCGGCGCTCAGCCTGCGGCGGCGGGAGCGGCCCGCGCGGCCTAGGGGAGGCGACCGATGGACGCTGCTGAACTGGAGTTCGACGACATCCTGGGCAACCTGGCCCGAGAAGCGGGCAAGGTAGTCGGCGCCCTGGCGGTCCTGCTGTTCGCGCCCCTGATCCTCCTGCTGGCGGCCTTCGGCGGCCTGCCGCAGGCTGCACGCACTACGGGTGCCGCGGCGGTTCTGGACGAGATCCCCCCCGACCAGCTCGAGGTCATGCAGCAGGTGAGCCTCCAGACGGGCATTCCCTGGCAGATCTTCGCCGCCATCGCCAAGGTGGAGAGCGACTTCGGCCGCAACATGGCCACCAGCTCGGCGGGCGCTATCGGCTACGGCCAGTTCATGCCCGCGACCTGGGCGGCCTACGGCACCGACGGTAACGGCGACGGCATAGCCGACCCGTTCGACTTCCACGACGTCATTCCCGCCATGGGCCGCTATCTCCTGGCGAACGGGGCTCCCGCCGACATGCCGCGCGCCCTCTACGCCTACAACCACTCCTGGGCCTACGTCGACCGCGTGCTGGCCTACGCCGCGGCCTACGGCTACGTGGACCCGGCCAGCATCCCGGCGCGAGCTGTGGCCCTGGCCCGCTCGCGCATCGGGGCGCCGTACGTATGGGGCGCGGAAGGGCCGGACGCCTTCGACTGCAGCGGCCTCGTGTTCTGGGTGTACAGCCAGCTGGGCGTCCAGGTGCCGCGCACTGCCCAGCCGCAGTTCGAGTGGGCGCTGCCCGTCGAGCCGTCCCAACTCCAGCCCGGCGACCTGGTGTTCTTTCAGGGTACATGGGCGACGTCGGACCCTATCAGCCACGTCGGCATGTATACCGGCAACGGCATGGTGGTGATGGCGACGGACACGGGCGACTTCGTCAGAGAGGTGCCGCTCTCCAATCCCTACTGGACCGCCCACTTCGCGGCGGCGGGCCGCCCGCCTTACTGGGTGGTGCCGGCGTGATGGGCGGACGGGGAGCGATGGTGGCCGTGGTGGGCCTGGCCGGGCTGCTGCTGGTGATGGCGCTGGTGAGCGGCTGGCAGGGCACCACCCGGCTGACCAGCCGCGGCGACGACACGGCGGCAGTGGAGGAGGCGGCCGATGGCTTCGTGGAGGCCTACGGCACCTTCGACTTCCGCGACCAGGAATCGTACCGGCAGCGGCTCCTGCCAGTGACCACCGGGCCGCTGCGCGAGGCGATCAGCTCGTCTCAGGTGGACCCGGTGGCCGTTGGCCAGCAGCGCACGACGACGACGCGAGTCGTCGCCGTCCAGGTCACGTCCCTGTCGCAGGACCAGGCGACGGCCTCGGTAACGGCGGAGCAGGTCAGCCGCAGCGTCGACCCGGCGTCGGGAGGGCTGGTCGAGGAAGAGGTCGTCCAGCAAGTGGCCTGCCGGCTGGTGCGGGAAGATGGCCAGTGGCTGGTGGCCGAGTTCCGGCTGCTGTCCGAAGAACGCCAGGTGCCCGGAGGCCAAGAGTAGAAGGGAGGCGAATCGCCTATGGACCAGATCAATACCCTGTTCAACAACCTGCTGAACGTCGGCCTGGGGGTGGCTGTGGCCGTGTCGGCCTTCTTCGTGATGTGGGGCGCCTTCATGTACATGTCGGCCGGCGGCAGCCCCCACCAGATGGAGCGAGGCAAGGCGGCCATCGTCAACGCCCTGGCGGGGCTGGCGATCGTCCTCATGGCGCGGGTCATCGCCGGCATGATCCAGAGCGCCATGGGCGGGTAGGAGAGAGACCATGGACCGGCACGAGATACCCACCCACCTGAACGTCGAAGACAAGGCCTTTGCCGGGCTGACCATGCGCCAGCTCATGACCGCTGCCATCGGCCTGGCTCTGGCCTACGGAGCGGCCAGCGAGCCGCCCTGGCCGATGCCCCTGCGCCTCGTGGCGGCAGGCCTGGTGCTGGCGGCCGTCGCCCTGGTCGCCCTCTGGCGGCCGGCGGGGCGGCCCCTGGAGGACTGGGGCTTCGTCCTCCTCCGGTTCTGGGCGCTGCCGCGAGTGGCTGTGTGGTGCCCACGGGAGCCGGCGCCCGGTCCGCAGGAGCCCGAGCGCCGCTACGAGGTAGCGCTGCCCGAAGCGGCCTGGGCGAACCCAACGCCGGAGAGCCGGGAAACGGCAAGTCCATCCAGGAGGCGAGGTCGTCATGCGCCGCCAGCGTGAGGGCCGGATGGCTAGCGTCCAGGATCTCCTCCCCCTGGAGGACATCGTGGACGGCATCCTCTGCATGCGCGGCGGCGACTACCGGGCGGTGCTGGAGGCTCAGAGCGTGAACTTCGCCCTTCGGTCCGATGAGGAGCAAGAGGGCATCATGGCCGGCTACCGCGCCTTCCTGAATGCCCTCAGCTACCCCATCCAGGTGCTGGTGCGCATCCTGCCCACCGATGTGGAAACGTACCTCGCCGCCCTGCGCGAGCGCCCCAGCGGGCGCGGGGCGGAGGCGCTGGCCCGCCTGGCCCTGGACCACGAGGCCTTTGTGCGCAGGCTGACGCGGGAGCGGACGCTGCTGGAGCGGCGGTTCTACGTGGTCGTCCCGGCGGGCCTGGACGGGGCCTTCGAGCGACGGGCGGTGCGCTGGCCCTGGCAGAGGAAGCAGGCGAACGCGGGCCGCCAGGGCTTCGAGGCAGCCCGGCGGCAGCTCACCTTTCGATCCGAGGAGATCGCCCAGGGCCTGCTCAACTTCGGCGTGCCGGCCCGGCGGCTGGGCAGCGAGGAGCTAGCTCAGCTCTGGCACGCCTTCCTGGCCACCGAGCTGGCGAAGCCTCGCAAGACCACGTTCGCATCCAGGCCGGTGGTGGTGAGCGAGAGAGCGGCCGGCAAGGAGGTGTCCCTTGGCCTTTGACCTGCTGTCGCTTCTGCGAAGGCGGCGAGATGGGGCCGAGCCGTCAGAGGCGGAAAGGCGATTCCATCGGGGCACGCGGTCTGTGGTCGACCTGGTCGCTCCGGCAGCCCTGGAGTCCAGCCGCTCGCACGTCCTGGTGGACAGACGATATGTGCGCGTTCTGGCCCTCGCTGAGTACCCGCGCTACGTCCACCCCAACTGGCTGAGCCAGCTCATCGACTTCGACGAGCCCCTGGACCTCAGCCTACATCTGGCGCCTCTCGACTCCGCCGCCACCATCCGCAGCCTCACCCACAAGCTGGTGGAGTTGCAGTCGTCGCGGCTTTTGGACGCCCGCAGCGGCAAGATCGCCAACGCCGAGCGCGAGGTGGCCTACGAGGACGTGGAACGGCTGCGCGACGCCCTCCAGCGGGGAGAGGAGCGGGTGTTCTCCGCCAGCCTCTACCTGTGCCTGCGGGCGCCGACGGCCGCCGCCCTGGACGACCTGACCCGCCGGGTAGAGGCGGCCCTGGGCGGCATGCTAGCGGCCTCCCGCCCGGCCCTGTACGAGATGCTGCCCGGCTTCTTCTCCTGCCTCCCAGCGGGTCAGGACCACCTGGGCCGCTGCCGCAACCTGGACACCACCAGCGCCGCCACCATGCTCCCCTTCACCTCCAGCCACCTCTCCATGGAGCGGGGCATCCTCTACGGCATCAGCGTCCACAACAACTCCCTGGTCATCTTCGACCCCTTCAGCCGGGAGTTGGAGAACGCCAACAAGGTGGTCTTCGCCAAGAGCGGGGCGGGCAAGTCCTACGCCTGCAAGGTGGAGGCCCTGCGCGCCCTGATGCTGGGCATCGAGTACTACGTCATCGACCCCGAAGACGAGTACCGCCGAGTGTGCGAAGCCGTGGGAGGCCAGTACATCCGCCTGGCCGGTACCTCGCCCCACCGGATCAACCCCTTCGACCTGCCCACCGTCGCCGCGACTGATGATGATTCCCGAGACGCCCTGGCCGAACGGGTGCTGGCCCTGCAGGGACTTCTGGGCCTGATGCTGGCCGACCGCGCTTCGACCCTGAACCAGCGGGAGAAGGGAGCCCTGGACGCCGCCCTGTACGAGACGTACGAGCGGGCAAGGATAACCCGCGAAGCGCGAACCCACAACCAGCCGGCGCCAGTGCTGCGCGATCTCCACGCTGTGCTGCGGGACAAAGGCGATCCCTACGGCCTCGCCGACCGGCTGGAGCGCTACGTGGACGGCAGCCTGGGCCAGGTGTTCTCGTCTCCCACCAGCGTGGACCTGGACCGGCCCTTCGTCGTCTTCAACGTCCGCGACCTGGAGCCCGAGCTGCGGCCCCTGGGCGTCTATCTCATCGCCGACTACATCTGGCGGCAGGTACGGGCAGCTCGCCGGCCACGCATGCTCCTCATCGACGAGGCCTGGTCGCTGGTGCAGCACGAAGAGGGGGCGCGCTTCCTGTCGTCCATGGCCCGCCAGGCCCGCAAGCACTACCTGGGCCTCACCACGGTCACCCAGGACGTGGAGGACTTCCTGCACGCTGCCGAAGGACACACAGTGCTGGCCAACAGCTCCGTCCAGCTCCTGATGCGGCAGGACAGCTCGACCATCGATGTGGTGAATCAGACCTTCCGCCTGAGCGCCGGTGAGCGGGAGTTCCTGCTGTCCTGCCGCAAGGGCGAGGGGCTCTTCTTCTCCCGGGGCAACCACATCGCCCTGCGGGTGGAGGCCAGCCCCATGGAGCACGCCCTGGCCACCACCGACCCGGCGGAGCTGGTGGAGCGAGAGCGGGAGGAGGCGTGATGGCATACGACATCGACGGCATCAAACGGCGCAACCCCATCGAGGCGGTGGTGGCCGGCCATGGCGTGGCCCTGCGGCGCAGCGGGACGCACCTAGTGGGGCGCTGCCCCTTTCACCAGGACGAGCACCCGAGCCTGGTCGTCTACCCCGAAACTGCCAGCTTCTTCTGCTTCGGCTGCCAAGCCGGCGGCGACGTCATCGACTTTGTGCGCCGGGCCGACGGGCTCAGCTTCCGCGAGGCGTTGGAGCTCCTGAGCGACGGCGGGCCGCCGCCCCGGCCCAACCCCGGCCCGGCCCAGCGCTTGTCGCTGGACGACCGCATGATCCTGACGGCGGCCTGCGGCGTCTACCACGAGACGCTCCTGCGGACACCAAAGGCGCTCCAGTACCTGGAGGAGCGCGGCATGCCCATGCCGGTGGTGCGCCGCTGCCGCCTGGGCTACAGCGATGGCCAGGCCCTGCGCCCCTATCTGAGGCGGCGACGCTTTAGCCTCCGCCGGGCCACGGAGATGGGCCTTCTCTGGCCTCAAGGCGGCGAGACCATGGCCGGGCGCATCGTCATCCCAGAGCTGCGAGCAGCCCAGTGCATCTGGATGCTGGGCCGCGTCCTGCGGGACGACCGAGAGCCCAAGTATCGGGGCCTCTCCTTGCCCAAGCCGATCCTGGGCTGGGAGCGGGTGCACGGCCGCCCCCGTATCTTCGTCACTGAGGGCGTCTTCGACTACTTGACGGGAGTCAGTTGGGGCCTGACGATCTGCGCCCTGCTGGGAACACAGGTGCGAGCCGAGCGGCTGGCCTTCCTGGAGCGGGCCCGCCGTGTGTTCATCGTGCTCGACAGCGACGGCCCCGGCCGCGAGGCGGCCTCGGCGCTCGCCGAGCGCGTCGGTCCTCGAGCCCGCGTCGTCGAACTCCCCGAGGGGGTCAAGGACCTGAACGACCTGGCCCGCCAGCCGGGTGGCCGCGGCACGTTCTTCCGGCTCGTGAAGAAGGCCGACCGAGGGGGAGAGGAAGCGGGCCGGGAGGGCGAGGATGCGACGGAAACGTCCCCATGAATCGCCGGCCCTGGTGGAGGTAATCCCCTCCCGCTGGGACGACGACCCCATCCCCCGTGCCCAATCGATGCTATCGGGGCTGGCTGGGGTGGGCGGCTTCTCCCTGGAGTTCGCGGCCACGGCCGATGGCATCCGGTTCTACGTTCGGGCTGCCTCAGCAGCAGTGATGGAACCCATCCTGGCGCAGCTTCGAGCGGCCTATCCCCAGGCTGGCTTGCGGCAGGTGCCCATGGCCGGACGGCCAGAGCTGGACCCGGCGTGGCGGAGCCCGGGCGAGGAGATGGCGACCCTCGGGCTTCGACTCCAGCGCGGCCCCAGCCTGCCCCTGACCTCCGACTGGCGCCGCCGGGGCGACCCATTGAAGGGCCTGCTGGCAGCTGCCTCTGCCGTGGGAGAAGGGGAGCGCATCGTCTGCCAGTTGGTTCTGGCACCCGCCCCGAGGGCGTGGGCTGACCGCCTCCGCTCGCAGCTGACGCGCTCCCAACCGAAAGCATATCACCGCGCAGACGCTAGCCCGATGGCGGAGACCGTCCCCTTCCTGGCCCTGCTGGGCCTCGGTGGGCTCGGCCTCCAGGGCTATCTCTGGTACCAGGCCGGGGACTTCCTGCCCCTCATTGCGGTCGGCGCCGGTGTCCTTGTGGGCCTGCCGGCAGCAGCGGCCCTGGTTGCCCGGCTCGTACGTGAAAGGCAGTCCGCTGACGAGCGGGTGATCGAAGAGAAGCTGGCCCATCCCGCCTTCGCTGTTCAGGTGCGGCTCGCCGCCTTCGCCCCGCCCGGCTCGCCCCATGAGCGGCTGTGCTGCCTGGCCGAGGCCGTTGCCCAGGCCTGCCGGGCCTTCGACCACGCCAGCGGCAACGGCCTGCGCCCCCGGCCCTGGCGGGGTGACCCGGCCTGGCCCTCCACCACCACCAGCCCGCTGCGCCAGCCCAACGTTCTCAACGCCGCGGAGCTGGCCGGCCTGTGGCATCTGCCCTCCGATACCGGCGGGGTGCCAGGCGGCAAACGAATGGCCTCTCGCCAGCTTGTGCCCGCACCCGGAGATCTGAGCCGTGGCTGTCCCGTCGGCGTTTCCCTCCACCAGGGAGCAGGGATCCCCGTGCAGATGCCCCTCTCCCTGCTCTTCCGCAGCCAGCTCGTGGTCGCCAAGACGCGCCGGGGCAAGTCGACGCTCCTCCTCCACCTGGCTTCGTACCTAATGCAGCGCATGGCCGGCGGGCGGGAGCGGGCGTCGCTGGTAGTCGTCGACCCCCACCAGGACCTGGCGGAGGCGGTGCTAGGAGCCGTGCCGCCCAGCCTGGAGGAGCGGGTGGTCTACCTCAACCTGGCGGACCGCCGCCGTCCCGTAGGGCTGAACCTGCTGGACGTGGCCCTGTTCCCGGAGCGCGATCGCACCGCGGAGAACGTGATCACCATGATGCATCGGCTCTGGCCGGACAACTGGGGGCCGCGCATGGAAGGCGCCCTGCGCGCCGCCGTGTCCTGCCTGCACGAGGCCAACGCCGCCCGCCAGCGCGAGGAACAGTACACTCTCCTGGACGTGGTGCCCGTCCTCACCAGCGCCGATTTCCGTGAGGAGGTGCTGAAGCAGGTGCCGGACCGCGCCCTCTGGGCCTGGTGGCGGGACAACTACGACCGCATCAACCGCGCTTTCCAGCAGCAGACGGCCAACCCCGTCACGACTAAGGTTGGCCGCTTCATGGTCACCGAGGCGGCCCGACTGGTGCTGGGTCAGCCTCGCTCGACGGTGGACCCGCGCGCCCTGCTGCGGGAAGGCGGCGTACTGGTGGTCAACTCAGCCGTGGGCGCCCTGGGGGAGGGCGGCGCGGCTCTCATGGGGGCCACCCTGCTGAACCTGGTCGGCCTGGTGGTTGAGGAGCAGGTCGCCCTGCCGCCGGCCGATCGCTGCCGCCTGGTGGCCCTGGTGGACGAGTCCAGCACCCTGGGTGCCGCCGACTACGGCCGCATGCTCGGCGAGCTGGCGAAATACGGGGCGAGCTTTGTGCTGGTCACCCAGTCCCTCTCCAAACTGGACGCCATCGACCGCGCCTTGCGGCCCACCATTTTCTCCAACATCGACGGCCTCACTGTCTTCCAGGTGAGCGCCGAGGACGCCCGCTACCTGGCGCCGGAGCTGGGGAGCGACGTCGCGGTGGAGGACTTGACCGACCTGGGCGATTTCGAGTGCTACGCCCGCTGGTGGTCTGACGGCCAGCGCCTGCCCACCTTCTCCCTTCGCCTGAACCGCCCGCCTCCGGTAAGTGTGACCCGCACGGAAGCTATCGCCCGGCGCTCTGCCGAACATTACGGGCGCCCTCGAGACGAAGTGAGAGCGGAAGTAGCCCGCATCCTGGACCGGCGCGCTGGCGTGGTCGGCCGCGCCCCGATCCCCGTCCACGGGCGCACCGAGGCGGCGACAGACGACGAGGAGGAGCCAGGGGAGACCAGGCCGACCGCCCACTCCAACCCGAAAGTGCCCCCGCGCAGCGACCACCGTAACCGCAGGGCAGAGGGAGCAGCGAGGGAAGCCAGGCCGTGAAGGCGACAGCTCCCGCAGCGGACGCTCGAGGCGCCGACAGGCTGGCCTGTGCCCTGCTGTGGCTGGCGAGGCTCCCGTTCCTGGAGGAGGAAGGCCTGGCCGCCCTGCTCGGCGTGGATGGTTTCATGGCCCAGAAGGCGCTTGCCAGCCTTCGAGAGGCGGGCTGGACCGACTGGATCATCCCCACCTCGCCGGAGCTGGACCCCCGGCGCTTCTACTACCTGACGGAAGGCGGCGTCCACGCCCTGGCCCGGGCGATGGGTGCCAGCAGGGAGGACATCGAGAGCCGGTACACCGTCGGACGGCGCGAGCTCCTAGCCCGCGTGGCTCGCCTGGAGACTGCGGCGGCCGTCAATGCCTTCTTCGCAGACATCGCGGAGGTCATCCGAGGGGACGAAGAGGTGAGTCTCGAAGAGGCTCGCTCGCTCCCCTGGACTCGCTACCCGGGGGGCCGCTGGTGTCCGCCGGGTGTGGAGGCGTACGGCTCCTTGCGGTCCGGCTGCTGGCAGGCCCCGTTCTTCGTCGCCTGGGACCGGGCCGGAGCGCCGATGGCCCACCGCCGGATGCGGGTAGCCGGGTGGTACGCCTATCTGCTCTCAGAGGAGAACGCTTGGGGCGTCGAGGGCTTGCCCCCGATCCTCGTCGCGTGCCCCGGTGAGCGCGAAGCGACGCAGTGGGCCCTGGCTGTGGAATCCAGCGCCGATAGGCGGGGCATCGCACCCCTCGCTCTGTACATCGGGACTGCATCGGAAGTCTTCGGGCTGGGAGGTCTCGGCGCGGTGTGGCGGCGGCCGGACGGACGACGCAGAGCGACGTTAGCTGACCGCCTGCGTTGGGTGTCGGAGGTCCCCCGACAGGTCGGGGTCGAGCCGTCGCTGCCGCTCGTGCCGGTTGAGCCGTGCCAGCCGCGTCCACGCAGGAGGGGGTTGCGCGAGTGGGCCAGGCAGGCCGCGGCCGATCCCGGCAGCCTCAAGCCAGGGGAGCGGCTGGCCGTCCTCGCCCTGAGCACCAGCACCACCCAGAAGGAGCTGCTCGAATGGGTGGGACACCACCCTTTCCTCTCGGCCGCTGACCTCGCCGTTCTTGTCGGGCTACGAGAGACCGGGGCAGAGCGACTTCTCGCCGGCCTGGCCCGGCTGGGCCTGGTGGACTTCGCTGTGCGTCCTGTAGGCGGCGAGATCTCGCCGGCCAGTCGCCACTTCCTGACCAGCGAGGGCCTCAGACTGCTCGCCGCCCGCGATGGCGTCCCGCACCGTCGCTACGGCCGGCATGGCGTCCTCGCGATCGCCGGTAACAGCACAGACGGCGAAGGCCAGCGCCTGGCAGGACTGCTGCGGCACTTCGAGCACACCATCGGCGTCAACAGCTTCGTTGTGGGGCTGGCCGCAGAAGCGGCGACCTTCCGGGCAAGGGGCCAGGACCATCGGCTCGTCCATTGGCTCAGCGCGACCGAAGCGCAGGAGTGGTTCCGCTGGAACGGCCGCTGGTGGCACGTTTGGCCGGACGCCCGCTTCCTCTACCGGGCCAAGGGGTTCGACCTCGATGTCTTCCTAGAGTGGGACAGGGGCACAATGCGGCGGAGGGACTACCTAGAGAAGTTCCGGGCCTACGGCTCGTTCTTCGCCTCTCGACAGGCAGGCCAGCTTCCGCGCTGCCGCCTGCTCGTCGTGACGACGACGCCCGCCGCGGAACGCCGCATCGCTGAAGTGATTCAGTCTGCCGCAGGCACCGCTCCCGCTCTCTTGGTGGCCCACCTCACGACCGCCAGCCGCCTAGAGCACGCTGGCGCGCTGGGTGACGTATGGCAGCTGGCCGATGGTGGAGGGCGGCGAACATGGTGGCGGTGACCGGCAGTGTTGGACCCATGCGCGGGAGCAAGCACAAGAGCGGACCGACACGCCATCGTCATTAGTGGTAGCTGTCCGCGGGAGCCGCGGCGTGGTACGCGAGCCGGTGAGCCTGTGAGTTGAGTGTGAGGTACTGCGTGTGACAATGGCGACCGATGAGTCCCTCCTCCTGACCGTCCCCGAGACAGCCCGGCTCCTGCGTATCTCCCGCAACCTGGCCTACGAGCTCGTGCGCCAGAATATCCTCCCCCATGTCCGTCTGGGCCGCCGCGTCCTCATCCCGCGCCACGGGCTGGAGCAGTGGATCGTACGCGAGGCAGGCCTACCCCAGCGAGCGCCACTGGTGGTATCCTTGCCGCAACGCCATTAGGGAGGTGGGCCATGCAAGGACACATCCGCAAGCGGGGCAAAGGCTCTTGGACGGTGGTGATAGACCTGGGCCGTGATCCGGCTAAGGGCAGGCGCAGGCAATTGTGGCAGAGCGTCAAGGGAACGAAACGGGAGGCCCAGTCCCTCCTGGTGCAACTGCTTCACCAGCGGGACACGGGCATCGATGCCCTGCCTGGGAAGATAACTGTCGCTGAGTACCTACACCGGTGGCTACAGGACTACGCTCGACCCAATACCGCGCCGAAGACCTATCGGTGCTATGAGGATATCATCCGTCGCCACTTGATACCTATCCTTGGGACTATGCCCCTCACCAGGCTGCGCCCCCAGCACATCCAAGCCTATTACTCCCAGGCCCTTCAAACTGGCAGGCTGGACAGGCAGGGCGGACTCTCAGCCAGGTCGGTCCTGCGCCACCACCAAGTCCTGCATACGGCCCTTCGACATGCCGTCAAGTGGCAGCTCTTGGCCCGCAACCCCGCCGACGCGGTGGAACCGCCGAGGCCTGGGCGCCATGAGCTGCGGCCCGTAGGGCCGGAAGAGGTTCGCCGGCTCCTTTCCGCGGCCGATGCCAAGCCTCACAGCACCCTGGTACACCTGGCGATCATGACGGGCCTGCGGCAAGGCGAGCTTCTCGGCCTCAGGTGGCAGGACGTGGACCTGGGCGCCAGCGTCCTTCACGTGCAGCAGACGGCCCAGTGGCTACCCCGTCAGGGTTTCATCTTCCGCCAGCCCAAGACCGCCAAGAGCCGGCGCGCCGTAGCCCTCTCCCCCGAGACCGTTCGGAGGCTGCGCCAGCACCGCCAACGCCAGCTTGAGGAGCGACTGTCTCTTGGCCCGGCGTACCAAGACCACGGGCTCGTCTTCGCCACGCCCCTGGGGATGCCCATCGACCCGTCCAACCTCAGAAGAGCGTGGGGCCGTATAGTCAAGGCCGCAGGCCTGGGGCACCTTCGCTTTCACGACCTGCGCCATGCCCATGCCACCCTCATGCTCCAACAAGGCGTCCACCCCAAGGTGGTCAGCGAGCGCCTGGGCCACTCCGGGGTCGGCATCACCCTGGACATCTACTCCCACGTCCTCCCAGGCCTTCAGGCCGCGGCCGCGGCCCAACTCGACAGCCTTGTCAATGGGACCACTTCTGAGCTTCGTTAGCAAAATGTTAGCAAATGCTGATGTGCCTCAACAAAAATGGCCCCTCGCGGGGCCGTTTTCGTATCTAAGAGGTGGTGGGCGATAGAGGATTCGAACCTCTGACCTTCTCTGTGTAAGAGAGACGCTCTTCCGGCTGAGCTAATCGCCCTCTGGGGAAATCTTATCCCCGCCAAGTTGGGCGGTCAAGCCAAAG
>Ga0315280_10002389_pt1 | contig 30451 bp, 27 predicted proteins | sample YL17G06_40_MG_FD_203697 | JGI IMG/M metagenome (GOLD analysis project Ga0315280, IMG submission 203697) | Sediment microbial communities from Yellowstone Lake, YNP, Wyoming, USA - YL17G06_40 | ecosystem: Environmental > Aquatic > Freshwater > Lake > Sediment | place: USA: Wyoming | collected... | reverse complement strand
GTACCTTTGACCGCCTTCCTTGTCAAGCTTCTATAAAATCGCTTTGCTGCAAAACGTGGAAAGCGAACGGCAAGGAATCTGAAGAACCCGGCCTGTCTGGGTTACCGAGTCTGCCGTCTGCAGCTCGAGTGAATTGAGTTCTTATATCCACCGAATGTTAGTTTGCCGCGGGTTCAGCTATGAAGCTGCGAATCGGATACGACTGCTGCATGGAACTGTATCATCCGAACGTCTTTCTTGAGCTAGCTCCTCTAGCTGAGAAGGCTGGGTTTGACACAATCTGGGCAAGCGACCACTTCCATCCTTGGCAGGACACGAACGCCTCCTCGTGCTTCACATGGGCTTGGATTGCCGCAGCAGCGGAGAGAACGAAGAAAGCTCCGATCGGGACAGCAGTGACCTGCCCCATGTTTCGATATCACCCAGCGATCGTTGCGCAGGCATTCGCCACACTCCGCGCCATGTACCCTGAGAGAGTCTTTGTCGGCTTGGGAACAGGTGAAGCCTTGAATGAGGCACCATTGGGCTACACTTGGCCTTCGGTGAAGGAACGCATCGAACGTTTCGAAGAGTCAATACAGATAATGAGGAAGCTGTGGACTGAAGAGTGGGTTGACTTCAAAGGGAAGTATTACCGACTGAAGCAGGCGAAACTCTACGTGAAACCTACGACGCCCGTACCGATATACGTGGCATCGTTCGGACCGAAAGTCGCCGAGATCGCAGGGAAGTACGCGGACGGGTACATCACGACTCTGATCTCAGAAGACCACCTTCACAATGTCCTGATTCCTGCCGTCGAACGCGGTGCCAAGCAGATGGGACGCGATCCATCGAAGATCGAAAGGACCATCGAGCTAGGCCTGGGCTATGACAAGGACTACACCAAGGCACTAAAGAAAGTCCGTTTCTGGACAGGTACCATGTTCCCTGCCACCTTCAAGTATGGAATGGCTGACCCGCGAGAGATCGAGGCGATGGGAAGCCTCGTCGGTGACGAGCAAGTCGCAAAAAGCTTCGCAATAGGGACGAAGGCAGAAGATTTCATCTCCAAGATAGAGAAGCTGGCCAAGCTAGGATTCAGCCACATCTATCTCCAGAGCACAAGCCCCGATGAGAAAGCGTTTATTGAACTCTGTGCCAAGGAAATCCTGCCATACGTGAAAGACACTTACGGCAAATGATTACTTTTCATTCCGTCGAGTTAGGAAATGGAATCGAGGTACCGGCAACTTTGGATACACAATCAGGATCGATTGGAAAAGAGATCGTACAAGTTGGAATCCTAGTAAAGGACGTAGAGGACGCCGCAAAGAAAATTGAGAAACTAATCGGAATCGGCCCCTTCGAGATTCTGGAACCCGACTATCGCAATCTGACCTACCGGGGAAAGACGGGCAAATTCAAGATACGAGTAGCTCTTGCGAACGCCGGTTCTGTACAGATCGAACTCATGCAACCTTTGTATGGTGAAACGATCTACGATGAATTTGCTCAGCGCAAGGGCTACGGACTCCACCACTTGGGGATAAGAACAGACAACATGGAACAGGGCGTCAAGGAAATGCAGGCAAAGGGCTTCCAAGTGATCCAGAGCGGGGATCGTCCCGGCGTGAAATGGGCCTACCTAAGCACAGAAGAACAGACTGGCGTGATTTTCGAACTGCTCGAGAAGAAACAAACCTCGTCGCCATGAGCGATGCTGCGTCGATGCGTCAGGCACGTAGCCATAGACTCGGGTAGTTGTCCGCTTCTCTTCACGATGGACCATGTCGTTCAGTTTTTTCTGGATATCTCGATCGAGAGGAGTGATCTCATGCTTTGATAGTATCGTTTGAAATCGCTTCCTTGCGACTCTCTCGATACTCTCCGCACCAGCTGTCTCCCATGGGCCGCGGAAGCGCTTGTCAAACAGCTTCGCTAGGTGGTGTTCCTTCTCATAGTTCTTCAGTGTGTGTGACGACTTGAGATATGATGCGTCATACCCGACTTGCGCGATCAATTCCGCTGCCAATGTTTCGTGATCGACTTTTATTCCCCTCAGAACTCGGAACATGATTCCGAAGAATTCGTCATCGATTATCAGCTGAAGGGGGCTAGTGACTACTAGACTGTCAACGATTCCGGCCGCCGAGATGATTTCTGCGCCGGCCATGGCGGGAAGAAGACCAGTCATGCATTTCTCAAATCCGGCCTGCTCATCAAACGTCTTCGAGTCCGTACACGGCCCGTGACCATCTACTGGAATACTGTAATAGTGAGCGATCTGAACCGCCGCTGCGGACATTAGAGCAGTCTCGGCTGATCCCCATGACAGGAATCCTGTCCTCATGTCAATCGGAGCGCATCGAGCACCGTAGATCACCGGTGAACCGGGGTTACTCAGTTGGATTATCGCGTTCATCGCAAGGTCTTCCGCGTTTTGCAACACAAGCGAACCTGCGAGCGTGACCGGGCCAGTGGCACCGAGCATAGGGCTCGAGTCAAGCATCACTGGGACTCGAAACTTCGCACAATCTACCAGCTGCCGGGCACAGTCTTGAGCGATCTTGAGCGGAGTCGAAGTGGCTGCCAGAAAGCTTACCAACGGACGCTTCTGAAACTCATCTTCGTCTCCTCTGACAACCTGTGCCGCCTCTATGATCGTACGGAAAGTCTCGTGTGTTAATGGGGAGAAGAAGAGGTGCTTTCTCGTGGCTTCAAGACAGACCTTGACCGCATAAATGTCGGCCACGGTTTGGGGAACATCGCTTGGAGACACATGTGTCGCACAGAATGAGATGTTCTCCAAGGCATCAACGAGCTTAGCTGCGATCTCAGTATCCTTGAGGGTTCCGTTTCGACATTGCCCCGTATCCATATCGAGAACCTTCGTGTAGGCACTCCCAGGTCGAGTGAAGACTTTCCCACGCTCGATCAGCAGATCATGTTCTTTATCTCGGCCGCCAAGGATGAGGCTGTGAGGGGTTTTCTTGATCGTGTCATCGATTACCTTCTCTGGGAACTTAGCAACCTTCCTTTTCTGATCGACCTCGCACCCCGCCGATTTGAGCAGCTGGAGAACACGATCCTCATGTACCATGACTCCCGCCCGCTCGAGCACATTCAGAGATGCAAGATGGATATCATCAACTTGCTTGGCATCAAGAACTGAGTACAATCTTTCCCGCTCGTCCAGCTGCTAGCAAGAGAAGCTTCCTATTTAGGAACTCCCTGCTGGACTCAGAGGGGCGTGATCGTTCGTCCAATAGTTTGTGCGCACAGACTCGACATAGGGAAACCTTTTTGCGGAGACGAAAGAGCCGTATTGCCCGAAGTAGACTAGGATTGCAGGCACAAGAACAGCTTGGATCGCTTCTTCCACGGATGAAAACTGATCCGCCCGGACCGAACTCAAAGACGATCGCGACGATCTTGGGTGAATTCGAGACGCCGACTCTCTCCCCGGTTCGCATGGGAGAAACCCCTACCGCGTGGAAACAAGCGCGAGGAGCAAACGTGATCGACGTTGACGACAACCTATACGTCGACATGACCGCAGCCTTCTGTGTCGGGATTGTGGGCCACTGTCACCCGAAAGTCGTGGAAGCGATCAAGACACAAGCAGGCATCATGATGCATGCCCCCGCCGCCCAAGCGCCCAACCCTCTTAGAGCTGAACTGGTCAAGAAGATCGCACAGATCGTTCCAAGACCGCTGAAACGGACTCATCTGCTTACAGGCGGAGGCGAAGCGATTGATGTCGGCCTCAAATTGGCACGTCTTCACACTCGCAAGATGGAAGTAATGGCATTCCAGGGTGGCTTTCATGGCAAGACCCTCTTTGCGCTCTCAGCAACAGCTCGCCGGCACTACCGTGCTGGATTCCTACCGCTCGTGCCAGGAGTCTTCCACGCACCATTTCCCTATTGCTACCGATGCCCGTTCGGAGAGAAGGTCTCCTGTGGCGACTGCTCGACCCAATGCCTGAACTACATCGAGCACATGATCAAAGACCCTGCCTCCGGCGTGACAGAAGTAGCTGCGATGCTCGTCGAGCCAGTGCAAGGCCATGAGGGATGGATAATCCCGCCCAAGGATTTCCTGCCGGGACTGAGAAGGATATGCAACGAGAACAACATACTTCTAATGCTGGATGAGATCATCACGGGATTTGGAAGAACCGGCAAGATGTTCTGCTTTGAGCATTACGGAATCGTACCTGACATACTCGTAGGTGCGAAAGGAGTGGCAAGCGGCTTCCCGATTTCGCTAGTGGTCTCGACGGACAAGATCATGGATTCCTGGGGCGACTTCCAGCACACGAGCACTTTTTCGGCAAACCCGCTCGGTTGTGCGGCTGCTCTCGCAAGCCTCGACGTAATAGAGAGGGAAAGACTGGTCAAGAAATCAGAAAAAATGGGTCAGGAATTCCTGAAGCGTCTGGAAGAGATGAAAGATAGGCACAGACTCATCGGCGATGTGCGCGGTCTTGGCATGATGTGCGGCCTCGAACTCGTCAAGGACTCAAAGAAAACACCTGCAGTCGAAGAGACGAAGAAAGTCGTCGAATACGGATTGAAACACGGCGTGATCCTTCAACCACCCGGCGGCCGGTTCGCCAATGTACTGAAGATGTCACCGCCTTTGGTGATCACAGAAGAGCAACTTGACTTCGGGCTACGAACCGTCGATGACGCACTCACATTTGCGGAGAAGCATTGAGAGGAGATTATGCGATGAGCGACAATACTTATTCCCAGTTTGGGCTTGAGGGAAGAGTCGTAGTCGTAACGGGGGCAGCCCGGGGCATAGGAGAAGCTATCGCACGAGCTTTCGGATCGCACAGGTGCAGCGTTCTGGTTGCTGACAGGATGAGACGGCCTGACGGCCAGCAACGCGCTCAAGCAACTGCAGAAGCTATAGCCAAGAACGGCGGCCGCGCCTTAGCAATGAAAGTCGACGTATCTGACAAGGCGCAAGTCGAGAAAATGTTCCAGACTGCTGTCGACAGTTTTGGCCGGGTCGACATATTCGTAAACAACGCTGCGATCATGAAAGGTGGCTCCCTCGTCGACATGAACGACACAAACCTCCAGGAGCATTTCGATGTGAACGTGAAAGGTTGCTTCTACTGCTGTCAGCTTGCAGCAAAGCAGATGATCAAGCAGGGCTCCGGGGGCAAGATCGTGGTGATTGCCTCGGTGGATGGTTTGGAGGCAGAGGAGGGAATCGTCGCATATTCTGCAAGCAAGGCAGCCCTCACGCTCATGACAAAATGCATGGCCGTCGAACTCGCACGGCACAAGATCAACGTCAACGCGATCGCTCCAGGCTGGGTGGCTACGGACATGAGTATCCCATACATGACCGACGAACTCTACAAGGAGCTGGGCAGAAGAATCCCCGCGGGCTACATGGCGAAACCAGAACAGATTGCTGGCGCAGCGCTTTTCCTAGCTTCACCGCTCTCCGACTACGTGATGGGGCACGTACTTGTGGTTGATGGAGGCTTGATGTCGAACATCACTGTAAAGGCTGACGAACAGTCAGTTCAGTACACATGATTTGTAAAGAGACAATCCATTTCTCTAGTGCCGGCCCTTGGTAGATCTCAGGCACGAGTGGGCTGCGCTAGAGAACTCGAAGTAACCAGTTCACGACGAACTGCAACAGAAGTCTGTGAGCAGCATCCATTTGTGCTCCAAGAGAATACACGCAACAAACTAGACCTAACGACCGACAATAGCGAACCCGGCCTACCTTTGTGTTGGGTCGAGCCCCTGCCTTTCCGAAAGGCTATTAAATCCACAGGCTGGTAATTCGGAGGCATGTCAACCAAGAAATCCGAAACTCAACAAGCTGACGTTTCTCGCAGAAGATTCCTAAAGATCGGCGCCGGTGTTGTCGTCGTTGCGGCCGCTGGCGCAGCAGGATACTACTATCTAACGCAACCGCCATCGGGTCCACCGACACCAACCGAAACCACAAGTATGACCGAGGCAACTACCTCAGCGATGCTCACGCCTGAGCAGATCGAGTGGGGCATTTGGAGCTGGGGTGTCGAACTTGTCCAAGACAATGCCCGGATATTTATGGAAGGGAACCCAGATATTAACGTCAAGATCGACGACTATGGCCTAGACACGTTCGGGTCGGGGGTCGCAACTGCATACGCAGGAGGAAAGCCTGCCGACATGCACTACAGCACACCGGACATCACAATCGTATATCAAGCCTCGAAGCAGACCTACGACATGGAGACAAACTACCCCGAGATAACGAAATACAACGACGACATCTACCCAGGATACAGGACCGGACTAGTTAACCCCTACACAGGTAAGATGTACGGCCTGTTCTACTATTCAGGGGGCCAGACTTTCGCCTACAATAAGAGGCACTACGAAGCTGCCGGTATCGGCGACCAACCACCCAAGACCATGGACGAACTCAGAGCAAATGCGCTGAAGATAAAGGCGAAGAGCGCTAGCGACAAGACCTTGCCAGAGTTCCCGATCGGCTACTTTGCTGGAAGCTGGGGCTTCACAGAATGTGCTGTCTACACAACCATGATGACCTTGACCGACCAAAAGCCACCATATTTGTTTGATGAAAGCCTCAATCCCATATTCAACTACAAAGGATCTCCGCTATTCAACGCGGTCAAGTTTCTCGGGGACACTATCTGGATTGACAAGACATCCACCCCCGCAGTTGTCCAGTACGAAGAAGCCGACACCGTCAAAGTGATGGGGTCGGGTAAGCACTCGACCATCTGGTTCCCCGACTACGAGCTGGCCTTCATAAACGCCACTGATTCTAAGACAGGAAAACCCGCCACCGACGAAGCATACAACCTCAAGGTCGCCGTGAGCCCAGGCTCAGGAGTAATCTCGAGTATCTACCGCACCTATGTGCCCTCGCACGTCGCAAATGACTCTACACCTAGTCATCGCGATGCAGTCTGGAGACTAATGCAGTTTACAGGAGGAAAGACGACCAACACGAAACCTGACCTTGCGAACGGCAAGTATCAAGTGGTGAAGCGGTTGGCCATGCAGGCAGGGCTAGCATTTCCATACATATCGATGTGGGACGACCAGGAAATCCTTGACTCAATGAAATCCTGGATTGACCCGACTGCAAGGAAAGATGCCTTAGCCAAGGCCTACGACTTCTTCAACGACCCGAAGATGACCACGTGGTGGGGCGACTGGTTTGGATACTGGGCCGCCGGTGTCGTGAGACCCAGGTTCCAGTCCATCTGGCTGGGCGAACACGGAAAGCCTGCGAGCGACGACTACATCGCATCGGTGCTTGACGATATAGCCGCCGAATGGAACAAGATGAAGGCAGCCGCCGGCGCCTGACCAGAGCACAAGCACAAGTGTGACGCATTGAAGGGCGACCTCAGAGACATCTTGATAGGGCTGTTACCAGCCCTAATCCCCATTTTCTTGTTGGGTTTCTATCCGCTAGGATATGCAGCATACGCGAGTCTGTTTCGATACAACCTGAAGTACCCTCAGCAGTACAAGTTCATCGGAGGCGGGAACTATGTTGCTGTCACTGAGATGTACTATTTCCCTGGTTCGGTCACGAGTAGCGTGATCTTCGCCGTTATCGCAATTCCGATAATCACGTTCGCTTCCCTTGGATTGGCGATGCTAGCTGCAAGAAAATTCAGAGGCGCTGGATTTCTACAGTGGCTGATCCTCATCCCGTGGGGAATCCCGTATGTAGTCGCGGGACTGAACTTCAGGTGGATTTTTGACTCAAATTTTGGGCTATTCAACGCAGTCCTGCTTAACCTCAGAGTCATAGACGCCTATGTGCCTTGGCTGACGTTGAAATGGCCCGCGATGCTAGCCGTCACCTTGTCATTCATTTGGGTCACCTTGCCACTCCCAACGCTTTTGTTCATGGCAGGCATCCAATCGATACCGCAAGAACTCTATGAGGCAGCCAGCGTTGATGGCGCAAGGGCGTTGGCGCGCTTCAGAGCCATAACTTTCACATGGTTGAAACCGATATTCCTGATAGTCATCATCCTGATGACTTTGTCGTCAATACAGGTGTTCGACCCGATATACGTGATAACCCAAGGAGGACCGGCCGACTTCACGGCCATGATTACCTACTACACGTTTCAGGAGATGTTCACTTTCCTCGACTTTGGGCACGCGTCCGCACTCGCTTTCATGATCTTCTTAGTTAGTATTGCCTTGATTTTCGCCTACTTCTACGTGCTCCGGATGGGTCGTCTAAGACTTCGCGCATGAGGTGCCAGGCACTTGGGAAGGGGAGAACAAATTGCTCTCGGAGTGGCAGTGGTTCTGGTTGCTATCTGGATACTGTTTCCCATATACTGGATGGTTAATCTGAGTCTTCAGCTGGAACCTCAAGTCACGACAGTTCCTCCGTACTATCTTCCTCCAACGCCTACGCTGAGGAACTTCGAGTTTGTTCTCAACGCCGCGCAAGCGATCAAGGAACGTTTGACGTACTTCGGAATCGGTGGGGAGTTCCTCCCCGCGGTTGCTGAGCAATACCCAAGAGCGATCGTAAATAGCGTAGTTGTCTCGCTTTGCATCGTCGGGATCAACCTCCTTGCTGGAACTCTAGCCTCCTACACTTTCACCAGAGTCAGGTTCTGGGGTCACATGAAGTTGTTCTACGCATCCATCACCGGTAGACTGATTCCTCCAATTGCTGTGGTTGTTCCGTACTACATAATTCTGTTCGGACTCGGACTGCTTGACACGATTCCCGCCGTGGTCATGATACATGCGTACTTCACTCTTCCCCTGACTATTTGGATACTGAATACGTACCTGGCCACGATTCCAGAAGATATCGAAGACGCAGCGAGAGTAGACGGCTACTCACGCCTAGAAACACTTCGAAAGGTGGTGTTTCCATTGATCAGGCCCGGGATAGTTGCAATCGGCATAATTAGCTTCATGATGTCTTGGACAGAATTCTTCTTCGCATTCATGGTGACTAAGACGGAAGCTGCTCGCACGCTTCCGGTCGTCATCGGCTTCATGGCTGCCCAACCCGTGAAGCCCGTCGGAATCATAATGGCTTCCGGGGTGCTTGCAATGATACCAGCGCTAGTCGTAATCGCAGTATTTCGTAGGTACCTGATTCGAGGTCTAGTGGCGGGAGCCGTCAGATAGATTCCGCGTTCTTAAAGCACGAATTCAGGGCGGATAGGTAACACTATCATCAAGGTCCCCCCGCACGAAAAGCCGGAGTCACCCAATCGCCGAGTGATAGCCTAGCCGCTCAGTCTAGTTGTTCCTAGACTAGTGTAAGCTCCGATTCTTTATCGAACACGTGCATTCGATTCATGTCGATGGCTATCCAGACATTGTCGCCTGTGCGTGGTGTGAACGTTGGCAGCACTACTGCCTTCACTATGTCATCCCCGACCTTCAAGTCAAGGATCGTTTCCGACCCTAGTGGTTCTATCGCATAAACCTCGGCCTGAATATCTTGCGAGCCCGACTTCTGTTTTGACACAGAGACGTTGGAAGGTCTAACGCCTAAGACTAATTCGGAGCCCAACCGCTCATCGCCCAAGTTTTCGCGGAACTCTGTTACATTGAGATTAAAGCCGCTGAACATAATGAGGGACTTGACATCCTTAGCTTCAAACTTTCCCACGAGAGTGTTCATTGGTGGGCTGCCGACGAACTTGGCGACGAATAGATCCTTCGGATGATCGTACACGCTCTCGGGGACATCAAACTGAACCAGCTTCCCCTCGTTGATTACCGCTATCTTATCAGCCATAGACAACGCTTCAAGCTCATCTGGCGTGCCGAAGATAGCCGTTTGCTTCAGTTGCTCTTGCAGCTTTTTCAGTTCAACCCGCATGTGTATTCTAAGCTTCGCATCGAGGTTACTTAGCGGCTCGTCCAAGAGGAAAACATCTGAAGGTCTGACGATAGCTCTACCGATTGCGACCCTTTGCCTCTCCCCGCCACTCAAGAGGCCGGGCCTTTTCTCCAGAAGGTGCGAGATGCCTAGCATCTCACTCACTTCTTTGACTTTCTTGTCAATGTCCGCTTTCGACATTCGACGTTTCTTCAGCGGAAACGCCAGGTTATCGTACACGCTCATCTGAGGGTAAAGAGCAAAGGTTTGGAAGACCATCGAGACATTCCTCTCAGCGGGTTGCAGGCTGTTGACAAGCTTGTCGCCGATACGGATGTTTCCGCTCGTCTGGCTATCGAGGCCGGCAATCATCCGTAGGGTTGTCGTTTTGCCTGCACCAGGTGGACCGAGTAAGGCAAGGAATTCTCCATCCTTCACTTCCAGATTCAGGCGGTCGACGACATTCGCCTTGCCCAGCTTCTTTGTTAGATTCTCAAGGACCACTCGAGCCATTTCTATAAACCTCTTAAACCAACGCTTTCTCCGTTTCCTTGTCAAACACGTGAATTCGTTTCGGGTCAAACGCTATCGTCAGCTTCTCCCCCTCAGCCGCTCTTACGGTTCGCGGCACTACGGCTTTGACGATCTCATTGGCAACCTTAAAGTCGATGATCTTCTGATCCCCAATGGGTTCCACTAGATAGACCTCAGCATCAATACTGCCTTTGCCACCGCGGGGTTGAATAGAGATGTCATGCGGCCTAACGCCGAATACTAGTTTCTTGCTTCCGCCCACCAGCGCCTCCTTAAGGTCGGTCACATCCAATGTGAAAGCCTCAAACTCAAGCAACACCTTGCCGTCCTTTTCAACCCGAGCGCAGTCCAAGAAGTTCATTGTGGGGCTTCCGACGAATCCAGCTACGAAGAAGCTCTTGGGACGATCGTAGAGATCGCTGGGCGAGCCATATTGCTGAAGTACACCTTGGCTCATCACACCGATCTTGTCAGCCATCGACATGGCCTCAACTTGGTCGTGGGTCACGTAGATCGTGGTTTGCTTGAGCTCCTTGTGTATGCGCTTTAGCTCAACCCTCATGGTCGCACGTAGTCGCGCGTCGAGATTGGTCAGCGGCTCGTCGAGCAGCAACACTCTGGCGTCTCTCACATAGGCCCTGCCCAGAGCAATGCGCTGCTTTTCTCCAGCAGTAAGACCCATAGCGTCCTTATCCAAGAGATGACCGATCCTAAGCATCTCAGCAGTCTTCTTGACTTTGCTGTCGATCTCGTCTCTCTGCATCTTCTTCTGCTTCAGGGGAAATGCTAGATTGTCCCTCACGGTCATTCCAGGATAGATGGCATAGAACTGGAAGACCATAGCGATCTCTCGTTGCACAGGAGTGAGATCGTTTACGACTTTGTCACCGATCCAGATCTTGCCTCCGTCGGGTTTCTCAAGTCCTGCAATCATTCTCAATGTTGTAGTCTTTCCACAACCTGAGGGGCCTAACAAACAGGCCAGAGTACCATCAGTCACTTCCAAATCCAAGTCCTTGACAGCATCGAGTTTGCCGAAGCGCTTTGTCAAGTTCTCGATTTTGACGTTTGCCAATTGACCGTTGCCTCGTTATGGAATCTCCATAGGAGGAAGCTCATCCAGCTATATGTCTTATCCAAATCGCTCAGTGTTCGGCTTGGACTCCTCTTGCCGCGTAAGGTTTGTGGGCACACCAGCCAGCAGCTGCCGAGATTTTCGAAAGACTCTTTTGTGTTCGATACCACTTGTGCCACGTAGGCGAGACACGTCAGAATCCAAGAGGATGAGATTCATGAACAAAGTGAAATATGGTATTATTGGTTTGGGCTGGTTTGGAGAGTACCACGGCGACGCTCTAGCAGGCCTCCCCAATGTTGAGATCCATGCACTATGCACGCGCACAGAGTCGCGACTCAAAGACCTCGGCAGCAAATTTGGCGTCAAGAACCTGTACACCGACTACAATAAGATGTTGACCGATCCGGAATTAGATGCGGTCAGCATCACCACGATGTGGGATCAGCACACAGCTCCGACGTTAGCAGCCATCAAAGCGGGCAAACACGTTTTCCTTGAGAAACCCATGGCCTCCACAGTCGAAGATTGCCGTTCCATCGTCAAGGCAGCACGTGAATCAGCCAAATGCTTCATGGTGGGTCACATCGTCCGATTCAATCCGCGTTATGCCGCTGCCAAACGAGAGATTGCCGCCGGAAAGATCGGTAAGATCCTCTCCATCTACGCTCGCCGCAATGTACCAGTCTCAGTCGGCGCCAGCGTGCTGCCCAAGATCGGCCCGATCATCGGCGACGCCGTTCACGACACCGACATCATGCTCTGGTACACAGGCGCAAAGATCGCGACAACATACGCCCAGACACTCAACGTGTTCGGCCACAAGTACCCAGACATCGGCTGGACCATGTACCGTTTTGACAGCGGTGCAATTGGCGTCTGCGAGAATGTGTGGTGCATGCCAGACAAGACTGGCTTCTTCCCTGACGAGCGAATGGAAGTGATAGGCACCGACGGTGGCATTCACATACAAGAGACATATCCGAGCATGTCCGTCATAACTCGTAACGATGTTTACACTCCGGATCCCACCTATTGGCCCGAGATCAGACCCGGCGTCAGAGGAGGAGCCTTAGCAGAAGAGCTCGAGTACTTTGTGAACGCTATCATTAACAAGACTCCCCCGACAATCATTACACCAGAAGAATCCATGGCTGCTGTCCAGGCATGCTTAGCTGCAGAGGCGTCAGCGTCCTCTGGCAGAGTGGTCTCGGTACAGAGTTTCGCCTAACACTGGCCGACCGCTCACCATTGGATGAGAAAATGCCAGGAGGCGAGTCACAGTAGGTTCCAAAGAGCAGCTTCAGCGAACGACGATCTGCGACGATAATGCTTTTCAATGATGGCATACGATCATCGGGCGCATCTGTTCCGAAGGAATTGTCGAATGCGCAAAGAGTATGTCATGCTCGTCGTGACGACGTTCATTTGGGGTTCAGGGCATCCCATTATCAAGCTGATCCTAACTGATTTGACTCCAATTCAAATCTCGATGTTGAGCTCGGCGCTCGGCGCATTTGCAGTTGCCATAGGTCTGATAGTCACGAAACAAGTGCGGAATCTCGCCCAGCTTCGCGGGAGAGGCTTGTCGTTTGCACTAGTGTCCGGCACAATCATGTTCTTCTTGTATCCGATGCTCAGTTTCTCAGCGCTTCAGAGGATACCAGCGTCGGCGAACTCGATACTGGTTGCGACCAGCACGATCTTCGTTGCCCTGTTGTCGCCTGTTTTTCTAAAGGAGAGAATGGATTCTAAGGGAACAGCGGCGGTTGTACTTTCATTTGTGGGTGTTGTTCTTGTCGTTCTTAGTACGGGTGGACAGTCGACAGATCTTTCGTCGTTGAATGTATTCGGGTGCTCCCTCTCACTTTTGGGGGCCATTGCTTCAGCATCATATGCTATCATAGGGAGAAGACTCATGTCAGCATACGATGCGCTTTCTGTCACTCTGGTGGGTTCGCTCCTCGGGGCGATCCTTCTTACAGTCGTGGTCGCTGCGACCTCCGGATTCAATCAGCTTGCACATGTGTCCTCGCTCAACTATGCGCTCATGGCATATTGGGGGATTTTTTCAGGTCTTGCCTACGTAATGTTCTATTATTGCCTGAAAAGACTCGAGGCAACTAAGGCGAGTTCATTCATCTACCTGAGTCCGCTTTTTGCGGTGACATTATCCATCGCAATACTTGGCGAGAAGATGGCAGTCCTATTCTTGGCCGGGATGGCGCTCGTACTCGTAGGAATCTGGGGCGCCCAAAGGAGCAAGTCACTATCATCTGCCATGAGTTGAATCCAGGAGAACAACTTCTTCGCTCAAGGTTCTCACAAGAGGGCGCGCTCGGATCAGCTGAGCATCTAGGATTGTCAAAAGGCCGAGAACTAACGGAGCTGCGAACACTTCAGCAGACTTGGCAGAGAAATCCCAACCCCCCTCCCAGAGGGATGCCTTCCAGTTCAGCTGACCAATGCTGGGGTTCAATGCATCCGGTTCATAGGCTAAGCGTTCAGTGGTAGGTTGACAGGTTCTCCTCTTTTCGCAGACTCGTAGCACGCTGCCGTGATCTCCGTGCCTTGTCTTCCATCGAAGGCGCCGGCGGTTGGTTTCTTGCCTTCAAGGATGCAGTCGACGAAACTGTGCACCATCTCTTTGTCGGCGTCGCATCCCCAGTAGTTCCATTCAAGTCTGTTGTTGGGCGGGTCCGCTTGTGTCACGTAGACGACCTGTCTGAAAGCATCTAGGAGCAGGAGACCTTCCGTGCCTATGATCTCAAGAGTCATGTCGCCCCACATGTACCAGGGCGCAGACCTAGACCAGCTTCCATCTATTGTACCAACGGCTCCGTTTCGGAAGTCAATCATCGTAAGGGCGTTGTCCTCTACCGGGATTTCGGTGTGTATGTTTTTGCCTATTGTGGTGTACACTTTGCGGGCTTCGCTTTTCGTATACCACCGCATCATGTCTGACAGGTGAACTGTATGGTCCATCACCGATCCTCCTCCGGATAGTTCAGGTCGGGCAAAGAAGCCGGTCTGTATTTGTTCAAGCCACTTCAGGTGATTTGTGCCCGTGATAGCGACGATCTTTCCAATCTGGCCCTTGTCGAGAACGTCCTTGATCAGCCTTGAGGTCGCGTGGTACCTCATGACGAAGCACATCTGGAATGTTCTCCCGGCTTTCTGGGATGCTCTCATCATGTTGTCTGCGTCGGCCAGTGTCGTGGCCATTGGTTTCTCGCATAGGATGTGTTTTCCTGCTTCTGCTGCGTCGATGGCCATCTTGGCGTGCTTTGTATTCTCGGACGTCACGACTACTGCGTCAACATCATCTCTTCGTAGAACGTCATGATAGTCCAAGTAGTAGTCGACGTTGTATCGCTGCCCGGCCTCTTTCGCCCTTCCGGGATCCTCATCTGCGACTGCTACCAGATTCGCCCCTGGCAGCTCCTTGACGGCTCTCGTGTAGCTGTATGCATGGAAGTGCCCGAAACTCAATGTCGCAACATTTACTCTCTTCATTATTCAACCCTCCAGAGGGAGTCTTACGACATCCCCGGTTTTCGAAGAACGAATGGCTGCCAAGGCAACCTCCAAGCTCTTCTTGGCCTCCTCACCGTTAGTCATTGGCTCGGTGTTATTTATCACGCAGTCGGCGAAATGGCGTATCTCTCGATAGTACGGGTCTATTGGGAATGGCATTCCAGGCACAGGGGAGGAAGTTTCGGGACTAAACCCCTCAACTTTCCCTTTGGACATTACTGTAACCGGCGTAACCGAGAGATTGTCCACAGAGATGAACCCCTTTCTTCCCGCGATCTCGAAGTAGGTCGTGAACGGGTATTGAGGGGGAACGGCCCAGCTCGCCTCAATATGAGCTATCCCGTCGTGCTCGAACCGCATGATGATCAGCGCGTGGTCATCGCATACGCCTTTCTTGTGAACGAGCCGGCCCACCTTCGCGTACACGTGCTTGACTCTATCATCGAAACACCAGCGCGTGAAGTCAATGTCGTGGATCGCCAAGTCAATTCCAACCCCTCCGCTCATTTTGGGATTCAAGAACCAGCTCCGTGTTCCCCACATCGGCAACGGTCCCGCACGGTGACCTCGTGATATTATTGGTTCACCTATCGCGCCTTGCGAGACGAGTTCCTTGATCCTGGCGTACTCGGCGAAGAAGCGAATACAGTGTGCGACCATAAGCTTCACACCAGCCTTTCTGGCAGCGCCGATCATTTGATCCGCGTCCTTCAATGACAGCGCCAGAGGTTTCTCGACCAGCACTTGTTTGCTTGCCTTGACAGCGGTCATCACATGTTGCTTGTGCGTGTAGGTTGGAGTGCAGATGTCGACGACGTCAACGTCTGCCTCATCCGTAACCTGTGCAAGATTAGAGTAGGCCCTAGTCTTGAATTTCTTGGCGATTGGCCTAGCCATATTCTTGCGTACATCAACTATCGCAACTATCTTGGCTTCAGGAATCATCGACCAAGCGTTCAGATGAACGCCGCCCATGAAACCGCAGCCAACTACCGCGACGCCCATTTTCTTCAAAGATGCCACTTGCTGATGAGGTCAGAGCCTGGTGAGCGTATATTACACTTTTCGTGGAAAACAAATTCTTACAAGGCCCGATGTCGTCGGGTGGCGTGAGGACACAAGTAGGAATACACTCAAATCGAGCTAGGCAAGTTTTTTATCCGTCACGCGCTTCGTCCTTACCCGATCTCAAATGGCCAAACTTAGGGTGGGTATCCAAGGAGCAGGATGGGTCTCAGGAGAACATATCAAAGCCTACAAGAATAACCCGAACTGTCAAGTAGTCGCTATTTCGAGCAGGAAACTCTCAAGCGCACAGGGCAAGGCTCGAGAGGCCGGTCTCACCGACGCGAAGTGCTTGACGGACTATGATGCGTTGCTCAAGGAAGTCGATGTGGTGTCGATCTGCACCCCGCAGCATCTGCACGCTGACGAGACCGTCCGAGCCGCAAATGCTGGCAAACACATCCTAATCGAGAAACCTATCTGTACAAGTCTCGAGGAATTGAAGGCGATGCGCGACGCCGTCAGAAAGAACAAAGTGAAGACGCTTGCAGGCTTTGTCCTCCGATGGAATCCACTCTTTGAAACCATAAAAACCATGATAGCGGACGACGCACTTGGAAACGTGTACTATGTTGAGACAGATTACCAATCTCATCTTGGCGGATGGTGGTCTGGCTGGGAGACCGTTAGACCCAAAGAAATTGGAGTCAGTTCATTCATTACTTCGGGCGTGCATGCTGTTGACGCGATGAGATGGTTCGCATCAAGAGAGAGGCACAAGGCCGCGAAGATAACCGAAGTCACAGCCTTGGCCGGTGGATACCGCAAGGACAACAAGGATATGGACTGGGACGGACTTGAAGTCATGCTTGCGAGATTGGATACAGGTGCCCTCGCCAAGGTCTGCTCAAACTTCGATTGCATTCAGCCTTACACATTTCAGATCCAAATCTTCGGAGACAAGGGTACCGTGAAGAACAACAGAGTCTGGTCCCACAAGTTCCCAGGACAGAAAGGATGGGTCGAAATCCCAACTATTCTACCAGACACGGCCGAGGTCACCCATCACCCGTTCCAGGGGGAGATCGACCACTTCGTGGACTGTATCCTTAGTGACAAGGAGTCACACTGCAACCTCGAGGACGCTGCGAACACTCACGAGGCAGCATTTGCGGCTATCAAATCCGAAGCTGAGAAGAGGCCCGTGAAGCTTCCACTGCTGAGCTAGTCGAATCGCAACCAACCCAGACTGAGGAGTCACATGCTTCTATACCCCAAACCTGGGCCAGTTCAGCTAGCGAACGCTCAGCATTCTCGCTTTCTTTCTCAGAACATCAAGCTGCCAAGGCTGGACGGTTCCCTTTCCCAACGTCCAGTCATGCATTGTCTGTCGTGTTACACCCAACTCATTCGCCAAGTCATTGAGTACATCGTCTATCGATGGCCCAGGTTTGGGTGTGAGCGCGATTATGTCTCTCAGGCAAATATTGACTTGCTTGAAAACCTCGATTGGCGATTCCCGACTCTCGACTGTCATGCACGCACGCTCATCAAGTGTTTAGGATCTTGTCACTTAGGTGGTGAAGTATATTAATCGCATCAACGAGAATGAATCCTCAGAATCTTCCCAGCTGCAACTCCCGTGTGTTTTCCGTTCTCTACCGCGATCTTCCCGTTTACTATTACATATGAGATTCCGGTTGGGTACTGAGCCGGGGAATCAAAAGTTGCGGTATCATGGATAGTCTCGGGATCGAAGATCGTTAGGTCCGCGTAAGCATCCTCTCTTATGATTCCTCTGTCGGCGAGGCCGACCCTCTTGGCGGTTTTGCCCGTCATCCTGTGTATGGCTTCTTCTAGGGAGAGTATTCTCTTCTCTCTCACATACTTGGACAGCACCCTAGGGAACGAGCCATATGCTCTGGGATGTGGTGTTCCTCCGGTGACCGGACCCTCGGGAGCGACGGTCCACATGTCAGTACAGATCAAGACCTCCGGATGCCCGATTATTCTTTCGAGGTCTTCGTCATGAGCATAGAAGTCCACCATGATGGCGTTGGGATCATTCGCAATGAGATCGAACGTGATATCGTAGGGGTCCCTGCCAGTCTCTTTGCCCATTTGGGCTAGGCTCTTACCCTCAAAATGCTTGTCAGGGCCATGTTCGGTGTAGCTCAGGATTATGTTCTCTAAGCCACAGCTGTAGATTACATTCTCCCAACCGGTGCCTGCGTCAAATGTCACAGACAGAGTGTTCGTCTCGATATCATGTCGCATCTTAGCTCTCGCGGAATAATCTCCGAGTCTTTCGACAAGAGCGTCTGTCCCTCCTTCAAGTGTCCACGGAGGTAGAGCCTGCCTCAGGACGGACGAACCTGCTGGGTACGGGTATTGATCGGCCGTCACGTCAAGTCCTCTTCTTCTCGCTTCGTCAATGAGATTAAGTGCTTGCCGGCTTCGTCCCCAGTTACTCTTACCAACTGCTTTCAAGTGAGATATGTGAGCTGGGATGTGTGCCTGTTCGCCGACGGCTATGGCCTCCTCTATTGAGTCGAGTAACTTGTCGCTTTCACTTCTTATGTGGGAAGTGTATATTCCGCGGAACTGGGCAACTACTCTACCTAGCTCGACAAGCTCGGACAAATCCGCGAATGAGCCTGGAGGATAGATTAAGCCGGAGCTTAATCCGGCCGCCCCGTCACTCATGCCTTGCGCGACGAGATTCTTCATAGCGCGTAGCTCAGCATCAGTGGGCGCCCTTGGCTCAAACCCCATCACCGATACTCTTACAGTACCATGTCCGATGAGATGCACAACGTTGACGCCAATCTTTCTTGCCTCAAGCGCTTGGAAGAACTCCTCTAGGGTCGACCAGTTCCACGCATAACGTTGTCCAAACAAGAATGCGCCGAGGTATTGCTTCACTTCCTCAAGTCTTCGTCTGTCATATGGCGCCATACTCATTCCACAGTTGCCAACGACCTCGGTGGTGATTCCTTGGTGTATCTTCGAGTACGAGAACGGGTTTGCCAGTAGCGTGAAATCTGAATGTGCGTGCATGTCAATGAATCCGGGAGAAACAACCTTCTTGGAGGCGTCTATTTTGCGGTCAGATGGTTCACTCTTTAGATCTCCGATCCTGACTATCTTGTCATCCTTGATTGCGACATCCGCGGTCCTTGCAGGACTGCCGGATCCGTCGACAACCGAACCGTTCCTTATGATAATGTCATACATGAGTAATCCTCATCAGTCTGCGATTGTGTGACTACCTTCTCTTGAAGTATGGGATTACCTTCCGTCGGAAGACCCGTATCGTCTCCTTTGGATCTGGACTAAAATCCGTGAATATGACCTGATTCGCGCCGATCTTTCGAAATGAATCAAATGCTTCTATCAGTTCCTCTCCGCCCTTGCTGAGGCAGTAATTCTGAAAGATCATTTCATCTGTCACTTGCGACTGCGATTGCTCTATCTTCTTCGGGTCCTCTTCCTCGAAGTTCGCCATGATCATCGAACCAGCATGTAGCTTACGTATCCTCTTGATGGCGCCTGGCATGTCTGCTACTCCCCCAATGACACTCACGACTTTCTGCATTCTCTTGATGTCTTTTCCGGCGGCTTGTGCTCCTTTCTCGAACTGAGGAAAGATCACATCTCGACATTTTTCCTGAGTGTTTACCGTGATCAGGTGGTCGCCATACATCCCCGCGTAGAAGGCCGCCTTCTTGCCTATCGCCGAAAAGTAGATGGGGATAGGTTTCTTCGGTTTCACATACAAGAAGGCCTTGTCCATGACGAAGTACTTTCCGCGAAAATCGAAGAAATCCTCCTCAGTCCATAGTCGCCGTATGAAGTCGAGCGCTTCGGTCAAACGCTCCATGCGCTCTGTCCATTTCGGCCAATGGCTCATGAATCGTTTCTCGTTCATCGCCTCCCCGTTTCCGACCCCGAGCAGAATCCTCCCAGGGTACATCGCCCCCAATGTGCTCACAGCCTGAGCAACTATTGCGGGATGATACCTTCCTCCTATGGGTACTGTGACATCAACACCTACTGGGATTTGTTTGGTACGCTCTGCGGCTGCGGCCATGACTGGCCACACATAGCAGCTGTGTTTGAATGAGTGATGCCATGGTAGGAAGTGGTCGCCAAACCATACGGAATCGAAACCAGCTTTCTCAGAGAGGGTGAGCATTTCAAGCGAGTAATCCGGATCTATCCAGAAGGAGTAATCCAGCCCGATCTTCATCTTGAGAGGCCTCTTTGTGATCGGATCGTAACGCGGCTTAGCGGATACATATATATTCGCACGTCCAAGCTACCTTCGAAACGAAATCTCAAGAGTGGTCGTTTTGGCGCGCGACATCAACGCCGGCATCTTCCTGCATCCGTGGGACATTCTGGACGAGGGATCGGAACAAGTCTTCTCACGAATTAAGGAGGCGGGCATCAGACACGTTAACTTAGCCACAAGTTATCACTCTGGGAGGTACATTCTGCCACATAATCCGAAAAGGAAGACCTACTTCGCCGAAGAGGGAGTGGTCTATTTCCGCCCTGATCCTAGCTTTTTTGAAGACACCCCGATCAAGCCAAGAATGAGCAGCCAATTCCCTGATGTCGATATCGTGGCACTAGCAACAGAAGAAGCAAGAAAGTACGGGATCGGGGTAAACAGCTGGACAGTGACTCTTCACAACTCTAGGCTTGCGAGAGCTCACCCTGAGGCAGCAGTCGTCAATCCATATGGCGACACAGACTATAACTTTCTATGTCCGAATAATCCACATTCGCGCAAGTTCCTAATCGGACTTGTCAGGAATCTTGCCGAGAAATATCAACTTGAGGCCATACAGCTTGAATCGGCGGGATACATTTGGGGCCTGGAGCACGGTGACCATCATGAAATGCTGGGCACACAGGTTGAGCCCTTTACCTCAGATTTGATGGGCATTTGTTTCTGCAAGAACTGTGTCGCGAAAATGGAACAGCAGAAGCTTCACACTGATTCTGTTAAGAGACTCGTCAGGTCGATCGTTGATCTCAGCTTCGACACACCTACAAACGTACTACACAAGATCCCCGTCGAAGAGACGCTAAGAAACTCCTACGTTCTTTCCACAGATATCGAAGAACTCCATGAACTGCTTCGATTCAAGCGAGCAACCGTCAACTCACTTCTTGAAGACGCGAGAGACGCTCTCAAGTCTTCAAACCCCGATACTAAGCTTCGTGTGATTGGTGCCGGGGGATTTACCGGCGGAGGCAGTGGAGTGATGGGCCGAGGCTCAGAGGGTATCAACCTGCATGACCTTGCCAAGATCGTCGACGGGATCGACCTGATCGACTATGTCTCCGACCCTGAGATGGTGTACTACCACGTGCAATGGGTCAAATTCGAAGTGGGCTCATGTCCAGTTTACGTCGCTCTCCGCCCGAGTTTCCCAACACTCTACACGAAAGAAAGCATTGAGGGCGAAGTAGTCGCAGCGATGCAGGCAGGAGCAAGTGGGGTTGAGTTCTACAACTACGGCTGGACTAGCCTTAGAAATCTAGGCTGGGTGAAACAAAGCCTAGAGGCTGCGTCTTCCCGGCTTTCCTAGTTGATCGTGGCTGCCGAACGCGGTCTAAAGACTAAGCGGTGGCGTGCTTCACCGCTTCAACAAGAGCGTTCACCATCATGTCAAATATCTTCTGACCTTTCTCCTTGGACGCAAGCGTTGCATCTCCAACTATGCCAGTCTTCGTGTCTCTTCCGAGGAACTTCTCCGTGGTGAAAATGCGGAGCCATTCAAGAAAGTTCACGGTAGTCAGTCCCTTGGGCAAGAAAGGCGGAATCTCCTTGGGGGCTTTCTTCATATCCACCAGCTCGGGGCGTAGAAGAAGAATCAGCGATGTCTCCAGCTCCTCAGCGTGCAAGAAGATCTCTTCTTGTAGTACCTGAGCCAAAACCTCCATTGGAAGGAGCGAGTACGGCGAGACATCATGGACTCTTGGGAACCCAGCGGGATTCGTCACGTTAAGTTCGTAGCAGATGTCATTAAGCTGAAACGTATGACCTGCGTGCCCCGAAAGCAGGACAACGTGCTTGACGCCGTTCAGTGATAGACTCCGCACGATGTCGCGAATAACTTCCCGGAGAGTTTGCGCTGAAAGGCTGACTGTTCCGGCGCGGGGGAAGTGATCCTCGGAGAATCCGTACGGCAACAATGGTAACATGAGAGCCCCTGTTCGCTCAGCGACAACTTTCGAGAGCTCCAATGCGACTATGTGGTCCGTGCCAGTAGGAAGGTGCGGACCATGTTGCTCCGTACTGCCGATTGGAACGATCACAATTCCACTGCGCGGAATCCGTTGCTTAAGTTCCTCTGATGACGTCTCTCCCCAATAGAACCCTTGCATTGTCAAAGTCACACTCCTACGCCAGTAGCCTCAAGAGAGCTTCTTTAGACTTTCGTACTCCGTCCTTGGGGTTCTTTTGGTAGAACGTCTCTGGAACCAGATATCCGTCCCAGCCGATTCCTCTGAGGGCTTCAATACAACTTCTGAAATCTATTGTTCCCATTCCGATGGGCAAGTGACTCGGGTACGACCCGTCGTTATCTGAAACGTGAATGCACTTACACAACGAGTCGCGCAGCAAGTGGATGTACTCGACGGGAGGCGCAAACGCGTTTCCGTTAGCCAAGTCTACGTAGGCCTTCACATACTGAGAACCAACCTCTCTGGTCATCTTGAGCAACTCCTCAGGTCGGTCAACAAAATTGCACACCACAGCATTCTCGATTCCAAGACAAACGCCTACATCTTCAGCGTGTTTGGCGCATTCCTTGAATGACTCGACAGCCCTATCCCAGTGGTTTCTGAAAGATGATTTCGACGTCATCATGATAGGCTGTCCGATAGCTCCTGGGAGAGCCAAGACGACCTCCGCTTCCAGATCGCGCCCGACATCCAAAGCCGCATTATAGAACTTCATCGAGTCATTTCGTATTTTGGCGCTGGGATGCGCAACATTGATCTTGAAATCGAAGTATTTCCACTGCCTGACTTTTCCAAATGGGTCCGGCAGTATTGACACCGCCTTCATTCCGTATCTGTCAATTGATTCCTTGATCTTCCTTCTTTCGACTGGTTTCAGCAGCTTCGGCCACAGGTTCTTCTTGTCGCACCAAAGCTCAACAGAATCAAACTTCAAATCCGAAGCGAATTGCATGCACTCTTCAAGTCGATAACCGTAGAGGGAGAGACTCCCTGTTTCAAACGCCACCTTCAACAAGATCACTCCTCATGTTTGCATTAGTTGTTCTAGCCAAAACGCAGTCTCGTCGGACGTTTCTTTATATGGCTTTTCGGTTTCCCAGCGAAGCTGAGATCGTGAAGGTGATTCCAGGTCGAAGGCTCACGCTACCGAGCGGCATGACTGCCTATTTTCCAACATACAGGCGCTAGCGAGACGGTGAAGAGCGAAGGTAGACCCTGACATCTTCGTTGAGTACTGAAGGGGCAGGCAGATCTTTCATCGTTGCGAGGCCTGGTGCAGCGTTGAGCACCTTCGGGATCATGTTGAGAACCACTGCGACTGTCCCGATGTCGCCGTGGACCCCACCGGTGATCTTCTCGTTGATGTTCGGGACGCCCTCTATTGAAATAGCGTCATACTCTTCCTGCACCAAGGCGTTCGCTACGAACTCCAGCACTATGACAGGCTTGCCGCCTCTAACGCCGTGCGCAACGCTCTTCAAACCTGCCACATAACCAGGCTTGACGGTGGTGTATGGAGTCGTCACTTCCTTCTTGGCTATTACAGGCTCGGGTGGGAACTCGGTGATTGCATCGAGTTTCCATCCGAGAGCGGCCGCGATCATCGCTATCGACTCGGCAAGACCTACATGACCGGTTATAATCTTCTCACGGATGTTCTTCTCAAACTGCTCCGCTGTAAGGCCGGTGCCAATTTTCTTCTGAAAGGGAATCCTACGTTTAGATGAATCCATCATTCTTGTGACTTTGATGGTGTCTACGCGTAGACATGGCCCAGTGAGTGTTATGGGCAATGCGTCCATGAGGTACCCAGGGTTAATGCCAGTTCCGAGGACTGCAACACCACGTTTCTTCGCGAGCTCATCGATTTCGGCCGATAGCCGCGGTTCCCTATGATACGGGTAAGATAGTTCTTCGCAGGTCGATACAACGCTGACCCCGGCATTGATGCACATCTTCAACTCAGGATAGACGCCCTTGACGGAGGATTTCGTTGCTATGATAGCTATGTTGGGCTTGACTTTTGAGAGCAGACTCTGTGCATCATCCGTAACCGTAACACCTAGGATCTTTCCTGCCTTGATGATCTCACCGAGGTCTTTCCCTACGAGTTCCTTCGCTGTATCTACTACACCAACGATCTTCATTCCTTTTTTCTCAAGCATTCCTTTTGCGACGGCTACCCCCAGGGGTCCCGCTCCGAAAAGGACTACTTTGATTTCGTTTTCCATGTCTGCTACCACCCGAACCCCGTACGACTGGATTCACGAATTTAAGTATTCAAACTTAGGGAACCATAACAAGTTCCTGCCGAATTGCCAGCAATGATCGAGAATCCTAAAATACTGCAGGGGCGGGGTGCTCGATACGAGGTCTGCCTTGTGAAGGCGTTTATTCGTGCGACATGGCTCCTCGATTCTTGGAATTTGCTGTCAGAAGTCATGGATGTGAGGCTGGAGTTCGCAGACTTCCCTTTTCTTACCGGAAAGGCGCTCTCGGACCGAATGCACGGAGAAGAAGTCTTCATCACAAATGAGGACAAAGTCAATGCGCAAGCATTGGACGGCAACAGCAACCTAAGACTCATCGGCACGCCATCTGCTGGCATTGATCACATTGACGTGCAGGCTGCTACGGAACGGGGGATTCCGGTCATCTATTCACCCGGGGGAAACGCTGACTCTGTCGCCGAATACACATTCGCCTTGATACTCGCTATCTCAAAGAGGATCCTGGGTGCTGACGATGTTCTCAGGAAGGGATTGACGCCAAAGGTCGAATCGTACAAGCCTCTCATGGGAATCCAGCTCAGAGGCAAGACCATTGGCATTCTCGGAGTTGGCAGCATTGGATCCCGTGTTGCCACGATAGCTAGAGCTTTCGGAATGGATGTTCTCCTGTTCGATCCGGGCATTCTGCCAACGCGTCTAGAGCAGTTCGGCAGAGTGGTTGAACTCGAAGAGCTGCTGAAGGCATCAGACTTCGTCACCGTTCATGCTCCTTTGACAAATCAGACCCGTGGCATGCTTAGGCCAGACCATTTCAGAATGATGAAGAATACAGCCTTCTTTGTGAATACAGCTAGGGGCAAGATTGTGAACGAACCTGCCTTGATAGATGCTCTGAGAGAGCGGGCAATCGCTGGGGCCGCTCTTGATGTTCAGGCAAGCGAACCCTTAAGCCGTGACAGCCCTCTTCTGACGCTTGACAACGTAATCGTTTCTCCCCACATCGCCTCGTACACCAGAGAGGCACAAGCCTACTGTGACCGCCTTGTTCAGGAAGATGTCATCAGATTTACAAAAGGAGAACGCATGCGCTATCTGGCAAACCCCGAAGTCATGAAGAAGTGAATGAATGCGGGCAGATGTCGTCTATGGAAGATCCACTGGGGCCATCTGCATGTGTTTCTTGACTTGCTGGAAGACTTCAGCGTATCTTACACCGACTTGAAGCCCTCTGAAGCGGGCACAAGTGCGTGCGTCCTCGAGAACGTCGATACCATGATGCTCCTTTAGCCATTCGACCTGACTCTTGTGTTCTTGAAGTGACCTCACCTTCACGTCCATGAAATCTGAGATGTCGACCCACATGTCTGGTTCGAAACCTATTCCAAATACTGTCTCGCAGAAGTACACTTTCTTCGGAACATGCGCTGGCGATTCTGTCTGGACCCTGGGAACACCGGCGTCAAAGACGGCGTCGACCACGATTGTGCCGGTATTCGTGTGGTCAGGATGATAATCGCGAGGGGACATGGTGAAAACCACGTCCGGTCTCGCCTTTCGAATCACTTCTACGACCTTCATCACGGCATGGCTGTCATGAAATACCTCCGCATCCTTGAACCCCACCCACATATGAGTGGCACCCAGAACCGAGGCGCCTCTCCGACCTTCTTCCAACCTCATCTTGCCAAGTTCGTCAGGGGGGATTATCAAGTGACCCTTGTCACCATTTGTCATGGTCGCGATAGTGACTTGATGACCGTTCTTCGTGTACTTCGCCATAGTTCCGCCGCACAATAGTTCAATATCGTCAGGATGCGCCCCTATCGCGAGAACTCGCATCTATCTGGTCCTCCAGCTCGATTCATGTCGTCCAGAACCGAAATATAACTTTCTTGAACCTTGTCAAGGCGAGCTGTCTCTTAGTTGTCTCTGCAGACGACCATTAGGGTCAGACTTCAAACGAACGCGCTTGAGTCAAGTGTTAAGAGGGGAAACAGCTTGAATACTGAGCGATCGTCTCAGCGGTATCGTCCACTTTCTTTTGCAACGCGGATCATTGTCTCGAGATTAGATTGCGGGAACCCCGGCATCACAACGCAGCCTGGACTCAGAACATAGCCTCCTCCTGAACCGGCTGCCTCTATGCACTCTCTGGTTTTCTTTTCTACCTCCTCTGCAGTCCCATGGTGGATTATTGCGCTCGGATCGATATTGCCGGTCAGGCAAGCCCGATGCCCCACCTTGACCTTCGCCTCTGCAAGGTCGACTGTCTGGTCAACTTCGATGTTGTGAGTGCCAGTCTCGATCATATCATCCCAAATTAGCGTGCTCTTGCCACAGATATGCAGCGAGGTGAGAACGCCTTCCTTCCTCCACTGGTCGAACACTATCTTGTCATAAGGCTTCGCGTAGTCTCTGAAGAACCTCGGTGAAACTAATGATGGGCCAGCAAATGAATCGCCCAGATGAACAATATCGGCTCCTGCTTGAGCCTCGGCCCTGCCCATCTCGACCATGTATTCCGCGCAGAACTTGACTAGTTTCAAAGCTAGATCCCTGTTCACGTAGAGATCCTTGAGGAAAGCCTGTAGTCCCCTTATCTCGGCGGCTAGCGAGAATGGCCCTTGCCCTCCTGTGTAGATGGCGACCTTGCCGCCCACTTGTTTGCGCAGCCGCTCAATTCCCTCCACGATGACCGGTAGTCGGCCATCCCTTTTCGGATCAGGAACCTCAAGCTTCTCGACATCTTCGCTTGACTTCACTGGGGATTCAACTGGGTTGGGGGTGTTGTTCTCAGGAAAGTCTAGCCTCACGCCAACTGCTTCCGCGAAAACCCAAACATCCACGAAGCTGAGTACGAAGTCGCAATCGAGCAGCTTCTGGAGGTGAAGTTGCCCCTTAACCATCTTCTCAACGTCATGGCAGTACTCGCGCAGACTGTAACCAATGGGCGTTCCCGACGCGTATGTCACCATCGGAAAAACTGGGATTCTATCCGGCTCTTCAAGAGAGTAGGCAGCTCTCACTCTCTCAACAGAAGTCATTTCGTCTTCCAATGCGAACACATCTCAGAGCCAAAGGCGACGATCTCTCTCGAACGTATTTGGCACCTAAACGTATCGGCCCAGAACTGCTCTTCAAGTGTGCGGAGTCTAGGTCTACAAACCTATATCTACTGCTCTCCTCTAGGATCGCGAACGGTGTGTAGAAGGTAGGACGCTGATTGGGCAATTCTTGGGAGAACACGCTCCGACTGGGCGCCGTTCACATAATGGCTTACCCGGGGGTGCAATCGGGAGAACAGCGGTTTCTGGACACATTCACGGCTCTCGCCGAAGACGATTTCTTCTCACTTCTTGAGCTGGCACTGGTCAAAGACCCAACGCAACGAAGGACAATCAGAAACCTCGCTGAGATATCTCACCTCTCGATCACCTATGCAGCACAAGCCGCATTGATGGGACAGAAGCTCGACCTGAACTCATTAGATGATTCAAAGCGTAAGAAAGCAATCAAGGAAACCATGACGTGCGTTGACGAGGCATATGAACTGGGTGCCGAACGTCTGAGCCTTCTCAGCGGACCAGATCCCGGCGCACCGAAACGGAATGAAGCGACTAGAACACTCGTTGACTCCCTGAAAGAGATCTGCGCTTATGGTGAGAAAATGGGACTGGCAGTCACTCTAGAGGCATTTGACCGGGATATCGAGAAGAAGTGCCTGATTGGGCCTGCCAAAGAAGCGGCTGCCGTGGCGCGGAGTGTAAGGACAGATTTTCCTGATTTTGGCATACTCTACGATATGGCCCATGGTCCACTGCTTGAAGAGAACTTTACAAGCGCTCTCACCATTCTCAAGGACTATCTCGTCCACATCCATGTCGGCAATTGTGTGAAGGTCGCAGGCAACCCCGCATATGGAGACAAGCATCCCAGATTCGGCGTCAACGGCGGGCTACACGATGTTGAGGAGCTGACGCATTTTCTAAAGACACTGTTTGATGTCGGGTACCTAGGGAAGAGGCTGCGAGCGAACGAGAAGTTACCGATCGTAGGATTCGAGATCAAACCGCTGCCTGGCGAGAGTCCCGAGGCAGTGCTCGCGAGCACGAAGCGAGTCTGGAGACAATCCTGGGCTCAGCTCCAAACGGCCAAGAAGAGCAACAGGCGCTAGAACCAACCCGCCTGTGGAAGATGATTCAAGATAAGAGAAACGGCAAGAGTGAAGGGCATCAACTGAAAGGGGTTCCTCTTCATATAGCGCACCTACACGAATAGTGCGACCGCGAGAGGAGACCATTCCTTGACCGATATACTAGATAGCATTGCGTCGGCGATCGGCAAACTGGATTCTTCCCAAAGCGCGAAGGCGCTCGTAACCAATGCACTTTCTCAGGGCCTGTCCCCGACAGAGATCACTGAGAAGGGGATAAGACGAGGACTTGAGATCGTTGGAGAGAAATATGAGGCCAACGAGTATTTCCTGTCAGAGCTTCTCTACGCTGGATCACTCGTGAGCGAACTTTTCGATCTCCTGAAGCCCAGCTTGAAAGACAGTCAACTGGAGCGCAAAGGAACCATAGTTCTTGGTACCGTGAAAGGCGACATCCACGACCTCGGCAAGAATATCTTCAAGATGCTTGCAGACAGCTCCGGCTTCGAAGTACATGACCTAGGAGTGGACGTTGAACCTGCGATTTTTATCAATGAAGCAAGACAAGTTCACCCTCAAGTTTTGGGGCTCTCCGCGTTGCTGACGACTGCACTTGAAGAAATGAGAAACACGTTGAATGAACTTCGAACCGCAGGCGTGAAGACTAACCTCAGAGTACTCCTGGGAGGCAACGCCGTCAAGAAAGAATTCGGTGCGGAGATAGGCGCAGATGCCACTGCACTTGACGCCGTTGAGGGACTGGAAATCTGTAAGGAGTGGACCAAGAAATGAGCACGTTAAGGGAGAGATTCAAAGCGGTAATGCATTTCGAGAAACCTGACGTTCTGCCTTGGCTGGAAAACGTCTACGACGAGACGCTCGTGCAATGGCTTGGGCAGGGGCTGCCTGCCGAACGGGTAACGGTCATCGACTGGGAAATGGGTCGAGGCGGGACTGCATTGGCAAACATGGTCACCGTGAAGGGCTTCAATCCGTACCCACTCTTTGGCTGCCAGTCTTTGTATGGAAGCCTCCTTCAGGTTGACATTGGACCCATGCCGAGATTCAAGCAGAGACTTCTCAAGGAATCAGACAGACACCTAGAGTATATCACTGAAACAGGCGCTGTCGCTCGCAGGTCTAAGACGGGCAAGTACACGTGGTACAGTATGCCGATGTTCGTGGAGTTTCCGGTCAAAGATAGACAAACCTGGTACGAGTACAGAGAACGCCTCAATCCGGAGGACCCGAGAAGATATCCAAAGGACTGGGACTCAGAAGCGTACGTCAAGAGCTACGAGGCCTACCAAGACGGCAACACCATGATGAGGTTCAATGGTTTCTACGGTTTCGGCGCCGAGATAATGGGCATCCCGACATTCAACTTGATGTTCTACAGGGACCCGGAACTGATTCACGACATGATCGAATACTGGGAATACTTCACTGTGGAGACAATTCGTTCGGCAGTTGAGACGCTCAAAGATCGAATCGACGTGGTCTACTGGTGGGAGGATTTTGCGGACAGACACGGACCTTGCATTTCACCGAAGCTTTTCAAAGAATTCCTATTGCCTCACTACAAGCGAGTCATAGGGTTCCTTGCCAAGAACAAGATTGATAGAATACTCATGGACAGCGACGGGAACATCAACCCTATTCTGGATCTTGTGGTGGAATCCGGAATCAATGGACTTTGGCCGCTAGAGGTGAACTCAGGCATGAACGCGATCGAAGTCCGCAAGAAATACGGCGACAAACTCTTCTTGATAGGCAACCTTG
>Ga0315280_10002388_pt1 | contig 30454 bp, 23 predicted proteins | sample YL17G06_40_MG_FD_203697 | JGI IMG/M metagenome (GOLD analysis project Ga0315280, IMG submission 203697) | Sediment microbial communities from Yellowstone Lake, YNP, Wyoming, USA - YL17G06_40 | ecosystem: Environmental > Aquatic > Freshwater > Lake > Sediment | place: USA: Wyoming | collected... | reverse complement strand
AATTTTATTCACGGGCTATACTCCTTTCCCTGGTTTCAAACCAGCTTGCGAATTGGGAAAATCCGCAAGAAAGAGTATAGCCTTTTTAATTGGGCTTAACTACTTTCTACAATATAGCAAGCTGTGGTGAAAGTAAACCCCGTTAGAAAGGTGGAGCTTTGCCTCCGCCTTTACAAGGAACTAATGCCTTCTATTTATAACATCCCCGGCATAAATGGAGGGGCTTTCTAACGGGGTAAACAATTTTGTGCTCTGTTTAGGAACTCCGAACTCATCACCCCGAACTCCGAACTTGCTTTTGGGCTTCTCTGATCCATATTTTGATCTTTGTCTTGTTGGGGATTGGTCTTCCCCGAAAGATTTCTTTCATCTTCTGATGAAGTCTTTCTGGGTCTTCCGCGGCAAGAACCGAGACTGAATGAACGCCCACCCCTTCCAATAACCGAAGATTTTCGATACCGAGTCCTTTTAGCTGGACCAATTGAGCCTTTTCTACCCAATGGATGAGTTCCTCTTTTGGGATGACGAGGCGGAGGGCCAGTTCATCTCTTTCTATTTTCTCCTTGTTTTTTGAGAGAAGATCGTCGAGAGTGGTAATTCCCACTTTAGGAAGTTCCTTTCGATAACGGGATTCTATCCAATAAGCATCATTGAGACGGGGAAAATAAGAGTCAACGGTTTTGAGATCGATGGCTCTGAAGACGAGAATAAAGAAACTCCCTATCAGGATTGTGGTTAAAACCATGGTAAGAGTTCTCGTCTTTTTTTCAAGATGGAGACGATAAGTCGATTCCTCCCAACCCCTTCCAAAGCGGAACATGGAGATAAAGTTATACATCACGTAGGCCTGGATGGTAAAGGGAGGAAAGCCTAAGAAACCGAGAAAGGGCAATTCAAAACCCTTCATCTCTTCGAAGAAGGGGACCATATAGATCCATTTTGAACGGGCCCAGAAGTTCCAGAACTCCCAGAGGAAACCGCAGATCAGCCCTGCGAGGAGCAAGAGATATATTTTCCGCGGGTATCCATCCTCCAGATCTTTCAGAAGAGATCTCCCTCCGAACCGGTGATTAAAAGGTTCTAAGAGAAAGATGAATCCAACCCAGATGAGGGAGAAGAAGTACTCGGGGACGAGGACGGATGAGACGAGGCAGGCAATCCCTAAGAGGACAAGAACGATGTGACCTTCTGAGGAGATCACGGTCTTTTTGATTTTTGATTTCTTAAAAAGTCCGAGGGACTCAAGCAATTCAGTGGTTTCAAATAGTCCGGGCAGCACAGTTCCATAAGCGATTGCATAACCTGACCACCGCTCAAGAATCGAATGGGGGAGATCGATGTAGTACCAGTTCTCTAAAAAGAGGTTCGCTGCCTCAAAGATCAGCCAGATGAAGACCGACCACGGGATCATCAGAAAGAATTCTTTGGTTCGACTGAGAATGAGGGAGTTTTCCTTTAAACGATAAATGATTGCATCAATGATGAGGATATAAGACCACCAGGCGAAACAATAAAACCAGCTGTAGAATGGGTCGACTTTTTTAAAGAGGAGGATTTCAGAGAGAATAAGGAGGAGGATTCCAAAAATCCCATGAAGTGGAAAGATCTTCTGCATCAAAACTTAATTTAGCATATCCATTCTCTTTAAACAATTGATAAAAGGTAATCCTTCCGATCGGTTATTGGAATCCAGAAAAGGTGGGAGTTGAATATGCCTGTGAGATTTGGAGATTGGCGTAATTTGATGTAATATAGGGGCAATAGGAGTGGATTTGCTCATGGTGGACTGGACCTTTAGCCAGGAAGATCGCTGGCAAATGAAAGCCCTGGGGATATCAGAAGAACAGGTAGGCATTCAGATCCAGATATTTCAAAAGTCTTTTTTCTATGTTCGACTCCATCGACCCTGTACCATTGGAGATGGGATTCAGCAGATTGCCTCAAATGAATTGGCAACCTACATCGGATTGCAAGAAAAGGCTGCCCGAGAAGGTCGCTTCCTTAAATTTGTTCCAGCTTCTGGTGCGGCCAGCCGTATGTTTAAAACCCCCTTTCAAATTTATCACCAAACTCCAACTCTCCTGAGTGGAGAAATTCCTGAGCAAGAGAAGAGGGGAGATCCAGAGGAAGAGGATTTCCTCTGCTTTCAGAAGGGAATTCAGCGAATGGCCTTTTTTGAAGATTTGAAAACTATTTTGGCCAGCAATGGTCTCCAAATAGAAAATTTATTGAACCAGGACCGGTGGCGAGAAATTCTGGAATATTTACTTACCGAGCGGGGACTAAATTATGGAGCTCTTCCCAAAGGGTTATTGAAGTTTCATCGATATCCATCCGGAGGCCGCACGGCCCTTGAGGAACACCTAATTGAGGCCGTTTATACTGTCCGAAACCGAGAAGGCATTTGCCGCCTTCATATGACTGTTTCACCGGAACATGAAGAGGCTTTTCGTCAACTTTTGGAAAGGATAAAACCTTGGTACGAACAGCACTATCAATGCTGTTTTGAGGTGACCTTTTCGATCCAGAAGCATTCCACAGATACGATCGCCGTGGATTTGAAAAATCAGCCCTTTCGGGAGAAGGATGGGAGGATTCTCTTCAGACCCGGAGGCCACGGGGCGCTGCTTGAAAACCTAAATGACCTTCAAGGAGATCTGATCTATCTCAAAAATATAGACAATGTTTTGCCGGATCGGTTCAAGGAACCTACCCTCACTTGGAAGAAAGTTTTAGGTGGATTTCTGTTAAAAATCAAAGAGTCCGTCAATGGGTATGTGGGCCGGTTGATGGAAGGGCAAGAAGACATGGGCTTGTGCGAAGAGGCCATGGCCTTTGCCCAGAATAGGCTCTTTATACCCGAACCGAGGACCTTCAAACAATGGATGGAAAAAGAGAAAAGAGATTTCCTCTTGAGCAGATTGAACCGTCCCTTGAGGGTTTGCGGAATGGTTAAAAATGAAGGGGAACCCGGGGGAGGACCATTCTGGGTGGAAGGAAGAGATGGAACGCTATCTCTTCAGATTGTTGAAAGCGCCCAGGTTGATCCACAATCTTCTAAGCAACAGGCGATTTGGGCCTCTTCCACCCATTTTAACCCTGTTGATCTGGTCTGTGCAGTGAGGGATTTTAGAGATAGGCCATTTCATCTGGAAAGGTACGTGGACCCGGAAGCTGTTTTCATTTCTCAAAAATCTAAAGATGGACGTGATCTCAAGTCTATGGAATTGCCCGGATTATGGAATGGAGCCATGGCAGAATGGATCACCCTCTTTGTGGAGGTACCCATTGCTACCTTCAATCCAGTTAAAACAATAAACGATTTGCTAAGGCCCGAACATCAACCTGAGTAAGGCATATTAGTTTTGAAGAGACAATCTGGCTGTCCTCCAAGGTAAACCCCACACCACGTGTTAAAACACAGGATCTTCTTTGAGGTAGATATCTTGATGTCCCCCTACATCCCTATTCTGAAGAACAGGCAAACAGGGGAGGTTGTTGAATAGGTTAATTTAACTCTCATCTTATAAAGGAATTCAATATAGTCAACAATGTCCTCATTATCGCGTGCCTTTGAGCCAGCTCAATAGCTCTCATCAAGGATTCTCCAGACGACTTGCTGATCTGGAGCAACGCATCCCTGTAGGCCGTCATCCTTATTTCACCAAGGAAAAAGTTGAAAAGCCAAAGTCGGAGCACCAGAAATACTCGTCTTTACCCTCGTACGAACCTCCGGGGTACCTGAATAGAGTCCCGCAATACTCAACTCCCCAAAATCTCTTTTGGTACTGCCAGCAGATCATATCGCCTTCAATCCGGCTTTTACCAGTTTCAGAACTTGGCCCAGATAAAGTGGATGGCCCACGCCAAGTGACTTCTCCAGTCTCCTTGTAATCCATCCAAAATTGCTGGGGATAAAAAACGTATCCGGTGATTTTTGAACCGAAGATTAAGTTCTTGATCTCCTTTCCATTCAGCTGATTTTCCTTAAATACTGGGAAATACCCACCGGGTATTTTGGCTGGCGGAACCCCGGCCTTGAGGAGCCCTTCAGCAAACCGCTCGGCGACTGTGCGATCCTTGAAGGGGTTGGGATTCATGAAAGATCGCAGGTCGAACGCACCCGGAGCGTCGACCTTTTCTTTTTTCGAAGTTTCAATCATGGCCCGGGCCTCCTGATCACGACCAAGGAGGGCGTAATACGCGGCAAGTATAACTGGAACCACGAATTTTTCTGGATTAAGTCTCAGCGCTTTTTCTACCAAGGCAGCGGCCTCCTGCAACTCCCCCATGCAAAAGTGGGCCATGGCGAGACCTACCAGATACCGAAATGGATTATGGGGATCAAGCCGCATCCCTCTCTTGAAAAATTCAACGGCATCCTTCGGCCTGCCGGCATAGGTCAAAGCTTTTCCCATATTAAAGCTGATAGCGGGATCGTTAGGATCAAGAGCAAGGGCCCGCTCCATTTCAGAGATCGCCTCTTGATGTTGACGCCTCCAGAGATACATTTGAGATTTGACGTAGTGAGTCATTGGGTCTTTCGTTGCCTTTTGCAGGTATTGAATCGACCGCGCACGAGCTTCATGCCAGGAGACTCCCAGGCCCTTGAGCAATGACGGCACTGCTGCGGCATCATAATAAACCGCAGCCAGGACCGCATAAGCCCGACCATAATTCGGCTCCAACTCGATAGCTTTCTTAAGGGAAGCAACTGCCTTCGCAAAATCTTCAGGTGTGAAGCGGAGATGATGCACCCGTCCTCTCAAGAAGGCATCATATGCTTCAACGTTGGCAGTACCCTTCTCAGCTAACAGTTCTTTTTCACTTCCTGTAAGCTTAATAACCAAGGCAGAAACAATCTTCTGGGTGATCTTATCTTGCAAAGCAAAGATCTTCCCCATTGTACCGTCATATCGTTCTGCCCATAGGTGATGGCCGGTCATCGCATCAATGAGCTGAGCATTGATGCGTATTTCGTCACCGGCCCTGCGCACACTTCCCTCCAGGATATATCGCACACCAAGCTCCTCAGCGACTTGCTTGATTTTCACGGGCTTTCCCTTGTAATTGAAAGTCGAGTTGCGAGCGATTACTAAGAGACCGGAGATCTTGGAGAGATCTGTAATCAGGTCCTCAGTCATCCCATCACTAAAATATTCCTGATCCGGGTCCTTACTCATGTTTACAAAGGGCAGCACGGCGATAGAGGGCTTATCAGGCAGGGGAAAGGCCATTTTCTCCTTGGAGGCAACCTCCAACTTGGGAAGGGAAGGGGACACGGGTTTTGAGGCTTTTTCGGTTAATGGAAGCGTTACCTTTTTTTTGGGAGCGACTTCTGTCGAAGGGGGTGTGGTGGCTGAAGGCTTCTCAGGCAGGGTGGCTGTGATTTTCTCCTTGGAGCTAAGCTCTGGTTGAGGAGTAGAAGGAGAGTAAAATTTCCAAATTACTATTGCTGCGACTGCCACAATCACTACGACTACTATACCTACAGCAGTCCTCTGCCATGGTTTTGGTTTAATCCTTTTCTCGCCGATCACCTTACCAACCGCCTCAGGCTCCATCAGAACTCGATAGATTCGTATGGGCTCTGCGATGTTCTTAACGGTCTGTTCTCCAAGATATTGATATCCTAATGCCAACTTGTTCTTAACCTGATCAAAAGCAGTCCCAGAGATGCAGATACCTCCTGCTTCGGACAAGCTCTCTATCCGGGCTGCTATGTTGACTCCGTCACCGTAGATCCGCCCCTCCTCTTCGATAACATCTCCGAGGTTAATACCGATCCGGAACTCCATTCTGCGGGTTTCTGGAAGTTCAGCATTTCTGGTTTTAAGTTCTTTCTGAATCTCAACCGCGCACTGAACTGCATCCACCACACTGGCAAACTCAGCCATTAGATTATCCCCTGTAGCATCCACCACCCGGCCATGGTGATGCTGAGCGAGGTTGGCCATCACCTCTTTATAAGTGTTGAGGGTTTGGATGGTTCCAACTTCATCTTTCCCCATAAGCCGGCTATAGCCTTTCACATCGGCGCTGAGGATGGCAGTGAGCTTCCGCTTAACTTCCTGGGGAGTCATGGAATCCTCAAAAGGTCACTCGAGAGGTTGATTTAAAACCCTATGTTCTGATAAAAGTCTACTAATTTTGAACGAAAACTTCAACAAGAATTATCGATTACCACTTGAAAGGTTGTCTCGGAGGGTGAGATTTGTAAATCACTCTTTCTGGAAGAAAGCAATAGAGAGTGATTGTGAGAATAATTGAAAGGTGAACGTATTGGAATAACAGATCCTCTATCAACTTTGTCGTGATCACTCAACCGGAATGGGTAAAAAATTGTTTAACCTCCCAAATAAAGACGCTTGACCTCTTCGTTGTTCAAGAGTCCTTCTCCCGTATCCTCCAGACAGTTTACCGCCGAGGCTTCTGAAACACATATGATTGGATTGGATCGGGAGATGATTGGTCTTGATATCTGGATTTTTTCAGCAACGCCAGCTTTTTAATGCATGGGTGATCATTCCGGCCTTAACTGTTCGTGAGATTTCTTACATTTGAATTTGCTCGCTGAGAAGTTGTCTTAGTTTCTGAAGGTCCTCCTCGTTGATATGAACAAATTTTAACCCATATTGGTATCCATTCTGTTCTTCCTCATAGTAGAGGTCTTTCCATACGATCTCAGCTAACACATCAAAATTAGTCATTTGGAATCCCCTGGGGAATATGACAGCGATTTTTAATTTCGTACCGATGGGAAGGTTCTTGATCGAATGAATGCGAAGGCCGACCTCACTTCCGTCGACGACTAACCCTCCATAAGGCGGGGAACCATCCATCACTCGATATTCAAGAGGCCAGTCCATATAAAACCGGGGGTGTTTTCTCTTATCCTTATAACCATTTGATCCAGCCATCATTTTACTCCCAAAGAGAGTTTATTGATCAATCGATGTTACTTTCAGCAAATATTATGCCATCCGACTTAGAATTTATAATTTATTGATATTTATAAATTATTTTAAATCTATTTTCAACTGAGATGATCAATTATCGCATAAATTGTCACTGTTCAATGAAAATTCTTTGCCCAATTTGCCAAAATAAGGCGAAAAATGGGGGGCACCGACTTGGTAACCATAGAAAGGCACATTTACACAAATTTTTCCATATACAGAAGCTGAAGATCCTTGGTCACTGTTTCGGTCTTGAATACTTGATAGCCGAGTTTTTGATAAAGATATATATTCCGTTCACTCTTATATCCGGTGAATAACTCGAATCTGCAAATTCTGCCGTAATATCCCTCAATTTCATGCATGAGCTGAGTACCAATCCCCCGTTTTTGAAAGTCAGGATGAACAATAAGTCTTCCTATGAAACAAGTTCCTTCCTTCAGAAGTGCCCTTACGGACCCGATGATCCTTCCATCCATCGAAGCTTTGAGGAAGACCTGCTTTTCGAAATCGTTTCTCATTTCTTCGAGAGTTTGGGTTAATGGTGGAATCGTATAGTCATTATAGATCTCTGCCTCGCTCTGATACGCTAACTTTTGCAAATCGAGAATCTCTTTTGCATCCTCAATGTTAGCACGTTCTATCATCATGTTTAGTTCCATAGGGCAATAAACTTCCCCCTCTCGTAATAAGGAGACTGTGTCGTAATCAACAAGAAACTACATCCGTTGCAACACGGGACAGGCGGTCGGGTGACGAAGCTTTAGACCTGCCTGCGCGTAGCCCCGCCTTGCGGGGCGAAGGCAGGGCGGGAACCTTTTATTGCTCAACTTCGGGGCTCCAAATCCATGAAAAGAATCCCCTTTCTAAGAAGGCCGATTACCCATAACTTTAAACGACCGCATTCCAAAGCTGAGGAGCCTGATCCCGCCACGGCGGGATCCCGGCGGAATCTACCCTCCCTCATGATTCCGACACAGTCTCTAAGGGGGAAGGGAAAGACTTAACTAACGCCTACAAATTGACCTGCACCCCTTTTTTTCTTAGGTATTCCTTCACCTGCCTAATGCTTAGGATGCGGTAGTGAAAGACTGAAGCAGCTAACAAGATCTTTGCGCCCCCCTGAACAACACCCTCATAGAAATGCTCGAGCGCTCCTGCTCCACCAGAGGCGACCACCGGCAAGTCCACGGCATCTGAAATGGCTCTCGTGAATTCCAAATCATAGCCAGCTTGGGTTCCATCCCCATCCATACTGGTCGGCAGGATCGCACCTGCACCCAGTGTCTGGCATTGTTTGGCCCAAGCGACAGCGTCTTTACCTACAGGCTTGGTGCCTCCTGAGACCACCAGTTCAAACCCGGATGGCATTTCTTTATTTCTTCTTGCATCGATCGCCACCGTCACTTTTTCCCTTCCGAATCTTTCAGCCGCTTTCCTGACTAGATCAGGGTTCTTAACAGCAGCACTGTTCATAGAAATCTTATCAGCGCCCGCCATAAGAACCAATTCAATATCTTCCAAGGTCGAGATGCCACCCCCTACTGTTAAAGGGATTCTTATCACTGATGAAACATTCTTAACCCATTCCAGCCTGGTCTTTCGGTTTTCTACTGTTGCGGCTATATCCAGCATGGCCAACTCATCGGCCCCTTCCTTCTCATAAAACGTCGCATTCTCAACCGGGTTACCTGCGTCTTTCAGATCGATGAAGTGAATTCCCTTAACAACCCGACCCTCTTTCATATCCAAGCATGGCATGATCTTGATTGTGGTCATCCTATTATCTCCTTTCTACAGTAGCAAAGTGAATTTGTTGTCTTTAATTTATGATGCAACAAATATCTGGTCCGCCTCCCCCCTCACCCTCCCGCCTTGAGAGGGAGGGGCGGTAATAAGTTAATAAAAGACGCCATATTCTGGAATTTGGTATAGTTGCCGGATATGGGAGCTGATTGTGTCCGGTAGATATCGCCCCCAGAGTTTGATGGGAAGGGAGTCAATGGAAACTCTTGGGCTAAACCCTACTGCGAAGAGGTATTCAATCAAAAACTCCACGTTCATAGGGATATTGCCTTTGTAGAGCTTGTTATCCCTTTGCGCAATGATCCTTTCTTCATGGATGCTTTTTCCCAGTTCGGATTCCACCATGTCTGGAAAGGTGGAGAGTATCAATTCTATGTTGATGGTCGGTTTTGCGACATCCAAGAGGGGCTCTATCCCCTTTTGCAACTCCCCTTCTGGAATACCACGGTTGAGATATTTCTCCCAGGCCCGACAGTCCTTATATCTGTGGCAGATATGCTTTTTGTCCCATGGGACCTCAAGGATCAAGCTGTTCGCTTGGTAATTCCCCTGATATTTTTCTTTATCAACAATTTTAATCGTTGGGTGATCCTGTAATATTTTTTCCAGGTGAGACAGCCTCTCGGTATCTGCAACAATCTTGATACCCCCGACGTCATTGATGGTCAAGGCAGCACGATCGAGTTCGATGGTGCCCTTTCTAAAATTTTCGGCAATGGACTCTTCCGCATTAGCGAATTCCCGAGCCATTTCCTCTGTGGGAGTCAAGAGCCTTTCAATCGGGATACCGAGTTCGCGCGCCCTCTCCTCGGCCATCTTCCGTGCTTGACTTTGGACCATCCTGAAAATCCAATTTGCAATATAGCGGTTGGCCTTTTCCGCAATCCTCCTCGGGCGCTTGATCCTGTAGAGTCCTATTAAGTGCCCCTGCTTATCCAAGCACGTGACTCCATTGACAGGTGCTTCCCTGAAAAAGAAATCTGGATTTTTTTTGTAATGACGTATAAGCTCCTCAACTCGAGTGGCTGCGCTCCAAGAGTTGCGACATAGAGCATCACGCAGTTCACCCTTGAAGCGGATCGGTTCCTTTCGGAACAGACCATCATAAATCATCTCCAGCAAGAGGGTGGTTAGGGTGTCAAGGGTCTCACCTATCACAAAACCATCGCAGATGAGAATCTGTGTAATGCGCAATCCGTCGTTTAGTTCCAGACGACCACAGAGCCACCGCTCGGTAATATTGAATAGATCTTCACGGTGTATAAATGATGTCAGGTACATCAGTTGAACCCCTGGTTCCAGTATATTAAAGAGAGATTTTTAAATTTCCTTTAGTTACAAATAGATAACTATCTGAATCTCTATTTGAAATCCTTCTCGAAGTACGGGTTTTATGAATAAATATATAATATCAATATCGGGAATTGAACCAAAACCTTTAACCCTCCTAAAAATATGATTCGGCCAATTTTGCCTTTTCAATTAATTACTCTTTGTTTATGTTGCAAACTTGGTCTTGGGACCTTAACGTGCGAATTTAACAGAGCAGTGAGAACTGCCAACCGCAAGGCTTTCAATGTTTAATCAAGTAGCACAAAACCATAACGATTTTGAACATCCTTTCTATTTTGAAGAACCTCACATGGTAACCCTAAATTTCTTGCTGTTTTATATATATCAATACCGAAACTCGAATCGCAAGGTCGAACCTTATCCGGGGTGGGGCAATGCTCCCCTTGTTTAACGGAACAGACCTTGCATAAGTTGCAGGCTCGAATGGCAAAAGCAAAATAATAACCATCGAGGAAAGCCCCTCTTTCGATCTCAAGAACTGCGTTACTCAATTCTCTGGCATCATGGGAGTGAACGAATAGAATATGATCGTATCTTTTAATCATCTCAACCCTTTCCTGATACGTTGTATCCCAGGTCTGGCACCTGATACTCTCCGGGGAAAAATCTTCACAGCCCCATCGACATTTCAAAATCGCACGAATATCAAAATAGATATCCTTCGGTGAAATGATCATTGCATTGACCATGTTAACTTCTTTTGCCAAACGCATATATTTTTCCATTTTCTCCCCCTATTTCTTCTCTGTTTAACAGGGATTCCAGAATTCCTTTGCCGGGTGCATTTTATCGTATCCAAGGAGACTATCCATTCGGGTGAAGAATGGGTTGAAAAGGGTTGTTTTTCGAATCACAGTCCGAATGAGATCATGGATAGCCCCCGGGACCTTGTTGAAGGGGCATACACGGATACAGTTAACACAATCCATCCGGTTCTTCCCCCAGAATGCGAAACACTTTTCAGCATTGACATACCACTTCAGGATACCGGACTGGTTAGAGATATTGAGGCCTTCGGTGGTCATGGTGCCATAGGGAATGGCCTGGGAAGGGCAGTGAGTAGCACATTTCTTGCAAGTTTTACAGAATTCAACGGCACCAAAGGCATGATAGGGGTCATACTGAAGAGGAAGATCGGTAAAAACCTTGCAGAGACGCACTCGGGGGCCATATTCTTCTGTAATTAAGAGACCCATCCGGCTTCCCTCTCCCAGGCCTGCGGCCATGGCTAAAGGAACGCTAAGAGCTGTATCGTTCCCACATGGAATCGAACGGTAGCCCAGGCCTCGAATAAAAACTGCCAACAAGTTGGCTACGAAGGCCATTTTTGAATATCCTAAACCTGTTGCTGCTCCAGAAACTCCAGAAGGGGAGGAGCGTATAGCATCATAGTCCATGGCAACAGCCATGACAATCGCATTATGGCACCCCTCTGGAATCTGTATTGGATAATGTTCTCCGGTAACCAGGTTGAATTCATGAGAGTAAATCCAGTTCGGATGAACCTTGCAGATGCCCACTAAATCGGCCCCTATGAACCGAGCCACTTTTTTAGTGATATGACTCATCTCTTCAGGAGATCCCTTGACCTGCTCTCCAGCCTCTACAAATCGCTTTATCTTGGTCGGAACGCCATCCCATGAATAGAGCCCGGAGTTGCTTCGGGCATTTCCAAAGCCAAAACCCCACTCCAAATTCCAGGTTGCATTACGAAAGGCATAGTCCAACTTACGGTATCCGACCTTTTGCTGGAAAACAGCCTCTTCATAGAAACCTTTGGCATAGGGACGCATCTTTTCATCCCAGATGCTTCGCTTGAACATCTCATTCTTTTGATCAAACCGGTTGGCCGGAATAGGAAAAAGCAATTCAGGCCCACGCCACTCCTTTTGCAATTCCATGAGATTCTCCATCTTTAATAGAGATTAAAATATGCTTCATCTTAACAAAAATACTGGTCAATTGCAGCAATTCCTGTAGAATGTTCGGGTACCTCATGGTGTCTGTTTGAACGGCATCAAATCAAATTTCAATAACCAAATCTGAGACCTGCCTTCATGAGATTTCTGCAAAAGGAGAGAAATCTCTGATCAAGAAAGCTTGTAACAGTTTTTCAGAACTCTCTCCATCAGGGCTTGACAGGGTAAGTATTTTAATGAATAACTCTGCTATTTGCATCATTCAATTGGAGACGAGATTTGACGTCAGGATGTTTTTATTCTTTTGAAGCTTCACCCATTTTGAAGAATAGGTAAGGGTTCACTTGCAGATTTGGCCTGATTGTATTCCCTGCATCTTGAAGATGACCTTAGGAATCGCCCGCCTGGTGATGAAAGACGAAGACCAGGTCAGAAGATTTATGGAGCGAGTTATAAATTTAGGGTATTTCAGAGGAGAAGACTGGAGGGTGACATCGCCTGAGGTGATCAAGACTGTCTGGGTTAACCTCCTTGAGGCTTCAGGAGTAACAGATCCCATGAAAGGGATAAAGAAAGAGCAGAATAGAAAGGCCTTAGAAGTCTACCCTATTGCGAAAGAATTGGTTTTGAAAAACCGTGATCCCTTCATTGAGGCTGTTAAATTGGCGATCGCAGGTAACTCCATAGACGCCATGACGGATGTAAATGGAGAAGGACCGGAGAAAATCCTTGAGGATTGGCAAAAGTTCGAAGTCAATGGGGAAAATTTGAATCGATTAAAGGAAAGGTTGAAAAAAACCAGGAGGCTCGTATACCTCGGGGATAATTGCGGGGAGATCGTTTTTGACATGCTTTTAATAGAAGTCCTTCGAGAGATGTATCGTCCAGAAATAACTTTCATCACCAGAACTTTTCCTGTACTGAATGACGCCACCTTATCAGATGCCATCTCGGTGGGTATCGGGAAGGTAGCTCAAATTATGGAAAACGGACTTCCAGAACCACTGCCTGGAACCTATCTGAAGAAGATCAATCGAGAATTGAAAGAACGGATTGAAGCCTCGGACCTGATTATCTCGAAGGGAGGAGGAAACTATGACTCCCTGACCGAAGAGGAAGGGCTTAAGGGAAAGGTCTCTTTTCTCTTCCTGGCGAAATGTCACCCCTATTGTAGTATTCACAATGTATCCTTGGGGGCTCCCATTGTTTATAACTTTTAACTGGAGAGGATGAAACCTTCTCATATCAAGGCCTGTTTAACACGCAGGTGTTGATCTCTTTAAGTTCCAACCTCGATAAGGTGTACCATCCACAAAAACCTTTAGGAAGAAAACATATCTTGACAACATCTGTAATTTGTGATACAAATTGTATCACAAAAAGTTAGAGGTGATCAAAATGCCCATTAGTGTACGCCTTGATAAACGGACGGAAGCCTTTTTGGAAGAGACCACTAAGATTCTTCGAACCAGCAAAGCCGAGATCATTAAGCATTCTCTTTCCGACTATTGTTCGCGCATTTTAACGGAAAGACGAAGGCGTCCCTATGAACTCATCAAGGACCTCCTGGGCAAAGGGGGGAGTGGAAGAGGAGATCTTTCTTTAAGAAGTGAGGAGATTTTGAGAGAGAGAATTAGGGGGAAACGTTGATCCTCATTGATACAGGTCCCATCGTGGCCTTTTTTGACAAGGATGATCGATATCACTCCTTGTGTGTAGAAATACTCAAAGAGATAAAAGGGCCTCTTATTACAACGTGGCCGATCATAACGGAATGTTTCTATTTATTGAACTTTTCTTGGGAAGTGCAGGATAGTTTCTGGGTGTTTATTCAAAGAGGTGGAGTGGATATATATCCTATTGAGAGAGACCTCCAGGTTCGATGCAGGGAGTTGATGAAACAATATCGTGATCTGCCAATGGACTTAGCCGATGCTACGTTAGTAGTTTTAGGGGAGAAGGTTGAAGTCTCCAAAGTCTTTACTCTTGACCATAAGGACTTCTCCATTTATAGGCTAAAGTACAAAAAACGATTTAAACTTCTTCCACCGAGTATGCCCTAAAAATCTTTAAGGACGATTTTCTTATTGTTCTTATATTCTTGGCAATGTGTAGCCTTGGCGGTATGCGGTCGGTTGTGATGATTTAGTGAGTATTTACTCTTCACCGAACGACTACTTCTTTGGATACCCCACCGATTGTGAAAGAATAATCTTCTGGTCTGGCCGCAACCCCATCACCTTTGCGAGGGCGGGTCTGTCGATTGACGCTCGAACAACCGTTGCCAATCCCTCGGAAGCACAGTAAAGATAAACATTCTGGCTAATGAAGCCTGTATCAGCCGCTGAATAAAACTCCTTATCCTCATTCGTTGCCTTCCCCATCCTCGAAAAATCCGCCATATAGATGAGGTTAATAGGCGCCTCCTTCACGAATGGCTGGAGACCTGTCATCGCCCGAATGTCTTCTGAAAGAATTGGCTTCAATAGGTGAGCCTTTGCGTCGTAAAGATAAAGCCCGTCTGCCGTTGCTGCATAGATATCGATTTCCTGCCAATTCACTGCAGAGGGTGCAGTCCGCCTTCCTGAATCCGGACGATTTACTCCGGACGCCGCCCAGAGTAGATTTGAAATAACCTGGTTGGGTAACTTCTCAGGACTGAATTCGCGAGAAGATTTTCTATCCTTTAATACCTGCATCAGGGGTCTGCCTCCATCAACTTGAGGCTTCTGGAGTTGGATCGGCTTCAGTCCTTCTGCAAAAGTTAAAGTGGAGCAGATCAGCGAAAAGGTCAATACAAAACCAACAGTTAAAAATGGTGTTTTTTTCATGGCCCTCCTCCTTTTAAAACAGAGTTTATGGTTCAAGCGCATATTCAACAGCTGCTTCCGCATGAATCCTCGTTGTATTAAATAACGGCACCCGACTATCTTCCTCTTTAACCAACAGGCCTATCTCTGTGCAACCCAAAATGATCCCTTCAGCTCCATCTTCAGCTAAGCGTTCGATGATGTCCATATACTTCATTTTTGAAGATTGCTTTATTTCTCCAACACATAACTCATCATAAATGACTCGATGCACAATCTCCCTTTCTACCGCGGTCGGGATAATTACTTCTAAGCTATGTTTTTGGATTAACCTGTCCTTGTAGAAATCCCCTTCCATTGTAAATTTGGTACCCAAAAGGCCAACCCTTTTCACTCCTTTAGTTTTTATTTTTTCAGCTGTGGCATCCGCAATGTGCAGGATAGGAATCTGGATGTGTTTTTCAACTTCATCCGCTACCTTGTGCATGGTATTTGTGCAGAATACGATGAAATCTGCACCACCTCTTTCCACGTTTTTAGCAGCAGAGATCATTAGTTGGGTTGCTTCATTCCACCTTGCTTGATGTTGGAGAGGTTCAATTTCAGCAAAATCAACGGAATACATAATACATTTAGCCGAATGGAAACCACCCAGTTTAGTCCTGACGGTTTCGTTGATAATTTGGTAGTACTCGATTGAAGATTCCCAACTCATCCCTCCAATTAAGCCAATTGTTTTCATAGCTTCCTTTCTCAGAAATTATTTTTTTACAAGTCGATTTGCAAGGGCGGATTATTTAAAATATCCCTTTTTCTCGGGTCAAACTCATGCGCAAAAACATAATAACACTCTCTCAAGAGAAGAGTAAACCCACCCGTTGCCTAAAGAACGTTCCAAAAGGCAGTTGGGTGTGCTGAGAAACCTTTACACCTGCCTGCGCGTAGCCGCTTCGGCGAAGGCAGGGCGGCACCTTTGAACGTTTTATTACTCAATTTCCAAGCCTATTGAAGAGGTCGACATCTCTTGTTACCCATAAAACATAGGGAAAATCCGCTTGGTTCACCCCGTTAGGAAGGATATGACTTTAACCTCGCCTTCAATGATGAACATTTTTCTCATATCTCCACCATAAATAGCGGACTTTCCAACGGGGTAAAGGTATGGAAGTACACCTAACTGCCGATTCAATGCAACATTAAGGTAAACATTTTTTAGGAAGTGTGAGTGGGGTTGAGGGCGGACCTTTCTGTTTTGTTCCAGAATATTCAGCACATAAAAACCCCATTTTTCTGTATCCATTTGATATTTTTTATTTTTTTGTTTAAGATTGTGATGGTTCATATAATCTCTAAAAAAAAGTGGAAGGGTTGGATTATGAAGTCTCGAAAATCTTCGTTCACCTTCAAATCCTTCCAAGACCTCAAAGTCTTACTTCAAAACAAGTCTTTTTCTCCCCCTGATAAGCACAAATCCAAACCCGCAGACAGTGAGGATAAGGAGAGTCCAGAATTAGGACGGGAACTCTTCAGGAAGGCTATGGAAGGGGTAGCCCCACTCTCAAGAGACAATTATGTGGAAAGAATTTTTCAAATCGAGTTGCCACAAAGTTCGAGAATTAAAGAGGATGTCGAGATATTAGAAAAGCTTACAGATCTTGTGAAATATGGAAAAGGTTTTAATGTTGCTGACACACCGGAATATATTGAAGGCACAGGGTATCATGTCCCTCCAATGGTCGCAAAGCGTCTGCATCGGGGGGATTATTCAATCCAGGCATACGTTGATCTTCATGGGTTACTGGCAGAGGATGCAAAAGAAGTTTTTGAAAAATTCTTAAAATGGGCAGTAACTACCGGTAAGACAGGTGTTTTGATCGTCCATGGCCGCGGTCTTTCTTCACCTTCCGAACCTGTCCTAAAGAAAAAAGTAGTTGAGTGGCTTACGCGTGGCCCTTGGAGGAAATGGATTGCAGCTTATTCAAGCGCAAGAATCTGCGATGGTGGGGCAGGGGCAACGTATGTGCTGCTCAGGCAGCGCCCCGTTTCAAAACGGTCAAAGATCGGGCCCGTTAAAGTTAAAAAGAAGCGTTAGCGATCTTAGCATTTATACAAAAAAAACATAAGTCCTGTATCGTTTGTCATTCCGGGCTTGACCCGGAATCCATCTCTTTTCTTTATTTGCGCTAGAGTTTACCCCGTTGAAGAACGGGGCGCTAATGACCTTCTTTACGGTGATTAATACCGTCATGAGGCATGTCTTTATTTCAGTGCTCGGTCGCTTCTGCCACCCAATTTCACCCCATTTTTTAGCTCATGAATAGGTAGCGTGTACATGAGTCTGAAGTCCAGTGTCTGAATTGCAGAAGTCATGAACAAACACTGGAGAAGATGAGATGAAGTGTAGAAACCATCCGGATCGGGAAGCAATCGCGGTCTGTCAGGAATGCTGCGAGTGCCTTAATATAGACCATTGTTGTGAATGTGTTGATCCAAAACTCTACTGCAAATTCAGAACTCAGTGCATCATCTGGGAGATGTCGAGGGACCGAAGGAAGAGAGAAATCGATAGGGAGACGCGGGGATAGGGGGATGGGGAGATACGGAGATAGAGCGATGGGGAAGTGGGGAGATGAGGATATCACGATATCAGAGGATCAAGTGATCAGGGGATGAGGAGAGCAGAGAAGACAAGATACCGACACGGTCACGTTGTTTTAGTGGGGAGAAGGGGAGAGGCATATGAGATCTATATTGATGATGAGGACAGCGCAAATGATTGTTCATCATTCAGCTCGCATTCAACCCGGAGAGAATGTTTGCATCGTTTGCGATACGAATACCTTTTCAATTGCAAAGGTTCTTGCAGAGGCATGTTATGCTGCGGAGGCTGAAACGGTTCTCACGATGATGACCCCCCGCGAGATGCATGGCAATGAGCCCCCTCGAGTGGTTGCAGCCGCAATGCTTGGGGCGGACGTCATCCTTGCTCCAACAACATATGCCATCACCCATACAAAAGCCCGATTGGAAGCGAGCAAGCGTGGTGCTCGTACGGTAATCCTGCGTGGCATTACTGAAGACTCCATGATCCATGGGGCCATGCTTGCAGATTACAATGAGATAGATGCAACGAGTAGCAAATTAGCGACAAAGCTGAGTCGAGCTAAGAAGATAAAATTAGTCACAGATTTAGGTACAGACGCAACATTCATTGTTGAGGGCCGTGGGGGATTGGCTCTTGGTGGTGTCGTGACCGAAAAGGGGAAGTTTACCTCACTTCCCAGTGGGGAGGCAGCCATAGCTCCCTTAGAGGGAACAACGCAAGGCCATATCATTATTGATTTTGCTATGGATGGGATTGGACTTTTGAGCCAACCTATACAATTAGAGATCGTAAATGGGAAAGCGATCTCCATACAAGGTGGAAGAGAGGCTCAGCAGCTGAGAAAGCTACTTGAGGGAGACAAAAATGCATTTAATATTGCTGAGTTTGCGATAGGTACGAACCCGAAATCGAGGATGAAGGGAAACATGGCGGAGGACAAGATATTAAGAGGGTGTGTTCATGTTGCCCTCGGCGACAACCACACAATAGGAGGAATGATAGAGAGCAAGGTCCACCTGGATGGAGTGATCCTGAATCCCACCGTTGAAATAGATGGTCAGCTCATCGTCAATAAAGGAGTGCTTCTGCGTTTAGATTAGTATGGACTTTTGTCCTGACAGGATATCTTTGGAGAGTATTCATAAAAGTTAGGACGGTTTTTTCTGGATGCTGATTTGTGAGGACCGAGGATGGAATTGCAGACGCCGTCAGACTGTCTTCTAACTCGTGATTTCACCAACTCCTCGGACTTGTTGTAGCTCAACAATTGAGGATTACGGAGTGAAAGCAATCGGGGTGGGCGTCGATCGGGTAGTCTGATGAATATACGGAAATCAAATCGAAACTTTTTGCAGGTATTGAAAATAGAGTATAAATAGCAGAAACCGTAACTTGTGCGATACCGTAATTTATGGTCTATAAAAAGGCAGTCCCGTCGCCCACTCGGTAATCACTTTCACCTAATGTTCAAATATTCCAAGGCTCAACAATTAACCCTCGCAGTGAAAGCATGCGTTATGCTCTTAAATTAACCGAATATCTGCAGGGAGTCTAGTTCTATATCTTCCTTCGCGTCTTTCGTCTGGCCAACCCATACATGAGAAGAGGTAGTTTAAGAAATACATTTGTCAAGTCGCGGCCGCTGACAAGTCCTATTCGCCACGCTTTTCTGATTATGTGGATGACCTGCGGTATATCATAGAACTCCGACCGTATCCGGTTCCGAATTTGCTTCAGTTCCTTACGTCCGTAACGATCCGAATATACGGAACCGCCAATACGGTTGTAGTAGTAGCCAGGCGTTTCTTCAACCACTTCCTTCAGGGGCGAGAACCTCTCGATGCGGAGTTTCTGAAAAGTGATGGAATCCAGCTTGATCTCCTTCGCAAATTTCGGGATGTAGAGCATCTCTTCTTCTGTCTCACCGATGTTGCCGTATATGAAGTACCCATGCAGATAGATGTCGTACTGCGTCAGGACCGCAAACGCATCCCGAACCTGCTGTTGGGTGATGCCCTTGTCAAGCTGCTTCAAAATCCGGTCGTGCGGCGACTCGATCCCGATCAGAAAGATCTTGAAACCCGCTTTCTCTGCCTTGTCGAGGGCCCTGAGATGCCTTGCGACGTCAATCCGGGTCTGGGCGACAAAGATTTTCTTGATCTTGCTCTCGGTAATCAGATCGCAAAGCTTTTCGCTTCTCTTTGGGTTCGTGAAGAAGTTGTCATCGCTGAAGAGCACCACATCGGCCGTAACCGTCTTCAATTCTTCGATCACTGATTCGACCGGTCGTTCCGTGTAGCTCCTCTTCTGCCCGAGCGGATTGAGACTGAATGTACAGAACTTGCATTTAAACGGACATCCCCTCGTTGCCAGTAACGTGTCGAACGTGTGGCTGCTCAGTCGAATACCGTCTTTAGCCAGGTAATAATCGTGTTTTCTCAAGGACCGGTCAGGAAACGGAATACGCGTGATGTCAGGCAGAGGATGGATTTCGTTGTGGACGACTCCCCCGTTCTCCCGATAGGAAAGCCCACGGATGTCTTTGTACGGGACCCCCGTGACGATCTGTTTAATGATCTCTTCGCCCTCCCCTCGTGCGATCATGTCGATATTCGGACAACGGTCAAACAGATACTCGACTTCCTCCGTTGCTTTATGGCCTCCGACAACAGTGCAGACCTCAGGAGGCAGCTGAGAGACAAAATCACAGACGTTCTCGAAACGGGATTCCCATTGGATGCTGATACATAGAAGATCGATCTCGTTTCTGATGAACTTGCTGAGTGCCTTCGCGTCCTGGTAGGCCTTCTCATACCGAAGGTCAAGGAGCGTTACCTTTTCCACCCGATCTTTCATGCTTGCGGCGATGTACTCAAGGCCGGTTAAAGGGAAAAGCCGCTTGATGGCTCTGGCAGAATCCCCAAAATACGGGTTCAGGGCGAGAGCGTGCTTGTACCTAATCATTAAGCAATTATAGCGGCATGGAACCGAAGATGCAAGTAAACAGAAACAGGTGGGCTACTTTAAGTGTTTTGAGCGATTTTGAATTCATCAACCATATAGTTCAATTGGTTTAAGACATTAAAGGCAACGGTAAGCATGATCGATTATGAATTGAAATGTTGCATCAGAGAACAAAGCTTAAAAATCACGACTACAGGAAGGAACAAGCGGAATCTACCTCCTTAGGTGGTCCAGGCCGAATCGATGCCGTGAATTAACGAGCACCTACGAGTCCTTATTCCAACATGCTCATCGGAGTTGATGATTACCAATGGAAAGAGTGGGTAACAACCCGCCTGAGTAGCGGCCCAAAGCAGGCCGAGCTTCTAAGATGCCTACATAAAACCGCGGTTTTGCTGCCGTCTACTCAAGGCGGTGGTCATCTCAAATACATCTGTATTTTGAATTATTGTTTCGTCCTCAAACCTTTATATCTTTTGCAGGCTTCTTGGTTGCCTAATGTACAAGATTTTTCTAAATCGCCTGATGCTTTCCCAAAATCTTTATTATGATAGTGAGCACCTGCTCTTTCAAGATATGCTCCCGCATGATCAGGCTCCAACTCAAGAAATTTATTCCAATAATTGATTATTTTACCCCATTGCTGATCCTTTGCGAGAATGTAATCCACCATACGATACGACTCAAAATGATGAGGATTAATTTCAATAGCGAGCTGTAAATCTGATAATGCTGATTTAAAATTCTCTAACCGATAAAATGCCATACCTCTCCAATAATATGTCTCAAAATTCTGATCATCGAACTTGACAGACAAACTATAATTTTCAATAGCCGCAAGGGGATCTGTTTTAAACAATCTATGACCTTTGTTTAAAAGATTCTTAGATGCCCATTCTCTCCATTCCTCCGTTTTAGGATCTCCAGGCCTTAGAATTTCTGCAGTATGCAAATTTTGAATGGAATCACTGTAGTTCCCTTTTGCAAAATATATTCTTGACCGCATTCGATAACTTCTATCTATTGTAGGCCGCAGCTTAATGCTTCTGTTAATATCTTCAAGGGCTCGATCATATTCCTTTAAATAAAAATGATAAACATCGGCCCGTTCATTATAAAATTCCCAATGATCACCGAACGAAATGGCTTTTGTGAAGAGATCAATAGCTTCTTCATATCTTTTATCACGTCTAAAATTCTTACCTTGATCACAATATATGAATCCGTATAACGTGGCTAGCTTTGGATTAATATCACAATATTTTTCAGCATTCTTCGCAATTTCCTCCATAATGGCATAGCTTCCACCCCATCGCGGCTCTTTTGCCCATAGACTAGCAGATCTGATGAGAAAAGAATGAGGGAATAATGCTAAAGCCTTTTCAATAATTCTTTCTTCGGCTGTATCATTTCCATTGGCATTATAAATACCAATCAGGATATGATAACCAACTATTAAGTTAGGATTAAGTTTTAAAGCGACTTTAAGGTTTTCTTCTGCCTTTGAGAAATAGAATCGCATTCCCTCAAATTGTTCTTCTCGCGTATCCTTCGCCCACTTATATCCTCTATTTTCCCAACCCCTCGCATAATAATATTGTGCAATAGCAAGATATGGTTGGTATTTATCAGGGAAAGTATTTATCCATTTTTTAAAGAAGTCTTCGTACGAAGGAACAGTTATATCAAATGCACGATAGGCATCATAGACCTTATACTCATTGTATGGATCTTTTTCAAAAAGATTCTGATATTCTTCTAAAATGACATTTAATTTCTCTAGTTGCTCATGTTGCAACATTCTCCGTAATTCAACCATCTGAGTTATGTCGATGGTTTCATCAGCCTCTGTTGAAATTGGAAGATTTTTCGATGCCTTTGTTACTTCATGCACCTTACTACCAAGAAACAACCTTAAAAGCTCAAAATGTATTCCAAAGTAATTAACAACTATAATTGCAGAAAATACAATCACCCCAAGCACAAGAATGATTAAAAATACAAATTTGAAAATACTTCTTACCTTTTCATTCATCACAGCTCCTAGGCATCAATGAATGGCATTTATTGAGATACGATTATTATACTACAATTTGTTATTTATAAAAATTCTATCCATTCAACTGCTTTTTGCCAATGGAAATTCAAGAATGTGACCTGCTTCTCGTATTGGGACCGCCCATTGTAATCGTTTGGTTATCAGAATTTGGGGATTTCCTGCGGTGAATAATTTGTTAAAAATGAAATATTATACTGCGTGTTTATAATATCTCAAGTCTATTATTCTGACCATTCATAATTGAGGCTTTCCACCTGAAACATTGCATGGATAAGGTCCATACGGATCTGAAGAGTACAAGGAAGCAACGCTCGGTCGTCGATAGTACTCAACTATCCAGAAGCGGCCTGTCGTGAAAGTATTGAAGTCCCCCCCCAAAAAATAAAAGTCTACCCCGGCCAACGGACAACTATCGGTGAGGAAAACACACTGTTTTTGGATTAAGAACTATTACTTATGTGCTTGCAGCCAGTTATAGAGCGGGACAAAAACTTCATCTTTGGCTTTCTCGCCGGCGAGAATATCCAGATGACCGAAACCATTTAGGAAAATGTATTTCCGGTCAATACTTTTGATCATTTCATATCCTTCACGCTTCCAGTGGTATTCATAACCAACTGCTGTTGTCCACATTTCTGAAGCGAATACCAGAATTGGAGTCTTTACTTTTCCAATATTTTTTACAAACTTCAATTCGGCTGCCGGCGGATTCCCTTTCCAGTTGCCCAGATAAGCGTCTTCCAGATAATCAACTAATGGCCAAGGAACGCCCACCTCACGCATCATGTTCATCATGACCTCAACCGTGGCATATCCATTTTTGATATTGGTTAACTGCGCATCTCCCCATATCTTTTGAAGCTGGTCGGCAATATAATCCGAAACTGTCGGGAAACCTCCGAACGGACCGTATTTCGGACCATAGGGTGAGGGTGACAAGTAGGAGTGCATTGCTTCTCCCATTTTAGGGGTCCAATTGATTATAAGAACGTTGTAATATCCAGTGTCGGGCTCTACTCCCCAGCTTTTGAAAAGGTTCCTGTTTGCCTCAGTATCTCCTGACGCCAGCGCTGCGTAACCTAAATTGATATCCATAGTAGATTCAGGAGAGGGGCGACCATTCATTTCCCACGGTGATCCGTCCATGGGGATCATCCCAGCGAGATCCTCAGAACTCCTGGCGCAGGCATAGAGATAAACATATCGTGCACCAGTGCTGTGACCGGATAGAACAATTCTTTGTTTTCCGGTTTTTTGTTTAACAAATTCGATCACCTTTTGGATATCAGCGAGTGCTACGCTTGTCTTATATGTTGCCATGCAGGAATAATCGGTTTCAGTTTTAGGGATAAAACTGGTGCGGTATTCAACGGTATAGACATCGTAGCCGCGGTTGGCAAGATAAACTCGAAAATCGTAATTTTCAGAAGTCGTGTAGAGATGTCCGTTTGAAGAAGAACCCGGAAGATGCACGAGCACGCCCTCATACGTTCCCCGGTCTTTCAGGACCAAGCGGCGCACTCCAACAGTATGATACTTACTTTTCGGTGGTAACTCCACAGTCCATAAGGTTTCGACAAGGTTTTCAGTAAAGGCGGCGGTTGATGTTAAATGCCAGCCAGTGTTTTTGATGTCAGCAGCATGACCACAGCCAGGCCAGAGGAGAAAAACTCCTCCGCAGAAAAGAATAAGAGAAACCAGCAAACTAACAATGGTGCTTTTCATTTTTTATGTACCTCCTTATAAGACCAAGGATCTTCATCCGGGAAAATTATTTCAGCGATCCACAATATAGGCAGATAGTATAAAGCGAAGAAAGAGCTTGCCACCCATTGGAGTAAACCTCGTTAGAAATTCCAGCGGGGCATTAAACCCCGCCGGAATCATTCTAAATTCTAACCCCGCAGCAGAGCTGCGGGGTATTATTTCTAACGGGGTAAAGATCATACGAAATGTTAATTGAGAGTTCTTCTTTTCCTACCCCTCACAGAAAATCTCTTCTTGTGATTTCGGGATTATTCTTCATCGTTAACGACTTCTTAATTTCTCCGTCATATCCAGGATCGTCCTGATCCCGGATTCGATCCTGATCGTTTTCATTTCCGCCCCCGGGTTGAAATTGAGTTTCTTCATATCGACCCTTTTCAGGGTAAGGTCCTGATAGGAGCGGAAATACAAGACCTTGTTCGTCAGATCTTTGATCACAATCCATTGCGTGTAATCGATCATATTTTTACTTTCCAAGTGCCTGGTTTTTATTACACCCATTGGAATATCTACCGCATTAAGGATGTGCTCCGCGAGATTGACCGCCTCGGCAGCATGATTGACAGGGTCAGCCGAATTGACGATCATGACCGTGCGAACAAAGCGCGAAGGCGGGCTCCAATCGCCGGGCATCCCCAGCCAGCCGGTGCCGCTACCCGTCGGATCGACCTTCACCCCCGCGATCGTCTTTCCTTCTCTATCGTATGGGTCAAGATTTACATAATTACGCAAATGAGTCAGCTGCCAGTCAAAAGTCGGCTTGTTGGTCATCACGCCGATCGGATTGTCGTAGATCTTTGTTTCCCCGTTAATGAACTCAACCACGATATTATTTCCTTTGGCATCGTGCACTGCCGCGTGAAAACCGGGCACCATATCTAATTGCGGCACGTAGGCGCCGACCACCTTCACCTGGGAGAGCGCCTTCTTTACTTCGTCAACCGTGGTAAAATTACCCAGCAGCCAGTGGCCGAGATCAGTGACCACAAGCCAATTGCCGTCTTTGGCTTCCTGATATTTGCTCTCGGTAAACCAAAGGAATTCGATTGATAGCCCGGCTTCATTCAGACCGTCAAGGACCGCTTGTTTCTCGCCAAAGGCATTAATCCCAAGATAACCGTATTTCGGTGTCCAGGTGATACCTGTCTTTCCGTCAGGCGTCGTGCTGACCACTTTTTCTATCCTGGGGCAGACCACTACTTCGGAATCTATTCCCATTGCAAATTCCATAGAACGTCCGATAATTACACTGCCATCTTTTGCTTTCACCTGAAAATCAGTACAGGCAAGAGAGACACTTTCAAATACCATGCATAAAATGATGAATACGTATAAAAATATCTTCTTGTTCATTTACGTTCCTCCTTTTTCTGATATGATAGAATTCTTTTGATAGTAACTTTCTTCATGGAAACGCAAAACCCCACTCTTTTCAGAAATGGGGTTTCAGTAATCAGTTCATATTGCCCTCAAATCCGGCAATACGGAAGCCAATGGTCTTCCCTTAGAAGGAGGCGGGTTGTGTTGTCGTCTGGGTGGGAAGGTCTTCCATGATCGATATCATCAGGGATTTCTCCTTTTCGAAACATTTCATACTCGGGATCCCAGGGGAAGAGGATGAATGGCTCACCAGCAACCTTCGTGAGAATGGGGAGGATCGGCCGGATCTCATTCTTTCTTAAAGAGTTGATAACATCGTCAATACTTTCAAATCGAGAGAGATCTTCCAGTGTTTTCAGAGTAGGGGGGCTGAGGATGACCTCTCCTGTTAAATTCTCTTCAAGAGCTTTCCTCGGGGTTAGCCAGACGCCAGCCGTTGTTTCCTTCTGATCATAACTTGCTTCCTGTCCCCTCGGATGGCGCGCCAAAAAGAAACGGGTGTCGAACCTCTCAGATCGCGCCTCAGGAGTTATCCAGTGGGCGTAATAGTGAAGTTGGTCCAGGGCAAATAGGAGTTTTTCCTCCTGGGCCAACTGGCAAATAGTCAGTTTACCCTTTTGAAGTAGATCCCGATGATTGGAAAATCTTTCTTTCTCGGGTGGGTCTTTAAAAATGATGGGATTCCCTATCTGGTCGTAGGCGAAAAGGACTCCGGCTTCCTCAAAGAGTTCCCGAATCCCTGCAATCCAGTGTGCGAGACTTTCATCTGGAGGGAGCGATCCTCCCAATATCTGATGGGTCTCTTCAGGCGTAATTCCTTTGCAGAGGGAGCCTATTTCTAAAGACCCATCGTCTCGGTCGACCCTCCCCCCGGGGTAAACAAAATTTCCTCCCATGAAACTGCTCTTTTCATGGCGTTTCAAGAGAAATACTTCGAATCCCTTGGGATCCTTTTCCCTGAGGAGAATGATGGTTGCTGCCTTCTTTGGAATCGCAATCACAAATCTCTCATAACACATGCTTGTACCGTGAATCAAACTAAAATCAATAATTATTTAAGGGGATTTATATACTTAAACGAAGTAATGATATCTCAATTTAGAAGGGGAGTTAATAATATTTGGTATGGCTTTATTCAGGTTTAAGATCTTCTGTTCCAGAGTTAGAACGATCATTTGTCTTTTTCACAATGATCGTTTCGATTTCGGCGTTAAGAGCTTCTTTGCTCTTTTGAAGACCAACTTTGGTGAGAATGGAACTTCCTGCCTCTTTGGCATAGCCTTTCATACCTGAAAAGAAACTATCCACCTTGCCTTTAGAGGTTTTCCAGAGTGCCTTGGAGAGCTTGGCTGTGCCCTGCTTTACGATAGAGCCAAGTAATTTTGCTGCCTCTGCACTTGCTGCGCGGCGTAGGGTGCGTTTTTCAGAGATGACGAGTGAGCTACAGTATCGCCTGGCGATTATACCGACTCGTAGAGTGAGGAATGCATTTGCTGCCCCGGTGAGCACGGAATTGACCAGGATGGATGCTGCTAATTGAACACCCGGTATCGTTACAGCCAGGGCTCCAAGGGTGGAGGACAGAATGGGTTCCACCTGTTCACTGATGTCGACGTCTTCAAACTCACTTGCGAGGAAAGCTGTTCCCGCAACGTTCGCATATAGTTGAATGAGATCTCGAAGCATCGGTCGTTGGTAATAGAGTCGGGCGATCCTCCAAACCATACGGGATTGGGCGGAAAGCACGAGAAATGCGTCCAGTCGCCCACTTTGAGAAATTGCAGTGCTTATGAATACGGTGGAAGCTGTCTGTTGGATGATCTCATCAGATTTTTTAGCAAGGATCGCCAAGGCCTCCTCGATCTGTTGTCGGTTCGAAAGCTCCAATTCTTTGAGATGTGGATTTGAAGCCAGTCGCTTCCTTAGTGCGGCGAGATAGGTATCAAATTCTGGGGCATCCTCACTCTTTGGAGGCATGAGGGATCTGGGCAAACGTAAGAATAAAAAGATTGGAATAAAAATGAGGACGGCATAAACCAGCAATAAAGTCCAGAAGACAAAATTTCCGAACGAGAGGCTAACTTTGTCAGCAAGTTGAACGACCTGCGCCGTCTGATTGATCACAAATAAGGTGAAGAGAAGGAGAATCAGGACGCTTGCAAAGAGGGCGATATTTTTAATGGTTTTGTTCATTTTATCCCTTATGGAGGTACTCACAATCCCTTAAATCTGGTAGGTTAAAATTTGAAAGATTTCGCCTGCTATCAAACCTGTTAGGAAATACCTCATTCTAATATTCAATCAATCTCTAAGTCAACCCTATAGTTGCAAAAAAAGGTATTCAAAATTGACAAAGTTTTTTTATGATGATACCTTTAACCCTCAATGGATTTAAAGCAAATCAAACTTAAGAAAATTTTTCTCGACCGGGACAGAGATGGAATCACTGACACTATTGACCTCCAACTTCACCTCAACCCTTCCTGTTCAAATCCAACTATTCTGAGTGCGGTAATGGATCTCTCAGCGTCTTTAGGATTTGAGACAATGGGGATGAACCTTCCTTTGGCGAAATCGAATGAAGAGAGGGATCCTTGCTTCCATCACCATCTTTTTATCGGGATCAATAATGAACTGGGAGAAATTTATTCGAAGAAAAAAGAAGGTGATTATTTTATAAGCGGAGATGACGAGAACTCATTGGCTAAGTCCATCAGGGAATTCGCCTTCTCTTTGATTTCGAGAAAGGCGTCGTTCCATAAAAGAATTCCAGTAAAAAGGGAAAGAAGAAGAAAAGGTTTCGATCTTCTAAATCCATTTTCCAATCAGGGTTTCTACTGCAATTCTTTCAAAAATCCTCTGCACTTTTTTTCACCTTATAAAATTCTTCTATCCAGCCATCTGGGATTGGATACAGCAGTCGAAGCTGTAAACTTTACTGCCAGATTGGGATTAGAGACCCTTTCCTTATCTCTTCCACTCACATTCCCATTAGAGGAAAAACCGAAAAAAACGGGAAACTGCATATATATTGGCACAAAAGAAGATTTGAAATATCTCAGGTCATTTGTATTTCCGTTTCCCCCTCACCCCATCCCTCTCCCACGAGGGGAGAGGGTAAACGTGAGGGAAAAGTTCAGTTTTGGATGGGAGCCAGGAATATTCTTACTTCCGTCAAAGAAGAAAATCCCAGATGTCTTGATCTGTGGTGAGGAGAAGGGGTTGAGAGAGCTTTTAAAACGCCTCAGCCAAATTTCCATGAGTTCAAAAGGGGTGGAGGACCCTGTTTTCAACTCAATAAAAATATTTTTAGAGGACCTCAGAAGGTTTATTTTAAGAAGAGGGGCATCAAAGGAGATGGTTCCTGCTGAAAAGATTGTAAAGGAATACAGCATTCCTGATGAGAAGAAAGAGATTTTAAGGATACTAAAAGAAGGATTAAAAAATAAGGGATCTAAACCTAATGCTGTTGAGATTCAGATTTTTTTAACAAGGCCTGAGAAAGTGAGGATGGAATTTAAAAAGGATATAGAAAGTTGGTTGAAGGGGATTGGGATACATGAAGAAGAGATAGCTATCACTGTTTTGAATGCTTATAAACCTGGATTGAGCTGGATGAGGGAGGTTGTTTTAAAAGAGATCGTAGGAATGAAGATCGATCGAATCGAGATCGGTTTTAAAGAATTTAGGGACCATGGGTTGGAAGAACCGATTCGATGGCTTCAAGAGATCTATCCCATTGATGAAATACTCAGCGCACGCCTTTCCATTCCAAAGGAAAAGATCGAATTTAAAAAGGATTCGAGGACTAAAGAGGTTTATCGGGTTCGTGCATGGCGGAAGAAGAGTATGGTTTATGAAAACCAATTTTCACCCGAATGGGTGGATCAACTCTATCTCAATCCTTTCCCACGATCAGGGAAGGTCCAGTCCGCTACAGGCTGGGTGAAGATGAGGGTAGATGGGAAGGAGGTCGTCAATCAAAGGGTAAAGACGGGCATCGAACGAATCTGGGAGATTTATCAAAGTGAGATCCTTTCCCTAACCGGAAAAGGGGCTAATAAGGTTCTATCAAGGGAAAGAGTATATTCTCCTCAGCCGATCTTTGAAGAGCTCCGCTTTGATGTTTATTTTGATTATCCTATGGAGCCATTAGGGGTGGGTGAAGAACGGATCTCTCCTCTGGAGGCTCTCCACGAGGATATCTATTTTGTTACGTTAGATTTCTTCTCTCATTGGTTGAAAAATAAAGGAATTAAAAATCTATTTCTGGGAAGGGTGCTTCCGGTCATCCATCCAAACTTCCAAAGCAGAAATGGGAGAATGAAGTTCACATTGGTTCATCAGCCCGAGGAGACCATGCCAACTTCTCAAGAGATAGATGAAGTTAGGATTTCGCTCAATGGGATTGTGTTAAACCGATTAAAGGTTGGGATAGATGTTTTTATAGAAATAGAGAAGAAAGGGAACCTTGGGTGGTTGAAAAAATGTTTAAAATCTTATGGTGATTCAAAAGATGGGGTTTTTAAAATTTCAAAAATTTCAGAGGAAAGTCATTCTGGTAAAAAAGGGGTTCGGCTGTTCGCTTTTGGGAGCGATTTTTCTACAAAGGTTAAGATTTTTAATAGAAAGAAAATGAGGATACCGATCGAGATTCCAATGGAGAGACCCATTGGATATCAAGAGGGTATAAGGATCATCAGGTCCTTGGAAAGCCTTCCTGGTGTTGATGTGGCTGAAGAGGGACGCTCTTCTGGAGGGCGCCCCATCTACTCCATAGAAAACACTCATCCTTTTACAAGCAAATTCATTTCCCATGCTAAAAGGATGGT
>Ga0315280_10002386_pt1 | contig 30482 bp, 20 predicted proteins | sample YL17G06_40_MG_FD_203697 | JGI IMG/M metagenome (GOLD analysis project Ga0315280, IMG submission 203697) | Sediment microbial communities from Yellowstone Lake, YNP, Wyoming, USA - YL17G06_40 | ecosystem: Environmental > Aquatic > Freshwater > Lake > Sediment | place: USA: Wyoming | collected... | reverse complement strand
CGGGCCGCCTCCGCCCGCCGTCCGCTTGTGGCGCCCGTCCCGATGCCGGGCATCGGGCGGACGGGCTCATTCCTCCTTGTCTTCGCCGCCTTTCTCTCCACGCCCGCCCTTGCATCCGGCACCGCCCTTTTTCCCGGGCTTGCCCCCCTTCCCGCCCATCTTCAGAACCATCTTGGCGCGCTGGGTCGGGGTCAGGACCGCCTTGCGCTGTTCCGTATATTTCCTTTGGATTGCCTGTGCGGACTCGCGAGCCTTTTCCAGTTCCGCCAACTTCGCTCCAATCTTCTCGTCGCCCGCCTTGCCGTCCACTAGCCCCTTGAGCTCCTTGTGCAGGGTCTTGAGCTGTTCGCGAATCGGCTTCATCTCGGCGCGCTGGCTTTCCCCGATGGCCTTCAACTTCGCCTGCTGGTCCGCGGTAAGCCCCAGCTCCTTTCCCCATTTTTCCCCGGCGCCCTTCCACCCCGCTTTTCCTCCCTCGTCGGATTTGTCCGCCCAGGCGCAGGGTGAAAGCACCAGCACGAACGCCGCAACCATCAGCATCAATATTTTCCTCATTTGTTCTCCGCTCCTTTTGCGGGGCTTTAGTCCCGCGAAATCCGGCGCACGGCTGGACAGCCTTCCGAAACCGGCGAACCGGCCTGTTTGTTTGGTTAGACGCACGCCGGGTATAAAAAATGTCGGCCATGTTATACTGCCCCTGCGGAGTTTCACAAAAAATACTCATATGACGGGAACAAGGGCAAGGGAGGGGAATATGCGGCAAATATGTCCGGGAACAGCCGGACGAGCGTCGTGGCGTGTCGTAATCGTTGCATTCCTCCTCTCGCTCCTGCTCCCCCATGCGGAGGCCAAATCCATGCCCAAGATTACGTTCGGCGCCTGGTGCGCTAATTTCCAGGATGATTTCGTGACCTTACAGCGGAACTGGACCGCGTTCCACTCCATCTCCCTTTTCTACTACGGCATCGGCGAAACCGGGACCATCTGGGGCGCCTCCCGGTGCCGGGAGCACCTTGGGATGATTGACTGGGCCCACCGGCACGGCATCCAGGTTTACGCCACCATCGGCGGTACCCCGCCTATTTTGCCGGGCGCCATGGAAGGCGCAAAAGGTGACAAGTGCATCGCCGACCTCGTCCGGGCCTGCGAAACCAGCGGCTTCGACGGCGTTGACATCGACTTCGAGGGAATCAACAACAAGGGCCGGGCCACCTACACCGACTTCATCACCCGGCTGAACGCCGCCCTCAAGAAGATGAAGCCGCCCCGGCTGGTCCGGTGCACCGTCCAGGACTTCCCGAACGCCGAGGAGGAGGCGTCCATGGCCTTCGACTACGCCGCGCTGTCCAAGGTCGCCGACTTCGTCTGCGTCATGCACTACGATTACTCGACCGACAAACCCGGCCCCATCAACCAAAGGGAATGGTTCGGGGAGACCGTCGCCTACGCCCGGAGCCGCATCCCGGCCGCGAAATACATCGCCGCCCTGCCGTGGTACGGGCGTGACTGGATCAAGGAAGGGGAAGAATACGAGCACGTCGACCCGATGGACCGCGAGCTGGAGGTCCTGACCGGGACGGCCGGGTTCAAGGAAATCATCGCCAAATACGGCGTCAAGCCGAGGTGGGACGACGAGAACGGGGAATTCACCTTCACCTACACGCGGGACGGCAAACTCCATGAGGTTTGGATGCCCGAACACCGGCAGTTTTCCTGGATGGTCGACGAGATAAAGAAAGTCGGCGCCTCGGGCATTTACGTCTGGCACGCCGCCTATCCGGACCTTGAAAGCTTCAAGGTGCTCGAAAAGAAGCTGGGTACCCGGCCCACCCCCAGGCCCGGGAAGGACCTTTTGTTCGAAAAGCTCGCGTCCGGGGAAGTCTCCTTCAGCTACACCACCTCCGGAAACGTGGTGTCACTGGGTAACGGCTCTTTCAACGCCTCTTCCGCGAACGAACTGTCCTTCGAAGCCAGGCTCCCCGCCGAAGCCAGATTCCATGTTGAACTGGAGGAAGGAACCGGCCGGGGCGGCGACGGCGAGGTGTTCACGAGCCGGGAGACGAACGGCGCGGGCGACTGGTATGACTACACCTTCGCGCTCGGCGCCCTCCAACCCTCCGAAACCCGCGGCAACCTCAAGGGGAACAAGAAGCTGAACCAGCGGGACATCAAGTCATGGAGCCTGCGGGTAAAGCAGGGGCAGGCCGCCGGAACCGCGGCAATACGCAACGTCCGCTTCTCGCTGGTCTGGGGAAAGGAAAGCAGGAAAACCCCGCGTTAGGTGCCTTGGTGCAAACCTCCCTCTCCCGTTCTCCGGGAGAGGGAGTCTTTATTAACGAGGGTGAGGGATGAGTAAACGGATTAACCTTGCTCTCGGGTCCCCTCACCCCCCCTGATTTATTCCTGTATTGTCCCTCTCCCCTTTGGGGAGAGGGCCCTGAAGGGCGATACAACATTCCCCTTTTTATCCCTTCAACCTTTGAGCAACTCGGAATCAACGGTACGATTGTGCGAAAATATCCACGTTTCATGAAAACGCCCGGAATATTCCGCCTTCCCGCACTCCTCCTTGCCCTCGCCGCCCTGCTGGCCGCGGCGGGTCCGGCCCTGACATCCTCCCCCCCGGCGAAGAAGACCGCCCTGCGGCTCACGGTCAGCGAAATAATCCTGCCCGACGACTCCGACATGCGCATCCAGGCGCAGGCCGACCGGGCGGTCCTCCAGGCATTCAAGGAAGTGCACCCGGAAATCGAGGTCGTGCGGTTCGGCGGCATCCAGATGGCGGACCTTTCCATGGACGTCGGACCCCTCATGGCCATCGCTGGCGGGATATCCCCGCAGGTCATTTACGTCAACTTTCGCAAGTCCGACAGCTACATCCGGCAGGGCTTCCTCCAGCCGCTCAACGACTTCATCGCGCGCCTGCCCAGGAAGGAGCTGAACGAAATTGTCCTCCCCGCCGTGAAGCCGGTCGTCTGCCGGAAGGACAAGAAGGGCGTGGAGCAGTGGTGGGCCCTCCCCTTCGACAACCTCGTGGTGGCGCTCTACTACCGGAAGGACCTTTTCCACGAGGCCGGGCTCGACCCCGACCGTCCCCCGCGGACCTGGGACGAGCTGATGAGCTACGCCCGCAGGATAACCAACCCCGCCAAGGGGGTATACGGGTTCGGCATGGAGGCCGGGCCGACCGCGTCATGGAACTTCTACACCTTCCTCCTCTCCTCGGGCGCACGGGCCGTGGACCAGGACGCCAATGGCGAGTGGCACGCCGCCTACGACTCCCCCGAGGCCGCCGAGGCGGTCCTGTTCTACGCGCGGCTGTGCCAGGAGCCGTTCCAGAAGGGCGGCAGGACCATCCCCGCCGCCGCCTACCGCGACAACGAGCTGGGGCTGCTCTGGGACCAGGGGAAAATCGGGATGTATGAATCCTACCTCAACAGCAAGCTCATCGCGGCGGTCAATCCGGAGCTCGTGGGCATCGCCCCGCCCTGCCTGGGTCCTTCCGGGAAAAGGGGCTCGGAGGTCAACAGCCGGTGCCTGGGACTGTATGCGGGCATCAAGGATCCGGCCATCCGCGAGGCCGCGTGGACCTTCATACATTTCTGGGCGAGCGCGGAGGCCCAGCGCATCCGCACCAAGACCTTCGTGGAGAACGGCTACGGACAGTACCTGAACCCGGCGGACCTGCGCCGCTTCGGCTACACCGAATACCTGCGCCGGGTGCCGAAGGGCTGGGAGCAGGTCTTCAACGAGACCCTGCGCGCGGGCGTGCCGGAACCCTACGGCAAGAACTGCGACCTCATCTACTGGTACCTGACGAAGCCGCTCGACACCGCGCTCATGGAAAAGCTGGGCGCCCGGCCGCACGACGAGGCGAAGAAGCGCATCCTCGAGGTGCTCCGCGCCAACGTGGCGGAGGCCAACGAGAAGATGATGGGCGAGGTTCCCCCCACCAAGATGCGCATCCGCCGCGCGGTCGCCATGGTGACGGCCGCCGCAATAGTCCTGGCCTTCTGCTTTGCCTTCCGCTACCTGATGCGGGTCTTCGCGCCCGAGGGGTATCCCTCCTCCTGGCGGTTCTGGAAATACCGCATGGCCTACCTCCTGATGGCCCCGGCGGTCATCCTGATGGCGGTCTGGCAATACATCCCGACCATACGGGGCGCGGCCATGGCCTTCCTCGACTACCGCATCATGGGCGGGTCCCACTGGATAGGCCTGGACAACTTCGCCAACGTGATATTCGACAACGTCTTCTGGTCGACGCTGTCCCACAGCATCTACTACGCCGTCCTGACGCTCGTCCTGGGCTTCGTCTCCCCCATCGTCCTGGCCATCCTCCTGCACGAGGTGCCTCGGGGCAAGGTGTTCTTCCGGCTGGTCTTCTACCTGCCCTCGGTGGTGAGCGGCCTGGTGGTCATCTTCCTCTGGAAGAGCTTCTATGACGCCACCGACGCCGGGCTCCTGAACCGCCTCCTTTCCATAATGACCTTCGGGATGGCCCGCCCAATCGGCTGGATCAGCGACCCCAAGTGGGCGATGGTCTGCGTCGTCATGCCGGTCGTCTGGGCCGGGATGGGCCCCGGCTGCCTCATCTACCTGGCCGCGCTCAAGACGGTGCCCGACGACCTTTACGAGGCCGCGGAAATCGACGGCGCCAACACCTGGGGGAAGCTGTGGAACGTCACCCTGCCGACCCTGCGCCCCCTCATCATCATCTCGTTCGTGGGGGCGTTCGTCGCGGCCTTCAAGTCATCCGACCTCATCCTGGCCATGACCGGCGGCGGCCCGGCCGGCTCCACGATGGTCCTGGACCTCCAGATTTTCTACGACGCTTTCGCCTACCTGCGGTTCGGGACCGCGACCGCGATGGCCTGGCTCCTCGGCTTCCTGCTCATCGGCTTCACCGTCTACCAGATGAAGCAGCTGAGCTCCATGCAGTTCAAGGCCACGGGAGAGAAGACATGGGTTTGATACGGCGCATCGGCAAGCCGACGAAGGAGACCCGGACGCTCACCTGGATTATCTATTTCCTGCTCGTCACGGGCGGCATCACCATGGTCTATCCCTTTCTCGTGATGATATCCGGCTCGTTCAAGAGCGAGGTGGACCTGCGCGACTACGACGCCATCCCGGCCTACTTCCACAGCGACACGGCCCTTTACCGGAAATACGTCGAAAGCCGCTACAACGAGTCCGTCCGCTACTACAACATCAACGCCCGGCAGGAGGTGTTCTCCTTCAAGGCCGTCGTTCCGCCGAAGGATGTCAGCTTGCAGAAGGTCGCCGACTGGCGCGAGTTCCTCGGGGCAGGCACGCTCCCGCCCGGGTGGACGATGCTCGCGCATTCCTTCGCCATCGGCAACCGGATGTACCCGGAGTACGCGAGGAAATACCGCGGGTGGATAGTGAAAAACTGCGGAGGCGAGCTCGTGACTTTCCACAGGAAATACGGCGGGCTGGTAAATTCCTGGCTGAACGTCTCCTTCCCCCTGCAATACCCGGCCGACCGCTCGTTCAAGCTGGGCACCTCCCCGCTCGCCCTGGCGCAGGTGGAATTCAAGTCGGTCCAGCCGGCCCGCGACCAGGTGCCGCTCTCGCTGGACGGGCAATACACGAGGGAATACCTCATCGTCAAATACGGGAAGGACATCGCGGCATACAACCGGGCGCACGGGACGAAGTACGGCGGCTACCAGGAAATCTACCTCCCCTCCCGGGTGCCCGCCGGGGGGCGCGAACGCAATGACTGGCTGGATTTCGTCCGCAACGAGATAAACGTCCAGTTCCTGAAGGTGGACCCCCCGGCGCGGGGGGCCTTCGCGGAATTCCTGTCCTCGCGCTACGAGGGGAAAATCGCCCTCCTGAACCGGGAATACGGCGCCAAATACGGCGACTTCTCGCAGGTCCCCTTCCCCCGGAACCTCCTGACCATGGGGGCGCAAGTGGTGGACTGGGAGCTGTTCACCCGCGCGGCGGCGCCGGAAATGCTATCCATAACCGGCCCGGAAATGGGATGGCGGGCCTTCCTGAAAAGGAAATACGCCGGCAAGCTGGGCGACCTGAACAGGGCGCACGCGGCTTCCTACGCCTCGTTCGAGCGCGTCCCCATGCCGACGGTGGAGGCCGAATGGAGCGACATGAAGGACCGCTCCGGGGCCCTGCGCCGGGAGTTCGCGGGCCGCAACTACCGGCACGTGATGGAGTTCCTGTTCCTGCACGGCCGGGGGATGTGGAACACCTTCTGGTTCTGCCTGTTGTCGGTCGCGGCCGCGCTCATCATCAACCCCATCGCCGCCTACGCTATGAGCCGGTTCAACCTTCCCTCCACCTATAAAATCCTGCTGTTCCTGCTGGCCACGATGGCCTTCCCGCCCATGGTCACCGCCATACCGAACTTCCTGCTCCTGAAGGAGCTGGGCCTCCTCAACACCTTCTCCGCGCTGATCCTGCCGGGCATTGTCAGCGGATTCTCCATTTTCCTGCTGAAGGGATTCTTCGACAGCCTGCCCCGCTCCGTCTACGAGGCGGCCCAGATTGACGGCGCCGGGGAATGGACGATGTTCTGGCAGCTGACGATGTACCTCTCGAAGCCCATCCTGGCGGTCATCGCGCTTGGCGCGTTCACGGGGGCCTTCGGGGCGTTCATGTTCGCCTTCATCGTCTGCCAGGACGAGAGGATGTGGACGCTGATGGTGTGGCTATACCAGCTCCAGCAGTTCAGCCACCAGTCGGTGACCTTCGCCGCGCTCCTCCTGGCGTCCATCCCCACATTCCTTGCCTTCGTCCTCTGCCAGAAGTTCATCATGGAGGGAATAGTGATTCCGACAGAGAAATAGGACCGCACGCCGCGCCAATCCGGTTAACCTTCACCCTTACCGCCTCCCCCTCCGGCCCTTTCTTACCAGTCGGTGACCTTCGCCGCGCTCCTCCTGGCGTCCATCCCAACCTTCCTCGCCTTCGTCCTCTGCCAGAAGTTCATCATGGAAGGAATAGTAAGTCCCACCGAAAAATAGGCCGCCAAACTACAGCTTGACCACGGATATATCTGAGTATATACTCCATTTGGAACAGTAAAACATGGCTAAAGTCCTGATATCCGTTCCTGATGACCGCCTGCGCAAGTTGGACGCGCTGGCACGCGCCAGCGGGAAAAGCCGGAGCGCCTTTTTAGTGGAATCCGCGCTTGAGACCGCCTCTCGCAGGAATTACCCGCGGCCCATCGATGATCCAAAGGTTCGTAACGCGCTCAAGGTTATGGAAAATATCAGGCGTCACTGGAAACCCGGAAAGGATGCCGTGAGCCTGATACGCGAAATACGAGATCGTGGCCGTTACTAGCCGGGAAATTGTCCTCGATTCATCCGTAGTCGTCAAATGGTTCACGCCGACATCCGAACCCAATAGTCTGGAAGCACTGCATCTGCTTGACGCCTTGATCAGCAACGAATTGATCGTTCATTGCCCCGCCCTTACCTATTACGAAATAGGGAACGTTTTAGGAAAATTGTCCCTTCCTTTAGAAGCAGGCCTAAAGGCTTTCTTCAACCTTCCGTTGAAGGTGCACCACCCCGATCCACCTGATCTTCTTTCAGCCGCAGAAACACAGCGCCGGTGCGGAGGATCCTTCTATGATGCCGTCTTCATCTCGCTCGCGGACCAGCTCGGCGTTCCGCTGGTCACCGCCGATTCCGGGCAGGCCCGGCGGTGCGGAAAACGGGCCCAAATGCTGGATGCCTTCGTCAGGCGGATTGAAGGAGGGAGTCGATGACGGCGCCGAGCTAAAGGCGTCATCCATCGGTTCGCCCGCCGCACTCCAAGGCAAATGTCATTCAACCGAAGCGGTGAACAGGGGAACCCCCACCATGAAAGCCGCGCTGGACATCTCCAGCGAAAGGCCCGCCCTTTCAGAAAAAAGGATTGAGGCAAAGCGCCCGCTATTCATCCCCGCCCCGGAAATAAACCGGCTTGGGCTCGCGGCGGAAAACGCCCCGGTTTCCATCTTCCATTCGCCGCTGCTTTTCCACCAGATGTCGGCGGCCATATCAGACCAGCGTCTTGCGTTGCGGGCCGAGAAAGAACGGGCATAATATATCGCGGCTTTCTTGTTTTCGAGAATGCCGAGATGGCCGAGGGAATTGTCAAGCTTCCCGATTTCCCGGTCCATTTCAGGGGAATTGATATAACCTTCGGCCAAGCTCCTTAATGTTTGGAATTCACCCTCGATTCCCGGCAAGAAGTAGGGCGCTTTCGGCGCGCCAGATGCATGGTCGGACAGCTCATACAAAGCATACGCCCCGTATGGGGGGGTATATCCCCCTTTTAGCAGGCTATAACCCCCCGTCATCCATCGATTCCAGGCCCGGCCGGCAAAAAGGGTGCGATAAAGCCCAATTTCTCTCCTGGTCCAGGGATAGAGGGCGCAGATGTCCGAATGGAAAGTCAGCCATGCGTAATTGTGGAGAATCCAACGGATCCGATGTTGCCTGAGCTTTTTCCACATTTCCAGCGCACTGTGGGAATCGTGCGCGGCCTTCCAGAGCACCGGAATACCCATGAATTCGAGTCCGTCAAATAGGCCGCCCGATGTATAGGGAAACGTCCTGATTTCGCCAATCAGGAGCGTCTTGTCACCATGTCGGCCTGATGTTTTTTTCAGTGCTTCCGACCAGGGAGCGGTTCTCCAGTCAACATAATCGGACGAATTTTCAATTCCAAGGAAATGGGGGACGGGGGATTCCCGATAGGCCCCCACAACCAGGCCGAATAGGCCGATTATCAATGAAACGGCGCACAGGACTTTCAGGATGTACCGTATGGGCCGCGAACCGCCGAGGAGGCGTTCCGCGGTCAGGATGGCAAAAAGCCCCAATGGAAGCACCAATGGCAGCCCATACCTGTCTCTTCCCCACAAGACAAGGATCCACGGAACGATGAAGAGTGCGGAAAGAATAAGGGGGGCCCTTCGGGCTGTTCGCAGCCCTGCATCCAAAGATAAACCGGCAAGAAATAATGCCGTCACGAACGGGCACATTTTGACGAAGGTGGCCGGTATCCCCGATAACAGCGCGCCGATGCCATGGACGGACGGCGCGCTTATGCCGCCGTTCTTCATGAACATCTGGAAGCTTTCAGGCGGAAAGAACGGCGTCAGACGGCTCATTCCCGGAAAGGGGAACACCGGTATGCCAACCTCAATCAATGTCCTGGCCACCCAGGGGCCGCCCACCAATAAAAATCCGGCCAGGGAAAGCGCCATATACCTGATGGAACTGCGGAATGAACCGGCCCGGAATGCGAGGGCCACACAGATACAGGCGAAATACACGATGGATATCGATTTTATGGAAAAGCCAATGCCACCCAAAATACCGGCCAGGAAATACGTCCTGGCCCGGGGAGCGGCGGATATCGCCGCGAAAAGCGCCGCCAGAACCGCCAAATATGCCGGATCGTTCTTCGAACTGGCCAGGAGGTCGGGGACACCCCTCGTTGACAGCACGAGCGGGATTGCCAGGAACGCCAGCCTGCCCGGAGAGAACTTGCGCGCCGTGGCCGCCAAAGCCAGGCCCATGCAACAAACCCAGAGGGCGTTCATGCACCTCCCGAACGAATTCAAGTTCCACGACAGGGCGGGGAGGCACGCCAATTCAAATGCCTGGTTGAACCAATTGGTGCAGTTGAACGGCATCATGTAGAACCGGCCGTTCCCAAGATAAAGCGCCGGCAACGCCAGGTGATACTGTAAGCTGTCCGTGTCCAATTCGGGAGCCAGCATGACCGGCAGGAGGAGGACAGGAAGGACAATCAGCACGGGGCGGGGCCAGCGCTTGAGTTCGCCAACGACCGGCGCTGCCATACGCGCCGACGAGACCGCCTTCCACACGGCCAGCGCCGGAAAAACAAACCGAAAAATGCCCGCATTTAGAAGTCCCGCCAGTCCCATACCGAAAAGCGCCGTGGCAACGACCCCGAAACCAAGCATCAGCCGCACCAGAAGGAGAACAAGGCCGTCAGTCTGGCCATGGCCCAGCCATTTCAGGGGGATGCTTCCAGCCGCCAACAGGACGACCACGAATCCGGCCAAGCCGGCCAAATGCGCCAGGTGACCGGCCAGAATACCCGGTTGCCAGGCATGCGAAGACGGATTGACCCGCAAAGGAAACCAGAAATAGTGGAGCCAATCGGCCCGGAAGAAACCGCTGATGCCCCCCGCCACCCACATAAGCGAGGCCAGCCCCACCATCAGAAGGATGATGGTAATTGCCTTGCCCTGGTCCCTTGGTGTTTCCGGCCCGCCTGTTTCAACTCCCATTGAAAATAATGATACACGCCGCAGCCATTGGGGTGCCCCTCCCGTCCCGGGCCTTCGAACCATCCCCTTCCCCGGCCGTCCGGCGGGGATACTTCGCTACAGTAATCGCAGCACAGCCGGCAACAGAGTCCGGCTACTGCTTCAACCCCGTCATGGTGATGCCGCGGATGAGGAACCGCTGGCCCGCCAGGAACACCAGCAGGACCGGCAGGATGACCAGCGTAAGGTCGGACAGGTAATTTACCGTCTCATTAAGGGAGCGGGGAAGCGCTAGGGGGTAAAAGTGGGCGGCGGTAAGCTTCTATTGCTTGAGCCCCGTCATGGTGATGCCGCGGATGAGGAACCGCTGGCCCGCCAGGAACACCAGCAGGACCGGCAGGATGACCAGCGTCGAGGCGGCCATCAGGAGGTGCCACTGCGTCCCGCCGTGCTGGCTCTGGAAGAACTGGAGCCCCAGCGAGATGGTGAAGGTCTCCTGCTTGGTGAGGTAGATCAGCGGCCCGAGGAAATCGTTCCACGCGAATATCAGGTGGAATATCCCGACCACGACGAGGACCGGCTTGGCCAGCGGCACGGCGATACGCCAGAAAATCTGCCACTCCGAGGCTCCGTCGATGCGCGCCGAGTCCAGCAGGTCCTTGGGGATGCCGAGGAAGAACTGCCTGATGAGGAAGATGTTGAAGGCCCCGCCGAAAAATTCCGGCACCCACAGCGGCTGGAGCGTCCCGACCCACCCCAGCGTCCGGAAGACGCCATACAGGGGGACCATGATGACGGGGAACGGAATCATCATCGTGGCCAGCGTGAGCGCGAACATCGGCTCGCGGCCCCGCCAGCGGAGGAACGCGAAACCGTAGGCCACCAGAGCCGAGGAAAACACGGTGCCGGTCGTTCCCAGCACGCACACGATTACGGTGTTCAGGAGGTAGCGGAAGAACGGTATCGCCTGGACCGCCTCGACGTAGTTGTGCCACTGCGGCGGCCACGGGATGAACGAGGGCGGCATCTTCATGGTCTCCTCCACCGGCTTGAGCGAGGTGGAGACCATCCAGAGGAGCGGCATCAGGAACGCCAGCGACAGCAACCCCAGGACCACGAACACGGCCGCCTGCATAACCCGGTCCCGGGTGGGCATATCGCTGAAGCGCACCGTTCCGTCCGCCATCCTCAACCCCCCTGGTAGTGCACGTACCGGGAGGACAGCCTGGTGGCCGCCCAGGTAAGCGTGACGATGATGATGAACAGGATCCAGGCCAGCGCGCAGGCGTAGCCCATCCGCAGGAACCGGAACGCGTTGTCATACAGGTACATTGTGTAAAAGAGCGTGGAACGGGCCGGGCCGCCGCCGGTCATGATGTAGGGCGTGGCGAAGACCTGGAGGACGCCGATTATCCCCATCACCAGCTGGAAATACAGGACCGGGGAAATCAGCGGGATGGTCACATGGCGGAACTTGCCGAAGTGCGACGCCCCGTCCAGCTCCGCCGCCTCATAGAGCTCCGTCGGAACCTCCTGGAAGGCGGCGAGGAATATGACGATGGAGTAACCAACCCCCCACAGTCCCAGGATGATGAGGGCCGCCATCGCCGGGTTGGGCGCACCCAGCCAGTTGACCGGCTGGATGGCAAAGACGCCCTTGAGGAAGTAGTTGAACAGGCCGTATTCTCCGTTGAAAATCCAGAGCCAGATGATGGCGTTGGCGACGATGGGCAGGAGCGAGGGAAGGAAGAAAATCGCCCTGAAGGTGGCCTTGCCGATGACGCACAGGTGGAGCAGCGCCGCCAGCGCGAGGCTGAAGAGGATGCCGAGCGGCAAGGAGAACACCGCGAAGACCGCGGTGTTCCGGAGCGATATCCAGAAGACGTCGTCGTCCAGGAGGTCCCGGTAATTGCCCAGGCCTATCCAGACCGGCTTTGACAGCACGGAGTAGTCGCAGAAACTGTAGAAGAAGGAAACGACCACCGGGTAGGCCATGAAGACGGCGAACCCGATTATCCACGGGGTTATGAACAGCAGGGCCCAGCGCCCCTCCTTCCCGATTTTCACTGTTCCAACCCGAGGCGGCGGAGGCGCCGCAGTTCCCGGTCCAGCCGCTTCTGCATCTTGCGCTTGACGTCAGCCATGGCCTGTTCTGGCGTCACCTCCAGCATCCATATCTTCTGGAAGGCGAAATTCATTTCGTCCAAGAACTCCTCCCAGAAGGTGAGCTGGGGGAAACCGAAGGTCAATGGGTTGCGCGCCACGTCGGCGAACAGCCGCAGGGCCGGGTGGGGGTTCATCGCATAGAAGGCCTTGCTGACCTTCATCAGCGGAGAGAATTTCCTCTGGCCGATGCAGAGCTTCTCCATGGGGCCCTGCGCAATCACGTACTTCATGAATTCGAAGGCCTCCTTGGGATGCCGCGCTCCGCGGGGTATCGCCAGCACGTCGGCCTCGGCGTGAGAGATGCCATACTGTTTGGAGTATTTGACGGGGAACGGCGCGGCCCCCCACTGCATTTCGGGGGAGTATTCCTTGATGAAGTTGTACATCCAGACGCCCTGGATGACCATTGCCACCCGGCCCGCCAGGAAGGCGTTCTGCGGCGAGGCGAAGTTCCCGAACCCGCTCTGGAAAATCTGCACCGGCCCTGCGCCGTAGCGGCGGGCGTAGGACTGGACCCATTTGTAGGCCTCGATGCAGGCGGGCTCGTCACAGGTTATCTTGTCCTTCCCGTCCCACAGCCTCCCGCCGAAGAAACACGGCCACGCCCAGTTCCACCAGCCAGGTTCGGGGGGCAGGAAACCCATCTGAAGTATCTTCCCGCTCTTGTCGCGGATGACCAGCTTCTCGGCCATCTGGTCGAGTTCAGCTATGGTCCTCGGGGGACTTTCGGGGTCCAGCCCGGCCCGCCGGAACATCGTTTTGTTCCAGTGCAGGGCCGTGGTGGCGGGCGTCGTCGGGACTGCCCAAACCTTCCCCCGGTAGGTGCACCTGGACAGCAGGACCGGGATGAATATCTTCGGGGAAATCCCGGCGTCCTTCAGGTAACCGTCGAGCTCGGTCAGCGCGTTCTTGTCGGCGAAGCTGACCATGTTGGCGTCCTCGAGCCCCGCCAAATCCGGCGGGTCGCCGCCCGCGGTGGCGATGAGGGTTTTCTGGACGATGTTGGACATGGTCACGTACCGGACGAAGATTTTGTCCTGTGACCTGTTGAAGTCGTCCACGACCGCCTTCATCGCCTCGCCCTCGAAGCGGGTCCACTTCTCCCAGTAGGTGACCTCCACCGGGGAAGCCAAAGCGCATGTTGCCCATCCGGCGCCCGCGACGCACGCAAGGGCCGCGAACCGGAAAACACCCCTTGCTTTCGCTTCGGCCCCGCGGCCGACGGCATTCTTGAACCGCTTTGCCATGCGAATATGTTACACCACGTTGAAATCGTCTAGACAGCGCGCCTCACCCCCAAATCGCCGCAGTGATGGCCTGAAAATATATTTACACCCTCCGTCACCGCGGGACGCTCGGCCTAAAATCGGCTTGAAAACCGTTTAAAAGGGGGGGTCCCGCGGCCCCGCCGGCGAGGCAGGTTGATTTTCCCCGCCTTCTCCTAGTAGTGTATGGGCCTGGACCAAAAATGATCGCACTGAAGTTCCTCATGAAGTTCATCAGCATCCTCAACAAGGATGCGAGCCCGCGGCAGATCGCCGGGGGGATGACGCTCGGGTTCATCGCCGGCATCACCCCAGTCATTAGCCTGCACAACCTCGTCGTCCTGTTCCTCGTAATCGTCCTGCGGGTCAACATCACCTCGGCCATCCTGGCCCTGGGGGTCTTCTCGCTCGTCTCCCCGCTGTTCGACCCGCTTTCCAGCGCCATCGGGTACTTCCTGCTCACCGGGATCCCGGCGCTGACCCCGTTCTGGACCGCGCTCTACAACATGCCGGTAATCGCCTGGAGCAGGTTCAACAACACCCTGACGCTGGGCAGCCTGGTGCTCGCCATCATCCTGGCCTGGCCGGTCTACATGGTTCTCGGGTGGGCCGTCGTTTCCTACCGCGAAAAGGTGATGGCCCGCATACAGAAATGGCGCATCGTGACCATCATCAACAGCTCATCGCTGGTCGGCATGTACCGGAGGTTCAAGCCATGACCCCGGCAACGGCGCCCAGGAAGACCGGACTCATCCGCTGGGAGGCGGTCGTCCCCGGCTTCATCGCCCTGGCCGCCACCGTCCTGCTGACCGTATTCTTCCTCGACTGGGCCATCGAATTCGCCATCGAGCGCGCCGGGACCGCCGCCAACGGCGCGAAGGTCGATGTTGGCGACGTGGTCATCGGCTGGCGGTCCGGCTCCCTCTCGATCCGCCGCCTGCAAATCACGGACAAGGCCAAGCCGATGACCAACATCTTCGAGGTCGAATCCATGACGTTCCAAATCGCGGTGAAACCGCTCCTGTGGAGGAAGTTCATCATCGAGAAGGGGGAGATAAAGGGCATCCGCACCGGAACGCCCCGGATGTGGAGCGGCGCCATACCCCAGAAACCCATCCCCGGCGAGAAGCCCAAGGAGGGAGCCAAGCAGGAAGCCGCCAAGCCGGCGGGATTCAATCTTCCTGCGGGCGACGTCAAGGAAAAGTTCGACCCGTCAAAGATAAAGGTGGAGGACCTGGCCTCCTACAAGAAGGTGCAGGACGAAAAGGCCCGCATCACGGCGGCGGCCGACCAGTGGGAGAAGTCGGCCGACGCCGTGAAGGTCGATGCCCAGGTGGACGCGGCGAAGGCCCTGATTGACCGCATCAAGGGGACGAGCTATTCCGGCGCGGAAGGCGCGAAGAAGGCCGCGGCTGACCTCAAGGAGGCCCAGAAGGTCCAGGCGGACCTGAAAAAGGCGTCCGACGAGGTCAACAAGACGAAGAACTCCATAAATGCCGAGGTCGCCAACGCGAAGGCCGCCATCGGGTCCATCGACGCGCTGAAACAGCAGGACATCGACGCCTCGCTGGCCAAGTTCGGCATCGGCTCCCTCTCCACCGAGGGGCTGACCAGGGCGGTCATCGGCCCGGTCTGGTTCGGCCGCATCGAGACCGGGCTCGAGTGGTTCCGCCGCATCCGCTCGTTCATGCCGAAAAAGGACAAGAAGGGCAAGCCGGCGCAAGCGTCCACCCGGGCCGGGCGTGACATCCCGTTCAAGTTCAGGTATTCCTGGCCCACCTTCCACCTGAAGAAGGCCGGGATCAGCGGGGTGACCTCCGGCACCAACCCCATCGAATACGGCGGGTCGCTCAAGGACGTAACCTCGGATCCCGTCATGGTGGGACGCCCCATCGTCCTGGACATCTCCGGGAGTTCAAAGGGCGGCGCCCGGTCGGTATCCGTAAAGGCCGTGCTTGATTACACGAGGGAAACGGCCCGGGAAGAGGTCCGTTTCCGCTACTCGGGAATGGACCTTGCCGGCACCGCGCTGGGCAACGTGGGCGGACCGGTCTCCATCCGCGACGGCCGCGGGACCGTCTCCGGAAACGTCGAGACGAGCGGCGAGTCGGTCTCCGGCACGGTGGACTTCACGGGTCAGCCCATGAGCTTAAAGCACGAGATGGCGAAAGACCAGGCCAAGCAGAAGCTGATGGCCGCCATCCACGATTCCCTCGGCGGGATAAAGAAGATGCAGGTCTCCATCAAAGTTTCGGGGAAGCTGGCGAGCCCGGCCCTCAAGGTGAAATCCAGCATGGACAGCGTGTTCAAGGACGCCATGAACACGGTCATGAAGAAGGAATCGGACGCCGCCCGGGCGAAGGCGACCGAACGGGTCAACGGGCTCGTGGACGGCGAGAAGGGCAAGCTCGGCCCGCTGTTGGGCGGGAAGTCAGCCGGTGCGCTCAGCAAGCTGGGCGTCAAGGCCGGCTCGCTCTCCTCCATCCAAGGCCAGCTCGACAAGGTGATAGCGGACCTCAAGACCAAGGGCGCCTCCTCGGTGCTCAAGTCGGGCGGCGGCCTCCTGAAAGGGTTCAAGAAGTAGAAAGGCCCCCAACGGGCGGCGGGGCGGTCTGACATGATAAGGAAACAGCCATGAATCCGCCCGATGATTCGATGGAAACCCCCCGCCAGCGGTTCATGCGCGCGCTGGAGCGCCGCCCCCTCACGGGCCTGGTCCCCCACTTCGAGCTGGTCTTCTTCCTGACCATGGAAGCCTTCGGACGGGTGCATCCCTCCCACCGCTCCTACCACCAGTGGGACCAGATGGAGGAAGCCGAGCGCAGGCTGCACCGGCAGGACATGGCCGACCTCCACGTCAGGACCGCCGACCGCTTCGGCCATTCGGCGATATTCCTGCACCCAAACCCGGACACCGGGGACGAGACCGCGCGGCTCATCGACCTTATCCGCGAAATGAGCGGCGACCGCTACTTCCTCATGAGGCACGGCGACGCCACCTTCGGGATACCGTCGGGGGGCGAGATGGAGGCCTTCTGCGCGCGGCTGGCCGAGGAGCCTGCCAAAATGAAGGCGGAGGCGGCCGCGGAAGTGAACCGCGCGCTGGAATCCGCCGGCAGGCTGACGCGCCATGGCGGACTGGACGGGTTCGCGCTCTGCTCGGACTACTGCTTCAACACCGGACCGTTCCTTTCACCGGCCATGTTTTCCGAGTTCGTGACGCCGTTCCTGGCGAAGCTCGTCAAGGGCTACCGCGACATGGGCTTTTACACGATAAAGCACACCGACGGGAACATCATGCCGATACTGGACCAGATGGTGCAGGCCGGACCCCACGCGCTGCACTCGCTCGATCCGCAGGGAGGAGTGGATATCGCGGAGGTGAAACGGCTCGCCGGGAACCGTGTCTGCCTCATCGGCAATGTGAACTGTGGGCTGATGGACACCGGAACCGACGAGGAGGTCGCCGCGTCCGCCCGTTACGCCCTCAAGCACGGGATGCCCGGCGGCGGATACGTTTTCTCGACCAGCAACTGCATCTACACCGGGATGCGGCTCTCCCGCTACGAGGCCATCCTCGATATTTGGAGAACCGAGGGGAACTATCCGGAATGAAGGAAAATACGGTGGCGATAAGACCTTGTCTGCCCAGGGCCGACTGGCCCACTGTAATCCGTTTGTGGCGCTCATCGTTCGGAAGGAAGTGGGCCATTGACCCCGATACTATGCGGAGACGGCTTGCGGGAAAACGGGCGTGGCTGGCCGAAATCAACGGCAAGGCCGCCGGATTCGCCACCGCACGCGCCCATGGAACATCCGGCCGGTTAAACCTCCTGGCTGTCGATCCGCGCCACCGGCGCCGGGGGGTGGGGACCATGCTCATGAAGACCGCGCTGGAATGGATGAAAACGCGGGGCGTCCGCCGGGTCGGGGCTGCCGGCGGAGCCTTTTGGCCCGGCGTTCCGGAAAACCTGCCCGGCGCCCTCCGGTTTTTCCGGAAGCACGGCTGGAAGACCGGGGAGCGCTACGCGGACCTGACCGGCGACGTTTCGAAATTCCGCGCGCCGCGCTGGGTCATGGAAAGGGCAAGGGAAGCAGGATCGGTCATGGGCGTCGCGAAGCCAAGCGACGGCCCGGCAATTGTGGCCTTCGAGAAGCGCAATTTCCCGGAATGGTACCGGGGTTTCCGCAACATGGTCAGGGCCGGGCGCTATGATGACATCCTTATGGCCAGGGACGCCGCCGGGCGCATACAGGGAACCCTGATGTTTTCGCGGAGGGACCGCTACATTCCCTGGGAATCCGTGCTCGGACGCGTCGGCGGATTCGGGTGCGTGGGAGTGGCCCCGCGCGCCCGCGGCCGCGGCATCGGGCTGGCCATGTGCGCCCGCGCGATGGAACTCCTGCGGGAAATGGGCGGCCGCCGGATATTCGTCGCCTGGGTCTACCTCATCAAATGGTATGGGCAACTGGGCCTGCGCCCCTGGCGGACCTACCGCGCCGTCCGCCGGCGCCTTCCCTAGCCGGATCCCGGCGGACCACCGGCGGAAGGCCATATTTCGGGTGCTATCATGGGCGCATGCCGAATTTGCGCTCCCATAAAGGCAAGATGATTCCATGAAGCGGTTCGACATCGCACCGTTCTCGCTCCCCAACTGCGCTTCCGGCGAGGTCCGTTTCGAGGAGCCCCGCGACATAACGGGGGTGGAAATCGCGTTCCGCGGCCAAGTCCCGGCGGGCCTCGGACTGTCGTACCTGCAAAAAACCTGGCCCGGCGTCAGGCTCGACCGCATCCCCGACACCGAGAGGCCGGGGGTTTTCGGGTGGAGCCCCGTGGACGACCAGTTCAACTCCGCCTGGAGGAAGGCCGCCGTCACAAAAGTAAGGGCGGGACACGCCGCCACCATGTCTTTCAGGGGGCTTTCGGCGGAGTATCCCGCGCAGGCGAAGGGGTATGACGTTGTTTTCCGGCGGACCCTGGGAATACGCGTGGAAGGGGCGGGCGCCCGCGCCATGGCGGGTATCAGGATATTCACCGCATCCGAACCCGGCTGGAGCGATGTGCGCGTCGAACTGGGCGCCGGAAAGAAGACATCCACCCATGCCATCCGCCTGTCCGGATACAACGCGGTGGTGGAGAAAATCCGCGCGGTGAGCGGCGGCCGGGTCAAAGGCCGCGGTTTCCTCCCCGGTCCCGGGAAGCGGGTCTTTGAGGTGCGCGTCCGCCACATGAAGCCGGCCCACAAGTATTGCGGGGACGCGGGACAACTTGCCTTTACTTTGGACTCGGACGCCTTCACCATCTCCCTCGAGGACCTGCGGAACCACGGCGCCATATGGAACGCTGAGGGGGGCTTTTTCATCACGCCGGCCGGCTCTTCCCTGACCTTCGCCGGATACCGGAAGCGGACGGACGGCGCACGCACCGTCTCCCGGGAGGTCCGGGCCCGCCCTGAACACGCCTGTTCACAGGCCCGGAGCGGCCAGCCGCGGGCCCACCCGGTCAACTACAACCTGGGATGCAAATATGCGCGCCAGCGGTTCTGGCTGGAGGCGAACGGCGACGTCATCCTGCACCGCAAGAACGTGTTGTGGACGGATGGGGCCCGGGACATGCAGGGCAGGGACTCTGAACGCTATCTCTGCCGCGGAAATGCGCGATTCCTGTTCGGGCTGGAGGGCTGGCCGTGCACTTCCCGGTTCACCGACCCTCCCCCGGTCCCCGTCTACAACATCTCCTGGAGGAAGGACGGCATCACCCTGGAGCAGAAGTCCCTCTGCGTCCCGCTTCTGCGCGGCATCCTGGACGGGGAGGGGGCCGGAGACGAAGCCACGGTGGCGCTGGTGCGGTTCCGCTTCAGGAACGACGGGGACTCCCCGCGGGAGGCGCGGCTCATCCTGCGCTACTCGCAGGATTCGGGCCGTACGGACGGGTGGCTCAACGCCTACACGGTGCCGGAAAGCCCGCCGGACCGCCTTGCGGTCCGCGGGGGAAAAATCACCAGCGCATTCCGGGGGAAGCAGGTCCTGCGGCTTTCATACACCGGGACTATGGGAGCGGTGCCGGGCCGGGACCGGGTGACGCTGGCCCGGACGTTGAAACCGGGCGCGAGCTGCGAGGTGGTCCTGAAAATCCCGTATATCGCCCTGGATACGCGGGAGGAGCTTGCCGCGCTCGGGAAACTCGACTTCAGGCGTTGCCACCGCGAGGTGACTGAATTCTGGCGGAAAGACGGCAAGAGGGGCGCCCAACTGTCCTGCCCCGAGACGCACTTCGCCGACCTGCACAAGTCCCACCTGACCCATGTCGGGGTCACCGACATCGCCATGCCGGGCCGTCCCTTCCTTGTCAACACCTCGGTGGGATCCTCGACCTACGGCAACTTCTCCAACGAGTCGTGCATGATAATCCAGGAACTTGACCAGCGGGGGCTCCACGACGAGGCCGAGAGGCGCCTGGAGGTCTGGCTGCGTTACCAGGGAACCGTGCCCCAGCCGGGAAACTTCACCGATTTTCGGGGCATGTTTTTCGGCGCCGGCGGCTTCGAATGCGGCGACTACAACCAGCACCACGGATGGGTGCTCTGGATGATGGCCGAGCATTACCGGCTGACCCGCGACCGGAAATGGCTGGAAAGGGCCGCCACCCCGCTCGTGCAGGGCGCCGACTGGGTGTTCCGGCAGAGGCGGAACACCTTCGGCGCGCTGCCCCATTCGCGGAGCTGGGAAAGGGGATTCCTTCCCGCGGGAAGCCTGGAGGACGTGACCGACTTCCACTACTGGCTGTCGACGAACTGCCTGACGTGGCGTGGATGCGACAGCGTGGCGGAGGTGCTGGAGGAAATCGGCCATCCCGAGGGACCGCGCCTCCGGCGCGAGGCGGACGCATACCGGAAGGACCTGGTCCGCGGCCTGGAGGAGGCGAGGAGGCACGCCCCGCTCGTGCGGCTCCGGGACGGCAGGTGGGTGCCGACCTATCCGAGCAGGCTCTACGTCCGGGGACGGGACACCGGCTGGATACGCGAGGTGCTGGAGGGGTCGGTATACCTCCTCATCTCGGGGCTCTATGACTTCAACTCCCGCGAGGCGGGATGGATTCTGGATGATTACCAGGACAACCGCTACATAAGCGCGCCCTACGGGTACCGGATGGTCGACCCGGACTGGAGCCTTTTCACACGCGGCGGCTTCTCGATCCAGCCCAACCTGCTGGCGGGGCTCATGCCGCACCTGGACCGGGACGAGCCGGAGGTATTCATCTGGATGTTCCTGAACGCGTGGACGTCCTGCTACCGGGAGGAGATAAACGCGATGTGCGAACATCCCCTGCCGGAACTGGGCTACTCGAACGCGGCCCAGTTCAAGACCAGCGACGAGGCGAACGCCGTCATGTGGCTGCGCTACTTGTACGTCTATTGGAACCGGGACATCCTCCACCTCGGCCGCGCCCTCCCGCGGGCCTGGATGGCGGAAGGCCGCGAGGCCTCCCTGCGGGGGGTGGCCACTTATTTCGGCCGGGTCTCCGTGCGTTACAGGTCCGCGGCGGCGCGGGGAATCATCCGGATGGAGGCGGACCTCGGGCCGGGGCGGAAAGCGCCCCGCATCCTGGCGCGGTTCCGCCACCCCGAAGGGAAGCGCATCAAATCGGCCAGGGTCAACGGGAAAAGGTGGCGGGTCCTGAATCCCGCCAAGGGTGACATTGACATAACCGGCCTGCGCGGGAAAGTGGTGGTGGAAGCTTCCTACTGACCCGGGGAGGGCCGGGAAATATCCGCCAGATTGCCTCCGACCCGCTCACGATCTTTCCTGTGTTCGGCAACAGTAATAAACAACAGCCTCGGGCATGATTACAGCCATGCAATAATGATGGGTGACCCAATCATCCTTCCTTTCCATTCCGGTTTCCGGAAAAAACAGGGAAACAGCATGAAGGTCCAGACGGCGGGGCTCGTTTCCTCCTATTTTCCCCGCCAGTGCGGCCTGGCCACCTTCACCAAGGACCTTCGCGACGCCATGGCGGAGACGGGAAAATTTGCCCCGATGGTCCTGGCCGTGGACGACCAGCTGGCCGGATACGCCTACCCGCCGGAAGTCCGGTTCCAGATACAGGCAGGGCGGCTCGCGGACTACCAGACGGCCGCGGACCTCCTTAACATCAACCAGATAGATGTGGTTTACCTCCAGCACGAGTTCGGCATCTTCGGCGGCCGCGCCGGCGAGCACGCGTTCGCGCTGGCGCAGAACCTGCGTATGCCGCTCGTTTCCACCCTGCACACGGTCCTGTCCGCCCCAAGCGCCGACCAGCGGGCGGCCACGCGGCGGCTGGCCGACCTTTCCGACCGGCTGGTGGTAATGTGCCGGGCGGCGGCGGACATCCTCAAAGGTACCTATGGCGTTCCCGGAAACCGCATCGAGGTGATTCCGCACGGCATTCCCGACGTGCCGTTCACGGACCCGACCCTGCAGAAGGAGCAGTTCGGGCTCGCTGGAAAACCAATCCTGCTCACTTTCGGCCTGCTCTCACCCGGCAAGGGACTCGAGGTGGTAGTGGAAGCCCTCCCGCGCATCCTCGAACGCCATCCCGGGGCGGTCTACGTGGTGCTGGGAGCCATTCACCCGCATGTCTACCGCCGTGACGGCAACGCTTACCTGGCCACGCTGAAGCGGCTGGCCGAGAAGCGGGGTGTCGCCGACCATGTGGTGTTCCACAGCAGGTTCGTGGCGCTGGAGGAACTGCTGGCCTTCCTCGGCGCCGCGGACATCTATGTGACGCCCTACCCGGGTGCGGACCAGATATCCTCCGGCACCCTGGCCTATGCACTGGGCGCGGGCAAGGCGGTGGTCTCAACCCCCTTCCTCTACGCGTCCGAACTGCTGGCCGACGGCCGGGGACGCCTGTTTCCTTTCGGGGACGCGGAAGCGCTGGCCCGGGTTGTCGTGGACCTGCTCGACAACGCCCCGGCCCGCGAGGAAATGCGCAAGCGCGCCTGGGAGCATGGCCGGAACATGGTATGGAAATCGGTGGCCGGGGACTATCTCAGGCTTGGCGAGAAAGTCATGGGCGAGCGCGTGAGCCGCCCGCGGCCAGTGGCGCCGTTCCGAGTCCCCCGGCCGGACCTTCAGGGCCTGCCCGACATCAGCTGGGCGCACTTGCGCACGCTGACGGACGACACCGGCATCATCCAGCACGCGCTATACGCCACGCCGGAACGGGCGCGCGGCTACACGACGGACGACAACGCCCGGGCGCTGTCAGCCGCCATGCTGTACCACGACCTGACCGGCGATGACTCCATCCTCCCCCTGTCGCGCATCTATCTTTCCTTCCTCCGTCACGCGTTCGATGAGAAAACGCGCCGCTTCCGCAACATCATGTCATACGACCGCCGGTGGAAGGCCCGCGAGGTATTCGAGGATGATGTACAGGGACGGGCGCTGTGGGCGCTGGGAATGACCGCGGCGCTGGCCCGCGAGGAGGCGACCAAGACGCTGGCGGGGCGGCTCTTCTTCGAGGCGCTCCAGCCCGTCGCGACGTTCACCTCGCCGCGCGCCTGGGCGTTCACGCTGGTGGGCATACACGCCTATCTGCGCCGTTACTCCGGCGATTCCTTCGTCCGGCGCGCGCGCACAGAGCTGGCCGGCCTGCTCGCCGGCCTGTTCAGGAACCGCCCCTCCCCCGATTGGCCATGGTGCGAAACCAAGGTGACCTACGACAACGCCAAGATTCCCCATGCGCTCATTCTTGCCGGCCAGTGGATTCCCGATGCCGCCATGCTCAAGCAGGGCCTGGAATCCCTCGACTGGCTCGTCAGGCTCCAGCTCGACGGGACCGGAAAGGTGAGCCTCATCGGCAACCAGGGCTGGATGACCAAGGGGAAAGGCCGGGCGCGATTCGACCAGCAGCCGGTTGATGCGATGGCGCTGGTGGAGGCGTGCGCGGAGGCGTGGCGGGCGACCCGGGACCCCCTCTGGCGCGACCGGGCCAGGCGCTTCCTCTGGTGGTTCCTCGGCAACAACGACACGGAATCCCTGATATACGACTTCGAAACGGGGGGATGCCGTGACGGGCTCCAGTCCACCGGCCCCAACCTGAACGAGGGCGCCGAATCCACGCTGGCGTGGCTCATTTCGCTCATAACCGTCCACGACCTCCTGCGGGAAGAGGCGGCGGAAGCCCCCCCCGCGGGAGCGGCCTCCGCCTGAGCCGGCGGACCAGATGGAAAACCCGAACCCCCTGCCCTCGCTGGTCCGGCTCGACGTCCGGATAACCGGAAGCGACCAGCGGGTGCTGGCCCTGCCGGCGATACCGGACCAGCCCGAGGCGTTGCGCTCGGTCTTCCGCCGCGTGGAGGGCATGGCCCACGCGGACGCGGTGCGCGAATTGGAACAGGTCAAGCGCGTTTTCAACCCCCGCCACCGTGACCTTTCGGCCTGCCTGAAGGAGCACTACCTCGGCGCCTGCCTGCGCATCGGCGCGAAGGCCGTGCATGCGGAACCATACCGTTCCCTGCTGGGGGCCTATTTCACGATGGAATACACCCTCGAAGCGGCTGCGCTGTTCAACCCGTCAATCGTCCCGCACCCGGACCAGAAAGGCGCCCCGCCGGGCGGCCTGCGGTTCCTCATGAGCCTGCGCGCCGTCGGGGAAGGCCATCTGTCGTCCACGGTATTCCGCGAGGGCGTTATTGGCCCGGATGGGGAGGTGACCCTGGACAGCGCATCGCTCCGCGCGGTGCATGCCAAGGGCATGCCGAACCAGCGGTACCTGAAGCAGTTTTTCCGGCGCAAACTGGGGGACCTTGGAATGGACATGGCGGAGGCGGACCGCGTGCTGGGCAACCTGGGCGAGTGGTTCACCTACGACGAACTGGGGGCCAAACTGGCCGCCGTCCGCCGCGGACCATATGCCCCCCCGGAATGGGTCCTGGGTGGAGTGCTGGCGCTGGCGGACGCCAACTACACGCTGAGCCTGCCTTCGGGAAGCCGGATCAGCGAACTCATCATGTATCCGCAGAGCCCGTATGAAGCGCGGGGAATCGAGGACCTGCGGATGGTCCGTTTCACGGAACCGGACGGTTCCGGCGCCTACTACGGCACCTATACAGCCTTTGACGGCCGGCGCATCCTGCCGATGCTGATGCAGACGGACGACTTCCACACCCTCGAGGTACACACCCTGAACGGGAACTGCGCGCTGGGCAAGGGCATGGCGCTCTTCCCCCGCCGCATCCGCGGCCGCTACGCAATGTGCTCCCGCATCGACGGGCAGAACCTGTATCTCATGTACTCCGATCAGGTCACGTTCTGGGAAACGGCCGAACTGCTCGCGGAACCGTCCGCCACGTGGGAATACCGGCTCATCGGCAACTGCGGCTCGCCCATCGAGACTTCCGAAGGCTGGCTCCTGCTGACGCACGGGGTCGGGCCGATGCGCCAGTACGCCATAGGCGCGATGCTGCTGGACCTGGAGGACCCGCGGAAGATACGCGGGCGCCTTCGCAAGCCCCTCCTGGTCCCGCCCGAGGCCCTGCGGGACGGCTACGTTCCCAACGTCGTGTATACCTGCGGGGCGCTCCGTCATGGCAACCGGCTGTATCTCCCCTACGCGGCGGCCGACGAGCTGACGGTGATGGCCCGGGTGGACACGGACGAGCTCCTCCACCTTCTTTTAACGAATAAGGAGGGATAAGGGACCGGGGCGATTGAGTCCGTCTCTATCCAAATTCAGGGAGCGATAAAGTGCCGGAGGGGAAGGTAGGTCAGGGCCGAGATTAGAGCGGAGGCGGGAATGGTGAATATCCAGGCCCACACCACGCGCTGGGCGACCCCCCAACGTACTGCATGGATGCCGCGGGTAATCCCAACGCCGGTTATGGCGCCGGTGATGGTGTGGGTGGTGCTTACGGGGACGCCGAGCCACGTCGCCAAATAGAGGCTAAGCGCCCCGGCTGACTCGGCGCAGAAGCCGTGGACCGGTTGAAGGTGGCAGATGCGCTGGCCCATGGTCCTGACGATGCGCCATCCGCCGAACAGGGTTCCCAATCCCATCGCCGCGTGGCAGGCCAGAACGACCCATAACGGCACCTCGGCCTTCGGGCCCAGGTATCCGGCGGAGATGAGGGCGACCAGGATTATGCCCATGCTCTTCTGCGCGTCGTTCCCGCCGTGGCCGAGGCTGAAGGCCGCCGCGGATAGCAGCTGCAGTTTGCGGAACAGGTTGTTTACGGTAGACGGCGCGGAGCGCCTGAATATCCAGTAGGTCGCAACCATCAGGACGAACCCAAGGGACAACCCGATGAACGGGGACAGCACGATAAAGACGCCAATCTTGATGAGTCCGGGCAGTATCAGGACCCCAAATCCGCCATGGACCACCGCAGCCCCCGCCAGCCCGCCCACCAGCGCATGGGAGGAACTTGTAGGCAGGCCCAACCACCAGGTTATTAGGTCCCATGCTATGGCCCCAATGACCCCCGCCGCCACTACCGTCAGGGTTGCGCTGGAAGGATCCACAACACCTTTCCCGATGGTCCGGGCGACATGAAGACCGAAAAACAGGAAGGCAATGAAGTTGAAAAAGGCCGCCCAGGCCACCGCCTGCTGGGGGCGCAGGACCCTGGTCGAGACGACAGTGGCGATGGAGTTGGCGGCATCGTGGAACCCGTTCACGAAATCGAACGCAAGCGCCAGCGCGATGACGGCGATTATCGCCGTGAGTGGGCTGAAGATTGCCTGTTCCATACCTTCATTTCCTCCACCCGAATGATTGCGCTGAAAGGTAAAACCCCAATTAAGGAAGGATTAAGATTGCGTAAAGGGGAAACGGGCCGGAAATCCCGTGAATAACTTCATTTTTTACGATATGAGCACAGATGGAATCGCGGGTGTTGTTCCCGGGCGCCCTATAATTAGAATCTAACCTGCAGGTCACACTGCAGGCGGTTGAGTTCCTTGCCCAAGGCTTTCCCGTTCGGTGAAACCGTAAGCGCCCTGTTGATGACTTGTGTGTTGAAGAAATACAGGATTTTCACCTGAACGGAAACGGCTGGTGCGTAGGCCAGCCAAGCGATGTTGCCCTGCCGATTTAACCCGCCCTTGTCGCCGAAGTTGGAATCGGAAACATCGGCCATCGTGCACTCGTTGCGCAGATACTTGTAGAAATAACCAGCCTCAAACGTGTTCTTCGCGGAGGCCTTGCCGCCAATGACGCCCGCCTGGAATCCCCAATTCTCCGGTCCCCCCTGATAGTCCTTGGGGCTGACGGAACTCCTATAGCGCGTGTTATTGAGGTAAGTCCCCTGAAGGGACAGCGGAACGCCTGCCAGCCGGCCCGAGAGCTCAGAGTCAAGAACGGCGATGCCCATCCACTGGCGCAGGACACCGGTGCTGAATCCCGTGGTGCTGGCATCAGCCCTGGTGCGAAGGTTGCCGTCCTGCTGGTTGTTGCCACCCAGGTCGCTGTCATGGAGGCGGGTCCAATCGAGGTAGGAACCGGCCATCTTCAGCCGGGAATCAAGCGGAAGCTTGAATTCGAAGCCGAACTGTTCCTGGAAGCACCACTGGTCCTGCCACGACTTGGAGTCTTCGTCAGCCGCCATCTGCATGGCGTTCATGAAAACCCGGGCTTCTCCCAGAACCAACAGGTCAAGTTTCTGGCTGAATCCCTCGGGGTTGAAATCGGGATCCCAGTAGGAATTCGAGGAATAAAGCTGCCAGAAGGGATTTTCCATCCGTCCACCCAAGACAGTAATTTCTTCGACCGGGTTCCATACCAGATAGGCCCGGTCTATGAACAGGGACATCTGGCTGGAGAGGTTATCAAAGGTCTTGTTGGTGGAAACGGCCTCGCCCTGGGCGCCGAATCCCTGGGGCATTCCCGAGGCCAGCGACATCTTCGCGGTCAGGCTGTCCGGAAGCGCCCAATCCATCCGCAGGCGCAGGCGATATCGCTGTCGGTTGCGGTCTATGCCGCCCTGCCAAGTCCGGGTGTAGTTGATGGTCTCATGGCGGAGCCTTAGGTCGCCGCCAAACGCCAGCGTATCCACAAAGATGCCCATCTTCACTTCGGGGGCACCCGAAGCGGCTCCGGTGGGGCCCGCCAGCAGGACGGTGAGAGCCGCACCCGCCAGCAATTTCCCTGCCATATTCATCGTATAAACCTCCGTATGGTTTGTTGCCGTCTTCATACGGGCAGTCTGGCGGGGAAATGTTAAGCGGGAATTAAGGCCGGGTAAAAGTTTCGGAGCGGTTCAGGCCCCAGGAACGGGGCCGGCGAGGGGGATATAAAACCTGAAAACGGAGCCCCGGCCCAGCGCGCTCTCCACTGTGACCCGTCCGCTGTGGGCGATGGCAATGTGCCGGACGATGGCCAGCCCCAGTCCGGTCCCACCCAATTCCCGGGAGCGCGCCTTGTCGACCCGGTAAAAACGCTCAAAAATGCGGTCGAGGTGCTCGGGCCCGATTCCCGGCCCGGTATCGGAGACTTCCAAGACGGCCTCGCTTCCCTCCATACCTAGCCGAACCACAACCTTCCCTCCGGAGGGTGTGTATTTGACCGCATTGTCCACCAGGTTCCCGGCGGCCTGCCGCAAGGATTCATGGTCCCCCATTACCTTCACCGGTTCCCCGGGGAGCGCAATTTCCAAGGCCAGGCCACGCAACTTGGCTGAAGCGGACAAAGCATCCACGGAGTCCTCCACCGGTCCGCGCAGGTCGAAGGTGAGGCGCTCCGGCGCCGCATTCGCCGATTCGACGCGTGAAAGGGTTAGTAGATCGTCGACAAGCGCAGACATGCGGACGGCCTGGTCACGGGTCCGCTCCAGGAACCGCCGATGTTCAGCTTGCTCCATCTTGTCATCGTCAATAAGGGTTTCCACCAGCATCCGGATGGCTGAAACCGGAGTCTTCAGCTCGTGGGAGACATTGGCAACGAAGTCCTTGCGGACGCGTTCCAGCCTGCGCAGTTCCGTAAGATCGTTCATGACGAGCAGCAATCCTGCCTGCCGTCCGCGCGCATCTCCCAACGGGGCAATCCGCAGGCCAATTGTGCGGCCACCGGCCCGCCCCGACATGACGATTTCCGTCACCCGGGGTTTCCCGTCCCGCAACCCGGTGGAAGCCGCTTCAAGCAGGTCTGGAACCCGGCACACCTCCCCAATGGTCCGTCCGGCCGATTCCCCGGGGGATGTTCCGGCAATCCGACACGCGGCCTCGTTCATATACATAATCCGACCGTCGAGGTCCACCGCAATCACACCCTCGACCATCCCGCCCAATATCGCCAGAACCTGGTTCCGCTCCCGTCCGAGCGCGTCCATCCGTTCCCGAAGGCGGGCCGTCATGCGGTTGAAACTGCGGGCCAGTTCGGCCATCTCCCCCGACCCCTCCATGGGGACATCCCCCTGCTCCCGGCCGTCCGCAACGGCCTCGGCCGCCCGGGCCATGCCGGACAGCGGTCGGGCGACCTGTCGGGCCAGCAGAAATCCGATTAGGAGGCTTGCCCCCAGTCCCGCCAGACCCGCCAGCGCGATATTGGCCCGCAGGCGGTGGATCTTTTCCCTAACCGCCGTCAAGGGCATGGCAGTCCGGACGAATCCGGCGAGGCGCCCCCCATGCTGGACCCGCAAGGCCAGGTAAGTCATATCAACCCCCAAGGTTCGGCTGTGGCGGGTATCCACGCCTTCACCTCTTTCCCTGGCGGCGATGATTTCCGGCCGTCCACTGTGGTTGTCCGTTTTCTTCGGAGCTTCTTCCGAGTCCGCAATTACCCGCCCGTCACGTGATATCAAGGTTATTCGGATCCCGGTTTGGGAGCCAAGCCGACGGACCATCGACTCCGACGCGACCGCCCCCTCGCCGGTTAGGGGACCACCGGCGATTTCCGCGATGGTAGCAGCCCTAGCGCGAAGCGATGCCACGAGGTTGGCGCGGGAATCTCTTTCAATCTGCCGTTCCGCAATCAGTCCCACAGTGGAAATCGCCAACAGGGCAACCACCCCGTGTGTTATAAACAGGCGCCAAAAGTAGCGGGAGATGGGCATTTTCACGCCTCTTCCCGGAAGCGGTAGCCGATTCCCCGGATGGTTTCGATGTATTCCTTCCTGCCCCCGATTTTCTTCCTCAGGGACCTGACGTGGACATCGATGTTTCGGTCGATGACGGTGGCGGAATCACCGATGACCCGGTTGAGCAGCTGGTCGCGGGTAAAGACCCGGCCGGGACTGCCAGCCAGCATTTGAACGAGGCGGAACTCGGTGGGAGTCAGCGTCACCGGCTTTCCTCCCACGGTAAAGCTGAACTTGTCTGGGTCTACAACCAGGTCGTCCCGGAGGATTTTCCCGCCTTCCGCCGCCCTGTCCCGGGCTGGCGACCGGCGCAGGACTGTCTTGATGCGCGCGAGCAGCTCCTTGGCGCCGAAGGGTTTGGGAATATAGTCGTCCGCTCCCATGGTGAGTCCGGCGACGATGTCGGATTCCTCACCCTTGGCCGTCACCATGATGATGGGTATGGCGCGGGTCAGGATGTCCTGCTTAAGCGCCCGGCACACCTCCATGCCATCCATTCCGGGAAGCATCAGGTCCAGCAGGACAAGGTCGGGCGATTCCTGGCGGACCAGCGCCGGGGCCTCGGCTCCGTCGGAGCATTCGACTACGCGGAATCCCTCCTTCCGGAGGTTCCTCGCCATAACCTCCCGGATGTCGGCTTCATCCTCAATTACAGCTATCTTCTCCCGTGCCATGCCTAATTTCCTGTCTCAA